>Ga0209800_10000121_pt1 | contig 169337 bp, 137 predicted proteins | sample Higcelweek8metaG_FD_187174 | JGI IMG/M metagenome (GOLD analysis project Ga0209800, IMG submission 187174) | Freshwater pond sediment microbial communities from the University of Edinburgh, under environmental carbon perturbations - High... | ecosystem: Environmental > Aquatic > Freshwater >... | reverse complement strand
TTCTAAACTTCCAGAGCATTTTAAAGAAAAAATGCTTCCAAAAGTACAAATATGACATAAATATATGGTCACAATATTGATTTTTCAAGGTTCAGAGATAACTTTTATACTGCGAAGTTTGAGTATATAATTATTTTATATGGAGGAAAGAACTTGAATAGAGCTGAGAAATTCAAAATAATCAGAAATCGAAGAAGAAACATGATCCTTACTATAACATTATTTGTTTTAATAACTGTTTCAGGAATAATGCTTGTTGATTATTCATTCAACAATATTATGAAGATTGAAAAAACGATATTTCCAATAATAAAATTTATCACAAGATAGGGAATGATAAAAAATATTATAATTTTTAACAAAAAGATAATGAAATTAACAAATAATGTGTTATAATGATATAGGCTATATAAACAGCCAATTTTCATTGCAACTATTTTAAAAGTCTCCGCAATTTCGTTTGTTAATTTTATTAAGGGGATTTCAAAAATTACCTTGGTCAATCTTTAATGGTGAAACGAGCAAAAATCAATATTTTTGAAATCGCCAGTCGATCAGTTATTTATTTGGAATAACCTATATCTTAAATGCTTTATCTTAAAATTACATGATGTGGTAATAAAGGTGTTGAGTAATTCTATAAGTATTACTGAATATAAAAGCAATACGCAAAAACAAACAAAATAAGATACGGGAGGTTTTAGAAATGAGTAAATTCGTTTATTTGTTCAGCGAGGGTAATGCCTCAATGAAAAATCTTCTAGGGGGTAAAGGTGCAAACTTGGCAGAGATGACTGGTTTGGGGCTACCAGTTCCAAGAGGATTTACCGTAACTACAGAAGCATGTACAAAGTATTATGAGGATGGCAAGATCATAGCAAAGGAGATTGAAGAAGAAATTTATTCTATGATGGCAAAAACCGAAGAGATTATTGGTAAGAAGTTCGGTGATCCTCAAAATCCTCTCTTAGTTTCAGTTCGTTCGGGTGCTAGAGCCTCCATGCCTGGAATGATGGACACAATTCTTAATTTAGGATTAAATGATATTGTTGTTGATGGACTCGCTAAGCTCACAGATAATGAAAGATTTGCTTATGACAGCTATAGAAGATTCATGCAAATGTTCAGTGATGTTGTAATGGAAGTTGAAAAGTCAAAGTTCGATAAAATACTTGATACTGTCAAGGAAGAAAACGGAGCACATTTCGATACTGATCTAACCGCAGCAAATTTAAAGGAAGTTGTTAAAAGATATAAAGAGCTGTTTAAGAAGGAAAAAGGCTTTGATTTTCCGCAAGATCCTAAGGATCAGTTAATGGAAGCTGTTAAGGCTGTATTCCGTTCATGGGATAATTCGCGTGCTATTGTATATAGAAGATTGAATGATATTCCTGGTAACTGGGGTACTGCCGTCAACGTTCAGGAAATGGTATATGGTAATATGGGAAATGACTCTGGTACTGGCGTTGCATTTACTAGAAATCCATCTACGGGTGAAAAGAAGTTGTATGGTGAGTTTTTAATGAATGCACAGGGTGAAGATGTTGTTGCTGGTATCAGGACTCCTCAGTCGATTGATCGGTTAAAGGAAATTAATCCTGACGCATATAATCAATTTGTTGAAATAGCAAGCAAGCTTGAAAATCACTACAGAGACATGCAGGATATGGAGTTTACAATTGAGAAGGGTAAGCTCTTCATGCTTCAGACGAGAAACGGAAAAAGAACTGCAGCAGCGGCTTTGAAAATTGCTGTTGATCTTGTTAATGAGGGAATGGTATTAAAGGCTGACGCGGTGTTAAAGGTTGATCCTAAGCAACTAGATGCCCTTTTGCATCCAAACTTTGAGCCAAAAGCGTTAAAGGCTGCAAATCCTGTAGCAAAAGGTTTGCCCGCTTCACCAGGGGCAGCAACAGGTAAGATATATTTTGAGGCTGATGATGCTGTAAATGCTTATAAGGGTGGAGAAAAGAAGGTTATTCTGGTAAGACTTGAAACTTCTCCTGAAGATATAGAAGGAATGCATGTATCAGAAGGAATATTAACGGGACGTGGAGGGATGACATCACATGCGGCTGTTGTTGCTCGTGGCATGGGTACTTGCTGTGTAGCAGGCTGCAGTGAAGTGAAAATAAATGAAGAAGAAAAGTATTTTATAGATAAAAATGGAAAGAGATATAATGAGGGTGATTGGATATCTCTTGATGGTTCAACTGGAAATGTCTATGGAGATAGATTACCAACTGTTGAGCCTGAGATGACTGGCGATTTTGCAGTGCTTATGGGGTGGGCAGATGAAATTCGTACCCTTAAGGTAAGAACAAATGCCGATACACCTGCTGATGCAAAGCAGGCAATGGAATTTGGAGCAGAAGGTATAGGTCTTTGCCGTACAGAGCATATGTTCTTTGAAACAGACAGAATTCCTGCAATGAGAGAAATGATAGTTGCAAGAACTGAAGTACAGAGAAGAAAGGCGCTCGATAAGCTGCTACCAATGCAAAGAAGCGATTTTGAGGGACTTTTCACTGAAATGAAGGGTTATCCAGTAACAATTAGATTTTTGGATCCACCACTTCATGAGTTCCTGCCTCAGGCTGATGAAGATATTCAGTCGCTTGCAAAGGAGATGGGTATGACGTTTGAAGATCTTAAAGGCATAGTTGCAGATCTTCATGAGTTTAACCCTATGATGGGACACAGGGGATGTCGTTTGGCTGTTACTTATCCAGAGATAGCAGAAATGCAGACAAGAGCTGTAATTGAAGCAGCTATAAATGTTAATAAAAAAGGAATGCATGTGGTACCAGAAATAATGATTCCTTTAGTGGGAGAAGTGAAGGAATTAAAATATGTAAAAGACATCGTTGTTAAGACTGCTGATGAAGTGATTAAGAGTGCTGGTGTATCACTTGAATACAAAGTTGGAACAATGATAGAGATACCAAGAGCAGCTTTGACTGCTGATGACATAGCAAAAGAGGCCGAGTTCTTCTCGTTTGGTACAAATGACCTGACTCAAATGACATTTGGGTTTAGTCGTGACGATGCAGGAAAGTTCCTTGACGAGTACTACAATAAGAAAATTTATGAGTCAGATCCATTTGCAAGACTTGACCAAATTGGTGTGGGAAAGCTTGTAGAAACGGCTGTCAGACTAGGAAAACAGACTAGACCTGATATTAAGCTAGGTATATGTGGAGAGCATGGTGGGGATCCATCCTCCGTTGAGTTCTGCCACAAAGTCGGCCTTAATTATGTCTCGTGTTCACCTTTCCGCGTACCTATAGCTAGATTGGCTGCTGCGCAGGCTGTTATAAAGAATAAATAAGTGTTCTTCTAAAAACAACGCACATACCATTGAGTTTATCCTGTGGTATGTGCGTTTTTCGTGCGGCTAAGAAGTTATGGTTCCCAATATAGTTTGCGTAAAATGAAGGTCGAAAAATAAAAACATTCAATATTCAAATAAGTATATCTAAGTTTTAAAAGATGCTATACTTCTAGTCGAGTAAAGGATACAAGCGATGTGCGAATGGTTTGATGTCGGATAAGAATATAATATTTGAACAAAAAATATGAAATTTTTTTAATCAATACTTGTAATTTTTAAATGTATTTGTTATAATCGTTATTGTTAAAACATCATATCTTAAATATTCCCCAATTATTAATTTGGGGTGTACGATGGAGTATACTTAACGTGATATGCAAAGGTGTGTGTTACATAGCTTAATTGTGATTAAATTAAATATATTTGTTATTTTGTAATATGACGAATGTCTTTAATGCAATTTGGTAAAATTAAATACAAATTATTTGTTAAGTTAGTTTTACTTATTTAATAATTTACTGAGTTTTAGTGAATTATATTGAACATGTATGAAATTTAGCATTTTCATGCGCGATTCATGTAAAAAAATACTTAATTTGTATTAAAATAGAATGCTTTAGTAGCATTTGAATTAATAAATATATTAAATTAATAATTGGAGGTTTTATATCATGAAGATACTTGGAAAAGTAATGGAAGATGTCATTAAAAGATGTCCTAATGAACCTGAATTTCATCAGGCTGTTAAAGAAGTTTTAGAGTCTTTGGAGCCTGTTGCAGAAAAGAAACCAGAATGGGTTAAAGCTGGTATTTTTGACAGAATAGTAGAGCCAGAAAGACAAATTTTCTTTAGAGTATCATGGGTTGACGATAATGGAAACGTTCAAGTTAACAGAGGATTCAGAATTCAGTTTAACAGTGCTATCGGACCTTACAAGGGTGGTTTAAGATTACATCCTTCAGTTAATGCAAGTATATTAAAGTTCCTCGGATTCGAGCAGATATTAAAGAACTCATTGACTGGTCTTCCTATAGGCGGCGGTAAGGGTGGATGTGACTTCGATCCTAAAGGAAAGTCAGATGGAGAAGTTATGCGTTTCTGTCAGAGCTTCATGACTGAGTTACAAAGACATATAGGCGAAAACACTGACGTTCCTGCTGGTGATATCGGAACAGGTGCAAGAGAAATCGGATTTATGTATGGACAATATAAAAGACTCAGAAATGATTTCACTGGTGTTTTAACAGGTAAAGGTTTAACTTGGGGCGGAAGCTTAGCTAGAACAGAAGCTACAGGTTATGGACTTTGCTACTTTATGGATGAAGCTTTAAAAGCTAAGGGTAAATCATTCAAAGGTACAACTGTTGTAGTATCAGGTTCAGGTAATGTTGCTATCTACGCAACAGAAAAAGTACATCAATTAGGTGGTAAGGTTGTTGCATTATCAGATTCCAATGGATACATTTATGATGCAGAAGGAATCAAATTAGATACAGTTAAGAAACTCAAAGAAGTAGATAGAAAGAGAATTAGCGAATACGTTAAAATCCATCCAAATGCAACTTACACTGAAGGTTGCAATGGTATTTGGAATGTTAAATGTGATATAGCTCTTCCATCAGCTACACAGAACGAAATTGACGAAAAGTCAGCTAAAGCACTCGTTGCAAACGGATGTTATGCTGTTGGAGAAGGTGCAAATATGCCTTCAACTCCAGAAGCAATAGAAGTATTCTTGAAAAACAAAGTTATCTTTGGCCCAGCTAAAGCTGCTAACGCAGGCGGTGTTGCTACTTCAGCTCTTGAAATGTGCCAGAACAGCATGAGATACTCATGGACATTCGAAGAAGTTGACGCTAAACTCAAAGATATCATGATAAATATATACAAGAATGCTAGCGCTGCTGCTAAAGAATATGGTCAAGAAGACAACCTCGTTGTTGGTGCTAACATTGCTGGATTCTTAAAAGTTGCTGATGCTATGTATGCACAAGGTGTAGCATACTAAGATATATTTAAATAGGATTTGATAAAATATCTATATATATTTAATATCCTCTCGATAGTTTCGAGAGGATATTTTCTGTTTTTTGATGTAAAATTATTTTTATAGAAGGAAAATAAGATTACAATGTCGAAGATGTTTGTAAATGTTAATTATGAATTACCTTGTCTGCCAAATACTAGGTTGCGTTGAAAAGATAACTACATTTTGGAACAAGCCTTAGTTTTATTAAATTAAAAAGAGGTGTAGATCTTGGAGAAAATAAGGGTATTAATTGTAGATGATTCGACTTTTTTCAGAGAAGTAATTATAGCGGAGCTTTCAAAGGATCAAGAGATTGAGATCATCGGAGGTTCCCCAGATGCTGAGGATGCAATAATTAAAATCGAGCAGTTTTCTCCAGATGTAATTAGTCTAGATGTTGAAATGCCAGGAATGAATGGCATTGAGTTCTTGAAAAAAGTAATGCCTAAATATACAATTCCTGTTATTGTAGTTAGTTCTGTAAACAGTAGCGTGTTTGATGCATTAAGTTCAGGTGCTCTAGATTTTATTGCTAAGCCAGATTCTAGAGCAAGATTAAGCTATGTAAATTTTATTGATGAATTGAAGAAAAAAATAAAAGATGCTTCGAAAGCTAATAGAGAAGCTTTAAAAATGAGAAATACCAATATCGTAAAAGATCAAAAACAATCCTCTAAAGTTATCGCTATTGGGGCTTCAAGTATTGGAACTGAAGCTGTTATGGAGATTATAAGATCTCTGCCAAGGAATATGCCTGGAATTCTTGTTGTTCAACACATGCCACCAGTTTTCACAGAAATGTTTGCCCAAAGATTAAATAATACTTGTGCTATTGAAGTCAAAGAAGCTGAAACTGGTGATATGCTTTACCCAGGAAGGCTTTTTATTGCACCAGGTGACTGTCAAATGGAGCTTAAGAATACCAAACAAGGCTATATGGTTGAGTGTAATTCGATCCAGAGACAAAATGAGCAGTTTCCTTCTATTGATGTTTTATTTAGATCAGTTGCTGATTGCGCTGGTAATAATGCTATTGGTATTATACTAGCAGGAATGGGAACTGATGGCGCAAGAGGATTGCTTTATATGAGGCAAAAAGGAGCAATAACATTAGGTCAGGATGAAGCAACTTCAATATTAAGCGGCATGCCGAAATTTGCTTATGAAATTGGTGCAGTGGGAAAGCAGCTCCCACTAAATAAAATTGCTGATGAAATTATCGATATAATTTCAAACTGTGATTGTATGGATTTGCGAAGCAAATCCTAAAATCTCAAGGGCTCGATGCCCTTGAGATTTTGTTGAAGACAAGAATAGTCTACAAGGAGGCTAACAATGGAAATCTCCAAGCATTTCTATCAATCACTTATACAAAATAGTATATTAGGATATGCTTTGTTAAAGAGATCAACTCAAATAAACGAAGATAGTGTTGACTATGAGTTTGTTGAAGTTAACAAGGCTTTTGAAGATTTTTTTGCTATAAAGCGTGAAATTATAATTGGAAAAAATTTAGGAGAAGCTCTGCCTTCATTAAAAGATGAAATAGAGTTGAATGCTTTATTTGATGAATTGATGGCAAGTGGCGAGTGTGATAATGGTGAGTACTATCTAAAAAGTTCTGAAAAGTGGCTTAATATTCAAGTGTCTTCAGCAGAGCAGAACTATTATTCTTTAATATTTAGCGACATAACATCTTTAAAGAAAAATGAAGAGGACTTATTAGAAAAAAATGAGCAATTAAAGCTTTTGTATGATGAGAAAGTGGAGTTGTATAATCAATTATGTTCATCAGACGAGCAACTAAGGCAGCAAATGGAAGAACTTAATGAGATAAATGAAAATGTTTCAACTATAAATAGACGACTTGATGAGGGACAAGCGCTTGCTCATGTAGGTAATTGGGAAATAGATATTAAATTAGGACAAGTGTGGGCATCTGCCGAAGCGTTTAAGATTTATGAAATAAGGAGAGATACTGAGTGTCTGCCTTTATCACTAATCAAAAACATTATGAATGGGGAGGATAGAAAAAAAGCTGAATTAGCATATAAAAATCTAATTGAGCGTAGAATCCCTTTTGATTTTGAATATAAGATTAAAGGATACGTTTCAGGTAAAGAACTATATGTTCGTACTATAGGCAAATTAGAAACAGACAGCAATGATAGACCTGTAAAAGTGATAGGCGTTATACAGGATATTACAGATAGAGTTAAGTATGAAGAGAGTTTAAGAAAGAAAAATAGAGAATTAGAAATTCTATATAAAGAGCTAGCGGCTTCGGATGAAGAGCTTAAGGGACAGTTTGAAGAAATAAAACGCGCTCAAGATGCTACAAGAATTCTTGCGGAAAGATATAAGCTTGCTACTGAAGGGTCAAGAGATGCAATCTGGGATTTTGATTGTAAGTCAAATAGCATGTATTTTTCAGATAGGTATTATCAACTTCTCGATTATACCAAGAAAGAGTATAATCAACAAAATAGAACTTTTTTTGATCCTATCCATAATGAAGATAGAGAGTTTGTAGAAAAAAAATTCAAAGAACATCTGGAAGGGAAAAGTCAATATTTTAGTGCCGAATACAGATTGAAAATGAGAAATGGTAACTATAAATGGGTATCTTCATATGGTAAGTCATATATAGACAGTACAGGTAAGGCAATAAGAAGTGCAGGTTCAATTACAGATATAACGGAAAGGAAGCTGTATGAGAATGAGATAAGACACTTAGCTTATTACGATTGTTTAACAGACCTACCTAATAAAGTATATTTGATGGAAAATCTCGGGACTTATCTACTGAAATATGAATATGAAGGAAGTTGCGGAGCTCTTATTTACCTTGATATTGATAATTTTAAGTTTATTAATGATACATTTGGACATTTTTTTGGAGATAAAATTATTAAAATAGTAGCAGAAAGGCTTTCAACTTTTGCAACTAATAACCCAAAGATAGTCCTGACGAAATTTGGGGGCGATGAATTTGTATTGCTATATGACAAGCCAAACAATAAAGAAGAGATTGAGCAAATAGTTTTAGAAGTACTTAATTCCTTCAAACAACCTATAAAGGTAGATGAAAAATCTTTTCACGTTACTTGTAGCATTGGCGTAGCGATATTTCCTGAGAATGGTACAACTGTTCACGAAATACTAAAAAACTCAGATACTGCTATGAATAAGGCAAAGGATAATGGGAAAAACTGTTGTGCATTTTATGACGCTTTGATGGGTGATGAAATGAGCAAAAAGATGGAAATGGAGGATCAGCTTAGACTAGCTATTGAAAATGATGAATTCAAACTCTATTATCAGCCACAGGTTGATATTTCGTCAGGTGAAATTGTTGGCTTTGAAGCATTAATAAGATGGTTTAGTCCAGTATATGGTCTTGTTTATCCTAATACATTCATTCCTTTGGCAGAAGAAAATGGACTCATAGTAAAGATTGGTACGTGGGTCATTGAAAGGGCAAGCCAATTTGCACTCAAAATTGAGGAGATGTATAAAAAGGATATGCATATTACTATTAATGTTTCAGCTCTTCAGTTCATGCAAGATGACTTTGTAGATATAGTGTTATCCATTGTAAATGGTTGTGGAATTGAACCTAGGCATATAGGTCTGGAGCTCACAGAATCAACACTAATAGATTCTACTCTTGAGGTGATTAGTAAGCTTAAGCTCCTACAGACAAAGGGATTTAAGATTTATTTAGATGATTTTGGAACTGGTTATTCATCACTTAATTACCTAAGAAAGCTTCCGATTGATATGATAAAGATTGACAAATCATTTGTGGGTGACATCGAAAACTTTGAGACTGAGAAGAAGCTTTTGAAATCAATAGTTTTCCTTGCTCAAGACCTAGGATTGAAAGTAGTAGCTGAAGGAGTGGAAACAAAAGAACAGCTTGATTTTTTAGCTTTCAGCAACTGTGATATGATACAAGGGTATTTTGTGAGTAGACCAATATCAGAGAAAGATGCAATAATGCTTATTGATAAGTCTTCTACAAAAATATAGTATATAAAAGTATTTTTTGAATAGTGTTTATTTATAGATATTATTAAAGCGTCCATATAAGTTGTGCTTATATGGACGCTTTAATAATATCTATGAAATTACTACAGATCGTGTTTCATTATCCCAAGATACGTTTTCACCCAACGCATTTGATATTGCACGTATAGGTAAAAATGTTCGGTTTTGTTTTATTACTGCCTGGGTATCGATTTTTATTCGATTCTCATTAACAAAAATATAATTACTTCCTATTGATATTTTTATTTTGATTCCATCTTTGTCGATATAAACTGTCCTTGTTTTGGATACCCATTCGACTTTTGCACCTAAATTTTCTGAAATAAATCTAACTGGAACCATTGTCCTATTGCTAGAGTCAATAAAAGCTGGTACGTCAGGCTTTCTTGCTATTCCTTTAACTATGATACTTATTAATTTGGAATTATGAATCTTGATTTGTTTATTGTTATCTGGTTCAGGAGGTATTCTGATTGGCGTTGGAGTGTATGTAGAAAGTGCTGTGCTAGTTGGAGTTTCTGTTGCTTCGATGGTTGGAGTCGGTGTATTAGTTGGAACAGGAGTATAGGTGGGACTTGGAGTAGGTGTATTTGTTGGTGTTTCTGTGTTTGCAGGTGATTCTAATATTGGTGGAACTATAGGTTGATTTATATTCGGAGGAATTACTGTTTTATCAGCAGGTTTATTGGTTGGTGTTGCAGTAGATGTAGGTAGAATATCTTGTGTAGGAGTAGGAGAAATATCAGTTGAATCTGTAGGAATTGGTGTGATTTCTGATGTAGCAGTTGGAGGAATTGGTGTTTCAGTAGGTAAAACTGGCGTTGGTGTTTCTGTAGGTAAAGATGTTTCTGAATCGATTGGTATAGTTGGAGTTGAAGTATGAGTAAAAGAGGTACTTGTTGGTGTGGGTGTTGGTGTATAGTTTTCTTGAATAGTATTTTTAGCAGATAAAACAGAAGCATACAAATCAATTAACCCATATCCATAGTAAATGTCCTTTCCAGTAGAACCTAAATCTATTGAGTTATTAAGAAGAATATTTTGAACCTCCGTAGCAGTAAGAGATTTGTTTTGGCTCCAAACAAGAGAGGCAGCTCCTGATATGAAAGGACACGACATAGAAGTTCCTGACTTGTACCCATATAATCCAGTGAATATAGTACTCTTAATTGAGACGCCAGGAGCACAAAGGTCAATATGGCTACCGTAGTTCGAAAAAGAAGCCATAGAAAGATCATTATCAATTGCTGATACAGCTATTACGTGGTCAGCTCCTGCGGGGTATGTCACTTCTGAGGAACCTGAATTACCAGCTGCTGCAATGACTAAGACATCTTTTTGATAAGCATAGTCTATTGCATTTTGTAAAAATTCATCTAGAACAGGACCTCCTAGACTGAGATTAATTATTTTTGCACCATGGTCAACGGCCCATATTATTCCATCGCAAACATCGGATGTATAGCCTGAACCACTCCAATCAAGCACTTTTACAGGCATTATTTTTATTGAATTTGAAACACCAGAGATACCTGAGGTGTTATCGATAACTCCACCCATAATGCCTGCTACATGTGTCCCGTGCCCGTGATCGTCATCAGCGTCAGAGTTATTGTCAACAATATTATACCCAGATGTTAGATTGTCAATAAGATCCTCATGATCGGAATCAACACCAGTATCTAATATGGCAACAGTCACAGGCTCATTGTTGAGTGAGATATCCCATGCCTCAGGAGCCTTAATTGAATTTAACCCCCATTGGCTACTAAAATAGGTATCGTTTGGAGTGTATAGGAAATCATACTGATAATTTAACTGACATGATTCTATACTTGGATCATTTTCGAGCATGGATATTATCTCCAATTCATTTGAATTACTTGGAAGGGTTATATTGTGAAGGTTAAGCTTTTTTGATGATTTTTTAAGTTTAACTCCGTATTTTGATAGAATATTTTTAATATCTTCGTTCTCTTTGAGCTTCAACATTAATTCATTTTCACAATATGAATTAATAATTTTAGAATTCTTCTGAGTATTTGTTGCCATAAATGCTGAATTTGGAACAGAAAGCTCGAAAATTAAAAGGGTTGTTAAAATAAGTCTTTTTATTCTCATAATACTAACTCCTTATACATTAAAAATTAAACAAATGAAACCAGATAGATTGGTGCTAAATAGCAATGAGGTTTTGTTGGATGAAATTTGAATTTACTATATAAAAGATATAAATTGAGGTTTGAGTACTAACTAAAATTACTCTACTTAAACTAAACTTGTGATATTTATAGAACTTAAGAAATGAACTGTACTAAATACATTATTAATCTTGCATTTAGCAGTTAGATAAATGTAAAAGATTAATTTTATTTAATATAAAAGAATTGTGTCTTACAATTAATATTATATCACTAATTGAAGAGAAATTCAATGAATCCTTTTGGTTAATGATCATAATTTTTTATTTATGATGTTTTTGTTGATTTATCAAGTAAAAGTATAAAAAGCTAATTCAGATACATCAAGTTATCGAATTTAGGCATGATTGACGAGTGGCATATATTAGCAACCAATAATAACAAATTTTAGCATATAATATAATTGACTTTATTCTGTCAATATGATAATTTTAAATATATTGAATTAATTTTCATTTGAATTGAGAGTTTTTTGAAATTTTCTCGGCCATTTTTTATGGTAAAGAGTAGTCAAGTGTAAGATTAATACAATATTTATTTAGTATTAAAAACAATTAATATTTTACATTTATCTACCTACTAAATGTAAGATTAATAATGTATTTAATATATAAACACTTTATTAAAGTATCGGGGGGTAATAATTAATATGCAGAGTAGACTTAATAAGTACAAAAAGAGTACATTCAAAGTCTTTATGACAGCAGCAGTTCTGACTGGTACATTTTTATCTGCAAATGTTTGTAGCCATGCAGATACATTTGTAGATTTGGCTTTTAAGGTAGATTCTAAGGATTATACTTCAAAGAGCGTCAAAAAAACTATGGATTTAGCACCATTTATTGAGGATGGCACAACAATGGTACCATTTAGAACTATACTTGAGGAATTAGGTTATGTAGTTGAGTGGCAACAATCAACAAATACGATTCTTGCATCAAATGAAGCAAACACAATCAAATTAAAGATTAACAATAAATTTGCAGAAGTAAATGGTGAAAAACAAGAGCTTACAGTAGCACCTAAAATAATTTCGTCAAGAACAGTTGTTCCGTTGAGATTTTTGTCTGAAAACTCAGGTGCCACAGTTGCTTGGGACGGAACACAAAAAGCAATTTACATATCAAGAGTTGGTAAATATGACACAGGTACAGTATTGTTCTATGAAGAAGCAGGTTCAGATTCGAAGTCAAAGTCAAAGTCACAGACAAATGATGCTCAGAATACCGTATATGTATATGATGGTAATGAAATAATTACAATTCCACTAGAAAAAAGGAAGATAGTTAACTGGTATTCATATAAAGGACAGATTTTGGCTACAATTTTTGATAGCAGTAAGAATAATAACAGCTTTTATATCTTTAAAGATAACACATTTGTTCCTCTACTTGAAAACTTTGACATAAAGGATGCCTTTGAATTCAACGATAATCTTATTATTCATGGTTATGACAGAAGCCAGAAATATGATAAGCTTTGTAGATTTGATGGTCAAACATTTACTGTAATTCAAGATAATTTTTATGTAGGAAAGTATTTTATATTTAAGGATAGGTTGGTTATAAATAAATATGACAATAGCAGAAACTATACATTATTAGCGTTTGACAAAGGTTCATGGAATCCATCGACTTTAGAGACAGGCGTTATAATGAGCGATTATGTTATTGATGGTGACATATCCTATATGCTTGGTCAAAGGCAAGAGGGAAGCAAAAAGTTGCTTGCGACTTATGACGGCAATAGTATTAGCAAGACAAGTTTCAATATTGTTCATGACGGGCTTGATATTACCAATATTGATGATGTTGTTCGTTTTAATGGAAGATTTTTTGTAAATTTAAAGGGAGAATTGACAGTAGTCGAGAATAAAAAACTGATAAAGTTTATATTCCAAGATACTGGAGTTAATGTAAAGTACAATACAAAGTTGATTAAAGTGTTTAACAATAAACTGTATGTAGCTGTAAATAAATCTGGAGTTGCATATGATGCTTATTATAAAGAAATAAAAAAAGCAAAGATAGTTGAAGATAACAAAGGATGCGTTTTTGAAATACCTTCAAATTATTCAGCGTCAGCTCCATTTGTAGCTAATGAAATCAACTATATATTGTTGAGCAAAAACAGTTACGAAAAGCGTATTAATAACTTTGAGCCTGCTAGCTGTATGATTGAGAATGACAAACTTTTGATACTTGGAAAAGATGCAGAGACATTAGATCAGGTGTTATATGCAAAGGGTTTAACTGTTTCGTCGTTTAATAAGATTATTGACGTTTCTGCAATTAATAAATCTACATCGGTTGGGGCAAATTCATTCCTTGATGTAAAAGATAAAAACAGAATTACAAGTTCTGATAGAAATACTATGTTGTTCTATAATGGTTCATCGGTCTCAAATTTAGTTGTTGGTATGCAAACAAATAAAATGACGACGCTTGGTAGCAATTTGATTTTCTCAGGATTTGAAAGTGATATTCAAAGAAACAAGGTTTATTCTTATGGTACTTCATTTAATGAACAGTTAAGTAACTTTGATGTGAATTACTGGGAAATAATCAATAAGAATACTCTGTTTGTTAATGGTATTGACAAGGATACTGAAGTAAACAAATTGTATAAGTTTACTGATGCAAATAAGACATTTGTTAAGGACTACATATATGTTAACAGTATTATTAAGGCAAAAGGTAATTATTATCTAATTGATGCAATAGACAAGGATCCAAACTCATATACAAAAGATAAAAAAGTTCTTTATATCTATGATGAGATGAACGGAAAGTTTATTGAAATGAAGGTTAATCTGTTGATTACAAAAATGATTTTTAGAAATTAGGATTATAGATGATTTGTAATCAAAGAGAGTGATTAATATCAATACATATAAAAAAGGATAGCTGTTACAGGCTATCCTTTTTTGAGGAATTTAAGAAGTAAATCCTAAAATCGATGGTGCTTTATACGGTGAGATTTTGATTATATAGGAAATTATTTTGCATTCTAAATTATGCATTTTTTCTCTGAAAAACCTTGTATAGAAAACGCTTTACAGTACTGGAACTGTTTTTCTTTCTCCATATTGAAAGAGAATCATCTACTTGTTTAAAGTGTTTTTCCATTTTTGATTCGATTTTGCGAAGATTATTTTCAATGCATGCACCAAGTTCAAGTTTGCTTTTTGTTAGTTCTTTCGAAAAATGTTCTTTTGCAGAAGCTGACTCAGTTGTTATACTACATGTTATTTCATCTTTAAAATTGATAAAAAATGCTTTTATATCATTAATATAAGCTTCATTGTTTGGATATGGTATGATGTGTGATGAATTGCTTTCAATAACTTGTTCATTATGATCATTTATAATATTTTCAGATTGAAGAATTTTCCGAATGGCTTTAATTTCGAGACCTTCATCCCTCATAGTTTTTATCTGATACATTATATTAGCAAATTCAGTAGTGTAAAACCTTCTTCCGCGTTCATCCTTAGGTATTGGAATACAGAATTCCTTCTCATAGTATCTTAATGTATGATCAGTAACCTTTAAATACTCGCTTAACTCAGTTATTGTGTATCGTTCCTTTAAAATTTCCATACTAACCTCCAGGAATGTTGATAAGTATATAATAACATTAATGTAAATATATGTAAAGATTAAAATGGAATTATTTTCTTTGTTTATGTCTGGGAAATTATGGTGCCCGTAATTTCTAACGACGAGTTACAGAGGAGACAAAAAGCGCTTCGCGTTTTTTGTCTATAAATCTTTTCGAAGTTCATTTATAAGGTGTGTGATATCGTCGGGGACTTTGGCAATTAGGTCAATATTCTGATTGGTTATTGGATGGGGAAAACTGACTCTATGTGAATGAAGAGCCTGTCTCTTAATCATTTGTGTAGGAATGTCAGAATAGAGCTCATCACCGAATAGAGGGAAGCCAGATGCTTGACAGTGTACTCTTATCTGATGTGTACGGCCTGTTTCAAGATCGAATTTCAGTAAAGTAGCTGCATTTAAGTATTCTATTACACTATAGTGAGTTATTGACCTATAGCCCGATTCACATACATGTCTTAACATTATGCTGTCAGGTTTTCTATCTATAGGCATATCGATAGTACCTTTAGAGCTTTCAACAGTCCCGTGAACTACTCCAATGTACTCTTTTATATATTTTTTTTCACTCATAAGACGAACAAGAGCTTGCTGTACATAGGGGTTTTTTGCAAAAATAATTACACCAGAAGTGTTTCTATCAAGTCTGCTAACTGGTCTGATTTTTTTTGAAACACCTTTATTTAATAGATAAAACATTATTGCATTTGCAATAGTACCGCTAGGATGGCTAAATGTAGGATGAACGACTATGCCCGCCTGTTTGTTTATTGCAATGATCGAGTCATCTTCATATATTATATCTATTGGAATGTCTTCAGGTATGATATCAAGCGCATCTTCTACAAGATCAATATGAGCTTCTAATACATCACCTTCTGATACCACATAATTCACAAACCTCGGTATTCCATTTACCAGAATATTATTGTCATATTTGAGTTTTTTTATCAGCCTTTCAGACATCATAAGTCTGCTTTTCAAGACCTGTTTAACTTTTCTGCCGTTATCGCTTTTATCGGCTATATGTTTTAATATCATTTAATCACCTGTTAAAATTATAGATAAGTTTGAAGATAAAATCAATGCTGTCTTATATTTATTAAAGCAAAATAACGAAATAATATTGAAATTACAATTTTAGTTGTATAAAATAGATAGAGCGACTTATATACGTACCAATAAAATACATTTGCAAAATAATAATAAAAAAGAACAATTATCACAATCATACAGATAAGGAAAGTGAGTAAACATGAGTTTTAAATCAGAGAGTTTTTTGAAAAGTGAATTTGGCATAGATGAAAGTGTAATAAGAATTTCAAATATGGCTGAAAAAGAGGTTGAAAAGGTATTCAGATCAATAAATGCTGTTAAGGAGTTTAATCAGTATAAGGTTATTCAGGCAATGCAGACTCACAATGTCAGTGATTCACACTTTGGTGGAACTACAGGGTATGGTTATGATGACAGAGGTCGCGATGTTCTTGACTTGGTCTATGCGAAAGTTTTTAATGCTGAAGATGCAATGGTTAGACATAATATAGTTTCGGGCACCCAGGCTTTGGCTATTTGCATGTATGGCAATCTTAGGCCAGGAGATGAATTGATTTCAATAACAGGAAAGCCTTATGATACACTAGAAGAGGTAATAGGAATAAGAGGAGAAGGTGCAGGATCTCTAAAAGAATTTGGGATCGAATATAAACAGGTTGAGCTTCTTTTAGAAAGTGAGTTTGACATGAATGGTATAAAAGAAGCTATTTCAAGTAAAACCAAAATGATACTTATTCAGAGATCAAGAGGATATTCTTGGAGACCTTCCATAAAGATTGATAAAATGGAAAAGGTAATTAGTTTTATAAAGGGTATAAAAGATGATATAATTATTATGGTGGATAACTGTTATGGAGAGTTTGTAGAAGAAAAAGAACCTACTGACGTAGGAGCAGATATCGTAGCAGGTTCACTTATAAAGAATCCTGGCGGTGGGTTAGCACCAACAGGTGGTTATGTTGTGGGTAAGGAAGAATATGTTAGAAAGGCTGCGTACAGGCTTACAACACCAGGGCTGGGTAAAAAAGTAGGATCTACACTTGGAAATAACAGGCTTATGTTTCAGGGGTTGTTTATGGCACCGCATGTTGTTGCCGAGAGTTTGAAGGGTGCTGTTTACTGTGCAGAAGTGATGAGAAGACTTGGTCTTGAAACCTCACCTAGTCCTGAAGAAAAAAGAAGTGATATTATTCAAGCCATAAGATTTAACAATGCTGAGAGTCTTATTGCTTTTTGTCAGGGTATACAAAAGGGTTCACCAATTGATGCATATGTTACTCCTCAGCCATGGGATATGCCAGGCTATGACTCAGAAGTTATTATGGCAGCAGGAACATTTATACAGGGAGCCTCAATTGAGTTAAGTGCTGATGCACCGATAAAAGCACCATATACGGCTTATGTGCAGGGAGGACTTGTGTACGAGCATGTTAAGCTTGGAGTCAGTATTGCAGTACAAAAGCTTCTTGAACAAGGAGTAATCAAGATTTAGTAAAGCGATTTTAAAAATTACCATAGTCAATTTTTTAAATGATGAAAAGTATTAAATCAATATTTTTGAAATCGCCATTTGACCAGTTGTTTTTTGGGATTATCTAAGCGATTTCATAATAGTAATTATTTTACGGAGGATAAAATGCCGAAAGAAGGTAAAAAAGAAGGTAAAAAAAATGGCAAAAAAATAGGTGTTGTTATAGTTATTCTATTTATGCTGATTTATATTCCATCAATGATTCACTGGATTTCAGGCAAACAGATTACTACAGATATTATCAGGAACGGTTATATTGAATCTTTATATAATTTAGAGGGGTGTTTGATAAGAGACGAGAAAATTATTAAATCACCTTTTGCAGGCAATTATATTCCAGATGTAGTTGAGGGGGAAAGAGTTGCAGTAAATAGCCATATTGCTACTGTTTTGGGGAATGCTTCTATTGAAGCGTTGGAAAAACGAAAAAAGCTTGATATAAGGATCCTCGAAGCAAAAAAGAAGAAGAATGAGAATTTAGGATTGTTCTCACAGGATATTATAAAGTTAGACGACGAAATAACTGAAAGAGTCAAGCTTCTTGCATCATCAAGTGATGCTCGTGACATGGATAAATTTGAAGAAATAAAAAGTCAGATCGATAATGTTATTAGAAAGAAAGCAGAAATACTTGGTGGACTAGGGAAGACAGACGCATACTTTAACTCTATGAATCTTGAAAGAGAAGCGCTTGATCAGCAGGTCAAAGCATCTACAAAACAGATAGTTTCAGATACTGCAGGTATTATATCCTTTAACATTGATGGCTTAGAAGGTAAGTTTAGTACTGATTCTATATCGAATGTTACTCTTAATGATTTAGAGGATTATGGCAAGATAGAGTCAATTCAAAACACCAATGCGAGAAGTGTTGAAGTTAACATGCCATTTGCCAAAATTATAAATGGCATTGATTATTATATAGCTTCAGTTGTAGATAAAAATTTAGCTGACTCTTTAAAAATTGAAAAGAACATAACAATCAGAATTAATGATGTGGGCAGAAATATTAGAGCACAAATATTTTCAAAGTCAAACCCATCGAATGGGAAATGTGTAGTTGTGTTTAAGACTGATGAGGCTTTAAGTGATACCACTTTATTAAGACGTATAAATATCGATTTGATTAAAGACTCTTATGAAGGTTTAAAAGTATCTTTTAAAAGCCTTGTTGATGTAAGTAAGGATGAGAAAAAAGCAAAAATAGTTTTGGTAAAGGCGAATTATGCTAGTATCAGAGAAGTTGAGATAATTGGGCGAAATGGAGAGTTCGCTATTATTAAAGGTGTTGAAAAGGATTTTGATAAATGTGTAGGATTGTATGACACATATGTAATAAATGCCAGAAATATTGTAGAAGGGCAGATGATTGGAAAGTGAGTAATGACTTAGATTATATCGCGCAGAATATAAAAGAGATAAAGCAAAGAGTAAGCGATGCTGCACAAAGGTCAAACAGAAAGCAAGAAGATATTAATATTATTGCGGTTACAAAGACTGTTTCACCAGAAAGAATTGAAAAAGCAATTGATGAAGGACTGAATAAATTAGGTGAAAATAGGGTTCAGGAATTGTGCGAAAAGTACGATATTATTAATAGAGATTGTAAGTGGGATATAATTGGCCATTTACAAACTAACAAAGTGAAATATATTATTGATAAAGTAAATATGATTCATTCTGTTGACAGTTTGGACCTTATAGAAGAACTTCAGAAGAAATCTGAAAAAGTAGGACGAGTATTGGATATTTTGTTACAGGTTAATGTTGCTGAGGAAAAGAGTAAGTTTGGTTTGCATTTGGATGAAGTGACTGAATATGTTAATAGAGCAAGAAAATATGATGCTTTAAGAGTAAAAGGTCTTATGACAATTGCACCTTTTGTTCAAAATCCTGAGGAAATAAGAGGTGTTTTTAGACAATTATATAAAAAATTTATTGACATACGTGAGAAAAATAATGATAATATAGATATGAAGTACTTATCAATGGGTATGAGCAATGATTTCGAAGTGGCGATTGAAGAAGGCGCGAATATCGTTCGGATAGGTACTGCAATTTTTGGACGAAGATAGAGCTTGTTATATTAAATACATTATTAATTTATAGAATTTCCAAGTTGAAATGAGTTGGTTTTTTGTATAGAATATATTTGGCTTTATGCTAATGCAATATATTACAAAGGATAAAACAGGAGGAAAATACTATGTCTAAATTTTTTAACAAGGTTCTCAATTTCGTAGGCTGGGAAGCTGAAGAAGAGGAAGAGATTCTTGACGAAAAGGAAAATGAAGTCGAAGATATTCCGCAACCGCATTTCTTCAATTCTTCATTTAAAAAACAACAAAGCAAGGTCGTCAATATTCATTCTGCATCTCAGTACAAGCTAGTTGTTATGTCACCTGAAAATTTTGAAGATGCACAAAGCATTTGCGATCATCTTAAAAACAAAAAACCTATCGTTGTTAATCTTGAAAGTCTTGAAAAGGAAAGCGCACGCAGAGTTGTAGATTTCTTAAGCGGAGCTGTTTATGCGCTTGATGGTAATATTCAAAAAGTTTCAGCAGGAATTTTTGTTATTGCACCAAACAATGTTGATATTATGGCTGATCTTAAGGAAGAGTTAAGAAACAAGAGTGCATTTCCTTGGGCGAAGTAATGGAGGTTTATGCAAATGGTTTCTTATCTGGCGTCAGCTATTGTAGTTGTGTTGCAAATAATTAAGTATGCAATCGTTTTAAGTGCAATATTATCATTTTTACCAATCCCAAAGGATAATGGGTTTATCAGGGTACTACATAGCATTACAGGGCCGATTATATTACCGATTAGGAATCTTATAGAGAAAACCTCATGGGGAAGAAATTCTATGATAGATATTTCTCCCCTTATAGCTTATTTTGTGCTGTGGTTTTTAATAAGTGTTATCGCGGGCGCTTTTAATGTTCCAGGCGCATACAGTAGATTTTAATATGTTAAATAGGGATGTTATACTAAAGAAAATATGCAGTACAGAGGATAAGGTTCTTGTTTCAAAACTAATAGATAAATCAAATAGAGCAGAAAAGACGAGGAGTGTGATTCATTCGGATTTTCTGGATCCTTATCAGATTAAATTGCTAGAAAAAGCATTTCATGATGTTAATGATATTAGCTATGAGTTTTTTGGCGGATACATAGGGGCAGAGAGAGAGGTAGTTGTTTTCTGCCCAAAGGACATGTCTGTTTTCGAATTTTCCGATTATAAATATCCATTCAGCATAATTCAAATAAAAACAAAAAACAAGAATAACCTTACTCATAGAGACTATCTTGGTTCTTTAATGGGATTAGGTATTAAACGTGATAAAATTGGGGATATTCTAATTGAGGATGATAGTTGCAGGGTAATTGTCATAACAGAAATAGCAGAGTATATCAAATATAATTTGTTAAAAGTTGCTAATTGCAATGTTCAAGTTGACATCATAAGTATGGATGAAATAGAGACACCTGAACAGAAGTTTACGGAAATAAAGGCATCTGTAGCCTCATTAAGACTAGATTGTATTGCAAGTGCTGGTTTTGGGATTTCCAGAAGCAAGATATCAGAGTATATCAAAGCGGAAAAACTAAATTTAAACTGGGAAAAGACTGCGAGTGTGACTAAACAGGTTAAAGAAGGAGATACTATATCTGTTAGAGGAAAAGGAAGAGTGGTTTTACAAACTATTGGAAACGAGACTAAAAAAGGAAGAATATTTGTTACCCTGAAGAAGTTTACATAAGGAGGGAATGCTATGATGAATTATTCGCCAACTGAGTTAAAAAACTTGTCATTTGCTAAGAGTCTTGTAAGAGGATATAATGAAATCGAGGTTGATGAGACCCTTGATAAGATTGTTGATGATTATAGCAAGCTAATACATGAAAATATTGAGCTAAAGGACAAGGTATCTGTTCTAAATGACGGAATGATGCATTATAAGAAAATAGAGGAGTCGCTTCAAAGCACGCTTCTGATCGCACAGCAAACAGCTGAAGACATAAAAAAGAATGCATATGAGAAAGCTGATAATATAATAAAGGAAGCAGAGCTTAAAGCACGAAAGATTATCGATGAAGCAAATGATCAATCAGTCAAAGCAAAGTTTGAATTTGAAGATACCAGAAAAAAGCTTCAGATTTATAAGACCAAGATAGAATCACTTATAATGTCACAGCTTGAGATTATTAAGCAGACTGTTGATTTTGAAGAGGCATAATTATTACTTATGTGATTTTTCAAATTATAAAATCGAGACATGCAAAAAACGGAAAATAAGGAAAAAATAAGTAGCTTGACATGGAATATTAATAAGTTGTATAATACAAAAATATAGTAAACTATGTTTAAAGACTATGACTGGAAAGAGTAAAAGGCTATACCTTCAAAGAGAGTAGGAGAGTGGTGAGATTCCTGCAGGGTTAACTTTTGAAAATCGTCCATGAGTTGCATCCTGAAATTTATATAAAATTAAATACAATTAATCTTTTACATTCATCTAACGCTAAATGTAAGATTAATAGTGTATTTAATATAAAAGAGTAGGGAGTGCCGGTATATACCGTTATTTATGTCAAGTGATTATTAAAATAATAATAATTTGGGTGGTACCGCGTGAGTAAACCCTCTCGTCCCGTTATGGACTGAGAGGGTTTTTGATGTCTAGGAATTAATTTATAGGAGGATATTTACATGTCGATCGATTACGGAAAAACTTTAAATTTGCCTCAGACTGGCTTTCCAATGAGAGCCGGTTTACCGCAAAAGGAACCTGAGTTTCTCAAAAAGTGGGAAGAAATGGACATTTATAATAAACAGCTAAAGAAGAATTCAGGGAAGCCAAAGTTTATACTTCATGATGGACCTCCATATGCTAATGGAGGTATACATTTAGGAACTTCTCTAAATAAGATACTCAAGGATATTGTTGTAAAGTACTACAGTATGAATGGATATGAGACACCATTTGTTCCAGGGTGGGACACTCATGGTTTGCCAATAGAGCAAAGGGCAATAAAGGAGCTTGGACTAAAGAGACATGAGGTTGGAGCTGTTAAATTTAGAGAAGCATGCAAGGGATTTGCTATGAAATACTTAGACCTTCAAAGAAATGCTTTTAAGAGACTTGGTGTCAGAGCTGACTGGGAAAATCCTTATATTACTTTAAAGCCTGAGTTCGAGGCAAAGCAAATAGAAGTTTTTGGTGAAATGGCTAAGAAGGGTTATATATACAAAGGTTTAAGACCTGTTTATTGGTGCCCTGATTGTGAAACAGCTTTAGCTGAAGCTGAAATAGAATATGCAGAGGATGCAAATCTTTCTATTTATGTTAAGTTCCCATTAAAGGATGATAAAGGTAAAATCAAAAGTGCTATTGGAACCATTGAAAATGTATTCTTTGTTATCTGGACAACAACCACATGGACACTTCCTGGTAACCTTGCAATATGTCTCAATGAGGAATACGAGTATGGTGTTATAAAAGCTGGTAATGAATGTTATATAATGGCTGTTGAACTATGTAAAAATGTTATGAAGGCAGCAAAGATTGAAGATTATGAGATAGTTGCAAGATTCAAGGGAAGTGATCTTGAGGGTATGGAGTGCAATCATCCTTTCCTAGACAGAACATCTGTTATAATCTTAGGAGATCATGTTACATTAGAAGCTGGTACAGGCTGCGTTCACACTGCTCCTGGTCATGGAGCAGAGGACTTCCAAGTTTGTCAAAAGTACAAAATTCCTGTAGTGGTTCCTGTTGATGATAAAGGATATATGACAGCTGATGCTGGTAAGTTTAAAGGCCTTTATTATGAAAAATCAAATGCTGCAATTATAGAAGAATTAAAAAGCACTAACCTTCTTCTTGCTTCAGAAAAAATTGTCCATCAGTATCCTCACTGCTGGAGATGCAAGGAACCGATCGTATTTAGAGCTACGGAGCAGTGGTTTGCTTCTGTTGATGGTTTTAGAAAGGAAGCCCTTGAAGCAATTAAGGATGTACACTGGATTCCTGAATGGGGACAAGATAGAATAACAGGAATGGTTGGAGACCGTGGGGACTGGTGTATTTCAAGACAAAGAATTTGGGGAGTACCTATTCCAATTTTCTATTGCAAAGATTGTGGAAAGGAACTTATAAATGACGATACCATAAATGCAGTTAAAGCTCTTTTCAAAGAAAAAGGTTCTGATTCATGGTATGCACTTGATGAGAAGGAGATTTTACCTGAAGGAATAAAATGCAGTTGTGGTGCATCAGAGTTTAAAAAGGAAACAGATATAATGGACGTTTGGTTTGACTCTGGATCAAGCCATTGTGCTGTTCTTGAAACAAGAGATGATCTTAACTGGCCTGCTGACATGTACCTTGAGGGAAGTGACCAACATAGGGGTTGGTTCCAGTCATCATTGCTTACTTCGGTTGCAACAAGAGGCAAGGCACCATATAAAACTGTTCTTACCCATGGTTATGTTGTTGATGGAGAAGGAAGAAAGATGTCAAAATCATTAGGAAATGGTATAGATCCAGAGGATGTAATTAAAGAATATGGGGCTGATATTTTGAGACTTTGGGTTGCATCTTCAGACTATAAAACCGATATAAGGATTTCAAAGGATTTACTTAAGCAGCTTTCAGAGGTATATAGAAAAATAAGAAATACAAGTAGGTATATACTTGGTAATATAAATGACTTCAATCCTGACAAGGACATGGTTAGCTATGAAGAGCTTGGCGAGCTAGATAAGTGGGCATTAATGAAACTTGCTCAGCTTATAAAGAAGGTTAATGAAGCGTATGGAACCTACGAATTCCATCTTATGTTCCATTCAATTCACAACTTCTGTGTTGTTGATATGAGCAATTTCTACCTTGATATAATAAAAGACAGGCTATATACTTTAAAAGCTGACTCAAAAGAAAGAAGAGCTGCACAAAGTGTAATGTATGAAATACTCGATTCGCTTGTTAGAATGCTTACACCAGTTCTTGCATTTACATCAGAAGAAATCTGGCAGTATTTGCCGCATAAAGCTTCCGATGATGTAGAAAGTATTCAGTTGAACGACTGGCCAATATTGAATGAAGAATATCTTAATGCTGGATTGGAAGATAAATGGAATAAAATTCTTGCACTTCGTACTGATGTTTCAAAAGCACTCGAAATTGCAAGAGCAGAAAAGCTCATTGGTCTTTCATTGAATGCAAAGGTTACAGTTTATGCGGATGCAAAGAATTATGATTTTATTAAGTCAGTTGAGAGTGAGCTTCCAACAATATTCATAATTTCTGTATTCGAGATTGGAAAAATTGAAGATGCACCTTCAAATGCATTAGTAGGTGAAAGCATGGAAGGAATTAAGGTTGTTATTGAACAAGCTGAGGGAGAAAAATGTGAAAGATGTTGGATGCACAGTACTAGTGTAGGAAAGAGTGAAGAACATCCAACACTTTGTAGTAGATGTGCAGATGTCATCTGATTCCATACCGCTACCAAACAGCAGTGCTATTTGGGTCAACGCGGTGTGTTTTGGAGGAATTATTAAAGGGGGGCTTTGAGTGATTAAGCTTAATATTAATCTTGGTGAACGAAGTTATCCTATTCACATAACTTCGGATTACAGCAGTCTTGCAAAATGTATTGCAGGTGCCAAAATAACTGGAAGTATTGCTATTATTACTGATAAAAATGTTGATTTGGCTCAAGCAGAAGAATGCGTTGAGGCACTTCAGGCAGATGGCATAATGGTCAGTAAATATGTTATAGAGCCAGGAGAAAAAAGCAAGAATCTCGACACGATTAAAGATATATATAAGTTTCTAATAGATCTCAAGTTTGACAGAAATTCAGCTTTGATAGCACTTGGGGGCGGTGTTGTTGGAGATATCACTGGGTTTGTAGCTGCGACATACTTAAGAGGTATAAACTTTATCCAGATTCCGACTTCACTTTTAGCTCAAGCAGATAGCAGTGTTGGAGGTAAAGTTGGTGTCGATTTTGAAGGCATGAAGAACATTATTGGAGCTTTTTATCAGCCCAAATTTGTGTATTTGAATGTTAATACTCTCAAGACTCTTTCTCAAAGGGAGCTTAGAGCTGGAATGGCGGAGATAGTCAAGCATGGAATGATTAAAGATGCTGAATTCTTAGAATATATAGACTATAATGTAAATAAGATTTTTAATTTTGATGAACAAGTTCTACATTACATTTCTAAGACAAATTGCTCAATTAAAGGTTATGTGGTTGAGCAGGACGAAAAGGAAAGCGATCTTCGAGCAATTTTGAACTTTGGTCATACTATTGGTCATGCGATTGAGAGTGTTTATGAGTTCAAATATATTCATGGAGAATGTGTATCACTTGGAATGGTTGCTGCCGCGAGAATGGCTCTTTATATGGAGATGATAGACGAAAAGGTTGTTGAAAAACTAATACTTGTGCTAAAAAAGATAGGCTTGCCTGTATCACTTGAAGGAATTGATGTTGATGAAGTGTACAGAAGAATGTTCTATGATAAGAAAGTAAAAGACAACAAGCTTGTTTTTGTTCTTCCTAAAAGCATTGGGGAGGTTATCCAATGCGTTATTGAGGATGAAGTGCTTATAAAGAGAGCGATAGTTAGCTTAGGTAAACAGTGAAATAAGATACAATTAATTTAAGTGAAAGAGGTGCTGTGAAACATAGAACAGCACCTTTTATTATATATAAAAATAAAAATCATTTTCTCAGCTTTTGATGCTTTTGATGTCTTTAGCTTGAACAATGAATATTTTTAATGTATTATAAAATTATATTAATATTTTGTAATACATTATATTAATGGTGAAAACAATTGTACATAATTTTTACGTTTATATAAATTTTAATTGAGGGGAATAGAATATGAATAAAATGAGGAAGGTTATTTGTGTTTTCATAGCCTTTTTGGTTATTTCCAATTCTACTGGTTTTGGAGATATAAGTTCTCATACTGTTTTTGAAAGTCTCATAAGCTATGCTCAAAGTAATGAAGACATTGATATTGAAGCAAAGAGCTTTAGTGATATTGAGCTTGAAAATGTTATCAGAGAATCATTGGGAAAATCAAACGATGATAAGATTTTTCTTAGCGATTTAAGAGGTATCAAAGAGTTAAGTGCTGAAGGAAAAGAAATTTCTGACATAAGTGGAATTGAGCAGTTAGTTAACCTTGAGTTTCTTAATTTAAACTCAAATCAAATAGATGACATCTCAAGTCTTTCTTCGCTTTCAAAGTTAAAATATTTACAGATTGCGGATAATGAATTAATAAACATCGCTGCATTGAGTAATCTTACAGAGCTCGAATTGTTGGTATTATCAGGCAATAAAATAACAAGTGTAGTTCCCTTAAGTAGTTTTTACAAGTATAAGCTAAAAAGTCTGTTTCTAAACAATAATAATATTAAAAGTATTGATAAAATCAGCATGCTAACATATAATTTGGATGCTTTATATTTAGCGAATAATCCTTTAGATAGTTATGAATTTTTTGAAGGATTAGGTAATTTGAAGGATACAGACTTTGACTTGATAAATCAAGCTTCTCCCTCTGTATTTCCAACTAGTGATGCAACTCCAATGCCAAAAGCAACACCAACGATAAAACCGACTGAGGTACCAGTAAGTGCAAATACAAATCCTAGTACAAAGCCAACTGGAGCTTATACAACACCTTATGCAACACCTTATGCAACACCTTATGCAACACCATCTGTAACGATAAGCACACCAAAGGTTTCATCAGGTGTCAATACGAGTCCTGCTGTAATAGAAACGCCTAAGGCATCTTATACATGTACGCCTTACATAGTAACAACACCAATACCATCACATACTTCAGTTGCAACTAGGAAACCTGTGTTTTTCCCAGATAAAAATCTTGATAGTGTTATAAGGGCTCAAATAAGTAAAGATAGCGGCAGGGTAATATACTTAGATGAGGTTGATAAAATTACAAAAATTGAGTTTGATTCAAAAGGCATTGCAAGCTTGCAGGGGATTCAGAACCTTCAAAGTTTGACAAGTCTTACGCTAAGAGGAAATCAGATAGAAGATATAACACCAATTGGCAATCTTACAAAATTGGTAGAATTAGATATTGAAAATAATAAAATTTTAAATATCTATCCATTGAGAAATCTTGTGGATTTAAAATTCCTTTGGTTGAAAAACAATAAGATTGAGAATATAGATTCTTTAAATATGTTAAGTAGCTACAAACAACTTAAAATATTAGATGCAAGTAAAAACCAAATAACTGATATTTTAGGCATTGGTGAACTTGACAGTTTGGTTGAACTTAGACTTAATGATAATAATATCTCAGATATTAGTCCAATTAAAAAGCTAGTTAATTTGAAAGTGCTATATTTGAATAATAATAAAACAAAAGATTTTTCAGCGTTAAAAGTATTGTTTAAAGACAATAAAATTGAATCAGATATCCATTTTGAAAACAATACACCTGTACCGTCAGCATTGAATACAGACAAACCTGTTGTTTCGTCAATTTCGAGACCTATAGTAGATACTGTAGTGATATTGGGGAATATTTCTAAACCAAATGAAGATTCAACTCCAAAAGCAACACCGACTAATACCATTGTACCTAAGGACACTAAAGCAACATCAACTGCGACACCAACTACAACACCAACTACAACACCTACAGCAAAAACAACTAATGAACCAACAAGTAAAATACCATCTGCAATGAGCTTTATGGATATAAAAGGTCATTGGGCAAGTGGTAGTATAAAGAAATTGATAGATAAGGGGATTATATCTGGATATCCAGATGGAAGTGTAAAGCCAAATAACGAAGTTACAAGAGCGGAGATAACTGTGATGCTTGTTAAGGCAATAGGACTACCTCCTTCAACAAAAAAAGTATATAAGTTCAAAGATGATTCTATTATGCCTGAATGGTCGTATCGTTATATACAGAGTGCTGTAGAAAAGGGAATCGTTAGTGGGTATAAAAATGGAACATTCAAACCGTCTGAAAAGGTAAATAGACAAGAAATGGTTGTAATGGCTCTTAGGACATTTGGAATAAAATCTAAAGATGAAGGAACACTTGATTTTGATGATTCAGTTAATATACCAGATTGGGCAAGAGGTTATGTAATTAAAGCCGTCGACTGCGGAATAATAAAGGGATATGGTGGGAAGAAGTTTATGGGAGAACGTAAGCTTACAAGGGCAGAGGCTGCTACTATTATTGCTAAATGTTTTGAGTTATAATAAATACATTATTAATCTAACATTTAGCAGAGCAAAATAACGAACGCTATAATGGAATTTTGTGATAGATAAATGTAAAGATTAATTGTATTATTATATGATCATGATAGAAATATTTGAAGTAAAAAGAAGTCAGAGCATGGATCTGACTTCTTTTTGAATGTTTAGGAAATTATAGTACCCATAATTTCTAACGACAAGTTACAGATGAAACAAAAAGCGCTTACGCGTTTTTGTTCTATTATTAATCAGGTAACTGCCTTTTATATTCCTCGTTTGAAATGCCATCCATTATGTCAACTAATCCCTGTTTGTCAATTTTGTTAGTATAGAATTCTTCATAATCGTTGTATCCTCCCATGTCCTGCGGAGTATCTGATGAACCATATTTTACAAGGTCATTTAAATAATCCAAGCCTTCGTCTTCATCATCTTCTCTCTTATTTAGGTACTTTCTACCAAATGGAGAATCAACAACTAGCTCTTCGTTTGGTCTTTGATGAGCTAATATTTCTGGATCAATTGTTTTACTTTCTTCACAATCAATACATAATCTAGCATAAGGAAGAGCTTCAAGACGCTCAACAGATATTTGCTTACCACAGAACTCACACTTGCCATAATCTCCTTTATTCATTCTTCCAAGAGCATCACGTACATCAGTTAATAACCCTTCTTCATGAACTTTTAGCGCGCTGTTGAACTCAACCTGAAATAGCTCGGTTGCCATTTCAGCAGGATGATTATCATAATTTGAGAGCTCTGTAGGTGAATATTTATCCTGTTCAGCAGTTTTATTGTCTTTCATCATATCTATTGTATGCTGAGTTTGTTTTTCTATATTTACTAGTGTTTGTTTCATATTTTCCATTGTTTGCTTATCCATTTATTCTTCCACCTGCACCTTTCATATTTTCTTGTACTATATTAACAATCTCGGAGATAAACTGTCCAATTATTGGTAACTTCCACATTACTATAATTTGTAGTAGGTATATTGCAAATGCTCCTAGTAAAGTAAAACCGATAGCAATCCCGAATCCGCGAGCAAGACCACCGACAAAGTTTGCCCAAAGCAACTTTCTAGGATGTTCCAAATAGTACACATAATCAACAAGTTTCATTTTCTCCATGTTTACAGCTATTTTATCGATTTTCTTGTTAATAACATTTAAAACTCCCTTTTTATTTATCATAAATAATTCCCCATTTATTAAAGAATGATTTTATATTAAATACATTATTAATCTTAAATTTAGCAGTAGATAAATGTAAGATTAATTGTATTTAATTTATAAGTAATGTTTTAACTATTCATTAGTTGAAACTTTCGTTTTTTATAATATAATATACCTATATTTAAGAATAATATTTATTACTTACGAAGTTTTATATGGAATGATAATCTCATAATACATAAATACCAAAAAAAGGAGAAAAAATATGAGACCGTTGGAGTATAATGATGGAGTTCTAAAGCTTATTGACCAGACAAAGCTTCCTGCGGAGCACGTTATGGTTGAGTGTAGAACATGTACTGAAGTGGCAGATGCAATAAAAAATATGATTGTTAGAGGTGCGCCTGCTATCGGTGTCACTGCTGCTTATGGTATAGCTATTGGAGTAAATGAAATAAATACATATTCAAAAGAGGACTTTTTGAACCATCTAGAGGAAATATGTAATACTATGAGAAGTACACGTCCTACTGCTATCAATTTATTCTGGGCAATTGACAGATTATTTGAGATCGCTGTATCTAATATGGATCTCACGATTGAAGAAATAAAGGAAAAGCTACTGCTTGAAGCAAAAAAAATGGATGAAGAGGACGTTGAGGCCAATTGGAATATAGGAAGATTTGGCAGTGCATTGATCAAGGAAAATGATACGATTTTGACGCATTGTAATGCAGGTGCGCTTGCAACGTGCGATTATGGTACTGCTCTTGGAGTTATAAGGGCGGCACATGAGGATGGGAAAAATATTAAGGTTTATGCAGATGAAACACGACCATATCTTCAAGGGTCTAGGCTTACAGCGTGGGAACTCATGCAAGATGGTATTCCTGTTACTCTTATATGTGACAATATGGCGGGTTATTTTATGAAAGCAAAGAAGATTGACTGTGTCATTGTTGGTGCAGATAGAATAGCATTAAATGGTGATACAGCAAATAAAATTGGTACATATACAGTTGCAGTTCTTGCTAAAGAGAACAACATTCCTTTTTATGTTGCAGCTCCAACAACAACTATTGACTTTTCAATGGAATCTGGAGAGGATATACCGATTGAGGAAAGAAAATCTTCAGAAGTGACACATATTATGGGAGTACAAATTGCCCCACATGGAGTTAACGTTGCAAACCCTTCCTTTGATGTAACTCCAAGTAAATATATAACTGCCATAATTACAGAAAAAGGGATTGTTTATCCACCGTTTGATATAAATTTAAGAAAGCTTTAGGTGAAAAAATGAAATCTAAAATACTTGTTGTTGATGATGAAATACCAATTTGTGATTTGCTCAAGATAAATCTTGAGATGGAAGGATATGATGTTAAAACAGCTAATGATGGGGAAGAGGCTCTTAAATTGATAGATGCTTATGAACCAGATTTGTTGATACTTGATGTTATGCTTCCTAAAGTTAATGGGTATGAAATATGCAAAAAGGTAACGATGGAAAGACCTATACCAATAATTATGCTGACTGCAAAGACGGATCTTATAGATAAGGTTTTAGGGCTTGAGCTTGGAGCTGATGACTATGTCACCAAGCCGTTCCATGCAAGAGAACTTACTGCAAGGGTAAAGGCTTTATTTAGAAGAATATCTAAGGATTCGGTAAATATAGAAAGCTCAAAAAAACACTTGGTAAATGGACAGCTTGAAATATTTCCCGAGCTAAGAAAAGTAGTGATTTCAGGTGTTGAAGTTGATTTGGCTGTTAAGGAATATGAGCTGATATTATTTCTGATGAACCATATTGAGCAAGTTTTTACAAGGGATATGCTTCTTGAAAAAGTATGGGGATATGATTATACTGGAGACACTAGAACTGTTGATGTACATATTCAAAGATTAAGGAAAAAGCTTAATGAAGATGCAAGTCGATATAACTTTATTCAAACGGTTTTTGGTGTAGGCTATAAAATGACAAGACAATAAGGTGATTAAATGAGAATAGGACTCGGACACAAAATAATTCTTACCAACTTAATTGTTTTAATTATAACATTTTTAATAGTGTCTCTTGTTTTAATCGAGGGTGTTGACAGGATTAACAGGAATATGCTTGTTCAGAGTCTTGTAAATCAGTCTGAAATATCTGTTAGAACAATAAAACAAAGCCTTCTGACCGACTTGAGTTCTCAGAACCTAGAAAATGAGTTCAATACAAGGGCGCGTGATTTTTCATCTAAGCTCTCAAAGGAGTCAGGTTTAAGGGTTGTTATGGTTTCAAGCTCAAAGACTTTACTTGCTGACTCAGAGAGTATAGAACCTACAAACATTGAGCTAGATGAATTGAACGAGGCTTTTAATGATAATGGCAACCGTGCTTATTCAGTAAAGGAGATTGATGGCACTCCACATCTTGTCTTTGCTTTTCCTGTGATGTATTCAGGAAAGATTATTGGAGGCGTTGTGTTTATTCAAACCCTTGAATCAGTGAACTCAAATAAAAAAAATATTGGTATTTTACTATTAATAGCATTTGTTATTGGTACGATTGTTATATTAACGATAAGCATATTTATATCATTAAAAATATCAAGTCCGATAGCAAAACTAAGGGAATCTGCAATTAGAATTTCACAGGGGTATTATGAAAACAAAATCGAAATAAAATCAAATGATGAGGTAGGAGCTTTAGCAGGTGCTTTCAATGTGATGTCTGATGAAATCAACAACAGAATAAATACAATAAACTATGAGAAGGGAAAGTTGAATTCAGTTCTAGAGAGCATGGGGGAAGGTGTGCTTGCATACAATTGCAATAATGAAATCATCGCTTACAATACTGCTTCTAAGATTATTCTTTCAGACTTTGAAGATTGTCAAATCATAAACATAGCAGATAAAACAAGAAAACAAAACAAAAAATATGTTTTTGAAATAAGCAAAGGGGACAGAAGCATCTTAGTGTGCGCAACACCTTTAAAGCTTGAAAGTGAAATAGATGGTGTTGTGCTTATTTTAAATGATATATCTGAACTGCGAAACTTACAGGAGAAACAAAAGCAATTTGTATCTAATGTATCACATGAGCTCAAAACACCACTGACTACAATTCTTGGGTATGTTGACTTGCTCAAAGAAAGAGGAGATGACAAGAAGATATTTGAAACATCAATAACCCATTTGGAAAGCTCAGGAGAAAGGCTTCTCAGGCTGGTTGAGGATCTTGTTGATCTTTCATCCTTTAGTAGATATGAGTTTAAGGTTGAAAAAAGGAATAATGACTTAGCCTCGCTTGTTAGGGAAACAGTAGGTCAGATGTCCTTAAAAGCACAAAAATTTAATATTCCAATACTTATGAATATTGAATCGGTTGGTGAAATTCCTATTGATCAGATTAGAATAAAGCAAGCAATAGTTAACATAATTGATAATGCGATTAAGTATTCCCAAAAGGGTATCATATCAGTCAGATTATTTGAAGTTAAAAATAAAGTACATCTTGAAGTCGAGGATAATGGCTGTGGTATTCCAAAAGATTTGGTTGATAAAATTTTCGAGCCATTTTACCGCGTAGATAAAGCCCGAGCACGTGACATAGGTGGCAACGGGCTCGGGCTTTCAATCACAAAGGAAATAGTCGAGAAGCATGATGGTCAAATTATATTAGACAGTATTGAAGGTATTGGTACAAAGGTCAGTATAATTTTATTAAAAGAATAAGACTAAACCCTGACATCGATTTTTGTACCTAAATGTGGCGATGATTGTTTTTCCATGGTTTTAGCATTTGTAGAATACATGTCATTAAGCATGTTCTTAGCTAATGTAACATCGCTAGACATTGCTTTTTGAAGTAAAATGGTATTAATTGCTTGATAAGGACCGTTTGAAACACTATTTGTCAAATTCAATGACATAAAGATCTCCCCCTATCATAAAGGATTGATTAGTCAAGAAAATTATGTAGAGTTGATGTTATAGTATAAATATATTAAAACTATTAATATATACCATTATTATAATACTTTTTTAAACTAAATTAAATAGGTATTTACAATTACTTTAAAAAAGTTGCGTTTATGGAGCTATTATGTCAGCGGTACTGCATTTGATAAGATCAATAAGATCAATTGGAGACAGTTCTATCTGATGACCGATTTTTCCAGCACTTATGATTATTTTATCAACTTTTTGATAGGAGTTGTCAAGTACAGTTTTGAAATCCTTTTTCATTCCGATAGGCGAACAACCACCGCGTATATAGCCTGTTACTTTGTTTATATCTGCAACTTTTATCATTTCGATGGATTTTTCACCAACCACCTTTGCCGCTGTTTTCAAATCTAGTTCGGCAGCTACAGGAATAACGTAAACATAATACTCTTTGCTTGCTCCTTTAGTTACAAGAGTTTTAAACACATTCTCCACAGGCTGATTCATCTTCTCTGCCACAGAAATACCATCAATTAACCCATCACTGTGGTCATATTCATATGTATTGTACTTTATACCAGATTTATCAAGTATTCTCATTGCATTTGTTTTAATAACTGCCATTTTTACCCCTCATTTCATATGTAATATAAGTTATATTATAATGGTTTGTTCGAAGATTTCCATAGATTAAAAGCAATTTCACAAAAAATACTTCAGAGAGTTTACAAAATTGTTACATTTGATTTATCTTGTCATTAAACGATTGATGTAATATATTTGTATCGAGGTGATTTTTATTATGAATAGGGGTATAGGTAGGATTGCTGTTGCTATATCGTTAACACTAATGTTTTCAGGATGTCAAAGTGAAACAAGTGTAACAGTCATTAAAGGACCAGGTAGTTCGAATAACAGTAAAATGATAGGTTTTAATGAACTATGTGCTGGCAGTGTGGAGGGATTTGTTGGTGATAGTCTTTTGATAAGCAGGATCGATGGAGATAAAATTAATTTTTTTAGCGTTGATCATTCTACAAAAGAGGAGGAAAGTGTATTCCAAACATTATGGTATAAGGATTTTTACCAAGAAATATCAAAAGATAAGTTGTTTTTTCTTTATGAAAACAAGTTGGTTGACATAAAAAATAAAACTTTTTCAACTCTACCGTATATAGAGATCAAAGGAACTTCACAAATGACGGGCAAAAGTATTCCTAATTATTCTTTTTACGGGGAACATGAGGTGTTATATTCAAATCCAATTCATTATATAAAAAAATATATATCAAAAAGCCTAATTGGCTCAAAGACGATTTTTTTGAGTAAATACGGAATGGATGTTTCTAAAACAAAAGATAATAGTAGAAAAGATAAGAACAGTAATTTTGATTTCAGTAGTATTGATCTACCTGATCTTAGCAGTATTGAAAGCCCAATTCTTGATGTTGATAATATGAAATACTATTTTATAGGTCAACATAAAGAAACAAATAAAAAGAGCTTTTATGTTTTAGACCTTTTTGACAAAAAGTTCAGTATGATTGATTCTGATGTAAAGGGGATTTCGCTTTCACCTGATTTTAAAAAAATGGCTTATATTAAAGATGATTCAAGCAAAAAGAGTGAAGATTCAATTATAGTAGCTGATTCATCAGGAAATCAAAAAAGCGTTATTAAGGTTCTTAGGGAGATAAAGACGCTTTCATGGTCGGAAGATGCAAGTTGGATAGCATTTTCAGGCGGAGAAAAGGATAAAAACGATATTTATATTGTTAAATACGATGGAACAAATGAAGAGCAATTAACTCAGGGAATGAATACAGAAGGAAGGATTTCGTGGTCAAGGAATGGCGATAAGATAGCCTTTGGAATCAGCGATAGTGAAAAAAACAATAAGAGGGTATATATTATAAAGCTAGGTATTAAGTCTCAGGAAGGATTTAAAATCAGGAGTGAAGTTAGTAAAGAAAAACAAGATAATGCAATATTACTTTTGGAAATTATAAGGCGGGAGTCAGATGAAATTATTAAAAACTTCTCTAACCAAAATTAACAAAATTTTTGGATTTGTGAAAAAACTAGTTAAACCAGGTTTAGTATTGGTGCTTATAGGATTAATTATAACAATTGTAATGCTGACAATTATAAGGTACTATGCTACATATTCAAAACCAGAACATTCAGATGTAATAATCGTTGAGGGCTGTAAGGTTGATGGGAAAATGCCGAGTCTGACACTTTTATACAGACTTGAGGAGACTTTGAAATTGTTTAAAGAAGGCAAAGCGAAGTATATAATTGTTAGTGGAGGTCAAGGAGAAGATGAAATTTATCCTGAGGCTGAAGTAATGAAAAATTGGTTGGTACAACGTGACGTCGGTAAAAATGTAATATTTGAAGAGTCAAAATCACAGAGTACATATCAAAATTTGAAATACTCTAAACAGATAATGGATAAAAATGGTTTTGAAACGGCGATTATAGTAACAAGTGATTATCACATGTTTAGATCGCTTCTAATTGCTGGTAGGCTTGGAATCAATGCAACAGGCTCCCCTGCATGTTCAGTAAGTTATTTGTGGTTTAATTATTATTCAAGGGAAGTATTAGCATCTTTAAAAAGTATTGTTTTTGATTGGTAGAGTACTAAAAGTATTGAATATAGTTTTCCAATAATATAAAATAAAAAAGTTAGGTAATATGGCATGTTTTTGACATGCCATATTGTATTGGAGAAATTTTTTGTTTTGAAAGGTGGTTGGCATGGGACTAAGAAAAGGTCAAAAAGAACTAGTCGAACAATACCGTGGCGGATATTGTGCGGTTCCAGCCATACCTGGTGGTGGCAAAACATTTTGTCTTTCGGTTTGGGCAGCACAAATGATAGCTCAGGGCTTTCATAAGCCAGGCAAGATTCTTATAGTTACTTATATGAATAGTGCTGTAAATAACTTCAAACAGAGAATAGGAAATGAGCTTAATAAAATAGGTATACAAAGCAACAAGGATTATTTTGTGTCTACTATTCATGGCTTGTGCCTTCAGATAATAAAGGAAAAGCCTGATCATATATGTGCAAATGAGGAATTTGAAATAGTCGATGAGTCTAACAAGTTTCATATAATAAGCAGTTCGGTTGATGAATGGAAAAGAAAGAACGAGGAAAGATTCAGGATTTTTGTTGAGGAGAGAAACTTAAGCTCAAATAAGATAGCAGAAACTTATAAGAACTGGCATAGTAAGTTCTCGAGTTTGATGTTAGGTGCAATTGGTGACTTCAAATGCAGGGGAATTGGACCTCTAGAAGCATATGAAAGATGCAGATCACTTCCAAATGAGTCTTTTTTGAAATGTGCATCAGAAATATATCTACTTTATGATAAAAAGCTTAAGATTTCAGGATTTCTTGATTTTGATGATATGCTTTTTAATTCAAAAAGAATTCTCATTGAGGACAGCTTGCTGCTTGATAAATATCGAAAAAAGTACACATTTGTTTGTGAAGACGAGGCGCAGGATTCAAATCTTATACAAAGTGAAATTCTTACTATGATTGCAAATGGAAATCTTTTGCGGGTTGGAGATAGTAATCAGGCAATTTGCGGAAGCTTTTCAAACAGTGATTTTACACTTTTTAAAGAATTCTGTGACGATCCTTCTACGACGGTATATAACATAACTCAGTCAAGCAGAAATACAAAAGATATAATAGATCTTGCCAATTACTTTGTTGGGTATGTAAGGGAGAGCCATCCTATAAAAGACTGCAGGGAAAGCTTGCTACCTCAGTTTATTGAGCCTGTTGCAGACGATGATGAAAGGGCAAATCCAAAGATATCTGAGTATGGTATTAGAGCTGCTGTATTCCCGTCATGGCCTGATGAGGCAAGAAGAATAGTAAAAAAAGCGGAAAGTATGATTAGAAGTTTTCCCAAAAAGACTGTGGCTATTTTGGTACCTAGTGCATGGAAGATTAAAGAGGTTGTTAAGTTGCTTGAACATTATGGTCTTGAATATGAGTTGCTTGATAATTCTTCTGCTGAAAAAAATAAAACAGTAAGACAGTTAGGTAGGATAATTGACTTTATTGCATATCCAGAAGATGGAGAAAAGCTGTCTGATATGGTGATAGAATGCTTTCTTACAGAAAGCTATGATGATCCCAATAAAATTAATAATGGTGAAATCGATGGACAAGCTTCCATTGATGAAACAGAAGAGATAAACAGCGAACAAATAGGTATAAAAAAAGATATTTGGAAGGAAGCGTTAAGGGAGTTTTTGATAAGGTATCCAACAGAAAAGCTTTTATATCCTCAAGGCGGAGAGATTAATGTTAAAGATATTCCAAAGGAGCTTTTAAAATCAAAGATTTGGTTAGATTTTTTAGTTCATATTGAGCTTGTAAGGGAGCTTTTGGAGTTTCCATATACAGTTGTTGAAAAGTTGGTGCTTTATATATCGGAAAAATTAAACTTCGGAAAGGAAGAACGTGCAATAGCTCAGAAGGTTGCAGGTGATGTAAGATATCTTATGAGCCGTAGTCCGAGATGGAGGCTTGGTGATCTTGCAGTGGAGCTTTTGAGCCCTAAAAATATGTTCAATTACTTTGCAGGTGTTGTTTGGGAGCTTAAGGGATACGAGCCAAAGCCAGGTGTTGTGACGGTTTGTACATATCACAAGTCGAAAGGACTTGAGTGGGATGTAGTTTTTCTTACAGGACTTAATTATACTGATTTTCCTGTTAATCTTTCTGACAAGTTCATAGGAGAATACTGGTTCCTTAAGGAAACTTTCAAAAATCCGCAAGCCATAATGAAAGCAGAAATGGAAAAGCAAATCGAAGGTACATTTTCAGGTGATCCACTTTTAAAGGCAAAGATCGAAACGATATCTGAAAAGGCAAGGCTACTTTATGTTGGTATTACCAGGGCAAAAGAATATTTATTTCTTTCAGGAGATCACTCAAATCAAGGAAAGCGAAATGAGTCTCCGCCATCTAAATATCTTATTGATTTAAAACAGTATATAGATTAAATACATTATTAATCTTACATTTAGCAGAGCAAAATACCGAACGCTTTAACGGAATTTCGCGATAGATGAATGTAAAAGATTAATTGTATTTAATATAGATAAATTGAATCAAACATTATAGGTAGAATTAGTAGTGGGGGGAAGAATATGACAGTATATGGGAGGGGCAATTTTGAAAGAGAAAGTCCAATTCCTGATGGATTTTTATTTACCCAGCATTCACTTTCAACTTTTGACAGTTGTCCGTTAAAGTTTAAAAAAAGATATATAGAAAATTTAAAATGGAGTTCATATCCTGATGCAAATGTTAAAAAACGTTTGGATTTGGGTAATGACTTTCATCTTTTTGCCCACAGGTATTTTCTTGGAATTGAGGAAGATTACGCAGATGATGAGTCTCTTAAAAGATGGATAACAAATCTTAAAAACAGTTTTCCAATAGAGCAGGATGTAGCATATTTCCCTGAGTATAAAATAAGAATGTCTGGGCCTTTGATGCGCCTTGAAGCAAATTTTGATCTTATTTTGATCAAAAATAATAAGCTTCAAATATGGGATTGGAAAACTCATGTAAGCAAGACGCATAACGACAACAAAAAATCAAGATACGAGGAAAGTCTTCAAACGATTGTATATATGTTTGTTTTAAAGGAACAGTTGAGCTTATTGACAAAAGCAGAAATTGTCAGTGGAGATATTACGATGAATTACTGGCAGCCTGAGCCACCTGGAGTAATAGAAAGCATTTCTTATAGCGATGAGAAACACAAGCTATATGGGGAAGCAATAGAAAAAAAGATAAGCACAATCTTAGGATATGATTATTCAAGTTTTGATAAGCAGGGATATTTAAAAAGTTGCAAATATTGTGAATTTAACTGGTATTGTAATAACGAAAAGGTTGATTATTCTGAAATAGAAGAAGATGAAGATTTTCTCGATAGCTTAAGCTGGGATTAGGGATTGACTAGTTTTACCTTAAATGAAGATGAGGGAAATTGTATGAAAATAAAAATAAACGTATTAAATAAGGATGACAGAATACCTGAAGAGCTATTAAATGCTGCGAATTCAGAAGAGCTCATTGCAAGAATATTCTATAACAGAGGCTATAGAGACCCTAGAATAGTAAAGCAGATGCTTAATCCAGAGCTTTACATACCTACAGATGTAACGGAGTTTCCACAAATGGAAGCTGCTGTTGAGCGTGTTTTAAAAGCTATTGATAGTCATGAATCTATTGCTGTTTATGGCGACTATGATGTAGATGGGGTCACAAGTACAGTAACACTTGTTGAATGCCTTAAGTTCTTTACTGATGAAGTGATTTACCATGTGCCTGATAGATTTACAGAAGGCTATGGAATGAACGAAAATGTTATAAGGGGATTTAGAAATAAGGGCATAGATCTCGTTATAACGTGTGATTGCGGTGTTTCAAATATAAATGAAGTAGCAGTGGCAAAAGAGCTGGGTATGGATGTTATTGTAACAGATCATCACAATATACCAGATCAACTGCCGAATGCAGATTTTATTCTAAATCCTAAGCTATTGCACGAAGGGCACAAGGCAAGAAATATTTCGGGATGTGCAATGGCATATTTTTTATGTGTTGCATTGCTTGAGAAAAAAGGCTATAGGGGAAAAGCAGTTCAATTTATGGATCTTCTAGCTTTGTCACTTATTGCAGATGTTGTGAGCTTGAATGGTGAGAATAGATATTTGCTTCAAAATGCGCTACCAGAGCTTTTTAACACAAAGAGGACAGGACTAAATGCACTATTCAAAATTATCGAAAAGAATGGAAGGCTTCAAACTGAGGAAGATGTAGCGTTTCAAATTGCTCCAAGAATAAATGCATCTGGTAGAATGGATACTGCACGTCTTCCAGTAGAGCTATTGTTGTGCAAGGATTATGGAATTGCAAATGATATGGCACAAAAAATCAACAACTACAATGAGGAAAGAAAAAGGGTTCAGCAGGAAATAATTGAGGAAGCGACAGAAGATGTTAGACAAAACAAGATGAATAGGACAGTTCTTGTTTTATATCGCGATTACTGGCATCATGGAATAATTGGTATAGCAGCGGGAAAAGTATGTGAAACTTATGGAAAGCCTGCTATATTGCTTTCATTGAAAGAAGATGGGACAACAGTTGTAGGATCAGCAAGATCTATTGATGAAATTAATATTTATGAGCTTTTGAAGGAATGTGCAGGAAAGCTCCTTAAGTTTGGAGGGCATTCTAAGGCTGCTGGTCTTTCTCTTAGAATAGAAGATGTAGAAGCATTTTCGGACAAAATTGAAGATAAGGCACAGTCGCTATATTACATAGACAACAGTATTGAGGTATGCGTTGATTCGCAAATATCATTTGAGGATATAGATGATGAGTTTTATGATAAGATTAAAAACGCTGGACCCTATGGAGAAGGTTTTGAAGCGCCGCTTTTTCTGACGAAAAATGTATCCATTTTAAGTGACAGGGTAACACAAAAAAATCATCACATAATGGTAATCTCAGATATAAATGATGTAAGAATTCAGGCAGTGAAATGGTCTGCAGGGGAAAAAAGTTTTCAGAATACTGTTTGCGATATTGTTTATAAGATTGGTCGGAATACGTACAAAAATGCCAATGAACTCCAGTTAACCATTGAATATATTGTTGAAACCGATGGAAATATTAAAAAGGCTTTTGAAGGCGACATAGTAGATGAGCGATCAAAAAGCTTAGAAGAGATTATTGAAGAATATAAGTCAGCAGCATTTTTCTATGAAGGACTTGAGAAAAAATGTTTTTATAAGGGGATAATGAACAGAAATACTTTGAAAAAGGCACAAACACTTGTGCTTCTGTCTGTTCCGCAAAACTCGGATTTGTTTAAGGAAATTGTATGTTTATGCAATCCAAAGAGAATAATAATTAACTTTTCAATATCAACAGATTATTCTTTCAAAGGATTTGTAAGGGAGTTCTTTGAGGTTTTAAGGGATTATACAAAAGAAGGAAGTGCAAGAACCAATCTTGAGAAGTTGTCAATTATTATGAATGCTGAAGAGGAAATAATAAGGGCTTTACTAAAGTATTTGCAAGCAGCAGGGAAAATTGAGTATAATATTGAAGAGGACGAAAGTACTGTATGTATTTCAAGAAGCAATAATCAGATTAAGCGTAATATTCACATAATTGAGAGAAATTTAAATGATGCTCTCATGGAAAAAACTGCATATATGCAGTTTGTTGAAAAACTTGATATTGAAAATTTTAAGGAATATCTTAAATAAATTAATATTTAAAATTATCAAATTAAAATGTATAATATATTAAATACATTATTAATCTTACATTTAGCAGTTAGATAAATGTAAAAGATTAATTGTATTTAATATATAATATATTTTTGAGCATTATATTGGTTTTGGGAGGACGGGAAATGAAAAGAGCACTTTTTGTGTACAATCCAATGTCTGGAGATCATATTATTCCAACAAAACTTGATAGCATAATAGAAAAATTCCAGGATAAAAATATTATTGTACAGCCATTTAGACTGCATAGTGTTAAGGATAAAAATCTAACTACACTATTGGAAAAAGATAAGTTTGATGAAGTTATTATTTCTGGCGGTGATGGTACAGTAAATACAGTTGTGAACAGGCTTCTTAAAAACAATATTAATGTACCTGTTGGGATAATTCCATCAGGGACATGTAATGATTTTGCTAGATGCCTCAATATACCCAATTCAGTTGATGAGTGCCTTGAAATAATTCTTAATGGAAATACATTAGATGTTGATGTTGGACTAATAAACAACAATAGGTATTTCTTAAGTACGTGTGCTGGAGGACTTTTTGTAAATGTATCCTTTAGTACTCATAATGAACTAAAGAAAAACTTTGGTCCTTTTGCTTATTATCTGAAAGCATTAAATGAGGTTACAAATATAAAATCATTTAATCTTAGAATTGAAACAGAGAATGAAATTGTTGAAGAAGAAAGTCTATTATTCTTAATTCTAAATGGAAAACATGCTGCAGGGTTTTCGAATATTATCACAGAAGCCGATATAACAGATGGGCTTATGGATATTGTTTTAATTAAAAACTGTTCGCACATTGATCTTGCGACATTGTTTTTTAAGGTTCTAAGTAATGATACCTTAAATGACAAACATGTTTGCAAGCTTACAGCAAAAAGCTGTGTGATCAAAAGTGGTAGCGAGGTAGGGATTAGTATAGATGGTGAAAAAGGTCCTGGGCTACCATTGAAGGTTTCATTTATTAATAAGGGGTTAAAGGTATTTGTAAAAAAATCTGAATTGGATTAATGTTGAAATATGGCATATAAGCACAAGTATTCCTGTAAAGTATTCGGGGAATACTTGTTTTTGTTAGGAAGGATGACATTATGCTAGAGTTAGTTTTAATAAGGCATGGAGAAACCAAAAGTAATTACGAGTCAAGATATATAGGCTTTATTGATGAGGAATTGAATGACAGGGGAATTCAGCAGTCCCAATCGCTAAAGGATAAGCTTAAGGATGAGATAATAGATGGGATTTTTTCTAGTCCTTTAAAGAGGGCCCTTAAGACAGCTGAAATTATAAACGAAGCACATGGATCTCAAATTATTAAAGATGATAAATTAAAGGAGCGTAATTTTGGGGTGTTCGAAGGCCTTAGATATGAAGAAATTTGTAATTGGTATCCTGATGAAAGAAAGAAATGGGACGATAACTGGAAGGAATATGATATTCTAAATGGGGAAAGTGCTTCGAGGTTTCATAAAAGAGTATGTGTTTTTTTGAGAAGATTTACTGGGGAAGTAAAAGACGGAAAATACATTTTTGTAACTCATTCAGGTGTTATAAGAAGCATGGTTGCGTGCTTGCTAAATATGGAAATGGATTCTGTTTGGCACTTTAAGGTTGATAATTGTTGTGTTAGCAGATTTGAAATTGAAAACGGTTTTGCAGTTATTAAAATTTTTAATGGATAAAAGTAAAATTTCATTGGTTAATTATTAAATGGTGAAAACACTAAAATCAGTGTTTTTGAAATCGCCAGTTGACCAGTTATTTTTTTGGAATTACCTTATTCAAATTGTATTGAATAATAAATTAATTGTTGTTACGCTTAGACTTAGGAGGTAGTTAAAATGGGAAAGTTAACAAATAAAACAGTGAAGCCTGTTATAAAACTAACAGTAGGAGAAGAAATAGGTAATGCGATTACACATGGAGTGCCAGCATTGCTGGTTTTAATTGCATTTCCAATAGTATCAATCGTTGCATATACTAGAGGTACAAAATTAGATGTTGCAGGTATAACTATCTATTGTATTTGTTTGTTTTTGATGTTCCTTATGTCAACTATATATCATATAATGCAACATGATACAAGGCATAAAAGCATTATGAAAATACTTGATCATATTTTTATTTATGTTGCAATTGCTGGTTCATATACACCTATGGCAATTTCTGTTATTGGTGGGTGGCAGGCTATTGTAATTTTGATTATTCAATGGAGCATGGTGTTATTTGGGATATTATACAAATCCATATCACGTAATTCAATGCCAAAGCTGTCTCTGTCGATTTATTTGGTTATGGGATGGTCACTGGTTATATTTCTGCCTGTATTTTTAAAGAATGCAAACCCAATATTATCCTGGCTTATTCTTGCTGGGGGGCTTATGTATTCGGGAGGTGCTGCTGTTTATGCGAAAAAAGGCTTTAAGTATCATCATATGGTGTGGCATATATTTGTCTTTTTAGGTGCGTTTACACATTTTGTTGGGATATGCTTTTTTATGTATAAATGACATAACTGATGAAGAATATTATAATGCATAATAGCAAATAATATAATGCAATCCTTTTTGAAAGTTTGTTGTATTTGACTTTCAAAAAGGCTGTTTTGATAAAGTTTGCATAGCATATTTTTGAAGGCATCAGTGAAATAATACTTAGGATCATGTGTTTAATGGATTTGAAATTTGTCATAAGGTTGCAATTTATTGCTTAAAAAAAATCAAAAACCTGTTGTTTTTTTTTTGCCTTTATGTTAGTATTTTAGATAGTGAAAAAATTAACTAAGTTTAATTTTCTAAATTATTTCATTTGAGATTTCATAATACTATAAATAATATCTTGAAGGGAGAATAAAAAATGAGTTCAAAAAACAACAAATTGAATGCATGGGTAAAAGAAATAGCTGATATGTGTCAACCAGACCAGATTTACTGGTGTGATGGTTCACAAGAGGAAAATAATCGTCTTTTAAAAGAAATGGTAGATTCAGGTGCTGCTAAGCCATTAAATCCTGAAAAACGTCCTGGATGTTATGCGTTTAACAGTGACCCATCCGACGTTGCACGTGTTGAGGATAGAACATATATTGCTTCAAAGACAAAAGAAGATGCTGGTCCTACAAATAACTGGGTTGATCCTAATGAGCTTAAAGAAACAATGAAAGGCTTATACAAAGGGTGTATGAAGGGTAGAACAATGTATGTAATACCTTTCTCAATGGGACCAATAGGTTCACCAATATCAAAAATCGGTGTTGAAATTACAGATAGCGCTTATGTTGTTGTAAATATGCGTATTATGACTCGTATGGGTAAAGAAGTATTAGAATGTCTTGGAGACGGCGAGTTTGTACCATGCTTGCACTCAGTAGGTGCTCCTTTAGCTGAAGGAGATAAAGACCCAAGATGGCCATGTGCTCCAATTGAAAAGAAGTACATCAGTCATTTTCCAGAAGAAAAGACAATATGGTCATTTGGTTCAGGATATGGTGGAAACGCTTTATTAGGAAAAAAATGTTTTGCTCTACGTATTGCATCATACCTCGCGCGTCAAGAAGGCTGGTTGGCTGAGCATATGCTTATCCTTCGTCTAACTGATCCAAAGGGTAACAAAACATATATTACTGGTGCTTTCCCAAGTGCTTGCGGTAAGACAAATCTTGCTATGCTTGTTCCAACAATTCCAGGATGGAAAGTTGAAACTATAGGTGATGATATAGCTTGGATGAAATTCGGAGAAGATGGACGTTTGTACGCTATAAACCCTGAAGCAGGTTTCTTTGGAGTTGCTCCAGGAACTTCAATGGATTCAAATCCAAATGCAATGCTTAGTATAAAGAAAGATACAATATTCACTAACGTTGGTGTAAGTGACGATGGTGATGTTTGGTGGGAAGGTATGGGAGTAGATGCTCCTGCACACCTTATAGATTGGAAAAACAAAGATTGGGCACCAGGATCAGAAACTCCTGCAGCTCATCCAAATGCTCGTTTTACAGCACCTGCTGAACAATGTCCTGTTATAGCTCCTGAGTGGCAAGATCCTGCTGGAGTGCCAATCTCAGCAATATTGATTGGTGGACGTCGTCCAAGCACAATACCATTGGTGCATGAAAGCTTTGACTGGAACCATGGTGTATTCATGGGTTCAATCATGGGTTCAGAAATAACAGCTGCTGCTATTTCTGATAAAATCGGTCAAGTACGTCGTGACCCATTTGCGATGTTACCATTCATTGGTTACAATGTTTGCGATTACTTACAGCATTGGATGGATGTTGGAGCTAAAACTGATGCTAGCAAGCTACCAAAAATATTCTATGTTAACTGGTTCCGTAAGGATCAGAATGGAAAATGGCTCTGGCCAGGATATGGTGAAAATAGCCGTGTACTCAAGTGGATTGTTGAAAGAGTATCAGGAGAAGGTAAAGCTGTTAAGACTCCTATCGGTTATATGCCTACTCCAGATGCGATAGATGTTAACGGTCTTGATGTAAGCGCTGAAGATATGAATGAGCTTCTTTTGGTTAAGAAGGAAGAGTGGTTGTCAGAAATTGAGTCAATCAGAGCTCATTACAAAACTTATGGCGAAAAGCTTCCAAAAGAGTTGGTTAGTCAGTTAGAAGCTTTGGAAAAGCGCTTAAACGCTTAATTATATTAAATACAATATTAATCTTACATTTAGCAGAGCAAAATAGCGAACGCTTTAACGCAATTTTGCGATAGATAAATGTAAAAGATTAATCGTATTTAATATTAAAATTTAAATACAATATTAATAAATCATTTATGAAATTAGATGATTAGAGTTAAAAAGTTATCAGGTTATATATATTAAATACACTATTAATCCTACATTTAGCAGAGCAAAATACCGAACGCTTTAAAGGAATTTTGCGATAGATAAATGTAATAGATTAATCGTATTTAATATGGCTTGATAACTTTTTTTATTGGCACCATAATCAATTCTTCAATTTGTATAAAAAACTTTTGTAATATTAGTTGTAAACATGCATATATTTATACTGACAGAAGGACTATGTAAATCATGTAGGGGGGATTGAGGTTGGAAAAATACAACATTTATCAGAATATAGCAGAAAGAACACAAGGTGACATTTATTTAGGGATCGTAGGACCTGTCAGAACAGGTAAGTCAACGTGTATTAAAAAAATCATGGATCTTTTGGTTATACCTAATATTGACAATGATTATCAAAAGGAAAGGGCAAGGGATGAATTGCCTCAAAGTGCAGCTGGACGTACGATAATGACGACCGAACCAAAGTTTGTTCCAAATGAGGCGGTTGAAATTATTATTGATGAAAATATTGAACTAAAAGTAAGACTCATAGATTGTGTGGGTTATCTTGTAAAAGGTGCACTTGGGTATTTGGAGAATAATGCTCCAAGAATGGTGAATACTCCATGGTTTGATTATCAAATACCATTTGGTGAAGCAGCAGAAATTGGCACAAGAAAAGTTATAAACGAGCATTCGACTATAGGTCTTGTAATAACAACAGATGGATCAATTACTGATTTGGAAAGAGATGAATATATTGAAGCTGAAGAAAGAGTTGTGAATGAACTAAAGGAAATTAATAAACCCTTTGTTATTGTGCTTAACTCTACAAAGCCATTTGATTCTGAAACAATCAGGTTAAAAGAAGAACTTGAAGAGAAATATATGGTTCCAGTAATTAATATTAATTGTGCTCAAATGAGGCTTGAGGATATAAATATGATACTGGAAAGAATATTGTATGAGTTTCCAGTAAATGAAATTGGGATCAATATACCTGGTTGGATAGAAACACTTGATGAGGAAAATAAAATTAAAACAGATATGATAAACTCTGTGAAAGAAGTATTTGGGTGCACGGGTAAAATAAGGGAAGTAAAAGAAAGTATGGCGGAATTCTTAAATTATAACTTTATAAAAAAAGCTTCAATCGAAAGAATTAATCTAGGTGAAGGCAGTATATTAGTTGATATAACAGTTGCAGATGGTTTGTTCTATAGGACATTAAGTGAAGCAACAGGTATTGAAATAGAGGGAGAGCATAAGCTTATAGGAATTATGAAAGAATTTGCAAAAGCTAAAAGAGAATATGATAGGCTTGAATATGCTTTGCATGAAGTGAAAGTTAAAGGTTATGGAATAGTAAATCCTAAAATGGATGAACTTTCACTAGAGGTACCTGAAATAATAAAGCAAGGGAATAGATTTGGTGTTAAGTTAAGAGCGAGTGCGCCATCGATTCACATGATAAGAGCAGATATAGAAACAGAAATTGCACCATTGGTTGGAACTGAAAAACAGTCTGAAGAACTTGTTAACTACTTATTAAAAGAATTTGAAAGTGATCCAGAAAAACTATGGGAGTCAAATATATTTGGAAAGTCGCTTCATGACCTTGTTACAGAGGGATTAAACAATAAATTAGGAAGAATGCCAGGAGATGCTCAATTAAAACTACAAGAGACTTTAACTAAAATTATTAATGAAGGAAGTGGAGGATTGATATGTATTATTTTGTAAGACAAAAGAAAAGGTGTCAAGAAATAAAAAACTATTACATACATTAAACTTGAAAAATTCAAGTAATTTAGATATAAAAATTCTAAATGCCAAAAGGTTGTGGGAAATACAACTTTTTGGTATTTGTTTTAAATGCATATAAAATAAGCTTTAAAAAGAAAAATAATATAAAAATATAACTGAGAAATTAATTTTTGTTGAAATAAAAAAATAATTCTGGTATAATCTTGATATAAGTTTGTCAAAGCTTACATTTTTTTTGATAATTATTAACATTTATTCTGGTTTTTGAGATTTCCATTAAGAACATAGAGTGTTTGTTAGTTATTATCGTTGATATCAAAGTAAAAATAAGGGGGAGTATTAAAAATGAAGAGTAGTACAAGGAGAGTATTGTGTTTAATTATTGCATTGTGTTTATGTTTAAGCACTTTTGTAAGTAGTTCAGCTAACACTCAATTACAGCAGGTATTTGTATCTGCATTTAATCTTACTCAAACGCAAAGAGAAGGATTTGTTATTAATGTATTGAAAGACATTGATAATAATAATGAACAGTTGGTACCAGTAGTTCAGAGCTACATACCAGGTATTAGTGAGGCAGATGTAATTTATGCATTAAATAATTACAGAACGAGAACAGGAGCAACTTCAAGATCAATTATTGAAGAAAGTGTTAAAAAAGGATTTACAAATAACAAGCCATATTCAGGTTTTGATACAATAGTTAAGAAAATCAATACAATGGTTACAGGTGATGAGAACAAAGCTGATGGGTTCGATTTTGTTGTAACTATGTTGAAAAATATGTCTATGATTTCTAAAGAAGGTGTTGTAGGAGATTTAGATCAAGATGAAGGAAAAATAAACTTCTACTATAACGGACTATATAAAACTGACCTAAGTGCTATTATGCCAATGGTTGAGTCTTTGCCTTCTTCAGCATCAGGAAGTGTAGATGAATTTTTAAACGCAGCTACAGTAGCAATAAATAAATTAGGTGTTCCAAACGAAGTTATAGAGTTTAAAAAGTATCTTATGAAAGAGACTGTTGGATTTGGAACAATATATAATGGCGTTTTATCTAGTGCATTAAATATTTCACCATTAAAGCAAATGATGTTGGTTGTATTTGGTACTACACAACAAGAAAGAGAAGAATTTGTTGGAATATTAAATAAAGTTGGAACATCAAGTAATGAAGAAATTATAACTGAAGCAAAACTGTTCTTCTCCAAAATTGATGAGAGGGTAGCAGTAGGTGTTTTGTTTAATGTTAACAGTATTAGATTTGAAGAAGCTGTAAATGAATACAAAGGTCTTTCAGATATTAACAAAGTATTTATTAAAAATTTCATAAAAGATGGAGCTACAAACACTAAAGACTTTACGGGTATTGAAAATGTTGTTAAGAAAATTAACACAATGGTTACAGGTAATGAAAACGAAGATAGTGGGTTTAATTTCACAATAACTGTAATGAGGTATTTTGCAACAGCAGGTCAAACAACAGCATATGATCTTAATGGATTATTAGGAAAGATCCATTTTGAATATAATGGTCCAAGAAAAGATGATATGAATAAAATATTCCCATACATACAAAAAGTAGGCGGACTTACTTTTGAGGGAGTAGATGCTTTCCTTGTAGCTGCAGAAAATGCACTTAACAAAGCAGTTTCTGAAAATGAAATTACTAATTTTAAAGTGTACTTGTTAAAACAGGATACTTTAAATAAAAAAATATATACAGGTAAAGCAGAAAATCTGACTCAAGAAACACCAGAACCAACTGTAGAACCAACAGTAGAACCAACAGTAGAACCAACTGTAGTACCTACTGCAGAACCAACTGTAGTACCAAATACACCAACTTCGACAGAAGTACCAAGTACACCAACTACAACTGCGAAACCAAGTGTATCACCAAGTGCTTCATCAAGTACACCAACTACAACAGCAATAATAAGTACACCAACTGCAACAGCACCAAGTTCAGGTGGAGGTAGTGGAACAGTTGTAACATCAACACCTACATCAACTGCTACATCAACAGCAACAGCAACATCGACTGCTACTCCAACTCCAACATCTACTATTGCAGTTACTCCTACTGAAGTGATTAAACCAAGTGATAAACAAATAACTTCATTTGAGTTTAAGGGACTTGGAGAGGAATCAAAGGGCATAATTTTTGAAAGGATCCATACGATTATCGTAAGAGTACCTGAAAAGACTAACTTGCGTTCTCTTGAGCCAATAATAAAATATAAAGGCGCTTCTATACGCCCAGAGTCTGGTAAGAAGAAAAACTTTAGTAATCCAGTATTCTATACAGTTACAGCTAAAGATAAATCAAAAGCAAAGTATGTTGTTCTCGTTGTAAAAGGAATTAAAACTGTTGTTGTTGAGCCACCAATGGTTAAACCTGGATTTGGACCGTTTGGAGATATTTATGGACATTGGGCTGAAGAAAGAATTATTAGTATGATTGAAAATGGTTTTGCATCAGGATATCCTGATGGAAGTATAAAACCTGATTCAAGTATGACGAGAGCAGAAGTAGTTGCTACTTTAATCAAGTCATTAGGTATTGATGTTCCTAAAGATGCAAAACTGAACTTTAAGGATAATAAAGCAATACCATCATGGGCTAAAGGCTATATCAAATTAGGATTAGACAAAGGAATTATAAAGGGATATCCTGATGGTACATTCAAAGCAATGAGCAAAGTTACAAGAGCTGAGTTTATCGTAATGACTATGAGATCATATGGTCTTAAAGAGTCAAAAGCTAGTGTACTCAAATTTAAAGACAAAAATCAGATTGCACCTACATGGGCACTCGGCTTCATAACTAGAGCATATGAAATGGGATTAATAAATGGTTATACTGATAATACTTTAAGACCTAGCAGAAGTATTACAAGAGCGGAAGTATTTACAATTTGTGATAAGTATTTAATGGCAATATTAAATAAAGATTCACAGGATGAAATGTAAAAAATGATTTCTTTGGTTGTTAAAAAACTTTCTTAAAAGAAAAGGGACACTTCTTTGCAGAGGATTAGTTGGTCTAATGCTGGAAATGTCCCTTATAACTTATATTTATAGATTATGGGTGGTAAAATGATTGATCTTCATTGTCATATATTATGGGGAATTGATGATGGTCCTAAAGAACTAGAAGAGTCCATGGAAGTTTGCAGGATGTTAAGCAACAAAGGAATAACTGAAGTCGTTGCAACACCTCATTATATAACTGATAGTACTTACAAAACATCATCAAAAGAAATTGTAAAAATGGTAGATTTGCTTAATGATAAATTATCAAAAGAGGCAGTAAAATTAAAAGTACATTCTGGAATGGAAGTGTTTCTTTCTCCTGAAATAATGGATCTTATTAGATCAAAAGAAGTTTTGACACTTAACAATTCGAATTATATTCTTGTTGAAACGTACTTGAATAATGTCCCAGTTTATTTTGAGGACCTTTTCTATCAGATGCAAATTGAAGGATTAAGTCCTATTTTAGCTCATCCTGAGAGAAACAGTAGAATAAATCAAGATATATCTATGGTAGAAAAGTACTTCAATAGTGGTATAGTAATACAAATGAATATAGATAGCTTAATTGGTAAATATGGTAGCAGAGTTAAAAGCTTTGCTCAAAAGATTTTGGTTAGTGGGTTGGTGCACGTTATTTGTACAGATACACATTGTGTAAATAATAGATACAAAAATGTTACTGAGATTGAAGAAATTCTAACAAGAATGGTTGGAAGTGAAAATATGGAGAAGTTATTGTATACAAATCCAGAAAAAGTATTGAATAATGAGGTAGTTGAGGAGCTAGAGCCAGTTGAGATTAAAAGAACTTTTTTTAAAAAGCTTTTTTCTAAAAGATAAAAAATGTTTTATACGCACATTTAATAATCAATTTTGATTTGACATAATTCCATTTGTATTTAATAATAAAAGTATATATGTTAAGATGAATAAGTTTTATTTTGCAATTATAAGGTATTAAGGAGTTTTAAAATGAAAAAAATATTGATTATATCTATTGCTATGATTATGACTATGCTTGCAGGGTTTGGAGTTCCTTATTTTATGAATAGGGAATCAAGAGTTGATTTAGGAGATAGACACGCTATTAGTAACGAAGTTAATAATTCAGGTAGTGACAAAAACTTTAATAATTCAAATGGCTCTGAAATTAATGTAAATTCTAATAAGCCTGCAGATGTTAAGAATAGTAGTCAAAGTGATTTTAAATCAAATAATATAAATATGAAAAGCAATAATGGAGTTAAAAATGATCTTGGAGACAATAAAAACAACAATATAAGAAATAATAACAATAATAATAGCAATAATAAGAACAATAATAATAATGATAGTAAATCACAGGATGATAATATAATTAAACCAACACCTTTTCCTGTATCAAGTTCTGCAGAGACATCAGTTGCAACTCTTCCTTCAAATAATAACTATAATACTGAATTACCATATAATTTAAGTGTTTACATACCTACACCTATTCCTACGAATCCTTCTTCAACGCAAAGCAATTCAAGAAATAAGACGATCGAAGAAAGAATTCAGGAGCATAGAGCTGAAATACTAGATGAAGATCTTGCTGATTTCAGAAGAATTTTTCCTAGGGTTGATACCGCTTATTTGTCGCGTTACGATTTAAACAATATTACACCAGAGCAATTAGATGAACTTACTACTTATCTTAATAATACTTTGGGGTCGGATCTACAGAGAGGGCTCGAGCTTTATTATAAGTACAGTCATCTATTGTGATGGTTATGAAAAAAGGATGAGAATTGTTAATTAACAAACTTTTTTGGAGGAATTATATATAATTCGCAGAATGGGGAGCTCAAAATGAAAGTTGTAATTCTTGCAGGTGGCTTTGGAACTAGAATATCAGAAGAAAGTCATCTTAGACCAAAGCCAATGGTCGAGATTGATGGGATGCCAATTTTATGGCATATTATGAAGTACTATCTGTGTTTTGGGTACAAGGAGTTTATTATTTGTTGTGGATACAAGCAACATGTAATAAAAGAGTTCTTTTCAGAGTATTATCTTCATCGAAGTGATATTACATTTGATTTTTCTGAAAAGAATACAATGCATGTTCATACAAATGTTGCTGAACCGTGGAAGGTTACTTTAGTTGACACAGGACTAAATACTATGACAGGTGGAAGGCTTAAAAGGGTAAAGGATTATATAGGAAATGAGACATTTATGCTCACATATGGCGATGGTGTAGCAGATGTTAATATTGATGAGCTTCTGAAGTTTCATAGACAAAACGGAAGAATGGCTACAATGACAGCTATACAGCCAGATGGGCGATTTGGAGTACTTGAAATAGAAAATAACTTTATTAAGTTATTTAGAGAAAAAAGCAAAGAGGATAGTGGTTGGATAAACGGTGGGTTTATGGTTCTTGAACCTGAAATAATAGAGCTAATAGAAGATGATACTGTTATGCTTGAAAAATATCCATTAGAGGAAGCAGCTAGAAGGGGACAGCTTTGTGCATATAAACATCATGGATTTTGGCAGTGCATGGATACTTTAAGAGATAAGGAAAGACTTGAAAGGTTACTTGAGAGCGGACAAGCACCTTGGAAAATTTGGGAGGATTAATTAGTGCTAAATCTTGATTTTTATAAAGGTAAGAAAGTTTTTGTTACTGGTCACACAGGCTTTAAGGGTTCATGGATATGTAATATATTAGTTAATGCAGGCGCACAAGTTACAGGGTATTCATTAGCTCCAATTACTGAACCGAGCCTTTATGACCTCACCCAAATTAAAGATAATATGTGTTCGAAGATTGGAGATATTAGGGATCTTGAAGAGCTTAAAAAAGCTTTTGACAAATCTCAGCCAGAGATTGTATTGCATCTAGCAGCTCAACCCATTGTGAGAGAAAGCTACAAAAACCCAGTATATACTTATGAAACAAATGTTATGGGAACTGTTAATATATTAGAATGTGTAAGGTTTTCTCAGTCAGTGAAATCTTTTTTAAATGTTACAACTGACAAAGTATATGAAAACAAGGAGTGGGAGTGGGGATACCGTGAGAATGAGCCACTTGATGGATTTGATCCTTACTCAAACAGTAAATCATGTTCAGAACTTGTAACTCACAGTTATAAAAATTCGTTTTTTAATGAACGAAATATAGCAATATCTACTGCAAGAGCGGGAAATGTTATAGGTGGTGGGGATTTTGCAAATGATCGAATAATCCCTGATTGTGTGAGAGCTGCATCAAAGAAAGAAGATATAATAGTTAGAAATCCTAATTCAACAAGGCCTTACCAACATGTTCTTGAGCCTTTGTATGCATATCTTTTGATTGCACAAAAGCAATGTGAAGACATAAATTTATCAGGGTATTACAATGTTGGTCCTGATGATTGTGATTGTGTTACAACAGGTGATCTGGTAAGTTTGTTCTGTAAATCATGGGGAGAAAATATCAATTGGATAAATATAAATGATGACGGACCACATGAAGCTAATTTTCTTAAGCTTGATTGTTCCAAATTAAAGAATACTTTTGGATGGAAGCCTCGATGGGTTCTAAAGGATGCCATAGATAAGACTGTCGAATGGTCAAAGTGTTGGTTATCTGGTGATAGTATTAAAGGATGCATGGATAAACAGATAAAAGAATTTTTTAATATGTAAGCAGATTAAAAATGATAGAATAAAATGTAAAAAAACATAAACGCAAATGTGTGCAGAGCCAAAAAAATTACAAAATATTTGAAAATATATAGATATATTATTCCAAATATGATATAATCGACCTGCACGCTTTAAGAAAGGTCTGCTGAAAAATTTAACTTATTTTATTACTATTTTGATTATTACTTTATAAAAGATAAAAGGTAATATTTTTATGAAGGGGAGTTGGAGGCAAATGTATAGAGCAAATATCTTTTCGGCAACGCATATTTTACAAGTCTTTGTCGATATTATTGTTATTGTGCTGACATTTGGAATCGCTTATTTTATCACTAATGAGTTTGTATCACTACATGGTATGAAAAACTATTTGTGGATACTGATAGTCTATATTCCAGTATGGCTTTATCTGATGGGTAACTCGCGGATTTATGACAAAATAGTTTTCTTTAATTATGACAAATTAGTTCGAATAGTATTGTTTTCTGCTTTTATTTCATCTTTAGTACTTGCAGCAATGATGTTTTTTGTCAAGGATGCTTTGTTTAGTAGAATATTATATGCAGTTTTTGACTTGTCAGTTTTTATATCACTTCTTATTGAAAAAGTATTGTACAAGTATGCTTGTATGGAAAGACATATGAGCCTTCAAAGGGTATCAAGAGTGATAATTGTTGGTACACCAAAAGCTTCAAAATATTTTACTGATTATATTCAAAGGAACAAAATTGATATCAACATACTTGGACATGTTAAAGTTGGAGGAGTTTCAAAAACAATAAAAGGACATACTTATCTTGGTAGTATTGAAGAACTAGACGATATTATCAAGGACAATGCTGTTGATGAGGTTTTGTTTGCTTTGCCAAGACATTACTTAGGTGAGGTTGAAAAGTATGTTTTAATGTGCGAAGAAATGGGACTTACAGTACGTATGATACTTGATCTATATGATCTCAAAATTGCAAAGACATATCTAAGTAATATTGGGACCTTACCTATGTTAACATTTGATACAGTGTCATTGAACCAGGCTCAACTATTTTTAAAACGACTTATGGATATTGTAGGTGCTACTATCGGTATAATTTTAACAAGTATCATATCTTTATCTACAATGGTAGCAATAAAGCTTGAGTCACCTGGACCTGTTATTTTTGCACAGGACAGAGTTGGGCTTAACGGAAGAACATTTAAGCTGTACAAGTTTAGATCTATGAGACAGGATGCTGAAGAACTTAAGCAGGAGTTAATGAAATACAATCAAGTTAATGGTGGATTAATGTTTAAAATGAAAAACGATCCACGAATAACAAGAGTAGGAAAGTTAATAAGAAAAACTAGTATTGATGAATTGCCACAGTTTGTTAATGTTTTGAGGGGAGAAATGAGTCTAGTTGGAACAAGACCCCCAACAATAGATGAGGTTAGCAAGTATGAGAATTACCAACGTAGAAGAATTAGTATCAAGCCAGGAATAACTGGTATGTGGCAAGTAAGTGGAAGAAGTAGTATTATGGACTTTGATGAGGTTGTTAGACTTGATACAAAATACATAGACGAATGGTCAATATGGCTAGATATAAAAATAATCTTAAAAACAATTCTTGTAGTATTTAAAAAGAATGGAGCTTACTAAAGCTCCTTTTTCTATTTGTGTCTAGGAAATTATGGTGCCCATAGTTTCTAACAAAAGGTTTCAGAGGACACAAAAGCCCCTTCGCGGTTTTGTTCAATTTTTTGTATATTTTAATATAGTACAATATTTTCTTGGTATCATGATAAATTTTGTCAGGATTATTTTGTATGAGTAAAAAAAATCCAAGGATTATCTGAGCAACAAATTCTCTTGTTGTAATCGTATTTTAGGGATATTATTAAATCAAGATTTCAATTCGTTATAGGTTTGGACCGGTACAAATTATAATGGATTACATTAAACTATATGGAGCGTTGAAGGGGGAATATTAAATGAATAAGTTTAGAAAAACATTGGCGGTTTGTGTGTGTATTTTGATGATGTCTAGTACAATGACGGCTTGTTTCAATGAGAAAGTTGTTGATATAAAACCAACTGATGGAAATAGCACTGATGTTACAACGAGTGATAATACAAGTCCAACGACAATAGATAAAAATACAACTGGTGAAATAAGCTTTTGGCACTTTAATAAAGATGAAGGGCCAAAGATTGTAGAAGCCTTTAATAAAGTTTATCCAAATATAAAGGTGAATCTTACTGTAATACCAGACAATGACTTGCAATACCAGAACAAGTTACAGTCAGCGTTAAGATCAGGAACTGGTGTTCCTGATGTGTTTCCAGCAGAGTCAGCTTTTGTTAAGAGGTTCGTTGATATGCCTGATGTATATGCTGATTTGACTGATAAAGCATCATCCATTGCATCAAATATGGTTCCTTATACAGTTGATATAGGAAGAGATAAAAATAAAGCAATTAAGGCATTGTCACACCAAGCTGCAGTTGGAGCGATAGTATATAAAAAAGAAACAGCTAAAAAGTATCTCGGAACTGATGATCCTCAAAAGATTGCTGAAATGGTTTCAACACAAGAAAAAATGCTTGAGACTGCAAAAATATTAAAAGAAAAAAGTGGAGGAAAGGTTGCGCTGTTTCCTTCTTGGGAAGAAGTTAAAAAAATGTATCTTGGAGGAAGAGAAAAAGGATGGGTCGAAAATAATGAGTTTACTATAGATCAAAAAGTTTTAGACCTAATTGATTTTTCTAAAACATTGGCTGATAACAAATATGAAATAGGATTACAGCAGTTTACACCTGGATGGGCATCAGCAATATCGGTTAGTGACAAAGCTCTGATGTGGGCATGCCCAACATGGGGGATTCCATGGATAGTGGGTGCAAACGATAAAAAGGCCTCTGAAGGTGGTAGATGGGGAATTGTGAAACCACCATTCCAATACTTCTGGGGTGGTACATGGTTTGGTATTTACAAAAACTCAAAGAATCAGGATCTAGCATGGGAATTTGTGAAATTCTTTGTATCTGACAAAGAAGCAATGAAAAATTGGGCAGTACAAAATCAGGACTTCCCAAATAACCTTGAATTAATATCAGAAGGATCGCCTGAAGAGAGCAAAATTGTTGGCACAAATGTATTTAAGTTCTATGAGCCTTTTATAAGTGGAATTAATGGTAAAATACTTACATCTTATGATGATGCAATTGAGAAGGATTTTAACGATTTAATGAGATCCTATCTTGCAGGTAAATTAAAAACAAAAGATGATGTTGTAAATGCGCTTAAGGTAAAGGTAAAAAATAACTATAGGGATGTTGTAGTGAAATAATTCTAAGTAATGGTTAAAGAATAAATAAAGCGAATGTTCATCAACGAACATTCGCTTTATTGATATATAATGTTTTGTTGCAAAATAAATAGTATAAATGTTAAAATAACATATAAAATTTTATTGCAAAGGTGCTTTTATTTGATGAATAAATCGGCTAAAAAGTTAAGAATGCTTTTATATATTATTTGTATAATACTATATATAATAGGGATATACATGTTTTCAAATCAATCTGGAGAATCCTCAAACGATATATCTAAAAATATACTTACTGAATTTGCATTAGCAGTGCAAAATATTACAAATATTAATTTGTTTGATTATTTAGAGCTTAATAATATAAACTATGTGTTTAGGAAAATGATGCATTTCACTGAATATATGGTATTGACTATTGTGTTGTATAATTTTATAAAAGTTTTTAGACTACCAATATTAGTAAAATATATAATTGCATTTGCATTACCAGCCATATATGCAGTATCTGATGAAATTCATCAGATGTATATATCAGGGCGTACTGCAAGAATTGAAGATATTTTTATTGATATGTCAGGAATGATAGTAGGTTTGTTGTGTGTAATCCTTTGGAAAAGGAAAAAGCATTCTAAGGGTCAAGTTTTAAAGAATGATTGAAAATAGTTACATTTCTGATACATCAAATACTCTATCACACATTTTAATTGTACTCTCACGGTGAGCTATAATAATCTGTGTTACATTCTTGTCAAAAGATTTAAGTGTTTTACCTATAGCTTCCTCAGTTGATGGATCAAGATTGCTAGTAGCTTCATCCATAATAATAATGTCAGGCTTCATTAGAAAAGCCCTTGCAATAGCAAGGCGTTGCCGCTGACCACCTGAAAGATTAGCACCATTTTCCTCAAGTACAGTATCATATTTATGATACATTTTTTCAATGAAATCATTACATTTTGCTTGTCGTGCTGCTTCTATAACTTCTTCCATTGTTGCATCTTTACAACCAAGGCTAATATTTTCTCTGATGGTACCACTAATAATAAAAATATCCTGAGGAATAAAAGCAATCCTACTACGTAAATATTCCAATGATATCTCTTTAATATTTACAGAGCTTATTAATATTTCACCAGCTTCTGGAGAATAATAGTTCATTATAAGTCTTGCAAGAGTGGTTTTTCCAGATCCGCTTTCACCTTTTATAGCGATCTTTTCACCTGCTTTTATTTTTAATGAAAAGTCTTTAAATAAAGGTCTATTATGACCATACCTAAACGTAATGTTATTAATTTCTATGTCTCCTGATAATGATGGTTTGAAATTCATATCTGATGGATTTGAATCCATTTCTGTTTTAATTTCAAGTATTTCGCCGAGCCTGTTTGAAGCTGCTATTGCAGATTGGATATCAGATGAAAGATCTATCAGATTATTTACAGGAGATAAAAAATATTGAAGTAGTGAATTAAAGGCAAGAAGTTCACCAGTTGTCATTTTACCAGATATAACCTCAATTATTCCGAACCAAAGGATTAATATTGTTCCAAGACTAGTTATTCCAGATGTTATTGAGGCAAGCGTGGTATATAGAACACTTCCTTTATAGGTTCTTTTTATTAAAACATCGAATTTATCTTCAGCAATGGAGCCTGTTTTTTCTAAAGAATTGAATGCTTTTAAAGTCTCAATTCCGTTCAGGCTTTCAACCAAATGAGATGTAAGAGCTGCATTGCTTTCCATCTCCAGCTTGTTAATATTTCTTAATGGTCGATTAAATATAAAAACTGTAATCGAATATAATAATACTATTATTAAAGTAAGATAAAACAATGAAGAGTTTTTAAAATAGAGCAAAATACCGCCAGCGATAGCTATTAATGTGTCTATTGAAAGCGTTAGAGTCATTCCAGAAATAGCTTCACGGATTCTTGATGCATCCATAAATCTAGATATTATTTCTCCATCCTTTCTTGAAATGAAGAAACTCATCGGTAGCTTCAAGACATGCCTAAAATAGTCTAGCATGATTTTTTTGTCAATTTTAAGGGCAAGCTTGGTTATCATATTACTTCTTACAAATCCAAGGACCAGTTGAAGTATAAATATGAACACAAAAAACAAAGAGACAGCTGTAAGTTGCTTATAAATACCTTTGCCGAGCACTGTATCAAATAAATATTGCATATAAAATGAACTAAGTATACCTAAAGATGTAAGAAACAGTGAAATAAATACGATCAAAGCAAAACGAAGTCTAAGTTCTTTAATAATTGTTCCTATAAGTGAAAAAAGAGCCTTGTTATTGAATTTTTCAATATTAAGTGTTTTACCTGGAACGACACTAATATAATTCTTTGTCCATATCTTTTTGAAATCTTCTATGCTCGATTTAACAAGCCCTTTACCAGGATCCATATATGTAATAACATTATTATAAACCTTATAAACAACAACAAAATGAACCTGTCTTTTTTCAGTTATTATCTGAGCAATGAATGGAAAAACATTTATGTCAATTAGCGCCCCAGACTTAAAACCTTTTGCAATAAAACCAAAATTCTCAAGTGCCTTGACAAGACCTAACCCACTTGTGCCTTCACGTCCTGTTCCGCTTAACTCTCGGAGCCTTGCAATAGAAATACTTCCCCCGTAGTACATAACAATAGAAGAAAGACATGCTGGACCACAATCAGATATATCATGTTGCTGTACTACTGGAAATTTCTTAAGTGAGTGTAATAATTGTCTGATTTTGTTGTATGTCATTTCGAAAACGATCCTTAGCAATTGAATACCTCAATCGATAACTTTTTATTTGATAATCTTTTTGGCTTTATACCATACAAAGGCTGGATGTGTGCTTTTGGTAGTATTCCATATGCAGGAATTGGAATCTGTGGCTCGATTATAACTGTCTCTCCAGAGAAACCACCCATCATTTCCATTAATTCCTTGTCGCTCATTTCCATATTGTTTTTTAATTCTTTGCTCATAAATCCTCCGCAAATTTTCATTTGAAAATATACTATATTAAAAGCATTTTTTAAAATACCTAAATACTATTATATAATATTTATTCGTTTGATTAAAGTAAGTTTAGAAATAAGTTTTAAAAAATATTAATAATTAATAATATTAAAAATATTGACAAAAATATTGACAATAATATGCTTCGACTTTATAATAACTTAAAATATTGGGATATAGATGCGATCTGTATCGATACGGTTAGAGCGGAGGAAATATGAGTAGGTTGGTAGATAATAAAGAACATAAAATAATTGATGTGAAGAAGTTAGCGGTTGGAGGCCTTTTAATGGCAATGGTATTTCTTACTACCTATGTGACGAAAATACCAATGGGAAGTGGATTTTTTAATTTTGGTGATATCTTTGTTATGGTATCAGCAATTATTATTGGAAGAAAGTATGGTGCAGCAGCAGGAGGAATTGGCTCAGCAATGGCAGATATCATATTGGGGTATACATATTATGCACCTATCACACTTGTTGTAAAAGGTCTTGAAGCGTATATTGTTGGGAGAATAGCGACAGACAAATCAGAGAACATTAGTAAGGTCAGATTGATTACAGCAGTTACAATTGGAGCTGTTATTATGATTTCTGGTTATTTTTTAGCAGACAGTTGTGTAATGAGGATTGTAGATAAATCTTATGGCTTAATGGCTGCTTTGGCTTATCTTCCATACAATGCAATACAAGGATTTTTATCAGCAATTATTGCATATGGAGTTATAACAATACTAAATAAAGCTAATATTTCAAAAAGAATTTTTGAATAGATTATGGTATTTTGCTCTGGAAATGCAAGTTTAATAATGTATTTAATATAGCAAGTATTATAAGAAAAAGACAATTCATGCAATTGTCTTTTCTTAGTATTTATAATAATATTAAGGTGCTACGTCCATGCGCGTTAGCAAATGAGAGAAAGTATAAATTTTTCTTATAAGAATTAATAAATTATAGGTAGAGGGGTGTTTTGAATGAAAAAAGGAATTGCAATTGCACTTATTTCAACAACACTAATGTCAACAGCTTTAGTACCAATGGGAAGTGCAAGAGCAGCAAATTTTTCAGCTTCTGATTATTCAACAGCGTTAAAGGATTCGATTTGGTTCTACGATGCGAACAAATGTGGAAAAGATGTAGCAGTGGATAATGTTTTTAGCTGGAGGGGAGCATGTCATACCTCAGATGGAAGTAAAGAAGGAGTGGATATTACTGGAGGGTTCCACGATTGTGGTGACCACATCAAGTTTGGTATCACAAATGGGTATGCAGCATCTATTCTTGGTTGGTCTTTATATGAGTTTAAAGATGCGTATGAAGCAACAGGTCATAAAGCAAAGCTTTTGTCAACATTGAAGTATTTTACTGATTATATCATCAGATCTCGAGTTAGTTCCACTAAATGGGCTTATCATGTTGGTTCAGACTCTGATCACGATTATTGGGGTCCTCCTGAAAAGCAGACTGGCGACAGAGATTTAGTTCGATTTATGTCTTCAGGGACAGCATCGGATGTTTGTGGTCTTTACTCAGGTGCTTTAAGTTTGATGTATTTGAATTACAAGGATATTGACCAGGCATATGCAGATAAGTGCCTAGAGTACTCAAAAGAGTTATATCAAATGGGTCAGGGTGGTGGAACATGTAGTGCTGGCAGTTTTTACACTTCAAGCTCTGGTGATGATGATATGGCATGGGCTGCGGCTTGGTTATATGTCATAGAGAAGAAGGAATCATACATATCATTTATAAACAGCAAGCTACCGAATCCAGCTACAAACTGGGTAATATGCTGGAATGATATGAAGAACGCAGCATCTATGGTTATTGGAAGAGAGGCTAATCTTTCAAAGTATAAAGATGCAGTATCACAGAACTTAGACTGGGCTTTAAATAGCGTTTCTTCGACTTCTGGTGGAATTAAAAAGTTTTCTGAATGGGGAAATCTTAGATATGTAGCGGCAGCTTCTATGCTTGCTTTGATACAATATAAATCAACTAATGATGAAAAGCTTAAGACTTTTGCAAAGTCGCAAATAGATTATATAATGGGCTCAAATCCTAATGGAATGTCTTATATTATAGGGTTTGGCAATAAGTGGCCGCAATATCCTCACCATAGAGCAGCTCAAGGTACTCAGGGATGGGGTAATTGGAAGTCGCCTGCGAAAAATGTTTTGATAGGTGCTCTTGTTGGAGGACCTTATAGTAGTGATAGCTATAATGATGTTGTTGATGATTACAAGTGTTCAGAAGTAGGTATAGACTATAATGCTGGTTTGGTTGCAGCTTTAGCTGGAATTAATAGATACTATGGTGCACCTATACCATCAACACCAAGTACTCCAACACCAACTAATACTACAAAACCAACTAATACTACAAAACCTACAGAAGAGTCTACTTATATCCGTGAAGATGTCAATAAGGATAGAGCTGTTAATATGCAGGATGTTATGATGATAGCAACGTCTTTTGGTAACACAGCTGGTGATTCCAAATATGATGAAAAAGCAGACGTAAACCAAGATGGTTCAATTAACATGTCTGACGTTGTAAGGTTAGCATTGAAATTCGGATATACATATTAAATGATCTTGAAATAATAAAATCGAAAACATAAAAATGGGCTACTGCAAATCAGTTTTGCAGTAGCCCATTAGATTTTCTTGTCTAGGAAATTATGGTGCCCATAATTTCTAACGACAGGTTACAGAGGATACAAAAGTCGCTTCGCGGTTTTGTTCTTGAAATTGCTAGCTCAATTTGTATTTTTTTAGGTGTTGATCTAACTCGTGAACTAAATTATCCATGGTTTCTGATGCGTAACGCATTTCTTCAATGGCTCTTAGTTGACCTTCAGTAGTTGATGCGACCTGTTCACTTGAAGCAGCGGTTTCCTCAGAAACTGATGAGATATTCTCAATAGCATTAATTACTTGATCTTTATCAGTTTGCATTTTAGTTACAGAACCATTTATTTCATTAATTTTTATAACTATTTCATTGATTGCACCTGCAATGTTTGCAAATGCGTTATCAGTTTCATTAACTGCTGCCTGTTGATCTTGAGCAACCTTTTTCATTACTCCCATTGCTTTTAATGCTTGCTGAGATTCTTCGTTTATACTTTCCATAAGGCCTATAATTTCTTCGGTTGATTTTCTGCTTTCATCTGCTAGCTTCCTTACTTCTTCGGCAACTACAGCAAATCCTTTACCAGCATCTCCAGCCCTTGCAGCTTCTATTGCGGCATTTAATGCGAGAAGATTAGTCTGCTCTGCAATATTTTCTATTGACTCGACAAATAATCCGATATTTTTTGTTGTATCTGTAAGTTTTTCGATTACAGTAAAAATTTTACTAGAAGTGGTATTGTTTTCGTCAGATTTTTCTCTTAGAGTATTTACTGATTTTAGACCTATTTTGTTTAGGTCATTAATTTTTGTAGTTTCTTGCATTACTCCATTATAGCTGTCAAAAACGAAACTGATTTGTTCTGAAAGTTTTTCAACCATTGATACTCCTTGTTGTGCATCTTCAGCTTGTTCGGAAGCTCCTTTTGCTATCTCTTCAACTGTTTTTGTAATTTTTTGCATGGCATCGGAAGCTTCGATAGCAGTTGAGCTTACTTTTTTTGATGATTGGATGATTGAAGATGAAAGTGAAAAAAAGCTATCGATTAAAATTCTAATATCACTTAAAACTGAATTAACAGAAGAAGTGACACCTTTTAGGTTTTCATATTTTGATGAATCTACAAGATGTGAGAAATCACCATCTCGTATAACATCAAGCTCAGTTGAAAAACGCGATATCAGCTTCTTTAGAGTGAATTTAATGTTAAGATCAGCTATTAGGCCTGAAAATATTGCTGTAACTAAGAATAATATGAATAGAACAGCATTATTACTTTTGAACATAGTACTTGCAAAGAAACAGCCAACACCTAATAAAGGGATTATTACTAGGCCTAGTTTAAACCCTTTTAGTTTTTGTGTTTTGGAGTTTTTTTCTTTAAATTTTGACATAAATATTACCTCCAATGAAGTTGATGGGGCTTTGTTTTATGGTAGGATAAGAATTTCGTTCAATAAAAATTGTGAATTGACTAAAGAATTTTTTGAAATTTAAAAAGTCCTTAATATTATAATTATTCGATAAAAAAATAAAAAATCCTTCTTCAACAGGCAAATTTTTTTGGGAATCACCTTGTGTTATATTTACTTGAGCTCCATAGAATAAATTGCCATAGGCCTATACTGATTTTCTTCATCTTCCATGCTTACAATAAATGAATATATTCCTGCCTCAGTAATCTTAAGCTTATCCCAGGCATTTGAAAATAAAACAGGTGAGTTTGGTCCAGAAGAAGTTATTTCCTTTATAGGTACTGATTCAATTGCTGAAGAAAAATCAGGATTGTTATTTTGATCATTCTTATATATTCCTAAAGAAAGATTGTATTTGCCTTCATTAAGTCCGCTGATTGTAACATACGAAAGGTATTTTTCATATTCAGTCCAAAATGGAATGATTTCAGTTGGAGGACCTGATGCAATCACACCATCTGTAGTTTCTGTAAATATAATATTAATTTGAGGCTTAACAACTGAAGCAGTTTTTGTTGTTGAATCCCAGGAAACGATACTATTTAATGCTTCCGAGACCTTTCTTAAAGGTAAAAGCGTTCTGCCATCCATATTAATGGCAGGAACATCAGAAGAAATGTTACTTCCATTAACATTGACATTAACTATTGAATAGCCTTTATATTTTGTTATAGTATCAGCGGAAGCAACTGTAGTAACTAATAAAGATAGAATTGCAATAAAAAGAAGAAGTCTTTTCATTAAAAATACCCCTTTCTAAGCTGAGTTTACAATACAATTTACTATAGGATCTATAATAAATATCTGTAATAAATCCACTTAGGTGATTCCTAAAAAATAAGTGGTCAACTGGCGATTTCAAAAATACTGAATTTAGTACTATTCACCATTAATAATTGACCAAGGAAAATTTTGGAATCGCCTTATTAAGTTCATTATTAATATATTTCTACATAAACTCCTAAAAACCCTTTTTAATATCTAGAAATTATATATGAAAAAATATTACAATACATATAAGAAGTCATATAGAATTTGACATCTATAATAAATGTGTTAATATAGAAATGCAAAAAACATTATAAATCTAATGCAATGTTATAAAAATGGGAGATATTTATGAAATTACCTTTAGAATTTTTAGATAGAATGAAATTATTATTGGATGATGGTGAGTATGAGGAGTTTGTTTCTTCATTTGACAGTCCAAGATTTTACGGTCTTAGAGTCAATACGCTAAAAATTTGCGTAGAAGACTTTCTTAAGATTTCTCCTTTTAATTTGACTCCCATACCTTGGGTTAAGGATGGTTTTTATTATTCATATGGTGATTCGCCAGGGAAGCATCCTTATTATCATGCTGGACTTTATTATATTCAGGAACCAAGTGCCATGTATCCTGGAACTGTAATAGAAACGAAGCCTGGCGAAAGAGTACTTGATCTTTGTGCGGCGCCTGGAGGGAAATCAGTTCAGATTGCGGCTGGATTAAATGGACAGGGTGTGCTTGTTGCGAATGACATAAGTGCTGACAGGGTAAAGGCACTTATTAAAAATATTGAGTTGTGTGGTATAAGAAATGCTGTTGTTACGAATGAAACACCAGAAAAGCTTGCGGTAAGGTTTAGAGGGTATTTTGACAAGATTCTTGTTGATGCACCTTGTTCAGGGGAAGGAATGTTCAGAAAGGACGAAGATGCAGTAAAAAGCTGGAGCAAGTTTAAAAATGACAAATGTGTTCAAATGCAGACTGAAATATTGGAATATGTAGATAAAATGCTTAGACCTGGGGGAATGTTTGTATATTCAACATGTACATTTGCGCCAGAAGAGGACGAAAAAATGATTTCATGGTTTCTTGAAAAACATAGTAATTATGAAATTTGTGAGATCCCAAAGTCCGGAGGAATACAGGATGGAAGACCAAACTGGTCGGATGGAAATGAAGAACTGAAAAAAACAGCAAGGCTTTGGCCTCATAAACTTAATGGAGAAGGTCATTTTACAGCAATGCTAAGGAAAAAGGAAATGACTGATCTGGATTGTAGTGCTCAACATATTATAAGACCTCAAAGTTCAAAGATTCCCGATGAGTTTTACAAATTTGTAAAAGATAATCTCAATATTGAGATCGAAGGCCGTTTGGAGTTAAAAGGAAATAACCTTTACTATCTTCCAGAAGAAACTCCTATATTAGACGGAGTTAAGGTTTCGAAGTTTGGATGGTATCTTGGAGAGTTCAATCGTGGAAAGTTTGAGCCTTCCCATTCTATGATAATTTCCCTTAAAAAAGAGGATATTAAGAATGTGGTTGATTTTAATGCTTCTTCAAAGGAAGTGATAAGTTATTTGAAGGGTGAAACGCTTATGCAGGACAGCGATACAAATGGGTTTGTTGGTATATGTGTAGATAATAACACTCTAGGTTGGGCAAAGTTTGCTGGGGGCGTATTTAAAAACCTTTATCCAAAGGGCTGGAGAAGGATGAGTTAATGTGTTGTAATTATGGTAACAAATTGTAACTTGAAAGTAAAATGCAACTTTGGAAGTAATGATTTGTATTTTAACCATTGTTTCCTAATTTAAATATAAGGCAGGATGAGAAGATGAGAAGTACTCAACGTTTGGATAAAATAATATCAAACTATGGTTTTGGAACAAGAAAAGAAATAAAACAAATGGTAAAGGCGAAGCTTATAAAGGTTGACGGAGTTATTGTAAAGGATAGCGGAATGCATGTGGATCCTAAAGTCAGTGTAATTGAAGTTGGGGATGAGGTGCTTTGTTACAAAGAGTTTGTTTATTTAATGTTAAATAAGCCTCAGGGAGTAATATCAGCAACTTTTGACAACGTACATAAGACTGTTGTTGATCTTATGCCTGAGGCTTATATGCATTTTGAATTGTTTCCTGTTGGAAGGCTTGATATCGATACAGAAGGATTGCTTATAATGACAAATGACGGCCAGCTTGCACATGAGCTTTTGTCTCCTAAAAAACATGTTGTCAAAAAGTATTATGCTCTGATCAATGGTGTTGTGACTGATACTGACAAAATAGCTTTTAAAGAGGGAGTAATTATTGATGATGGATATAAGTCCATGCCTGCAAAGCTCGAAATAATCAAATCAGATGAGTATTCCGAGGTGGAAGTAAGTATTTGCGAAGGTAAGTTCCATCAGGTAAAAAGAATGTTTGAAGCCATGGGTAAAGAAGTTAAGTATTTAAAACGAATCCAGATGGGAGGATTGTTTTTAGATAATCAATTGGGCTTAGGTGAATGCAGAGAGCTTTCGGAAGAGGAAGTTATGATATTGAAAGAATCGCTAGGAGAAGGAGTGTTTGATAAGGATGAATAAGCAAAGCACAGCAAAGCTTTCATTATTTTTGTCAGGGCTTTTGCAAAGAATGCAGGATAAAATTGATGTGTTTAAAGCTCTTAATGCCATATATAAATCAGGAACAAAGGAATATCGCGCTAATTTGATTTATGAAAATGGAAAAATAAAATTGAATTATAATGGGAAAACTGAATTTATTGAGATAGATTTGTTTCCTGATAAACTTATAAAATTCTCTGAAAACTACGAGGCTGTTAGTGTTGTATATGAGGAACGGGGAACAACCATTTATATCGATGCAGACAATAAAAACGTTAAAATGAACGTTAAAGAAAGTGAAGTAGAGGAGAAAGTTCGCAGTCATACTGAGACGGCTCAGATTGCTAAAAGGGATTATTATATCAAAGTTGGGCAAGCAGACGATCTTTTGAAGGAAATAGGTATACTAAGCAGCAATGGCAAAGTAAAGAACGATATGATTAGAAAATATAATCAAATCGATCATTATATAGAAATACTTGATGGACTGCTTAAAAGATTGTGTGAAAAGAATGATACTATTACAGTACTTGATTGTGGCTGTGGAAAATCATATCTCTTATTTGTGCTTAACTACTATATAACAGAGGTTTTGAAGAAAAAATCCTATTTTATAGGGGTTGATTATTCAAATGTTGTTATAGAGGCATCAGAGAAAATGGCTTCAAATCTTGGATACAAAAATATGGAGTTTAAGGTAATGGATATTCGGGATTATAGTCCTGATAAGAAGATTGACCTTGTGATAAGTCTACATGCCTGCAATACAGCTACAGATGAAGCGCTAGCTGTTGCTGTTAAAAATGAGGTTCAGGCAATTGTTGCTGTACCATGTTGTCAGAAGGAAATACTAAGTCAGTACTCATATGAGCCTTTTTCACAGATAATAAAGCACGGTATACTTAAAGCAAGAATTGCAGATGTTTTGACAGATGGATTAAGAGCGTTACTTTTAGAATGCAAGGGATACAAGGTGACTGTATTAGAATATATTTCGCCATTAGAGACTCCTAAAAATCTTATGATTATTGCAGAAAAAGCTTGTAAAGAGAATAAAAAATCAATTGAAGAGTACAATAAACTTAAAGAAATTTTAAATGTATCACCTACCCTTGAAAAAATTTTGTGAGAAATTTTGAGTTTTAATGATAGAATTTTGGGTGAATTTTGTTAATAATGTAAAAACATTTTGCGTTTTAGTATAAATTATGATATAATGATGAAGATTAGCAAACATCTTTAAAGACTGGCATATCCTGTTAACTAAGGAATTTATGGAATTGTGTTATTCCTAAATATCAAACTGTAAGACATGTAGGAGAAGTTTAGCAAGACTTATAATACTAATGTTGAGGTGATTTTAATGGGTTCAAATTCTCAGCCTTATGCGGAAAATGGTGTTATGCTTTCAAAAACATCTTTGAACGTTGGAGATGAAATCGTTGTCAGTTATAGCGGACTTTTGGCAAGGAGTGGAGCATACCAGATTATCATGCATGTTGGATACGGAGAAGAATGGCATGAAAAAGATTTTGTTACAATGAATAATGAGGATGGTACATTTAAAGCATCTATTAATGTTGCATTAGCCGAGAGATTGAATATTGCATTTAAGGATAGTGCTGACAATTGGGACAATAACTCTACAATGAATTATTGTTTTGAAGTAGGAAAGGGTTCAAAAACTAAAAAAGCTGCTACTGAAAAGATTAAGTCAGATGATATTGAAGACAAAAATGAAGAAAAAGTTACCAAAGCAGCAGCAAGCAAGAAAAAAGCTGATTCTCCAAAAGTAGAATCGGTGAAAGCAAAAGCTGATAAGGAAGATTCAAAACCAGCTGCAAAGGTTGTTAAAAAGACTGCTACTAAAACTGCATCAAAAGAAAAGGCAGAGCCAGCAGCTAAAGCAACTAAAAAATCATCAAAGTCAGCAAAAGAATAGAATAACAAAATATCTTTATATAATGGCAGAGCAATAATGAATATTATTCGCTTTGCCATTATTGTTTAAAATTATAAACCATTTTGTTTCCTTCTGAATATAATGAAAAAGAAAATTTTTTAGGAGTGAGCAAAATTGACAATATATGTTGTAAAACAGGGGGATTCATTGTGGAGTATATCAAGAAGTTTTGGTATAAGTATGGATTCTATTGTTAATGTAAACAAGCTTGATGAAATATCACGACTTGTTATAGGTCAGGCCTTAGTAATTCCAACTGTTGAAAGAGTATATACAGTTCGTGCAGGAGATACACTTTGGCTGATAGGGAGAAGGTTCGGAGTAACAGCGCAAAGGATTGCACAGTATAATAATTTGCAATATCCATATTTACTCAATATAGGAATGACTTTAAGAATTCCTGAAAACAGTAAAAATTATGGATACATTGAGGTTAATGGTTATATTGAGCCTTCAACTGCAGCTAGAGAAGCATCGATAGTAAATGAAACAGCAAAGTATCAGACATTCATTACACCTTTTAGTTATGAGGTTAAAGAAGATGGAACTTTAAAAAATATCAATGTGGATACAATTCTTGAAACATCTAGCAAATATCAAGTTGCTTCACTTATGGCAATTACAAATTTCAAGGAAGGCAATTTCAACTCTGAGCTTGGTCATACTGTACTATCTAATAATACTATTAGACAAAAGCTTATCACTAATATAATTTCTACTATGAAATCAAAAAAATTCTATGGCCTTAACGTTGATTTCGAAAGATTATTTCCAGCAGATAAGGAGCTATATAATAATTTTTTAAGAGAGCTCGCTGATGTTTTGCATAAGAATAATTTTATACTTTCAACAGCATTAGCGCCAAAGATTTCAGAGGAGCAGGTTGGAGAATGGTATGAAGCCCATGATTATGCTGCACATGGAGAAATAGCGGATTTCGTTGTAATAATGACATATGAATGGGGATGGTCTGGTGGACCGCCACTTCCAGTTGCACCAATCAGATCGGTAAGACGCGTATTGGACTATGCTGTCTCGGTTATACCAAGGAAAAAGATTATGATGGGAATGCCTTTGTATGGATATAATTGGACATTGCCATATGTTCCTGGAGGGCCTTTTGCTCCGAGAGTAAGTCCGCAGCAGGCTATAAACATAGCTGCAAAATATGGAGCAGAAATTCAATATGATTACCAGGAAGAATCACCGTTTTTCTATTACTACGATGAAAACAGAAAAAGACATATTGTATGGTTTGAAGATGCTAGAAGCGCAAAAGCGAAGTTTCTAACTGCGGTGGAATATGGATTGAGAGGGGTAAGTTATTGGGTTTTAGGCTTATCATTCCCACAAAATTGGGCTTTATTAAATGATATGTTTAATATAGTGAAGGTTATTAAGTCATAATATGAATAAGGCGATTCCAAATATGAAAAATTAACAAAAAATTTTAAGCAATGTATATTGAATAAATGATAATTATCAAAAATATTGAAATATCCTAAAGATATCTTTGGGATATGTTTTTTTACATAATGAAATTATCATTCATGTTGATATGTTGATTGAAAATTAAGACTAATTATGTTAGAATTATATTATAGTATAACAAGTTGCTTGGTCAATTTTTAATTAACACTCAAATGTAATTTTCAAAAAATATGCTTTTGAAAGTTATGTCTTATCAGATCTTAGATTTCACAAATCACTTCAACTAAGTTGCATTATTATTCAAATTATCTTCGATAAAATGTTATGTATAGCTTATGCGAGTTATTGCTGAGCAATTTTATTGGAGGAATTTACGAAGTAAATTATAAAATCGATGGGGCTCGATGCCCATGAGATTTTGATTCATGTTTGTAAAATGGTGTTAAATATCTAAGGATGGGATTTTGGCAAAGATGAGGCGTTACCAGAACTGGTATATGTTTTGTCTGTAGGGAGGATATGCCTATGCTAAGAATAAGGAAAAATACTTTTAACACTTCTGTTGCTTTTTTGTTAGGCATCCTGTATTTGTTAATAATCTACATATTAATAAACACAACTGGATTTTTTACAGAAATCTAAAAGAAAAATAAAAAAATATAGGTGGGCTATGATGGGCTCGAATCCAACGATTTTCAGTACGTCAAGATGATGCTCTACAAGATTTGATATACTTATATGGTTTAAACATAAAAATTATATCTTGACAATAAGTACAGATATATGGATAATAATATATGTCAAAGGACGGATTAGCTCAGTTGGCTAGAGTACTACCTTGACATGGTAGGGGTCACTGGTTCGAGCCCAGTATTCGTCATCAAAAATGATTAGGATATGTAGAATTTCTACATATCCTTTTTATATGTCTTAAAATTATTGTTACCACAATTTTTTACAAGCTTTTTCTAGAATGGCTATAAATGATTGAATGATATATTAAGGCTATAACACGATGCATTATTAGCATAATAATAGAATAAACAAAATAAAAAACAACTGAAAAAGCAAAAGGAACTACTTTTATTGCTAGCATTAGGATCAATAGGGCTATAGCGAATAAAGGCAAAAGAATTTTAATTATTATTAAAAATAAATGAAACTTTTGATCAATTGTATCTTCGTTGCTTTCTTCAATTGAACGGGATAAGCTATAGTTTTTATCAATTACATAACAAAGGTTAAAAATCATGGTGACCCCAAGGATTATGCCTGGAATAAATAAATATATATTTGAAAAGGCAATAAAAATATAAGAATTTATTATTGATATTGATAACACTCTGAAAAACTTTTTAAATATGCTAAATAAAATTGATTTAATAGTATATTCTTGTTTTCTTAAATCCTTAAGATATGCACACAGATAGATGGAAAAAAATATATTTGAAATTACAAAGCTTGAATATACAACAAGAGAAAGAGATTTATCAGAAATCTGTAAAACTTCTCCCAAAAATAAAATTACTAGAGTTGAAACGAAAAGAATCCTTGCAAGTAGCTCGCTCTTTAAGCTATAAAACATTAATGATTCTTGCATAATTGCTTTTAAATTTATCGATATGCTTTTTATATGTGGTTCTTTGTTTTCTTTATGGTTAATATTTCGATTTCTATCAATTTTTTTTTGGGGTGTATCATTATTGTTATTTTCATTTTGCTCTTTAGGTTCTTCTTTCATTATAAACCTCCAAAGTGAATTGAAAAATTTGATGGTAATAAAACTTTTTTATAATTTATATTAACATAGGCATTTATTTTTGTCTATTTTTTCATGTTTGATAAAAAATACAATGAATTGCATCATAAATTTATATAATTACAAATTTAACTTATTTATAAGTTGAAGTTGATAAATGTTATTGATATAATGATAGAAGTATTCAATCAATTTAAAATAAAGCGTATATTTATCAGGCAAAACATTTACTTTAGAGTTAAAGTGGACTATCTACATAACAAAATGGGGGATACAAATGAAAATTCTTGCTATAAATGGAAGTCCCAACAGAGACGGTTCGACTTCAAAATTAATAGACATGGTTTTAGAAGTTTGTAAAGAATGCAATGCCGAATGCGAAAAGTTACATTTAGAGGACTATATTATAGGGGAATGCGGGGGATGTATCAAGTCTTTAAATGAATGTGACAAATGTCAGGATGAAAGCGATGATTTCATGCAGCTCAAGGCAAAAATGCTTGATGCTGATGGTATAATTATCGGAAGTCCATATTATAGTGGTAAGCCAACATTGCAAATTAAAACATTTTTAAATCGACTTGCTTATACAAGTGTAAATAACAGGTTATTTGAGAATAAATATATAGTTGGTGTATCAACTAGTGCTGTTAATAATTCGAAGAAAATTGCAAAATTTTGTGCAAGTCTTGGAAATATTAGCTTTATGGGAGACGGAATTATTTCAGGATTGTTTTATGAAAGTACAGTTGATAAAGTTGTAATGGGAGATTTGGCTGATAATGAAGACTTGAAAGAAAACGCAAAAATAGTTGGTAAAAAGCTTATTGAGGATATTGATAAAAAAAGAAAGCCAGGTTTTTTGTGGCTTAAAAAAATAATTTTTACAAAATTAGTAAAAATTATTTGCTTGAAAATTATTCGTTCTTTGGACAAGATTCAAAGTAAAGTCAGGCGTTTTGCAGAAAATCATGGATGGGTAAAAAAGATTAACAAAATTGAGGAGTAGTAAATAAGCTTAAAAACGTAAGATGTTTGATTTTATTGATTTTTGAGCTTTTTTGTGGTACAATTATTGTACAGTAATAACTAAAGATTAAAGGAGTGTTTCTATGATCAAAAGAGTTACATCGTTACTTCTAGTTGTTTTTTTATTGTCTGTTAGTATTGTCAGCTTTGGTGCAGAACCGAAAAGTATTTATGTGTACATAGACGGAGAAAGCCTGGCTTTCACGGACGCGAAGCCATTTATTGATAATGGACGTACTTTAGTTCCATTTAGAGTAATTGCTGAGGCTTTAGGTGCAAAAGTTGATTGGGATGGTGCTCAAAAGAAAGTAACAATTACTAAAGACCAAAGCTTGGTGGAGATCATAATTGGTAATAAAGCTGCAAAGGTTAATGATACTGAAGTAAAACTTGATGTGCCTGCTGTTGTTAATAAGAGTCGTACATTTGTTCCATTACGTTTTGTTGGCGAGTCATTAGATCGTGTTGTAAAGTGGGATGGTACAAAAAGAAGAATAGACATTGAAAAGCCTAAAGTATATTTGACTCTTGATAAGAATACTGCTGAGGTGAATGATATTATTACATTAGCTATTAATGTTGATATTAATAAAATAGCAGGTTATGAGGCTAATTTGAAGTTTGATGAAACAGTCTTACAACCTGTAGATCTTGATACAAAAGAGCTATATGCTGAGACAACTGCTCCCTCAGATGGTACTTTATTGAGTAATAAAAAGTACAGCCCTACTAATCTTGCATCATCAACTGTAGATAAAGGCATCTTGCATTTTGGAAAATCTTATATGAGTATTGCATCATATAAAAACTCCAACATTGCTGAAAGTTCTGGAACTGTTGCTTTGGTCGGATTTAAAGTGTTGAAGAAGGAAAAGACAACAATATCATTTGAAGAAGCTGCATCAATGAAAGATTCAAATGGTTTTGCGGCATTTGACTGGGACGGAAAATTACTTGAGAATTTTGAGTTGGTAAAATCTATTGAGTTAAATTAAACATAATAGATACCATAAAATTGGAATAAAGTTGTAAATAAGAGGTGGGTGCTAGGTTGTCTAGCATCCACTTTTGCTTTAGGAATTTGTGAAGCAAATCCGATAATCGAGAGGGCTAGATGCTCCCGAGATTTTATTATGTATTGTAAGAATGTGTTATATAACTAAAATAATTCCTGATATGATCAATAAAGCACCAAGTACCTTGAAAACTGTTATTTGCTCTCCTAAAAAAATAGCAGAGCATACCAGAGTTATTAGTGGAGAACTAGACATTATTATTGATACAAAAGATACATCTCCCTTTTTTATTGCAGCATAATATGCCAAGTCTCCTACAAGGGTTGCAAGAATAGCTTCGATGCCGATTATTATCCATGAGTTAACTGATACTTGCTTGATTTGAGTTAGTGAACCGCTACATATTGACCAACTTGAAATCATTCCTGCGGCAAATATTGTTCTGATAGAAAGACCAACTAAAGGGTTTGTATTACTAAGACCAATTTTAGCAAAGATAGGCGCTATCCCCCAACAAATCATTCCAAACAAAGAAAGAAAAAACACAGTCATATTGTTTTCACCCCAGTTATTTTTTCTCATAATCTTTCCTTTTCTGTAAATCTCCTTATATAAAAACAATATGAAAATAAATTATTTTTATTCCTTATTCTATAGTGTCAGAGATTTATAGTGTTAAAAAATGCTTAAATATCAAGGTTATAAAGTAATCATCCTCTTAATAAATATAAAGATAATCATTGTTTATATTACATTAGAGGAAGATAATTATGAGTTTAAATAAACTTATTTGCAATAAAGATTTCAGGATATTCTTGTTTGGTCAGGGCGTCTTGTGTATTGGAAACTCATTTGGATTTATAGCTTTAACAACAATGCTTGTAAAGCTTACAGGATCGGGTCTAAACTCAATTGTTGGAATGATGGTATCTCAGATACCAAGTCTTGTATTAGCTCCTATTGCGGGATACATGGGGGATAGATTTAATATTAAGTATTTTAGCTTTGGAGTAGACTTGTTGAGAAGTCTTGTAATATTACTCTTTATTGGAAACAACAATATTAATATTGTCTATGGCATTATGTTTATTTTGTCTACGATTGATTCCTTTGCTAGCCCTGTAAAAAGGAAGCTTCTTGCATGTGTGATTGATGAGAAGGATATAATGTCTGCAAATTCTTTGATATCTGGAGTAGGGGGGATTGTGTTTATTTTTTGTCCTGTAATTGCTGGATTAATAATAAATAGAATGGGAACGGATATAATCTTTTATATATATAGTTTGTTGTTTGTTGCTTCTGCTGTTAGTTTTACGCTGATTAGGACTAAAGTTTCAAAGAGCAGTACTAAGAGGAGTTTTTCAGGTGGTATAAAAGATGCTTATAATTATTTCAGCAATTCCCCATCAATAAAAGACACTATAATTATAAGTGCTGTACTATGTGCTGCAACAACTGCAATAGGTACTGCCTTTTATCCATTTGCATTTGATACGATGAAGGTTTCGGAGCAAAATTGGGGAGTAATTATTTCTGTATATAATGGAACAAACTTAATTGCTACGATGATTTCAATTTATTTTAATAAAAAGTTAAATAGAAGAATGGATCTTTATATAATAATTTCAATTTTTGTGACTTCTGTTTTATGGATGTTTTACTGTGTATTCAATGACTTTAAGTCCGTATTATTGATTCAATTTATGGAAGGTACGGTATTAGGGCTTTGCGGGATATTACTAAGTACTAAAATTTTTTCTGCTACTAAAAAAATATATATGGCAAGAGTGCTAAGTTTTGGTGATATAATAAATAATACATTAAGGATTGCTGTAACAGCTATTACATATATTTTATTAAGGTATTTTTCGGAAAAATATATTTTTATGCTTGGTTCAACTGTACTTTTAATATTTGTTTTTGTTTATTGTTTCTCACGAATCTCACGCCGTTTGCTTGCAAAAAATCGCATTAGGTAACATGAAAAAATAAAAAATAAAGAAAAGATATTATTAGTGTGGTTAATGTCTGATTAATTTGTTAAGATTATATAATGAATGAGAAAAACAATAAATAATGATTAATGTGATCAATTAATATTAATGGATCATAAACGATAAAAGTAAATTTTAAAGGGAGTAATTATGAGTTTCTTACCAATTAGCAGGGAAGATATGAAAAAAAGAGGTTGGGATGATCTTGATTTTTTGTTCATAAGCGGTGATGCATATGTTGATCATCCAAGCTTTGGACATGCCATAATAACAAGAATTCTTGAAAGTCAAGGATATAAGGTAGGGATTATACCACAACCTGATTGGAACAATATTGAGGACTTTAAGGTGCTGGGTCGGCCAAGGCTCGCAGTATTGATTTCGTCAGGTGTAATTGACTCAATGGTCAATCATTATACTGCAAGTAAGAAGAGAAGATCAGATGATCACTATTCACCAGGAGGAAAGGCAGGAAAGAGGCCAGATAGGGCACTTATTGTCTATTCAAACAAGGTTCGTGAGGCGTTTAAAGATGTTCCTATTATAATTGGAGGTATTGAAGCAAGTCTCAGAAGGTTTGCTCATTACGATTATTGGGATGATAAGGTTAGACGATCTATTCTTGCAGATGCAAATGCTGATTTACTTGTATATGGAATGGGCGAGAAGCCTATACTTGAAATAGCTCAAATGCTTGATAAAGGTATACCAGTAGGGAAGATAAACAGTATTAGAGGTACTTCTCTGATAACAGGATATGATAATTTACCTAACAAGCTCAAGGAAGTTATTGATCTTGCAGAAGGTAAAAAAGATTTTAAAAATGATGAAAGCATCTTATTGCCGTCGTTTGAGGATGTTGCATCAGATAAAATTAAGTATGCTGAAGCTTTCAAAATACAGTATGATGAGCAGGATGCATTTTCAGGTAGGATTCTAATTCAAAAGCACAAAGATCGTTATCTGGTCCAGAATCCTCCGATTTTACCATTGGGCTCAAAGGAGCTAGACAGAATATATGGGCTTCCATATGAAAGAACGTATCATCCTGTATACGAAAAAAGTGGAGGAATATCAGCAATTGAAGAGGTCGGATTCAGTATAACAAGCCATAGAGGTTGCTATGGAGGATGTTCCTTCTGTGCTTTGAATTTTCATCAAGGAAGAGCTATTCAAAAAAGGAGTAAAGCATCTATTATTAACGAAGCCAAAAAGTTGACATGGCTTCCAGGTTTTAAAGGTTACATACATGATGTGGGAGGACCGACTGCGAATTTTAGAAATAAAGCTTGCAAGAAGCAGGAAAAAAGTGGTGTTTGTAAAGATAGGCAGTGTCTTTTTCCAACTCCGTGTAAAAATCTAACTGTTGATCACAGCGAGTATTTGGAGTTGTTAAGGGAGATCAGAGAGCTACCAGGGATTAAGAAGGTGTTTATTAGATCGGGTATAAGATTTGATTATCTGATGCTTGATAAATCGGGCAAATTTTTTAAGGAACTTTGTGAACACCATGTCAGTGGGCAATTGAAGGTTGCACCTGAGCATATTGTGGACAGAGTTTTAGAAAAGATGGGTAAGCCAGGTCGATCAGTTTACGAAAAGTTTTCGAAAAAGTTCTATGAGATAAATAAAATGATAAATAAAGAGCAATATCTTGTTCCATATTTTATATCCAGCCATCCTGGAAGTGATATGAAAGCTGCAATTGAGCTTGCTGAGTATTTGAGGGATTTAGGCTATAATCCAGAGCAGGTTCAGGATTTTTATCCGACACCAGGCACATTGTCTACATGCATGTATTATACAGAGCTTGATCCGAGGAATATGAAAAAAGTCTATGTTCCAAAGTCCCAAAAGGAAAAGGCAATGCAAAGGGCATTGTTGCAGTTTAGAAAGCCACAGAATTATAGTTTGGTCTTTGAAGCGTTAATGTCTGAGGGTAGGGAAGACCTGATTGGATTTGGTAAGATGTGTCTTATTAGACCTAGACAAGCTGCATCAATAGCAGCTAAAAGGAAGTCAGATGATAAGGAAATATCGAAACGTAAGAAAAAAAATAATAGATACAGTAAAAAAGCGGATTCGGACAAACAAAGAGGAAGGTCTAAAAAAGAAAACAGAAATGAATCAAACAATCTACAGAGTAATTCTAAGAATGATCGGAATGATTCGAAGACAGTAAGAAATGTTTCAAAGAATATACGAAATGAACAGAAAGCTAGTGGGGCTAGGATGAAGAATAGTAACCAAAATGGTAATGGCGCCCACAATAGTAAAAGTACTCAGAATAGTAAAAGTCAAGTAAAACATTCAAGGAAAAAGAAAGGCTAAGGGACAAGTTTTTTTAGAAGTCATGTAAACAATGTATTGCAAAATAATCTGAAAAATATTAAAATTTGTAATATATTAAATACAATTAATCTTTTACATTTATCTATTGCAAAATAGAGTTTTTTATACTTAAACATAGAGAGGATAAGGAGAATATGTCAGCGAATATAATTAGTGGAAAAGAAGTTGCGAAGAAAATAAAGGAACAGTTAAAGATTGAGGTTGATTCAATTAAAGCAAATGGCAATGAGCCATGTTTGGTTGTTGTAATTGTTGGAGATGATCCTGCATCAAGAGTTTATGTGAATAACAAGAAAAAATCATGTGAGGAAGTAGGGATAAAGTCGATAGAGTATGCATTAGGTGCTGAAACTAGCGAACAAGAGCTTCTTACATTGATAGACAAGCTAAATAATGATGCAAGTGTTAATGGTATTTTAGTTCAATTACCTTTACCTAAGCAAATAAACGAAGAAAAGATTATAATGGCAATAAATCCACAAAAGGATGTAGATGCTTTCCATCCCGTGAATGTTGGTAAAATAATGACAGGTAATCCTGATTTTATGCCATGTACGCCTGCTGGAGTAATGAAGCTTATTGCTGAAACAGGTTTGGATGTAGCAGGGAAGGAATGTGTTGTGGTTGGAAGAAGCAATATCGTTGGAAAACCACAAGCCATGTTGCTTTTGGCTAAAAATGGAACGGTTACTGTTTGTCATTCTAAAACTAAGGATCTTGGAGAGGTATGCAGGAGAGCAGATATTCTTGTTGTAGCTGTTGGAAGACCTGAGTTGATAAAAGGAGACATGATTAAGCCAGGAGCGGTTGTAATTGATGTTGGAACAAACAGGACTGAAGAGAAGAAACTTGTTGGAGATGTTGAGTTTTCTTCAGCATCAGAGGTTGCATCTTACATAACTCCAGTTCCAGGTGGTGTTGGACCTATGACAATTGCTATTTTGATGGAGAATACAGTAAAAGCTGCAAAGCTTCAAAAAAGAGCATAATAATATATGGATTATAAAGTTGAAATACAGAGTGTAAAAAGTAAATTTGATGAATTAAAGAGAGTCTATTTCAACATGAAAGGCAAGGAAGAACAGCTTTTGCAGCATAAGGACGAGCTCACTTTAAAGCTTCAAAAGATTCTTGATAATATTGATTTGCTTGAAAAAGTAAGAGTCTTGCTTCAGAAGGCGTCTGAGTATGCAAGAGAGCAGTCAAAGCAGCAGATTGAGTCACTTGTTTCAAACTGCCTTCAATTCATTTTTGATTCAGCAATTGAATTCAAAATTGAGATAAATGATATGAGAGGGCGGCCTGAAGCTGAGTTTTATGTTATTAGCAGTTCAAATGGTGAGGTTGTTAAAACAAAACCGCAGGATTCAAGAGGCGGGGGGGTTGTTGATGTTGTATCTCTTGCGATACGTATTGCGATGATACAATACAGCAGTATGAATATTAATGGCCCAATTATTTTGGACGAGCCTGCAAAGCATGTAAGTGATGAATATATCGTTCAGGTTGCGGAGTTCTTAAAGCAGGTAAGCAGTATGTTTAAAAGACAGGTTATTATAATAACCCACAATAAGCATTTAAACGAAATAGCTGATAAATCGTTCTATGTAGATATTCAGGACGGAGTCAGTAAAGTAATCGAAAACTCATAATAAAAGCCATCATGTTGATTTGAAATCAGAATGGTGGCTTTATTATGAAATCCCTTATTGGTTATTATTCTCAAAAAAAGCTTGCTGATTTGGAGGGTTTTCGATTATTATGATTGTGCTTCCAGCAGGCTCAAATCCTTTCTCTGTTGCAAGATAGAGGGTTATTGTATGCTCCCCTAGCATTGTAAATGGTATGTTGTTCCATATTAATATGTTGCAAAAGGCATTATCTTTGACTTCTTCAGCATTTATGCCAGATTCATGAATTATTTCATTCATTGGATTGGTTAGCCTGTATTTAAAATTGTTAATGCCATTGTGTACATTTGCTATAAATGCATATGTTACAAAGGACGTATTTACTGGAAATGCTTTGTAAAAAGGGTTGAATAATAAGTCTCGCCCTTGAAGCCTTGTAATCTCATCAAAAACAACAATGTTTACCATTACTGGTGATATATTATTAATGTTAATCCCACCTTTAAAATTCAAACTTTTATAATCTTTACTAAGCTTGTTCTAATACTAAACATTATAATAAATCAGTTCAATTACTTCAATAATATTTAAAAATATATTATTTTGTTATACAATAATATGGAGATTTCAAAAATTGGGAAAATAATAATTAACTTTTAACAAGGAGGCACTTTATGATTAAGAGAAGTAATGAAATGGTTCAGGAAATTAAAGAACAGATGAGAGGCGGAAAAGGTTCTGTTGAGATTACTCATATTTTGAACCAGAATGAAATAAATGGGAAGTCAAGATTGATTGCAAAGGTTACTCTTAATCCAGGATGTTCAATTGGCTGGCATGAGCATGTTAATGAAGAGGAAATGTACTATATAATTAAAGGAAAAGCAGTTGTTGATGATAATGGTCAAAAGCATGAGCTGAATCATGGTGATGCATCATTAACAGTTGGCGGGAAAAGTCATTCCATTGAGAATGCAGGAGACGAACCACTTGAGTTTATTGCTGTGATTCTTTTGTATTAATTGATTTTATAAAATAACTAGTCAACTGGCGATTTCAAAAATACTGATTTAAGTACTTTTCACCTTTAAAAACTAAACAAGGAAATTTTTGAAATCGCCTTAATATGAGCTTCAAAAGATAAAAGGCAGAGGTTAAATGACCCTGCCTTTTATTCTAAATTTTACTATGAAACTGTCTAAGTTTCTCAAATCAAGTTCAAGTGGACAAATGCCTTGAATCGTTGACAATAGATATTTTAGCTCATTTATTACACTTTTCTTTCTTTTTAACAGAGTTTCATAATCTCCAAATTCATTTCTGGTTTTAATAGTCTTAATACACTCCATAGCTAGATCTTGCTTCCAAGAAAGCAATTTTTCCTTAATAAACCGATTTTCAATGTTGGTGCTTGATATTTCATCACTTATATTTTTAATGGTCTTATAGAGCCTTTTTTTTCTAATATATAGATTTATGGGAAATGAAATTTTTTTTACTTCGTCAGGATCTTTAGTAAAAGCAAACCAGTTGTTGACTTCCATTGTTATTTTCAGTTTTAATTTTTTAATTTTTTCATTATTAGATTCGTAATTATCAAGGTCGGATTGAATTGATGGAATATTACTCTCAAAGAAATCTCTATAGAATAAATCGGAATTTTTCTCGATTCCAGAAGTGATTTCCGATAAGTCTTTTAATAAACCTTGTAGCTCAAGTAAAAGTTGTTCTGTATATTCTATGCGCTCGTTAGTTTTATCACTCATTATCCTCACCCCTTATCTCACGCAGAAATTTTGAAGATGCCCAACCTTTTTTACCATCCTGAGTAGAAACATAATGCCACTTTGCCCCATTTTTATCAGTTTGTGAATTGTTAAGATAGATAACTATTGTATTAAACTTAAGTATTCCTATAACTGACTTGTTTGATGATGTATCAGGAGACGCTCTTAAGTTTAGGTCTTTTTTAGCTGTTACAACAAACTTCACTTGGTCATTTCTTTCAGAGACTTTATTGGTCTTTTTAGAATCTACTAAGGTGTTTTGAAGCATTTCCGAAGATGTGACGTTGTCTTTTTCGAGATTTTCATTAAATGCAAAAATATTATTTGCCTCTAATTTGAGATTACTTAGTACTAACTTGGTATTATTAAGTATCTGAGACTGTTCGTCTAAAATATCCAATCCTGTATACTTGTACAAAAGGACTTTGCCAGGATTTGTAAAGGCAAGAAAGACATAGAATAAAGAAAATATTGCAATTGAAGAAATTTTGTGTTTCATAATTAATCTGAATGGTGCTAAAATAATATAAAAAAATGTAAAAATAGCCTTTTTTAGAGAATTTACTAGACTATATTTTTCTTGATACTCATAGTTTCTGTAGAGGTTTGAACCATGAGATTCAAGTAAATTACCTGAGTTATTGTGATTAACATAACTATTATTAATACGCTTATTATCATTATGATGGTTTGTTTTTTTATAATTATAATTTGAGGTTTGACGGGATTTTTTATTCTTAATAGATTGTTTTATTGCTAAAAATCCTTTCGAAATATACGTTTTAGGAAGGATGAAAATAATTGGGACTATAAATAAAACAAACTTTTTAATCAATTTAAAAACAATGCCAGGCATCCTAATCCAATTAGTTTTAATAATATCAACTAATTGATTTATCCATCCAAAAATCCATTCTTTAAAAGAAAAGTTGAAATCAAGTTGAAAATCTTCGTTTTGACGAATATTTTCGCAATCGGAATCAAGCTCACAATTAAGAAAGGTTTCAGAAAAGTTAAACTTCAAAGAATCAGATAATTCATCAACTATTAGAATGTGATTTATATCTATAGATCTCTCTGTACCAGTATATTTGCTAAGAAGCTTATGACTAATAAAAAGGTCAAGATCCCATTTGCTTGATATGGACTTTATTGTCCATGCTGCGAGTTCTTTGTTAATTTGGTATTCGTGATAATCATCGAGCACTTCCTTTAGTATATCAATTGAATCCTTAAGCTTAAGCTCGTTGATTCTTAAAATAGCTAGCCTTCTAATATACTCGTTGGAATTATTTAAATAAAAAGAAAGTTCTTTAGTACTAATCAGCTTATTAATAGTTTTTTCTGTTTCTTTTTCAAGCTTGTACCAATCTGGGAATTCAGTTGTAATATGATTTTCAGTATATATCATATAAATACCTCTCTAAACAATTTCCTTAAATGATTAATTGATAGATAAGAAATACCCTATAATTATATGATATCATTCTTTGAATTGAGGATATGTAGATAATTAAGGCAAAATTGATAGGCTTTTAGAATTATTTATAAATGGGCAATTATGACTACATGATTTTAGGATTTACTTCGTAAATTCCATCAATCAAAATCTCAGGGGCATTGAGCCCCATAGATTTTTGAATTTACTTCGTAAATTCCATCAAAAACATTGAAGGGCTCCCTTAAGGGGAACCCTGTCAAATTGCTCTTTTTGTTTTTATCCGGGTAAACAAAAGAGAATCGTTAAAATAACGATAAGTAAAATTATTATACTAATTATGTTATTCAAAGTCAATTGAAGTATTGAGTTGATTATTGCAATATATTGGCATTAGCTTTCAATTATTACAATTATCGTTTAAATACATGTATTCGTGAAAATTTTTGGTTATGTCTCATTTTCCTCATCATCAAATATTTCTGCATTAAGTTTTTGACGGATTAGTGATTTGGAGTTAAGAAAATGATTTTGTTTACCAACGAAGAATAATATGGTTAATATTATCAAAATAATCGGAATAATCAAATTAATTATGTACATGAGAAAAGGCTGATGATATATTGTGATAGAACTATAGCAAAGAGCTATTAGCAGATTTGCTACAACTAATACTACTTGAACTTGTTTGTGTCCCCTGTATAAAGCCCAGAACATAAAAAAATAGAGAATGGGTACTATAAAATATGTAACATAGGATATTAAGATTGAAAAAAATAAATTTATAATAGCAATTATGAAATATTCTTTTTTTCCTATTGAAACCTTGCTATTCATAAGTACCTCCTTTATTTTATTAGAATCACCTAACCTATTAAGTTGGAGATATTTAGTACAAACCAAATTGCTCCCCATACAAAAGCAGGAATAAAGAAAATATGACCTCCAGCTTTAGGGAATATTATTTCATGTCTTTCTCCATTTGTAGACTTTACTTTTTTAAATCTTAGAATGAAATCTATTAAAATCAAAGTCACACCAGCAAATGCAGTCATTATGTAATCGCTAGAACTTCCGTTTACACCAAAAAAGCTAAATAACTTACTAAATACGTATCCTACCGCAAACGATATTAAAAATTCAATCAATGCTAACCAGTTAAAAATTATCATATAGTATCACCCCCTCTCAAGCAACTTGTACAATTATACAATAAGGATGTAATTAAAATCAATAAAAAGTAAAATAAATTAATTAAATTAAATTAATTATTATCTCATGAAGTTCAAAAATCAAACAAAGACATGAGTTCAAAAGTTCAAAAATCAAACTTTACAATTTGGTTACTTTATGTTAAAATACAATGTGCGATTAGGAATACCAAAATTAAGTATTTCTTGTTAACCATCTGCTCAGTTGTTGGAAGACTCCGACCAATTACTTGGCTGATGGCGATTAAAAAAAGGGAGGATTTTAAAAATGATTAAAGAACAAAAAACTGAAGTGATCAGCAAATACAAGTTGCATGAGACTGATACTGGGTCACCTGAAGTTCAGGTAGCAATTCTCACTCAGAGGATCAACCACTTAACTGAGCATTTAAAAATGCACAAGAAAGATCATCACTCAAGAAGAGGTCTTTTAAGAATGGTTGGACAAAGAAGAGGACTTCTCAACTACCTTCAGAAAAATGATATCGCAAGATATCGTGCAATCATCGAAAAATTGGGATTAAGAAAATAATAATAATAATGAGCGGAGAACCCGCTCATTATTTGTATTTGAAGGAATTTGCAAAGCAAATTCCTAAAATCGAAAGGGCTCGATGTCCTTGAGATTTTGATAGGGAAGGAATTTGCAAAGCAAATTCCAAAAATTCCAAAAAATAAATTTATAGAGTATATGTAATTTGAGAAATAATAATATTGAGAAATAATCTATGAAGATTCGGACAGTAGAAGGTAGATTGTGCTTCAAATTTGATTTTGAAGTAGAATCTACATGCTACGGTCTGGGATCTATATAAAGGAGGAATTAATAAATGAAAAAAACTTTTACTATGGATTTGGCAGGCAGGAAGCTGGTAGTCGAGACTGGACTTTTAGCACAGTTTGCAAATGGTTCCGCACTTATTAGATACGGCGAGACAGTAGTGCTTTCAACAGCGACTGCTTCAAAATCACCAAGAGCTGGGATTGACTTTTTCCCTTTGAGTGTTGATTATGAGGAAAGGTTATACGCGGTTGGAAAAATACCTGGTGGATTCATAAAGAGGGAAGGAAAGCCTTCTGAAAAAGCTGTTCTTACTTCAAGGGTTATCGATAGACCGATAAGACCTTTATTTCCAAAGGATTTAAGAAATGATGTTACAGTTATTAACACAGTAATGTCAGTTGAGCAGGATAATTCACCTGAAATTGCTGCAATGATGGGTTCATCGATCGCTTTAAGTATTTCGGATATACCTTTTAAGGGCCCAATTGGTGGTGTTGTTCTCGGACTAGTTGATGGTGAGATAATAGTAAATCCAAATACAGAACAGAGAGAAAAAAGCCAAATGTATATGACTTTGGCTGGTACAAGAGATAAGGTTACGATGATAGAAGCAGGAGCTAAGGAAATTCCTGATGAAGTTATGCTTAACGCAATAAAAATTGGACATGCTGAGATTAAAAAAATTGTTGAGTTTATAGATAGTATTGTCAAAGAGATAGGAAAGCCTAATTTCGAATACGTTTCTTCTGATGTTCCAGAAGAAATATTCAGTGCAGTAAAAGAGTTTGCCTACGAAAAGATGAGGGTTGCAGTATTAAGCGATGATAAGGATGTTAGAGATGCGAATTTGAGTGCTCTTACAGAAGAAGTTTTACTTCAATTTGCAGAAACTTATCCTGAAATGGAATCTGCACTTAAGGATTCTATCTATAAGCTTGAAAAGAAGGTTGTTAGAGAATATATAATAAAAGAAGGCAAGAGAGTTGACGGAAGAAGACTTGATGAAATCAGAACATTGTCAGCAGACGTCTCAATATTGCCTAGAACACATGGCTCAGGACTTTTCCAGAGAGGACAAACCCAGGTTCTGACAACAGTTACACTTGGAGCCATGGGTGAAGTGCAGATGCTTGATGGAATTGAACTTGAAGAGACCAAACGTTACATGCACCATTATAATTTCCCTGGATATAGTGTAGGAGAAACTAAACCAACAAGAGGACCAGGAAGAAGAGAAATTGGCCATGGAGCACTTGCTGAGAGATCCCTAGAGCCTGTAATTCCAAATGAAGAAGAGTTCCCTTATGCAATAAGACTGGTTTCTGAAGTATTAATGTCAAACGGTTCAACTTCTCAAGGTAGCGTATGCGGTAGTACTTTAGCACTTATGGATGCTGGTGTACCTATAAAGAGTCCTGTTGCAGGTATTTCAGCTGGTCTTGTAATAGACGAATCTAATCCTGACAACTTTGTGACATTTATGGATATACAGGGAATAGAAGACTTTTTCGGAGATATGGACTTTAAGGTTGCAGGTACTGTAAATGGTATAACTGCAATTCAGATGGATATTAAGGTAGACGGACTTACTGAAGAAATAATCAGGCAGGCTTTCGAGCACACTAGAAAAGGTCGTTTGCAGATTATTAATGATGTTATATTAAAAGCAATTCCAGCTCCTAGGACTGAGCTTTCACAATATGCTCCTAAAATACTTACTACAAGTATTGATCCTGACAAGATAAGAGAAGTTATTGGACCAGGTGGAAAAATGATCAATAAGATTATTGCCGAGACAGGTGTTAAGATCGATATTGAAGATACTGGTAAGGTGTTTGTATCATGTACCGACCATGCAGCTGGTATGAAGGCAATAGGTATTATTGAAGGAATAGGCAGAGATGTTGAAGTAGGACAAATATTCATGGGTAAGGTTGTCAGAATAATGAACTTTGGAGCATTTGTTGAGTTCCTTCCAGGAAAAGAAGGGCTTGTTCACATTTCCAAGCTTGATAAAAAGAGAGTTGAAAAAGTTGAAGATGTCGTAAACGTTGGTGATGAAATACTTGTAAAGGTTATGGAAGTTGACAAGCAAGGAAGAATTAACCTTTCGAGAAAAGACGCAATGACTGATTCACATGAAAAGAAAGCAGAAGAATAAAAACCGGAGGGGTTATGTTCAAAAGAACAATACTTGATAATGGGGTTAGAGTTGTAAGTGAGAAAATTCCATATGTCCGATCTCTTTCAATAGGTATTTGGGTTGGAACAGGTTCGAGAAATGAAGATATAAACAATAATGGTGTATCTCACTTTATTGAACATATGCTTTTCAAAGGCACTGCAAATAGAAGTGCAAAGGAAATTGCAGAAAGCATAGACAATATAGGTGGCCAATTGAATGCTTTTACTGGCAAGGAATGCACTTGTTATTATACCAAAACACTTGATACACATGCTGATATTTCCTTAGATGTTTTATCGGATATGTTTTTTAATTCTAGATTCGATAAGAAGGATATTGATGTTGAAAGAAAGGTTATTGTTGAAGAGATCGGCATGTATCAGGATTCTCCTGAGGATCTTGTACATGATGTTCTATCAGAAACGATATGGGAAGGTAATCCTTTAGGTTATCCTATTTTGGGCACTGCTGAGTGTCTAAAGGGGATAAACAGGGAAACTATTTTAAATTATATCTCGGCTAATTATACGCCTGAGAATACTGTGATTTCAGTTGCTGGTAACTATGAGTATGATACTCTTATAAAGATGATAGGGGATAAATTCGGTAACTGGAAATCTAGTGCGAGTAAAGAAAACCTAGCTCAAGATGTTGAGTTTAAGTCAAAATCCGTTATACAGGAAAAGGATACAGAGCAGGTTCATATCTGTGTTGGTTTTGAAGGGATTGAACATGGCAATGAAGATATGTATACGCTCCTTGCAGTAAACAATATTTTCGGTGGCGGTATGAGCTCAAGGCTTTTCCAAAAGATTAGAGAGGAAAAAGGGCTTGTATATTCGATTTATTCTTATCCTGCATCCTACAGTGATACGGGTACATTTACGATATATGCAGGAATGAATCCTGAGCATATTGATGCAGTAATTGACATGATTTTTAAAGAAATTACCGAGCTAAAAAAGAATGGGTTAACCAAATCAGAGCTCGAAAAATCCAAGGAGCAGTTGAAGGGTAATTATATCCTCGGTCTTGAAAGTACAAGCAGCAGAATGAACAGTATTGGCAAGTCAGAGCTGATGTTAGGTAAGATACACACTCCTGACGAGGTTTTAAAAAAGATTGACAAGGTAAGCATTGAAAAAGCATCAAGGATCATTGAAAATGTGTTTTCATTGGACAAGATAGGTTTTTCAGGAGTAGGCAATATTAAAAAAAATATTGATATTAGAGAGTACTTAAAATAGGAATAGTAAAAAATATATTGATACTATATAAAAGGCCTTTTGGAAACTAATTTTGCTTCCAAAAGGTTTTTATGATGCCTTAACTTTTTCTTAACCAATTGATTTTATATAAATGCTAAAATGTATTTATAATACTAAATAACCAAAAAGGGGAGTTGCTATGAAAAAGTTGTTTTTTATTCTTATAAGCATTTTTGTATTTATACCATTCTTTTCAGTTTGTGCGGAAGGTGAACAAACAAAGATATTGTTACCTGCATATGTAAGTCAGGGTAGTACTCAGAAATGGGGATATATAAATGATTCAGGTGAGTTTGTAATAGAACCTACGTATGATGATGTATTTGTGTTTAACACTAAGGGATTTGCATTTGTATCAAATAGGTTAAATTCTTATAATTATTATAATAATAACAAAGCATATGTAATTAATAATGAGGGAAAAGTCGTCTTAGGTCCATATGAAGGTAATATTAAGGATTTCAACGATGGGTACGGGATAGTAAGTGACAAAAATAAAGGAAATATTGTTATTAGTGAGGAAGGTAAGGTCTTATTTACAACCCAATATGCAATTAGTAGTATTTCAGATGGAATGGTAATGTTCTACGAAAAAGGGAACTATGAAAAAATTGGATATATGGATATTAGTGGCAAAATTATTGTTCCGCTAAAGTACAAAATGAGCAGTTCAGATTATAAAAATGGGATTGCACATGTTACAATTGATGGAGAAAAATACTTTTACATTGATAAAAGCGGTAAAGTTACAAAAAATGAGAATGATCAATCCATTTCAGATAATAATTCTGGACTCTTTTCATTTAAGGATGAAAAGAGCGGTAAGTATGGCTATAAAGGCCAGAATGGAACAATAGCCATAAAACCTATATATAACGAAGTGCAAGAGTTTTCAGGGGAAAGAGCTATCGTTACTATTGACTTGGGTAATTATAATACAAAAACAGGTGTGATTAATACAAAAGGAAATTACATAATAAAGCCTGAACATATATCAATAAATAGTCTTGGTCAGGGATTATTTGCTGTAAATGAAAAAGGATATTCAAACTATGATTACATGTTTTATCCAAATGCAATATTTGATAGTGACGGAAAGCAATTAAGCGATTACTTATACTATGGTCTTGGAAGTTATAATGGGGAATACGCATGTGGTTGCAGTGATACACAAACATTTTTTATTGATAAAAGCGGCAAGATAGCAGAAAACCTTCCTGTAATTATGGGAATTGGTTCTTTAAGACAAATAGGTGATGTTTTTGAATATAAAGATCTGGACATATTGGCTTATTATAAAAAGGATTCTACTTTGATTTGGTCTAGCAACTCACAAGTTGATTTGGGTTCGGGTATAAAGGTGATAAAGAATAAATTCAGACCGAATTACTACATATATATTGAATATCCTAGTATTACTGGGTTAAGTGATAGCAAAATGCAGGATAAAATAAATAAAAAATTAGAGGGGTTAATACTTGGTAATAAGGACATCTATACAAAGAAGGATTCGAAAGAAGAGGATGGATGGGAAGCTGGATCTACTCAAGAGGATACTTATACTGCTGATAAAAACAAGGATCTTGTTATATTTCATGTAAATGACTACATGTATCCTATAGGTGCTGCTCATGGAATGTATGGTGTGACTGATTATCATTTGAATATAAAAACAGGTGAAATATATAATCTTAAAGATCTTTTTGTAAAAAACTCAAAATACAAGGAAAGGCTTACGTCTATTGTTAGAAACAGAATTAAATTGGAAAATAGAATTTCAGAAGAGGATTTTGCATCTGGTGGTATTAGCGAAACAGCTATAGTTACTGATGATACAACATTTAATGTCACGGAAAACGGATTGGAAATATATTTTCAGCCATATGAGGTTGCTTGTTATGCAAGAGGAATAGTCTCGTATGAGATTCCTTATGGTCAATTAATTGATATTATTGATACAAAAGGTTCCTTTTGGACTTCATTTAACAAAAAGGTATTAAAGACAAAGATAAATAATTTAACATACATAGAAGATGCCATATCAAAACAAATTCAAAATCAGATTAAATCATATGAAATAACACTAATTTCAGCGATAAACACCAATAATTTCAAGAAAGTCGAGCCAGTACTGTATAAGGGTAGCAGTATTTATAATGATCAAAAAAATTTGGTTTTAAAATTAAGCAAAAAAGGAATAAAGGAAAAGCTTAATAGCTATGAGATATATGCTATTGGATACATAGAGCAAAATGATGAATATAAGGTTTATGTAATCGAGAATATCGGAATTATGTATCCTCCTAAGAAAACCTATACATCGAGCAAGTATAATTGGTGCTATACATTAAAATATGAAAAAGAATCAAAAAATCTTAAATTAACTAAAATAAGCAAATGGTAATATGAAGAAGTAAAAATTATCTCAAAAATCAAAGGGAGCTATATTAAATACATTATTAATCTTACATTTAGCAGAGCAAAATAGCGAACGCTTTAACGCAATTTTGCGATAGATAAATGTAAAAGATTAATCGTATTTAATATAGATGCCCCTTTTGTTTTTATGTATGGGAAATTATGGTGCCCATAATTTCTAACGACAGGTTACAGTGGATACAAAATTAAAAAATATAACTATAATGATAATATCTTGCTAAGTTCTATTATGCTATCATCGATTGTCTTAGACATATTCAAAGCTTCGTTGATGTCTATATCAACTACTTTATTTGCCTGTAGAGCAATTACACGGTTTCCTATTCCATCCCTAAGTAATTCAACAGCTCTTGCACCCATTTTGCCAGCCATAACCCTATCATATACAGTAGGGCTTCCGCCTCTCTGTATGTGACCTAAGATGGTCGCTCTTGACTCGATTCCTGACACTTTTTCAATTTCTTTAGCAACTTCGATTGCACCGCCAACACCTTCTGCAACAATTACTATATAATGCTTCTTTCCACGGTTGCGTCCTTCAATAATAGGCTTGATAATATCTTTATCAAAACAGAATTCTTTTTCAGGAAGCAAAATAACTTCAGCACCACATGCAATTCCAACATTAAGTGCTATATAACCAGCTTTACGCCCCATAACCTCTAAGACGCTGCAACGTTCGTGTGAAGACGCTGTATCCCTTATCTTGTCAAGTGCGTCTTGAACTGTATTTAAAGCAGTATCATAACCTATTGTATACTCAGAGCAACCGATGTCATTATCAATTGTTCCAGGAATTCCAATTACCTGCATGCCATGTGCGCTTAAATCCGTTGCTCCTCTGAATGAACCATCTCCACCAATTACAACAAGAGAATCAAGACCAAAAACTTTCGCCATTGAAACTCCGCGCTCAATACCTTCTTCTGTCTTAAATGCCATACATCGAGCGGTTTGCAGTACCGTACCTCCACGATGTACAATATCCGAAACGCTACGAAGTGACATTTCAAATATATCTCCATTAATAAGACCATTATATCCTTTGCGTACTCCCATTACTCTAAATCCATAATGAATACCAACCCGAACAACTGCTCTAATGGCAGCATTCATTCCTGGTGCATCTCCACCACTTGTAAGGACACCAATGCTTCTTGTACCTTCCATAAACTAACACCTCCGTTATAATAATCTGTTTGCTTTGAAAACATTAATACTAGTGTCTGCAAACAGAGATTGGCTACTTAGCAACATCAAGTATATTTGAAGATATAATAACATATTATTGAGATTTAGACTACTTAATTTATAAATATAATGCTATATATTTTAGATTCCTAAAATATTAATTAGAATTTCCGATATTATATTTAATACAATTAATCTTTACATTTATCTATCGCAAAATTCAGTTAAATCGATCGGTATTTTGCCCTGATAAATGTAAGATTAATAATGTATTTAATATTATAAGTGAAGGATTATAATATAGTTAGGAATAATTGCATATAAATAATTATAAGGAGTGATTTTATGGAAGGTACATTCGTAATACTAAAGCCTGATGCTGTAAAAAGAAAACTTGTCGGAGAAATCATATCAAGGTTCGAAAGAAAAGGATTTCAAATAGTAAAAATGCAGATGGTTGTTCTTGATAAAGATATAATAAAAGAACATTACTCGCACCTCGCATCTAAGCCGTTTTTTGGAAGGATCGAGGAATATATGGTTTCAGGTCCTTGCATCCTTATGATACTCAGTGGTAAAGATGCAATAAAGACAGTAAGAAGCATGATGGGCTGTACAAATGCATTAGAAGCATTACCTGGTACAATAAGAGGGGATTATGGCTCTGATGCATATGAAAATCTTATTCATGGTTCTGATTCACAAGATAGCTTTATACAGGAAGTGAAAAGGTTTTTTCCTGACTTTGAAATAGTATAGGGAAGGTAAGAATAGATGCATAAAATATAAAAACCTCGGGAGATTGACTCGCGAGGTTTTTTGCTAAAAAGGAAATTAGCCTATATTTACTTTTTTGGCTTCAATTGATTTTAAAATCATCGTTGCAGCTTCTGCTCTTGTAACATGTCTATTTGGTTTAAAAGTCATATCATTATATCCGTTTACAATTTCAAGCTCAATAGCTTTTGAAATATAACCCTTTGACCAGCTTTGAATTTGATTTAGATCTTTAAAATTGACAGCTTTTGTAGATTCTCCAAATTCAGAGGCTTTCATAATCATTGTTATTATTTCTTGTCTGGTGCATGGTTGTGATGGTTTAAAGGTTAAGTCTTTATATCCGTTTATTATACCTTTTTCTGAGGCGGTTTTCACATAGCTCTTAGCCCAAGCAGGAATGCTCTTGTCATCAGTGAATTTTGTATCTCCTGATTGGAGCGGCAATCCTAATGCTTTTACAATAATGGATGCTAGCTCAGCGCGTGTTATGGTGTTGTCAGGCTTAAAAGTAGAATCTTCATAACCGCTTATGATTTTGAGTGAAACCAGCTTAGTTATCTTATCTTTAGCCCAATGTTTCTCGACATCTTTTAATACAACTGTTGAAGGGATTTTTCCATCTGGTTCATTTTTTGCAGTTGCTGAAGGATGGTTAGGGCTAACTGGAGTTGGTTTAGTTGCTGTAGTTTGAGCTTTAGTTGGAGTTGGGGTTATAGTTGAAGTTTGAACAATGGTCGAAGCTTGAGCTATAGGTGAAGTTGGAGTTATAGTTGAAGTTGTAGTTGGAGTTGTAGTTGTAGCTATTGTCGAACTTGGTGTAGCAATAACTTGAGAAGTAGGGGTATTTGAAGGCGTATTTACACTAGTTGGACTTGGATAATTTGCATTAAATCCATCATTTTTTAATGCAGAGTAATATGCAGTCATGCTATGCGAATCAAATAGAAAACTAGTTAAATAGCCAGCATATACATAATTAATAAGAGGTCTGAATTTTCCAGTAGGTGGATTTGAAATACTAGATAAAAGACCAGAAATATCACCAGTTATTGCAGTAGCAATGCTATTTCTCAAATATTCATATAAAGTTGCACTGTTTGGAGGAGTTTTGCTGTCTATTGGGCATTTTTCGGTATAATAACTTTCTAGATTACTCCAGTTTTGATTAAGTATGCCGACAATTTTCTGTGTTTCGGCCTGGTTGAAACTTGCTTTAGTACGTGGTTCGCCCATAAAATTCTTCTGAGTTGAGGCGTAAAGATCCATTTCTGTTATGAAGTTAGTATTGCTTTTGTATAAATCTGTAGCAGCTACTTCAAATGTTATTCCATGTTTATCGTATCCCCATGCTTGTTTTAGTGGTACCTGAGGAATAAAATCGTCAGAAAAACAGTAATTGAAAATGTTTGTTTCGTTTTTATTAGCAACAGTTGTGAGATTTGGGGTTGCGAATGTAAAGGCATACAACTTGTCAATTCCAAGTTTGTCTTGGTTTGAAGTTTTATTTAATTCATGTGCGATAATATTTGCAACAGCTGCACCTCTGCTATGTCCTGTGATTAAAAGCAGATTGTTCTTCGCGCTAGAGCCAGCTAAATAATTTTCAAGCTCAGTTATTACTCCATTAGCTGCAAGCTCGAAGTTTACATGGGTAGTGGTTCCAGGAACATATTTACTACCTGTTATATCCATGTTGCCTTTCCATTGATTACCGCTTGTGGCTCTTAAACTAAGAACAACTAATTTCTTTTGTTCTCCGTTATACATAACACTTTTTTGTGCAATCACAAAGCTTGAGTTGTTTTCTTCAGTTTTGTCATAATTAAAGCACTTCACGTTGCTGAAACTTTGTTGTGTCAATAAGGTAGTTAATTGGGTAGGCTGAGTATTTTCAGCAGACTTAATGCTTTTCATATAGTATATATCCTTAGCGCTGTCCCATGTATAGTTGTCATTAGCCAAAATAGCGTATCTTGCAGCCTGTAAGGCGAGATTTTTGTTTGGATCAAATGGGAAGTTCTCGATTGAATCAGCAGATGTGGAAGCAGGAATTAATCCTATGGTTAGAACGAGACACAACATAAAACTAATAAATCTTTTTGACATTTTTAATCCTCCGTATTTAATATTAATTTGATTTCCCAATTAACAACAAAAAGGGAAGTTTGTTGAAGTTTTTGAAAACCTGCATTTTTTGGTATAATTGAGATGTTATAAGAAAAAATACAAATAAAAATGGGAAATTCTATGCATATAATTATAGCAGAAAATTAGTAGGATTGAAAGACATAAATTACAAAATTAAATATAAATGTAAAACCCTTAATTGTAAAGATTTTTGTAAGTATCATATAAATGCATTTAATATAGAACTGATTTGACAAATAAAAAATGATATAGTAACATAAAGCATATTGGATAACTTGGTATTAATAGAGGTGCTGAAAATGAAGATTTCAACAAAAGGCAGATATGGATTAAGAGCAATAATTGATCTGGCGATAAATTCGACAGGAGATCATGTAGCGCTTTACAGTATTGCTCAAAGACAAGATATATCAGAAAACTATTTAGAGCAAATGTTTTCTACTTTAAGAAAAGCTGGGATTGTAAAGAGTGTTAAAGGCGCACAGGGTGGATATATTTTAGCTGCAAAGCCTTCCAAAATAAAACTTGGGACTGTGCTGAGAGCTTTAGAAGGTAATTTATCTATTGTTGATGAAGATTCAGAAATTAGCATGTGTGAGTTATCAATCATTCAGCGTTGTCTAAAGGAAGCTTTATGGGATAAAATTAATATAGAAATCAATGAGGTTGTAGATTCTATAACAATTGAAGATATAGTGAATGAGCATAGAAAGAAAAACGAAAATTCATCTCTAATGTACTATATTTGATTGTTAAAGGCTTCTATTCATTCATTCATACTACCTGTTCTGTAGCCCCTTAAATCGAGCGAAGTATATTTAAATCCGAGTTCTTTAAAATACGCATATATATCATTTGAAATATTCAATTCAAATACTTTTTTGATCTCATCTGAAGGTAGCTCTATCCTGGCAACATCTCCATGATGCCTTACACGAATCTGTTCAAAGCCCAAATCAATAAGGAATTGCTCAGCTTTATCAACCATGTGAAGCTTTTCTTTTGTTATAGTTTGGCCATATGGAAATCTCGACGAAAGACATGCAAATGATGGCTTTTTCCATGTATCAAGCCCCATTTCTTTTGACAAGATTCGTATGTCATCCTTTGTAAGTCCTGCTTCCTTTAAAGGGCTAGCTATCGATAGCTCTTCAACAGCCCTTAAGCCAGGTCTAAAATCACTCAAATCGTCCTGGTTTGAACCTTCGAGTACATATTTTAAGTTTGCCTTTTTTGCGAGGGCATTTATTTTACTGAAAAGTTCGCGTTTGCAAATATAACATCTGTTAGTAGCGTTTTGTGAAAAGCCCTCAATTTCAAGCTCGTTTGAAACAATTGTTACATGAGTGATTCCGTATTTATTCACAAATGATACGGCTTCATTGTATTCTCTTTCAGGGAAAGTATATGATTTTGCAGTTACTGCAAGAACATTATTACCTAAAACATCGAAAGCAACTTTTAGAAGAAATGATGAATCAACTCCCCCTGAAAATGCAACTGTAGCACTTTCGTATGATTTAATAATGCTTATAAGTTTTTCAAGCTTATGAGATACCTGCATAAAATTTTACCCCCGCTGATTTATTTTGCGCTTTGTCTTAAATCATATATCAAATCATAAATATTTTCAAATGTAACACATAATTTTAAACCAAGTTAACATATTTGTTTTATGTTACTATAGGCATAGAGAATTGTCAATAATTAAAGTTGAAAGTAAACTGAGAATCAGTATTTAACAAATAAAAATGAATATTGGTTACATGAGGAGTATTTGGAAAAGGTTATGCATATAAAATGCCAAAAAATAGTAATGTGTTCGGATAATTTCTCACCTTTTTTTTACTAATAAAGTATGGTATTATTTTGTAGGTCTTTTATAAGATTTTTTAGTTTTTTTATAAAATAGAAAGGAATGAGGAGAGTGCAGCTAATGTCAAGGTGTAATATTAAGTTTATCGCGATAGTTCTATTACTTGTAATTTACGTCAATATGATATCTTTGCAAGGGTTTGCAGAAGATTTGAATGATTCACCAGCAACAGATTTTAAGTTTGATGGTTCAACTGGGACAATAACTAAATATATAGGTTCTGGTGGAGATGTCAAAATACCAAGCACTATAAGCGGAGTGAGTGTAACAAGCATTGGTAATATGGCATTTCATTTATGCATAGATTTAAAAAGCGTAGTAATACCAAACAGTGTTACAAGTATTGGTAATGATGCATTTTCGCATTCTGGATTAACAAGCATAACAATACCAGAAAGTATAACAAGTATTAGTGAAAATGCATTTTATTTTTGTAAGGAATTAAAAAATATAACAATACCAAACAGTGTAACAAGCATTGGAGTACAAGCGTTTGGAGCTTGTGGATTAACGAGCATAACCATACCAAGCAGTGTTACAAGCATAGGTTATTATGCATTTTGGAGTTGTAGTGAATTAACAAGCATAACCATACCAAGTAGTGTTACAAGCATTGGTGATAGTGTGTTTTTTGATTGCTATAACCTTATCGTATATACTTTGCATGGATCATTGGCCGAAGAATATGCAAAATCAAATGGTATAACCGTACGTTACATAACTGATTCTACAACAGCACCATCAACAGCAACATCAACAGCAACAGCAACATCAACAGCAACACCAACAACACCACCAACACCACCAACACCACCAACACCACCAACACCACCAACAACAGCAACACCACCAACAACACCACCTTCACAAACAAAACAGTTGGAAGTAATACAGTTGTCAGCAGCACCTTCTGCAACAACATTTTTAGCATCTATACCTGAACCTACTCTTAAGTCTGATCCTGTCATAACTAGTATGCCTACTAATTCAGTAACGCCAACTGTAACATCTCCAGTGGAAACTCCTACACCTAAAACTATAGATTATGACAAACAAATCGAGAACTTTAAAAAAGAGGTTGAGATACTCAAAATACATGAAGGTACTGACGGATTAGAAGAAGAAAAAAACGAAATAATTACACAAGAAGCTGAAAAGTTAATTGAGGAAATATCAAGCAAAAAAATTGTATGTAAATCTGACTCGATTGAATTTAGAAAAGAAATGTTCTTAGCTCAAGTTGAGTTGGCAATAAAAGCAGAAAAGGACATTGATGAATTCTTTGAAACCAAATCTTTCGAATCTGACAGAATAATTCGAAAAAGAATTAATATTGAGGTTGAATCGACAGGAAACAATCTAAACATAGGCCTTTTAAAAGATATTGCAGCTCTAACGAGCAGTGAGGTTGATATCAAGATTTCATCAAGAGTTGGAAACACTATTCTATATCATGAATGTTTAGAAAACATTCTGAAAAAAGATTTAATAATCACTATGAATGAAGAGAAAGTAGAACAAGGAAATACAAAAGTTAAAAGCAAAATCAATCTTTTATTTAGCTACTCAGATGGCACAATAGTAAAAGAAATCAACGATAAAATAGGCATAGAACTACCGTATAGAGATGGTAATCCAAATTATTGTGCTATATACTGTGATTTTATTAATAGTGAATCAAAAAATAAAACTGGAAAAAAAGAACAATACATTAAAACATACAACTTAGGAGGGCACGAAAACACATTAAACAAAACCCTTAGAGTTTGTACTGCAAGAAGTGGGAAATATTACGTTAAGCAAGAAAAGAAAGAATATAATGACATTGAAGGGGAAGATCAAGAAACAAAAGACGCAATACAGTATCTTTCTTCAAAGGGTATAATAAGCGGAAAGGTTTCTGGAATCTTTGATCCTAGTAGTAAGTTAAAAAGAAGTGAGTTTGTTCGCCTCGTTGTTAATGTTCTAGGTATAATTGATGAAGATGCTACTACCGATTTTATAGATGTTCCACTTACTGCGTGGTACTACAACCCTGTTGCAATTGCTCAGGATGAAAAGTTGGTTTCAGGCTATCCAGGCAATAGATTTATAGCAAACAACTATATTAATAATCAGGAAATTGTAAAAATATGTGCCGAAACTTTACATACAAGAAAAGGTTATCCCTACCCAAAGCATGAAGAATACCTGCCGAGATATAAAGACAACAAGAAAATTGGAGAATGGGTACAAAAATATGTAGCTCTTGCTACTGCTCGGCAACTTATTGTTAAAAGAGCAGATGGTAATTTTAATGCAACACTTCCATGTACAAGAAGAGATGCTGCTGTAATTCTTTATAGATTGTATGATAAGCTTTGATTTGGAGGAATTTACGAAGTAAATCCTAAAATCAATGGGACTCAATGCCCCTGAGATTTTGATTATCACTAATTCTCTGCAGGAAGCGTAATCTTCCAAATCACACTATTATCGGAGTCAGTCAAAAGGATATTTCCAGCAGTATCTATTGCCAAATCGCGTGGTTTTGCAAAACAGGCATTATAACCTAAGGAGGAGATGAGGCTTTGTTGGCCTTTTCCGACCTTGCCTGCAATGGTTTCAACATCAACCAATTTGCCATTTTCTAATACAATTCTTCTTAATACATTTTTATCAATTACGTATATATAATTTCCGTCGGCAACGATCTTTTCAGGAGAAAAAAAGCTACATTGAACACCATCTATGAAGTTTTTATCCATTTCCTTACCTGCAAAATTTCTAAAACGTCCATCAGTTTGGTCTAATTTTAGTATGGTGCCGTTTGTTGGGCTTGATATAAATATATTATTATTTCCGTCAATAGTGATGCTTTCGGCGTTTCCGATGTCTCTTGAAGTTGTTTTTCCTCTAACTCTATCAACAAAAGTAAAGGTTGTTTCTGGATCTGAACCGATTTTTTTTGGTTGCAAAATGTACATGTTTTCTGAACTGTCAAATGCAAAGTCTGATATATTATATGTTGATTCTGTATTTTGATAAATAAGTTGAGGCTTATTGCCTTGTAATATATATATTTCCGAAACATACTGTTCTTTTTCATTTATATAGGGAACGATTGAAAAATAAATATTTCCACTCGAAGATACTTTTACCAAATCAATGTCTTTATAATTTTCGAGTTGAATGTCAAGAGTTTTTAGCAATCCGTCTTTAATTGTTCTGAGCTTTGCAGAGTCGGTGAAATAAGTGTAATTGTTATTCTTATCGATTGAGAGGCTTTCTGGATAACATAAAACTGCAGTTTTGGAATTTCCATCTGATATATCAGAATGTTGACCAACTCCAGCAAAAAGATTAACGTTTGTGTCTTTTAAGTATTTCAAGTTTATATTTACATCTTTAGTGTCATCAAGAGGTTCGTTGACAACAACGGTCAGTTTTAACGGTTTGCCATTTAAAGATCCTTCAAACTGGGTCTTTCCTTCCTTTAGCGGTTGGATTTCATCATTGTTTATTTTTGCAACTTCGGATTTTAGGTAGTTCCATTTGATATCCGATGCTTTTAATTCTTTTTTTGAACCATCGGGATATTTTTTTAAAATTTTGATAATTCCAGTTTGATCAACTGAAAGTGATAATATTTGTGGGGACAATATAAGTAAAGAATTATTTTCTTTGTAGAAAGCTGAAATACCAAGGTAAACAGTTGAGATTGATATCATAGATAAAATTACCATGGAAGTTATCAATATACGGTTAGTTTTCCTAAGCTTAAAATCTAAAACTCGCACTTTATTGATGTTTTCCAAATCATATAATAACCCTTCGACTGTTTGGTACCGATCTTTTAAATCCTTTCTAATACATTTTTTTACGATGTAGTCCATATTTCTAGATATCTTATTATTATATTGAATTAAACTAGTATCGTCATATTTAGGCAGGGCACCTGTTAGTAAATGGTGTAAGGTAACACCAAGACTATATATGTCTGCACGTTCATCAGATATACCTTCGGCGGTTAATTGCTCTGGTGCAGCATAATAAGGGGTGCCTGCAATTACAGTATCCTTTCTTTCTGTACCCTTATATTCCCTTGAAATGCCGAAGTCTATTAATACAGGTCTATTGTCTCTTGTAATAATTATGTTATGAGGTTTTAAATCTCTGTAAATAATTGGAAAAGGTTTTAGGTTGTGCAAATATAACAACACTTCGCACAATTGCTTTGCCAGTGAAACAACACTTTCTTCTGAAAGAGTGCCTTTTGAATCTAGAAGTTTGTTCAAGGGGGTTCCTTCAATATAGCTTTCAACAATGTATATTTGAGCCTCATCTTCTAGTATATCTGCAATTTTAGGAAGGCTTATATGATTTAATTTCTTTAATATATTAGCTTCTGTTATAAGCTCGTATTTTGATCGTTTTTTTTCAATACGCTTAACAGCCCACAGGTTACCAAGTTCAATATTTCTGCACAAATAAACCTCGCCTGAGGCTCCTTTGCCGAGAAGCCGCTCTATTTTATATTTTTGTTTAATTATTTCCCCTATCATATTAATCCACCTGGCTTTCATCAACATCAATAGTATTCTCAAACGGTTCCATTATGTTCTGCTCATTTTCTTCGATAGCAGATTGTTTTGGAATGCCAGGTTCAACTTTTTTTGATAGAAAGAAAAAGTTTATTTTTAAATATATAATAAAAAGAACAATATTTGCAATTATGGCTAATAAACCTATCAGTATGTAAATATATTGATACCCCATAAAACCTCTAACTTTCCCGTGTATGTATTTAATATATACTTCTTGATGGACTGTAAAAAAATACATATATATGATGTATTTAATATAACTCAAATAGTTAGCATATTACAAGATTTAATTATGATATTTGATATTTAATATTTTTTGAGTAAACTTGCAATACTTAAGTGTTTTTAATATAATAACTACTGATAGAATGTTTTACAAATAATGTATTAGAGGTAGCTATGAATATAAAAATATTTGGAGATATAATTAGTGATCTTCAAAGGATTCTTTTTGTTAATAAAACTGAATGTGCCAATAGGCTTAGAATCAGCATAGACACCTTTGAAAACTGGGAGAAGGGTAGGAATCTACCAAATGCAGGTAATTCAGGTGTTGTTAAAGGTGTTTCAATTATAACAGTTATGGAAGTCTTTGAAGATCAATACCAAAAGCTTTTGAATAGAGGAATGCTTGACAGGGAGTTGTTTGAGGGTATGATGTTGTCCTTTAAGTTGCCAGATGATACAAAATCATATCTTAGTGAATATATATTGAAACCTGGATTTGTAAAGAGGCTTGTTGAAAGTGCCTATGAATTTCATTCAATATCTAAAAATAGGGTTGATTTTTTACGAAAAAAAGTAATTGAAGTCTATAGTAATAATTGTTTGGAAGAAAATAAAGAGAACATTGATATATATATTGGGCGTAAACGTATAAAGATCAGGACTGACTTGGAAGTTTCATTAAAAAGACTGGCGGGAGGGGTAATTGAGGAACTTTCTAGGAGAGACCTGATTGAGAGTGTACCCCAATATATGAAGCACTATTCTTTTCAGTTTTTGGATAAAAGCAAGAAAATACACTGTATCAAAGCTGATGAAAGCAGATACTTAAAGGACATCGAAGAGAGAGGCTATGAAAGACTTGAGCTTCTTGAAAGTATTGGGGAGACAACAATTATAATTTCTACTACTGAGGAAATTGATGAGATTATTTATCCATTTATGGAAAGAATTCTGGACAATGACTCATCTGAGTCAGAGGCGATTGCTGAAAGATTCAAGATATTCAAAGATAATTTTATTATTGGAAGAATAAGTGAATATTCTGATTATGTTATTTCCAGCAGGGTTGTTGGGCAAAGACATGCACTAATAAATTTGGAAAGCGGAAGATACTTTATTACAGATCTTGATTCTAAAAATGGCACGTTTGTAAATGGTGAGAGGCTTCAACCAAGTGAAAAACATGAGATATTTGGAAATGAGATTATAGGTTTTGTTAAATTCAAGTACTTGTTTATAGTTCCAGAAAACTAATTCCATCGGATTAATAATGTATTTAAGATAGGCAAAAGGGCACCCATAAGGATGCTCTTTTGCCTATGTTTCCATAGTGCTCAATGTAAAATAAAGTAAAAATATTCACTAAATACTTCGGAGTACGATTCACCTTTTTGTTAGCTGTTTTTAGTAATATTATATAAACAGATTCTGTAATATTTAAGAATGTATTAACTATATAATGGTGCCCATAGAGCAAATGTATTAGGGGAGTAAAGTTATGAAATATATAAAAATTGAATTCGAAGGTAACTGTAATTTATCTTGTGATTATTGTTTTGTGGGCAACATGGTAAAAATTGATGCAAGTAAAATGATTGAGATCATGGAAGAAATATTCAAAAATCACGGTGCCAAATGTATATATAAAGTTGAATGCACAGGAGAAATTTCACTTTATCCTGAATTTCTATCGTATCTGAGTGGTAAGGTTGAAGAGGATGGATATGAGATTCATGTATTATCAAATGGAGTAAAAACAATAGATGAAAGAAGTGCCAATTTTTCCCTTGTAGATTTGGAGATACTCCTCTAAATAGATATTTAGATTATGACAAGTTAGTAAAAGCTAGTTTTATTCCATCAAAAGAATACTTCAGAAGATGGAAATACATATTCGATAATAACAAAAGAAACTTTACATGCGATTTTTATAAAAATGGCTATGTATATAGAATTATGAAGGATGGTTTTAATGTCAAGGAAATTAAATGTAATTGTGCGGGGAGTAAATTTACATTTATTACAGGAGACAAAAATGCGAAGAGTTTTTCTGATGCAAACTGTGCCACATGCATAAATCACTTTGAATATAATGATAGTTTGCAAAAGGAAAGACTAAGGAAACCAGCTATTTCAATGAGTTAATTATTTGAAGGAGTTAACTTTAAAAAATGATTTATATTAAATACAATTAATCTTTTCCCAGCTTTACAAAGCCCTTTCTATCAAAATAACAGCCATATTTTTCACATTTTTCCTTGAATCCCCTATAATGAAGGAGGAGTGTTTGCAATTTTTCTCAAAAGTGCTTGAAATATCAAACCTTCTTATGTCAAAATATAATTGAATCGAATTGTTCGATTTACTATTTATCTTATTGGAGGTATCGTGGTAAGAATAGGAAGAAGTGTAAGATGGTTAAATGATTATAGGATGGAAGTTGAATTCTCAAAGAATGCGGGATTTGAATTTCATCAGGTATGGTATGATTGCAATGGAATTTCAATTAAGACTCTATCTGAGCCAGTTGCGGAGAAATTAATAGATTTTGGATTTCCATGCATAATTCATGCTTTATTAGACATATCAGAGTTTGAACAGCATATTTACTCAGTTAGAGATATTTCTAAGATTATTGGGGCTAAAGATGTTATTATTCATCCTGTTTGTAAGAAAGAAAAAATTGATGATTCTGCAATAGTTAAACTAAGTGGAAAAGTTAAACAAGCAAATATTATTCTAAAGCTAGCGGGATTAAATCTTTACATTGAAAACAACTCCAAAATTGATCCGATCAATTATAAGGCAGATGAGATAAAGTTTTTATTTGATGAAAATCCAGATGTAGAATTTCTATTAGACATTGCCCATATTGATGACTATAAGCACCTCGAAGATATGGTTTCAATTAGAATGCCCAAAAAGCTTCATTTATCTGATAAGCGACAGAATGTGCCACATGAACATTTGCCGTTAGGGAAGGGAAATATTGATTTTAAATATGTGTTTTCCAATGTTTTAAAAGACTTTGATGGAGATATTGTTTTTGAAATTGTTGAAGATGATGCTTTGATTATAGAATCAAAAAGAATAATGGATGAGCTTTTAGTAAACAGAAAGTAAATGCCGCTTTGAGGTTTTATTGAAGAAAAAACAAAATGGAGGATTTGATATGAAAACTGAAATTATTAAGCCAAGCAAAATATTTTATGTTGTGTCAGGAGTGACTTTATTAATCGGAATCATCTTGTTTGTAATAATTCTGATATCAGGTATTTTTTCAAGTATAGATAAAATAAGCAACCAGGTCTTTGTACCAGGAACAAAGATAATTGAATTAAAAGAAACTGGTAAGTACAGCATATATTTTGAGCATAGAAGTGTTATTGATGGAAAAGTATTTGAAACTAATAATATAAGTGGATTGATATGTTCCTTAAGAAATACTGAAACAGATGAAATAATAAAGCTTAGCAACCACTTGAAAATAATATAGATTTAGACTTACCTGATTTTTTTGATAATATGATTGGAAATCATAGAGAATACACTGAAATCTATGTTGTTGGTGAAAGTTGGAACAAGAGTGGAATTGATCAAGATGTTCTTTTGACGTTACCTGCTAATAACGAGCAGTTAAAAATAATCAAATACCTTAATAGTTATGGTGCGGTTTTAGTACAAGGCCCTCCAGGTACAGGTAAAACACATACTATAGCCAACTTAATTGGGCATTTGTTAAGTCAAGGGAGCAGTGTGCTTGTTACCAGTCATACTGAAAAATCATTAACGGTGCTAAAAGAGAAGGTGTATAAGGAATTCACAAAAGAAAGAAATGGATGATGCTATAAATGAGATAGCTATAAAAGGAACATCACTTGATTTACAGGAATCAAAGAAAAGAATTGAAAGACTGGAAAACGAAAGAAAAGAGCTGATAAGCAGGTCGAAGAAGAGGAGCCAAGAACTCCTTGGAATTAGGTCTTTAGAGTATAAAGATATTGTTTTTAATAATCAAACGATAACGCCGATAGATGCGGCGAAATTCATTAATTCTGGATATGGAAGTTTTGACTATATTCTAGGAGCAACATCTGACAATACAATAGGATTGCCTCTTACAACAGATAATTTACGAGTATTATATCGTTCAAACCAACAAGTATCTCCAGAAGAAGAGCAACTGTTAGGAAAAGATTTGCCTGTGTTAGAATCACTATGGGGCGTTGATGACTTCCAAAGAAATGTTGAAAACTACATCAATTATTCTCCAAAAGGGGGAAGAGCTACAGGACATAAGCCTGCGTGGTACTCAAAGAATGAATAAGAAATTCGTTTAGTGAAGCTTATGCTATGAAGGAAAATCAGAAGGGTTCGACAAAAAGAGTTTGGATATAAAATAGTATAATTATAAGGTGGGTTTAAATGGAAAATGATATTGAGCTTTTGGCTATAAACGAAATTATCAGGAGGGATTTTATGAAAAGGAGTATCTAAATTATCTTTTCGATTATCTTTTAATTACTTTAAGTTCATGTAGTTCCGAAAAACAAAATACATATTGACAGAATTAATCCAAGTAATCTCAAGTGTTTTGCACCTGATGTCAAAAAAGAATTTTCTTTTAAAAGTATGAATTTACATTAAAGCATACACCCTAAGTCATGATTGATATATTAAGAGATTGTTAAATATTTAATTTTTATGTTATTTGACATCGTTTTTTATTTGATGTTAGATTATTTATTTGTTATAATACAATTATAAAAATACTGTATACAAAATAATAGTATATTAATTTTTGAAGCCTTTACGAAAAAGCAAATAAATGATAAACTATTTCGTTGAAGAGTATATTAAGTTACTAAAGGAGGAAATATAATGGCAAGAAATAAACAATCAATGGATGGCAATACAGCTGCTGCGCACGTAGCATATGCGTATACAGAAGTTGCTGGTATTTATCCAATTACACCATCAAGTCCTATGGCCGACTGTTGTGACATGTGGTCTGCTGCTGGCAGAAAAAACATTTTTGGCAACACAGTTAAAGTAGTTGAAATGCAATCAGAGGCAGGTGCTGCAGGAACTGTTCACGGTTCTCTTGCTGCGGGTGCTCTTACAACAACATTTACAGCATCACAGGGTCTTCTTTTGATGATTCCTAATATGTATAAAATCGCTGGTGAACAACTGCCATGCGTATTTGATGTATCTGCACGTACAGTTGCTGCACAGTCATTGAACATTTTTGGTGATCACAGTGACGTATATGCTTGTCGTCAAACAGGTTTTGCTATGTTAGCTGAATCAAATACACAGGAAGTTATGGATCTTAGTCCTGTAGCACATCTTGCTGCACTTGAAGGAAAAGTTCCATTCTTAAATTTCTTTGATGGATTCCGTACATCACATGAAATGCAGAAAATAGATGTTTGGGATTATGAAGATTTAAAAGAAATGTGCAACATGGATTCTGTTAAGGCTTTCCGTGATCATGCATTAAATCCAGAAAAACCAGCTATGCGTGGTTCACATGAAAATGGAGACGTTTTCTTCCAACACCGTGAAGCTTGTAATACAGTTTATGATGAATTGCCAGCTGTTGTTGAAAAATACATGGCTAAGGTTAATCAAAAACTAGGTACAAATTATGATTTATTTAACTACTATGGAGCTCCAGATGCAGACCGCGTTATTATCTGTATGGGATCTTTCTGTGACGTAGCTGAAGAAGTTGTTGATTACTTAGCAGCTGCTGGAGAGAAAGTTGGACTTATCAAGGTTCGTTTATACCGTCCTTGGTCTTCAAAGAGCCTTCTTAAAGTTATTCCTAAGACAGCTAAGAAAATCGCTGTTCTTGACCGTACAAAAGAGCCAGGTTCATTAGCTGAGCCACTTTACCTTGATGTTGCTACAACACTTCGTGAAGCAGGAATGCATGATGTAGTTCTTTCAAACGGACGTTACGGTCTTGGTTCAAAAGATACTCCACCTTCATCTGTATTTGCAGTATATACAGAATTAAAGAAAGATGCACCAAAAGCTCGTTTCACTCTCGGTATCGTAGACGATGTTACAAACTTAAGCTTGCCAGAAATCAAGCCAGCTCCTATTACATCTGCGCCTGGTACTGTAGAATGTAAATTCTGGGGTCTTGGTGGAGACGGTACAGTTGGTGCTAACAAGAACTCCACAAAGATTATCGGTGACCATACTGATAAATACATACAAGCATACTTCCAGTATGACTCTAAGAAGACTGGTGGTATTACAATATCACATCTTCGTTTCGGTGATAAGCCAATCAAGAGTCCATATTACATAAATCAAGCTGACTTTGTTGCATGCCATAACCCATCATATGTTGTTAAAGGATATAAGATGGTTCAGGATGTTAAGCCAGGTGGAATCTTTATGATTAACTGCCAGTGGTCTGATGAAGAATTATCAGCTAATTTAAATGCTGCTGCAAAGAAATATATTGCAGACAACAACATACAAGTATATACAATCAATGCTATTGACAAAGCAGCTGAAATTGGTATGGGTAAACGTACTAATACTATTCTTCAATCTGCATTCTTCAAATTAGCAAATGTTATGCCAATTGATGAAGCAATTGACTTCATGAAATCTGCTGCTAAGAAGTCTTACGGCAAAAAAGGTGATGCAATTGTAGAAATGAACTACAAGGCAATTGATGCTGGTGTAGAAGCTATCCACAAAGTTGAAGTTCCAGCTTCATGGTCAAATCCAGAGGCAGATGCTCAAGCAGCACAGTTTAATGGTCGTTCAGAAGTAGTTAAGATGGTTAAGGAACTTATGATTCCTATGGCATTAATGGATGGTGACAGTCTTCCTGTATCAGCATTCAAAGATATTGCAGATGGACAGTTTGAATTAGGCGCTTCAGCTTATGAAAAACGTGGTACAGCTGTAAATGTTCCAGAATGGGATTCAGAAAAATGTATTCAGTGTAACAGCTGTTCATATGTATGTTCACATGCTACTATTCGTCCATTTATGCTCAGTGAAGACGAAGTAAAAGCAGCTCCTTCAAATATCAAGCTTGCTGATACTAAGCCAAAGGCTAGTGAGTACAAGTTTACAATGAGTGTAACTCCACTTGATTGTATGGGATGTGGAGAATGTATTACTGTTTGTCCTAAGGATGCTATCAAGATGGTACCACAGGAATCACAGGCAGACCAGCAGCCAGTATTCGATTACTTAGTTGCTAATGTAGGTAAGAAACCAGGAGTTCCTGATGCTACTACAGTTAAGGGTTCACAGTTCTGTCAGCCACTTCTCGAATTCTCAGGAAGCTGTGCAGGTTGTGCTGAAACATCTTATGCTCGTTTAGTCACTCAGCTCTTCGGTGAACACATGTATATTTCAAATGCTACAGGATGTTCTTCTATCTGGGGTGGTCCTGCTGCAACTTGTCCATATACAGTAAATAAAGATTCAAATAAGGGTCCAGCATGGGCTAACTCATTATTTGAAGATAACGCAGAACACGGATATGGTATGTACCTTGGACAGAAAGTGCTTCGTGACCAAGCTATCGCAAATCTTGAGAAACTTGCTGCTTCTGACAAAGCATCAGCTGAATTTAAAGCTGCATTTGACAAGTTTATGGAAACAAAAGATAAAACAAGAGAGAACGGCGCTGCTGCTGATGCATTAATTGTTGAAATTGAAAAGTCCGCTGCTGCTGGATGTGAGCTTTCTAAAGAAGTTCTTGGAAAGAAACAGTACCTCTCTAAAAAGTCCGTTTGGATATTCGGTGGTGACGGATGGGCATATGACATCGGATTCGGTGGACTTGACCATGTACTCGCTACTGGAGATAATGTAAATATATTTGTATTCGATACAGAAATGTATTCAAATACAGGTGGTCAGGCTTCTAAAGCTTCTAATATAGGTGAAGTTTGTCAATTCGCTGCTGCTGGTAAAGAAATCGGTAAGAAGAATCTTGCTGAAATCGCTATGAGCTATGGTTACGTATATGTAGCACAGATTGCTCTAGGTGCAAACCCAGCTCAGGCTGTTAAGGTTATTGCTGAAGCCGAAGCTTATCCAGGACCTTCACTTATCATTGGATATTCACCTTGTGAACTTCATGGAGTTAAGGGTGGCATGAACCACTGTCAGGATGAGATGAAAGCTGCTGTTAAGTCTGGATACTGGAATTTATTCTCCTTCAACCCAGCTCTTAAAGCAGAAGGAAAGAATCCATTTACATTGACTTCAAAACCAGCTGACGGATCATATCAAGCATTCTTGAATAACGAAACACGTTACACAAGCTTGACTCGTGCGTTCCCAGAGCGTGCACAACAACTCTTCAGTGCATCTGAAAAGGCTGCTATGGAGCGTTATGAGCACCTGTTGAGGTTAGTGGAGCTTTATAAGGCATAGTTAGAAATATAGGAGGTTTTCCTCCTAGCATTCGAAGATGTCAGAAAAACCAGAGTCTTTGCACAACTAATTTCGGTTGGTTGTGTGGGGACTCTGTTTTTTATATTTTTAATATCTTCTATAACCTCATTGATAGGTCTTGTCCTAAAAGAATCGTGATATATCTGTTTTAAGTTGCAATAACTACATTTGTATGGGCAGCCTCTCGTAGCAAATACTGCTCCCCTATTAAAGAATCTTTTCTTAACCAAGTGTCTTTTGGGGATAGGTAATTCATTTAGTTTAGGAGCTGTGATGCTTTTATAAATACTTTTCGGAACTCCTTTAAGAAAATCTTCAAGAAATTGCGGCCAGGTTTCTTCTGCTTCTCCTATGATGACGTAATCACAATTTTGTTTCGCTTCATCAATCAACAATGATATATGAGGCCCACCCATAACGACTTTTGAACCTTGCTTTCTAAACCTGCTTGAAATATCATAACAGTGAGTAGCATTGGGCGTATTTACAGTAATAGCAACCAGATCAAAGTGTGACTCATATGGGATTTTTTGATTGTACTCGTCAATCAAAGTGATATCATATTTCTCTTCATCAATAAATCCAGCGAGATAAGGCATAGTAATTTGTATGAAGTTGTTAAATTGTCTTTTCCTGAAGTTGTTAATGTCTTTGTTTTCAGGTGTTATCAATAAAATTCTCTTTTTTATTATCCTCATAATAGACCTCTTTTAGTTATTTCTAGTAGCTTGGCTTCTAGTGGTGTATCTTCTGTGTTATATTGTACACTAACTCAACTATACTAAGCAAATTGAGTTTAAATTATAATTATTATGATTATAATTGTTTTAAATTCACATACTAAATATATACCGTTGCCAAGTAGCATAAATCCTTGTTCTCAAGCCTTTTTACATACTCCTAGAATATTATGCAGCAGTTATTTACCACCAAATCCAAAAGTCATCGTTCCAATTGTGATAATTTGTTTTGTATTTGGTTAAAATTAATAAAATGTTGGTATTTTTATATATAGAGTAGAGTAAGGACTATGACAATATCAAAAATGGAGGTATGTTATATGATTAATAGAATCGGAAAGATTACGATTTATGTAAACAACCAGGAAGAGGCAAAAAAGTTTTGGGTTGAAAAAGTAAATTTCGTTGTAAAATTTGAACAAGCAATTGGGCCGTCTATGAAATGGTTGGAAGTCTCTCCAAATAACGATGAATTAACTACATTTATTATATATGATAAAAATTTAATGATTAAACAAAATCCAAAGACTAATGTTGCACATCCCTCAATTATACTAAGTACGGAAGATATTGAAAATGCTTATAAAAAAATGAAGGAAAATACAGTAGAAGTAGGGGAGATTCAAGTAATGCCTTATGGAAAGATGTTTTCCTTTAAAGATCAGGATGGAAATGAATACTTATTGAGAGAAGATAAATAATTAGTTTGACCTTCATAAAATCTACACATTATTTCGTTATGCTAATATTAAATACATTATTAATCTTACATTTAGCAGATAGATAAATGTAAAAGATTAATTGTACTTAATATAATATTGAACATAATAATTAGGAGGTCGAAATGATATGGATAATATGACTCATTATATGGAATTGTTGGCGTCAAACCAACCCTGGAATCTATTGATTTTTATGGCGATTCCAGTTATTCTTGCAGAGACAATAGCGGTTTCTGAATTGGCAATACTTTTTAACAGAAATCTGAATAGTGGATGGAGAAAAGTGAATAGGATTGCTGGAATTATCGTAGGTATTTATTTTACAGGTATTTTTCTCTATCTCTTATTCAATGCTGTAATTCCATTGACCTCTTCAGGAGGATGGCGAGGACCTGTAGATGTTATTGCAGTTGGATTTTATCTTTCTGGTATAATACCTCTCCTTGGTATAACTCTTCTTGAATTAGGTTTGATAGCTAAAAAACATGATGAGGTTGGAAAGCTTAGGGTACACGCGACTTTTGTTGGTGTTTTTCTGGTAGTTTCCCATATTGCAATGATTTTTGGAATGTTAAATCCAAGTTTGATGGAAATGAAGATGTAGTCTAATGCGTTTTTGTTCCGTAAATGAAAAAAAGTAACACTTTCGTAAACCCCGCATAGTATAAATATATAATAACTGTATTATTTCCACCGAGTTTAACGGAGGTGCGTATATATGAGCAAGTTGGTTGTTACAGGTGGACAAAAATTGAAGGGTGAAATAACAATTGAGGGCGCAAAAAACGCAGTATTGCCAATATTAGCTGCAACGGTTCTAAATGAAGGACTGAGCGTTATAAAAAACTGTCCGAGGCTGAAAGATGTAGAGGTTATGGTTGAAATACTGAAGAGTTTAGGGTGCAAAGTGTCGAACGAAAAGAATGTTATATTGGTTGATTCCTCAACGATTAATAACACATTTATTCCAGAGGATCTTGCTACAGAAATGAGATGCTCTATAATATTTATGGGAGCAGTGCTAACAAAGTATGGCAAAGTGACTATAAGCTACCCAGGAGGGTGCGTATTAATATTGATACTTTTACCGATGTGCTGCTCACACTGCTTTATGATGTAGTAAAAATGCTTATTCTTACTTCTTTAAAAAGGATATATTTATAGTTTGATAAATTTAGAATAATCCCTGTATTTGATACAGGGACTTATGCTACAAAAACTCATGTGATGTGTGTTTGGCAGGGCTCTAAAATTGAGTTAGGATTGCATGAAAACATAGAGAGAGAAGGAATTGACAAATGTTCAATACAGTAAGAGTAGCAACTACATGCCTTACTATTTAGAACCTTATGATTAGTTTCTTAAACGACTCTTTGAAATACCAGATTGATATTGAAGATAGAAAACAGAAGGAAGCCGAATGATAGCTTCTTTTTTTGATTTCAAAATTAAGTGTTTTCAGTTAATATTACGATTTCGCAAACACCATTACAAATGGTATAATTTAATAAAATGCAAATAATTATGAGGAAGTTGAATCAAAGTAGCTGAAAAAGTTGAAAAAAGATGATTCGATTAATGTCATTATTGTGTGGTTGTGGTTATATAACTATTTTGTACTACGTCAATGGAACCGGGCAAAAAATAATCGTGGCAGGAGAAAGAAGATATCAAGCCACCAAAAATGCCGGACTGAAAAAAATTCCAGCTTTTATCTTGGCAAAGTTTAAAATTATATTTCATTGTATGGAAGCACTACTCCGAATGTAATCATACCGGAATCGTAATTAGCCCATATTTGCCCTTCATGGGACTCAATAATGCTTTTGGCAATAGCAAGACCGATTCCAAATCCATCTATTTCTCTTGATCTGTCAAGTTTATAAAACCTTTCAAACAACCGGTCAACTTCAGTATCAGATATCTCTTCAGCTCTATTACTGATTGTAGTTAATACCGAATTTTCCTTTAACAATATTTTTATAATTACCTCTCCTGGCTTCAAACTGTATTTCAATACATTTGAGAGTAAATTGTCAAATACCCTCATAATCTTATCCCCATCAACTATTATATATATTTTAATATCAGGGATGTCTTCAATTATTATTAAGTCATTTTCTTTAAATGCAGGCTGGAATTCTTCAATGAGCTGATATAAAAGATCATTTATACATACGTTTTCAAGGTTCAAAGCATTGGCTTTATTGCTTAAACACACATATTCAAACAAGTCGTCAACAATTATTTTCAAATTTTCCGACTTCTTGTATGCAATGGAAATGTACTTTTCCAATTGTGCTTCATTCTCATATCTTTTTTCATTCACCAGTTTAAGATAGCCTATAATAGAAGTCAAAGGGGTTCTTAAGTCGTGTGAAACACTTGTAACAAGTTCATTCTTGAAGTTTTCAATTTCTTTCTCATTTTCAATTTTTGATTTTAGCTTATCAGCCATTAGATTAACGTTTTTTGCAAGCAGGACTAGTTCGTCAGGGCCTTTCTCAGTAACTCTATGTTCCAGATTACCTTTAGAAATCTCAATCAAGCCATCCGATAAATTCTCAATGTATTTATTCCTTCTTCCAAGCAGCAAACAAAACACAATAATTAAAACGCCAGGCCCCATTGCAAACTGAAACATATTGAATATTATGCTGTCGGATACTGGCTTCATGACAGCAAACTTTTTAATAGACCTTACTACAACGTAACAGGCCTTTTTCCCGTATTCTATGGGATAAGCAAGGGGATAAAAACCGATAAACTTCTGCCTGTTTTCAAAATTTGAAGAGAATAGATTCTCATTGGAAAGCTCTTTTAAGTTTAAAGGAATGTCCAGATAATTTTGATTTATATAATTATTTGCGTTACTTGATTGGAGGATGATATTACCTTCCTGGGAGATAATGAAAACTTCAATATCATTTTTATATGCGGCTTTATCCATTTCTTCCTGTATTATTTTATAGACTTCATTATTAATATAAGAGTTATCTGGGGTATTAATAGCATGGGATATAAAATTAATATTATCAACCAGATTCCGTGAGGATTCTTTCATCTTGCTTACTTCATTGTCCAGATATTTATTCCCGAGATAAACTTTTAAAGCAATATTAATTATGACGATAATTACTGCAACAACTGATAATGTAATAATCAACCTTGACCGCAAACCTGATTTATTTTTCAATTTTGTACCCAACCCCCCATACGGTTTTTATGTATCTCGGTTCTCCCGGATTAGCCTCAATCTTTTCTCTAAGCTTGCGGATATGGACCATAACCAGATTGTTTGCGCCATATAGAGGCTCATTCCAGACCATTTCATATATTTTATCTATACTAAGTACGATTCCTCTGTTTAGAGCTAAAACTTTAAGAATATCAAATTCCGTAGGCGTCAAGTTTATTTTAACACCGTTTTTTGTTACTTCATGGGACTTTGTATCCAATTTCAAATCATCTATTTCAATTAAATTCTCTACTTTTGTGTTTGGGCTATTAAGCTTTGTATACCTCCGTATTTGGGCTTTGATCCTTGCCATAAGTTCAAGAGGATTGAAGGGCTTTGTGACATAGTCATCGGCACCGACGCCCAGTCCAAGTATTTTGTCATTGTCTCTATTTTTTGCGGAGAGTAATATTATCGGGATGCTCATTTGTTCACGTATTTTGAGACAGGTCCTAATACCATCCATTTCAGGCATCATAATGTCAAGGATAATTAAATGAACCTCAGAATTCTGAAGAACATCTAGCGCTTCAATCCCATTGGATGCCTTTACAACATCAAACTCATCGGTTTTTAGATATATCTCAATCATATCCCTGATTTCGGTATCATCATCAACAATTAAAACCCTGCTTTTTAGCATATTCTGGCCCTTCCTGCAATTACTTCATCATTAGCTTAACTTATTATACCATATCGCACATGTTTAAACAAAACTAATGAACTTTTTCTTAAAGTAGCTTTTAGAAATTAATAAAAAACATTGTTAAAATTAAGGAATTCTTAAGGTTCTTGTCATTTTTTCTTAAGCTGCTTTTGTTAATATGAAAATAAGTAGATTAGCCATAATCAGCGTTTTTATAATATTATATTTTTGAGGAGGCAACTTTTATGAAAATAAAACTACGTTGTATATTTCTTGCGGTTATTTTTCTTACGGTTTTTTGCGGGTGCTCTTCGGAAAATTACAGCAGGCACAGGATTATCGTGCCTGATTCAACTCCCACACCTAAAATAATAATTGAAGATTCTCCTACAAAAAGTCCTTCAAAAGCGGATTTAAAAGGTGAAATTTCATTTTTTTATCGTAACAGGGAAGAAGGAATGAAACTTGCCGGAGCCTTTATGAAGGAGTATCCCAACATTAAAGTTACGGTTAATTTCAATAGCACCGAGAATTTAAATGAGTATGACCGATACAATCACATTCTTCTGGCTAATCTTTCCTCTGGCAACGAAACCCCGGATGTTTTTGCAGTTGAGAATCCGTTGGCAAGGAAAATTATTGAGAACCGTGGTACAGGAGATGAGCTTACAGATCCTCTGCCTGAGGTAAAAGGAGTTTGTATGGATTTAACTGAAGAATTCAAAGATAAAATAGACAATATGATGCCGTATTCCGTAGAAATCGGCAGGGATGAAGCTGGGAGACAATGGTTGATACCTTTGAATGTATGCCCGGGTGGAGTGGCATATAAAAGGGATATTGCAAAGAAGTATCTCGGTACTGACGATCCTGTTAAGATATCCGAAATGTTGTCAAGTTCCCAAAGGATTTTGGAAACGGCAAAGAAGCTTAAAAAGTCTAGTAACGGTAAGGCGAAACTTTTTCCCGGATTATATGACATGTTTGATTTATATATGGGTTCCATAAAAAAACCTTGGGTTAAGGACGATAAATTGGCCATAAAGGACAATGCCAATGAAATATTGAATTTTATTGATCTTGCAAAGAAGTTCAAAGATGAAAACCTTTACTTCAAAGATGAAAAGAATCTCTTTGGATATAACCAGTGGAGCACTGAGTGGGTAAGTTCCATCAATGCTGAAGAGAGTGCGATGTGCTATGCTGTTGTGCCATGGGGTATAAAGTATATAATTGAGGAATTCGACAAAAAGAACAGGGACAAAGGGAAATGGGGGATAGCAAAACCACCCTATCCATATTTCAAATGGGGAACATGGATAGGTATTAATGCCAAAAGCAAGAACAAAGAAATTGCCATGGAGTTTGTACGTTTTTTGACATTAAACAAAAGCCACTTGATGGAATGGAGCAATTTAGGCAGCGTATTTGTAAACGACCTCCAGTTAATTCGGGATAATGCTTATAACGATGCTTATTTCAACAAAACAATCAACCAGAACTTTTACAAGGTTTTTGGGGATTTTTATTCTGGAATTAACGGAAAAAAAGCAACGTGGTATGACGATCACATTGAGCCTCACTATCTGGAGGCTGTAAAAAACTACTTAATGGGGAAATGTAGCAGAGAAGATTTTATAAGCGAATTCATAAGTATTCAGAATCATTGCCAAAGCTTTTAATAGGGTAATAAATGCTCAGGAAAGTACTGGAAAATCACACGCACTTCAAAAGATTGAAAAATGGCAATCTGTTATTAACGGTATGAATAATGGAGTTATTAATGTTGGATCACGAAGGCCTGTTAATGTCCCTGAATGGGTAACACTAGAAGTTGTAACAGGTGGTTTTGCAACTGGAAAGTATTTAGCAGGTGGAGAAATTCAAGATTTTGAAACAAATCTAATTAAAAAATTTGGTCTTGTAGCAAGTAGAGAAAATGTAAGAAAAACATTAAACACATACTTTTTAACGGAAGATGGTTTGAATCAGCTTTTTAAGTTGTATTTTTCTGGTTGCTACAAAATAAATATACCAGAAGAAGGTGCATTACTAAAAATTGCATGGCTTTTATCTAAAAACTTGTTATCACCTGTTGTTAAAATAATAGATGAAATACTCCCTTATATGGATATATTAAGATTTTAGTTGATAAAATTGGCACAGCATTGCTTTCAATGGATATGCAAGCGTCAGCAAACCAAAATTGATAGTTGGCATGGTAAATTAATCATGATTAAAAATACTGCGTATGCTTGGCATTAAATGATTTTTTATGTATCTATGATGGATAAAGTTATGGTAGACTATTTTATAGAATGGCTGTATGATTATTTTGAATCTCAATCAGAGGAATTTAAAGCAAGATTTAAGCCTGCAATTGAAGTGTTTAGATGTGCTACAAGTGAACAGAAAATAAACGATGATAAAGTCTTCTTGGGATGGACTACAGAAAAGCATTGGTTGCTTAGTTAACATATACCCCGGAGTAGCTCAATGAAGAGTGCTTGGCTTGGGACCGAGAGGGTGCTGGTTTAATTCCAGCCTCCGGGTCAAAATTTATTCTTTATGTGAAACAACTGCAAAACCTTTAACGAAAAGCCAAATCGGGAATGCAACAAACTCCCATAAGCCACCAGGAATATACAACAACTTAACAATACCACTTGTTCCATTTGTTCCAAATAAAGCTAATACAGCACTAAAAAACAATAATAAATAACCAATAAATCCCCATATAGAAAGAAATCTTGGAATGATCTTTGATTTATAAAATGAATAACATAGAAATAAACTATTAAATCCGAGTAATAACATTGCTAATTGATAAGCATAGTCTTTTATTTTATATGCTATTTGTGGAATAACTGAAGATACATTTGCATCCAAAACATTATTATCAATATTTGCTTTGCTGGTGACTATGAGGAGTATATATGCAATTACGCCGAAAATATAAAGCAAGCCTTCAATTACTCTAAAACTAATATATGTGAGAGCAATTGTTTCACTTTGTTCTTTAATAATCGGAAACATCATTATTGCAATGCCAACAATACCCAATGCCATTGCAAAGACTGAAAAAACCCCTAACAATAATAAACCTTCATTCTGATTTAATTGAGTTAATGAAACATTCAATTTTGGTATAACAAAAGATGCATCAATCAATCCAAATAGCATAGTAATTATAAACAACAGCCCAATTATTACAGCGTTTGATTTATACTTTCTCATCACTCATCCCTCCTCAAATCAACAAACAATCAATTTCGATATTCTACTGGTGACATACCTGTTTTGTTTTTAAAAAGCTTTGAAAAATGCTGAGGATATTCAAACCCCAATTCATATGCAATTACATTTATCGATTTCTCTGTCCCAATAAGCATGCCCTTAGCCTTTTCAATTAAATAGAAATGGATATATTCCAGTGTATTTCTGCCTGTTTCCTTTTTTAGCAAATCACTTAAATAATTCGGCGAGTATCCCATTTCTTCTGCACAAAGTTTGACACTTGGCAAGCACCATCATACCTTTGAGCTTGAACTAACCGAAGATATAAAGGAAGATCGCATTTTAATTCTTCTTGGATTAAACAAATAAAACAAAGCGTTCCACACCCAGAAGTTATGAATGTGAAACGCATATATACGTCTCCTAACGAGTCTGCTGGATATGACCAGATCTTGAGGTTGCAGAAAAATGGGATGGAAAATATCCAAGTGCGATGAAGAGCTGGAAGGCCAACTGGGATGTAATATGTCCATTCTTCAAGTTCTCCCAGGAAATGCGTAAAATCATGTATACGACTTATGCCGAAAAAATAACTATGCCGATATTTTGTGAAATCCCAGTAAATAAAAGGATACAAGAAAAAATATCGGCATAGTTTTTATATATAATGTATCTTCATATTAGGAGGTGCATTATAATGCCACAAGAAACTAAATTAGAAGAAGTTCTACGTCTTACATTAGAATCTCTAAAAGAAAAGGACTATAGCGCAGAGACTCTTCTGCGGTACCAAAAGAAATTTCATGTTCTAAATTCACTCGCACAAAACATGGGGATTTCTGAACCTTCAGATAAATTATTTTAGGAATACCTCAGTAACAACAAAAACATAGGGGTCCTCATTGTAAACCGTACTTGAAAAAGTTTTTTCGTTCTTGCCAATTGACAATAATTATATATCTACCGTAAAATATAGATGCAGAATATCATAGAAGGAAAAATTCGTTACATAAAATTAATTACACTTCCCTAAAAATCAGATAATTTCAAGGATTATATAATAATATCATTGTGTACACATACCCAGGAGGGTGCGTATTAATATGGATCATGGATAAATCTATTTTGATTTAGTAAAATGGAAATAAGACGATAATTATACTTTAATGTACAAAAAAGGCTTCATAGGTCACATAACCAACGAAGCCTTTTCGAAGGAATTTGCGAAGCAAATCCTAAAATGGAGCGGAGCTAGATGCCCTCCAGATTTTAGGATTCAACATATCAATTGTCAACAATATTTATGTACATAGTTCTACTATATATTGATCCGTATTTATTTGAAAGCTTCCATCTATATGCTTTCTGTCCTATTGAATCTGCATAAACTAAAACTGATATTGATTGTGGTTCAGGAGTCTTATCTTCAATGTTATATTTTAAAATTGACACATTATCCTCAAAAAGCTCTAATGTTGTACCATTATTTCCACCGTCCATACTCATCGAGACTGTAAAGTTATTTTTATAAATAACTGTATTGCTTGTACAGCTAATTTGTACTTCAGAAGGAACACCTACTGCACCAACCTTTTTTTGGATAGAAGGTGAAGCTTTTGAAACTGTTGCAGGCATTTTTGAAGTAGGATTTTCAGCTATGATATTTTTGGGGGTGCTTTTAACCTTTGAAGTAACTTTTTTTATACGTTTGCGACCTGGTTTTGGAGTTGCGTTTTTTTTGTTTGTCTGACGTTTATCTATTTTTTTCGGGGTTGCTGAAGGCTTTGGAGTTGCGGAAATACTATTCTCAGCATTTTTAACTTCTGGTGAAGCAACAACAGGGGTAGCAACAATTTCAGTAGGTGCAACATCATCATCGACATTGGTGTCATCTACTATCTCATTATCATCCACTAACTCAGTACCATCTTGTGGATTGGTATCTGTTGCGACAACTTTACTTGTGTCTACTACCTTATCATTTGTTGAGTTGCTGAATAGTAATATTTTTCCGCCTACTACTAAAAGTGCACAAATTCCAACAATACATGCAGCATAAATAGCGTATTTTGAAAAGCTAGAAAGTGAAACTTTTGTGCCATCTTTTGATAACTGAACTTGTTTACCAATAACGCTGTTATTGGTTTTATCGATCTTTATAATTGTAAATTGCCCTTGGAAGTTCATCACGATAGCTTCTCTTTTAAAGAGCTCAAGTATTATACCAATTGTCTCAGTTGATTTGCCAGCATCAATATTCTTAAGGTAGCTCTTTAAAATCTTCAAATCACTAGAAAGAATAAGAGAGAGTGCTATTATGTACTCTTTGTGTTTCTCAATAAACTTTTTCTGAGACTTGAACTTATCTTCAAGATCATCAAATGGTATAGCTTTTTTAGAATTCATCTTTTTGAACAACTGGTCATCGTTGGAGATATAGGAAGATATCCTCAAGCATGTACTGATATTGTCATATTCACGAGGTCCAAGGAAAAACAAGTCTCTTAGAGTAATACCATATTCCCAAAGCTTTTGTTTTAAAATAATAATTTGTTCTTTATTCTCACTATTACTGTATAGATACTCTTTGTCATTATCTTTAGAAGTGTCTATTTTGCCAGTATTCTCTTCCCATAATAGATGGTATATCCATTCCTTCATTACTTTATCAGAGTATTCAAGAAAACTTACATCACTTTCAAGATCATAGTTGTCAATACAATAGTTGAATGCATCTAATGCAGCATCATATTCTTTTGAATTCTTTGGTACAGCAGATTTATCCAAAATTTGAGATACAATCCTTGCAATAAAAGTACTATTTGCCTCAATAAAACTTTCTCTAATATCAGTATTTCCTTCTCGGATTTTCTTTAATAGAGAATTGGTGTTTTCGTTTCTTGATAAGTCATTCGTATTTGATTCTGAGCTCATGTAATCATCTCCAAAAGTAAATTTGATTATTCAACATATACATTTATTGTGCCACTACCTGTATTGCCCTTATCATTTAACAGTTTGCTTCTGTATCTGAACACTCCCTTAGTCTTTGCTTTAATAGTTATAGAGGCTGACTGGGGCTGGGGAGAATTGTCCTTCTCACGTTCAAATAAAATAATCTTATCATTTTCATAGATAACTTTTAGTGTACCATTATTACCTCCATTCATTGACATTGAAATTGTATATGATTGTCCAACTTTTACTTTTGTTGCACTGGCACTAATATGAGGTTTTGCTGGTGGACCATCTGCTTTATCGGTAATTGGTGTAGGTGAAGGCCCGCTATTTGATGGTTTTGAACTTGTTTCAATAACACTTGTTGGTGTCGAGAGTGCTTCTGAAGGAGTATTCAAATCAGTGCTTTGTGAAGGTGTAACTACAGCGTTATTAACTTGTGTAACCTTAGGCTTAGTCGTTGCTACCACAGAAGTTCTCCTAGGTTTTTTTCTAACTACTTTTGTTACTTCTGGAGTCGGTATAGATACATTATCTGATACGACTTCAGTAGGAGGATTTACCGTTTCTTCAACAATTGGAGTTGGTTGGTCATCTATAACAGGTGTTGGATCGACCTTGTTTGTTACTATAACTACTTTTTTCGACTCGGTATTTATAGTTTCGTTCTTTGCCATCATAAAATTGTATAGAAAAAACATAGCTACTAAAGAGAATAGAAAGCTTCCAGCAAAAAGAATATATTTTAATCTATTTGTATTTGTTTTTTTCTCAGGTGCTGCAATGGCCATTTGTTTACCGATTTCTAAACCTGTTGAATTTTTGATTTTGCTAATGGTAAACTTTCCGTGAATGTCAAAAAATATAGCATTTTCCATATAAACTTCAAGCAATATTCCTGAGTTTTCAGTAGATCTTTTTCCGCTCTCAAGGTTCTTGATATAGCTTCTCATTACTATAAGCTGGCTGCTTTCTATTAAACTAAGAGCTATAATATATGGCTTGCATTTTTCGAGGAATTTTTTACTGATCCTAGGATCTTTATCTAAATACTCTTGAGGAAGAATTCCTTTTTGAGAAAAAGCTTTTAGATATTCATCACTTTTTGCAAGTTTTCGACCTAGGTCGAAAGATAATCCCATGGATTGGTTTTCGTTAGGACTTGAAGCTACCAAATCTTCAAGTGTTATACCAAGTGACCATAATTTGTGTTTAAATATGGAAATCTCCTCAGTGTTTTCTGAATCTCTATTTAAATATTCATTTTCTAATTGATCTGCGTTTGATACTTTGGTGGAATTGCTTTTAACATAATCAAAGATACATGATTTTATAATTCTTTCTGTATATTCAAAAAAGTCGTAAGAACTTGTCAAATCATAATTATCAATAGAGTAATTAAAAGCAGAAATCCCAATTTCAAACTCTTCGCTGTTGTAAGGAAGAGTAGACATATTAAGAAGCTTAGTAATAGCATTATGAATAAAACTTTTGTTTTCTTCGATAAAGCTTTCGCGAAGCTCTATATTACCTAGTCTTAATTCTGTTAAGAATGTTTGGAAATTCTCTTTTGACATTTTGTCTTTACTAAAAAAATTGGACTCCAAATATTACCTCCGAAATTATACCACCAATGGTAAAGTGTAATAATAAGACAAAAAAAGAAGCTAAAATTTAATTTAGGCGATTTCAAAAATCTCCTTGGTCATTTTTTAATGGAAAAAGTAGTAAAATCAATATTTTTGAAATCGTCAATTGACCAGTTATTTTTTTGGAATTACCATAATTGAATTATATATTAAATAATTCAATTCTTCAATAACATAATACCAAAAAACTATACTAGTTAGTTTGACTTTTAAAAAGCTTGAAAACTTTTGTAATGTCTAGGAAATTATGGTGCCCATAATTTCTCACGACGAATTACAAGGAAACAAAAGCCGCTTACGCGTTTTTGTATTTTTGCTTTACAAAACGTGGAAAGTGTATTAAAATAATTGCACAAAAAAAGTTGGTTGTTGTCTGGAGGGATCAGAGTTGAGCATAATTAGATTAGAGAATTTATCTAAGCATTTTAAAGTTTTAAACAGGAGAGAAGGTTTAAAAGGTTCATTTAAGGATTTATTCTCAAGGGATTATAGGTTGGTAAAAGCAGTAGATGGTATTTCGATAGAGATAGAAAAAGGTCAAACAGTTGGGTTTGTAGGACCTAATGGTGCAGGAAAATCGACAACAATAAAGATGATGACAGGTGTTTTAGAACCTACAAGCGGAGAAATACTGATTAATGACAAGATACCATTTAAAGATAGAAAAAATTACATGAAAGGGATAGGTGTTGTTTTTGGTCAGAGAACACAGTTGTGGTGGGAACTACCAGTAATTGAGTCTTTCAAGCTTTTGAAGGAGATTTACCGAATTGATAAAAAAACATATCAAGAAAATACGTCGCTTTTTGATGAACTTGTAAATCTCAAGGATTTATATTCAACTCCTGTAAGATTTCTATCTCTAGGTCAGAGGATGCTTTGTGATATTGCAGCTGCATTTCTTCACAATCCCAAAGTAATATTTTTAGATGAGCCAACAATTGGACTTGATGTCTCGATAAAAAGTAAAATAAGGGATGTAATAAGAGGACTTAATGAAAAAAATCAAACCACAGTAATATTGACGACACATGATGTTAGCGATATCGAAGCATTATGTAAAAAAATTATCATAATAGATAAAGGGTCAATTATTTTTAATGGTAATATCGAAAGAGTAACAAAAATGTTTGGAGCATACAGAACATTGAAAATGGATTTTTCAAGTTATAAGGACAATATGCTTAAAACTGTGGACACAAAAATAAATGAACAATTTGGCAAAAGGTCACAGATCCATGTTGAAAACCTTGAAAACAACTGGATTGGTATAACCATAAACCAGGATGAAATCAAGTTGCTTGAGGTTTTGACGTATCTTATGGGAGAGTATGATTTAAAAGATATTAAGGTTGAAGAAATACAAACAGAGAGCATTATCAAAAAAATATATGAAGGTGAGTTGAAATGAAAAGTTATCTTAGTATTACGAAAAGTAGCTTTATGGCAGGTCTTGCTTATCGCGGTCATTTCTTCTTTTCTCTTTTAGGAAATCTGATTTTTATAACTATTACATATTTTTTGTGGAAATCAATTTTCAAGAATGCAGATATGATTAAGGGTATGACATTTGAGCAGGCTTTTGCCTATCTATCTTTTGCTGCGGCGATTTCAACATCAATGACTACCTGGTCGGACTGGGAAATGTCAAGAAAAGTATTGGAAGGTTCTTTGGTCGTCGATTTAATCAAGCCTCTTGATTTTCAACTTCAGACTTTTTTCTCGAACCTTGGTTTTGTACTTAATAATGTATGTGCATTGACACTTCCAACACTAATTTTTGTAACTACAGTATTCAAGGTAGGTTTTCCGCTCGGGTTTAATTTAGTGTTTTTTATTATAAGCTACATTATGGCAGTTATCATTGCTTTTGTTATTGATTACATAATTGGTTTGGTTTCGTTTTACACTGAGTCGATATGGGGAATAAGTACAACAAAAGATGTTATCATAATGCTGTTGTCAGGGATGGTTATACCTTTGAATTTCTATCCTGAAGCGTTAGCGAAGGTTGTTTTGATTTTGCCATTTCAAGGAATTTGCAATATTCCTGTAAGGATACTGATGGGGAATGGGATGGAGCTAAAGGATTACCTTCAAGCATTAGCTTTTCAAGCGGTTTGGATGGTTGTGCTTATAATTATTAGTAGGGTTTTCTATGCTAAAGCTGTCAAGGTTATTACAGTTAATGGGGGGTGATATTTTGAGTGAAATTAAGTATTACATTAGAATTTATTTTATGATTGTATCTCAATATATTAAATCAAGAATGCAGTTTAGAGCTGATTTTTATGTTAGTACATTTGCCATGCTTATTTTTAATCTTTCGGGAATACTGTCGTTATGGGTTGTGTTTACGAATATCCCTCAGCTTGAGGGGTGGAACTTTTATGAGTTATGTTTTCTTTATTCCTTTACGATGCTTGCTCTTTGTCCGCTTCAAATACTGTTTGATAATGTATGGCAGCTTAACAACCATGTAAGGAATGGTAGCTTTATAAAGTACTATTTTAAGCCTTTAAACATGTTGTTCTACTATATGTCTGAGGTTTTTGATCTTAAGGGTTTGGGACAGATTGTTTTGGGGGTGGGAGCTTTATTATATTCGTCTTCAAAACTCGGGCTTGATTGGAGTGTTTTCAAGATAGCATTACTTGTCTTGGCAATATTAAGTTCTTCACTAATAATGATTTCTATAATGATAATATCCGCATCACTGTCTTTCTGGATAATAAACTCGCATGCGGTAACTGTTTTGTTATTCAGGTTTAGGGACTATTCATATTATCCAATGAGTATATTTGGGAAGAGCTTTAGAGCGATTTTTACTTTTATTATACCAATTGGATTTATTTCATATTATCCTTCACAGATATTTTTACGTTCAGAGGACGTTGGGCTTTTGACAGTAATCTCACCACTTATAGGCATTGTAATGTTTGTGATCGCTTATGCTGTATGGAATAAAGGGACTAGAAGCTTTTCAGGAACAGGTTCATAGGAAATATCGAAAAATTGCCCAAGGGATTTTTTGAATCGCCTAAAAGAAGCTGGAGAAATCTGGCTTTTTTCTATTGGAAATAATTTCAGGGAAAAATTATGTGTTTTAGTTCACACAGTTATGTTATAATCAGATTTGATTAAGGAAGCTTTTGATGAATAATGAATTTATGAGACATAACAATAGGGGTTTAAATAATGAAACTAAGTCTAAAACTTTCTATAGCAGTAACAAAAATTTTAATAAAGATTCTAAGGATAACAAAACGTGGTGGTACTACTTTACCTGGAAAAATAGCTTATACTTTGTACCCTAATATTATTAAGGTGCTGACAGAAAATTATAAAATAATTATGGTAACTGGGACCAATGGAAAGACAACAACTGCAAGGATAATCGGACAGCTATTTGATGAAAACGGCATTGAGTTTATTACCAATAAGTCAGGTGCGAATCTAATAAGTGGTATTACTACTACGTTTCTTGAAGCTTGCAACTTAAGAGGAGAGTCATCCGCGTCATATGCGCTTCTTGAAATAGACGAAGCAGCATTTAGAAGAATAAGTAAGTATGTTGAGCCTGATATCCTAGTAGTAACTAATTTCTTTAGAGATCAGCTTGATCGCTACGGTGAGCTGTATACTACACTAAATGGAGTTAAAACTGGTCTTTCAAACTTAAGAAGAACGAAGCTAATTTTAAATGCTGATGATTCTCTTTGTGCTTCAATCGGAAAGGATTCAGACAAAGAAGCCGTTTATTATGGGATAAGTAATAATGCATGTTTGAGCATAGAGGATAGCAATAATCTTGATGCGTCATTTTGTATTTATTGTAAAAGTAAGTATGAGTATGATTGGCATGTTTATGGTCATTTAGGAGGCTTTAAGTGTCCCACATGCGGATATAGCAGACCTGCTTCGTCGGTAAGTTGTACAAGAGTAATTGAGCTGAATTCTACTTATACAGATATCCAATTTTCAATTGAGAAAATTAAAGAATTTCCGAATAGCGGTTCAGAGGATAAAGAAGTCCATGATGCAAAAGTAAACCTACCAGGACTTTACAATGTATATAATGCATTATCGGCTATTACTTGTGGTGAAATGCTTGGACTACCAGTTGAAAATACGATCAAAGCTATGCAAAACTTTGAATGTGGCTTTGGTAGAATGGAAACAATATACGTAGATGGAAAAAAGATAAAGTTGATTTTGGTGAAGAATCCTACTGGATTTAATCAAGTTATTAACTATCTCCTTACTGAGGATAAAAAAATGCAGGTTGCATTTTTGTTGAATGATAATCTTGCAGATGGAACTGATGTGTCATGGATTTGGGATGTAGACTTTGAAAAGCTTGAAAACAACCAGGATTGCCTGGGAAATGTTTATGCATCTGGAGAACGGGGAGAAGACATGGCAGTCAGACTCAAATATGCTGGTATATATTCAAATAAAATAAGTGTGATAAAGGACTATGCCACACTGATAAGTACAGCGCTTGAAAGAATGGAAGAGGATCAGAGCATGTATATTCTTCCAACTTACACAGCTATGATTGGCATTAGGAAAATACTAAAAGAGAAGTATGGACTCAAGGAATTCTGGAAATAATCGGGGGGAATATAATGTACGAGTTAAATATATGCCATCTTTATCCTGATCTATTAAATTTATACGGAGACAGAGGTAATATAATAGCACTGAAGAGGCGTTCCCAGTGGAGGGGAATTGAGGTCAATGTTACAAATATCTCTCTTGGCGAGAGCTATGTTCCTGAAGACTATGACATTGTTTTTTTAGGTGGAGGTCAGGATTATGAGCAGGGAATAATACAGGATGACTTATTAAAGCAGAAGGGAGCTGAAATAACAAATGCAATTAAGAATGACAAGATATTTTTATGCATTTGTGGAGGATATCAGCTTTTAGGGAAGTACTATAAAACATGGGATGGAAATGATATAGAGTTTTTAGGAGCTCTTGATATTTGGACTATTGGTGGTAAAGAAAGAATGATTGGAAATATTGTTTTTGAATGTGAGTTTTTAAAAAACGAGTCGTGTGATGGCAGAATTGTAGGATTTGAAAATCACTCGGGAAGAACCTACTTAGGGTCTGATGTCAAGCCACTTGGTAAGGTTATTTCAGGAAATGGAAACAATGGTGAGGATAATTGGGAAGGAGCACATTATAAAAATGTCTTCTGCTCCTATTCTCATGGTAGTTTGCTTCCTAAAAACCCTTCTTTTACAGATCATTTGCTTGCTATTGCCTTAAAGCAAAAATATAAGGATTTTGTTTCTTTACAGCCACTTGATGATGTTTTAGAAGAAATGGCGCATAATACAATGATTAAAAAAATCATATAGTCTAGGGCATTTCAATAATGCCTTAGAGTATCTTTCTATAGATCTTGAAAAGGTTATCCTCATAAACTTTTTGAAAGTTTTTGTCCTCACGAAGATAAGTATCAAGAGAGTCATCCTTTGATACTAAAAAGTGAGAAAAGTTATATTTTTCAATAAATTTCATATAATGCAGTTTGCTTCGCTTCATATCAAGATAATCGATTATTATATCATCCTTCTTGTTAAAGGACTTCAAGAAAATCTCAGCTCTTGAATCTATAAAAGCTTTTATTCCGCAAAATTCAATGTATCCTCCAGTATTATAGTCGTTGTAAAGACGTATTTTTGATACATCTGTGTTATTTTTAAGATACTCAATAGCTTTTATTGGCCTGAACTCATTCATATTATCTGTATAGTCATATTTTTTTGTAAATGGTGTATAAATGATTATAACCGATAGCAAACTTATTAATGTGTATTTTTTCCATCCTGTTAGCGTAGATGTTAATGTGATGTTTATATCCTTAATGTAGAACACCACAAGCGGGAGTCCGATTACAAAGAAAAGGGCAAAGCTTCTTACTGATGACAATGCCATATAAAGTGTTCCAATTGTGATTAGAGAATACCTAAGTGTGGTATTTCCTTTGATCTTTATATGAATTAGAAAAAATGCCAGCAGGATTATGAATATGATAATTCCAAATATTCCTTTAAAATCTGGAGACATCATTTCGTTTACGCTTGAGCTAACAGTTTTATTTCCATATGAATTAATTAAATAAAGCATGTTTTTAATCCCATAAGGATTTATAAAACCAACAGCAAATGAAACTAAAGCAGCAGCTATTATTTTAATGTATCCATAGCCTTGAGTGTTGATTAGTGGTAGCTTTGTTTTGACTCCATCGATAATATATGGAATCAGTAAAACGAAAAAGAACAGCCACATTGCAGAATGTATATTTACTAGCAGTAATGAGAGAAAAGGCAACAGGAGGAGGTAGATGCTTTTTTGATTACTAATATATTTTTCCAATACAAATATTAAACATAAGAAAATCAATGTTGAAAATACCTGTGGTCTTGGAACCATAAAAAAAGATGAAAAAACACATGAAGTAAGAGCTATAATAACTGAAATGAATCTATTTCCATTGCTTATAAAAAGGCATAGTCTATAAACCAATAGAGAAATTGCATAATAGACGATTATTGTAAAAATATATATTCCTACTTCACCAAAAAATTCGAATAAAAAATAGAAAATAACCGAGGAAAGCCATTGTTGTGCAGTGAAAAAAAGTTCTTCATGCATTGTGAAAGGCTCAATATGCGGGAATCCAGCCTCTACATAATATTTTCCTGTATTAATAAGCCAATAAGTGTCATTTTGCATTGAAGGGGCAAAAAGAAAAAAACAAGGAAATAAAAACATTATAATCAATAAGAAACCCTGAAAGCTTTTTTTGTGCATTAGACTGATTTTATGCTCCATTTTATCACCCTTAAATTTTTTTGGAAAAGCAAAAGAAATGTAGTTCAATATTAATTGTATCAGATTAGAGTGAAATTAACAAATTTAAAAAATAAAAAATAAGAAATAAAAAATAAAAAAACACTTGCAAATTATTTTAGCATCTGCTATATTATATGAGGACGAGCGGTAAGGCAAATATGCGCTATTAGCTCAGTTGGTAGAGCACCTGACTCTTAATCAGGGTGTCCGCGGTTCGAGCCCGCGATGGCGCATTTTAAAAAGAACTTCAAGATTAATCTTGAAGTTCTTTTTGTTTTGTGAATTATTTTGCAACAGCATTAAAATTCGCAGCTATAATCATAACGTCCTGCATATTTATTGCGCCATCACTGTTTAAATCGTATGCAGCTTTATAATTTGAATCACCCTTGACTGAGTTGAAGCTCAATGCCAAAAGAATAACATCTGACATATTTACTGCGTCATCATCGTTAAGGTCCCCAGATAGAGTTGGTCTTGTTGTTGGTGTAGGAGTAGGGGTACTTGTTGGTGCAGTTTCTTTTTTATTGAACTTCCAAGAACTTAAATTAAGTAAATAGTCGCTTCCGCCAGTGAATTTAAGAAATACATCATGAACACCAGTTGTCTCGCTAACTGTACATGACTTATTTTCCCATGTCTGCCAACCACCAGTTCCAGTTACATTACAAGTCCCAATCAACTTACCTGTTATACCATCAAGTCGTACTTCTATACTTCCACCCTGTGTATTACTTGATACTCTAGCATCAAAACTCGTTGCAGCAGAGCTGCCAAAATCAACTCCTTTAATTTTGATCCAGTCTCCGTTTTGTATCATACTAACACTTCGTCCGCCTTCGCTGCATACTTCAGTTTCAGTACCAGACTCCTTACACATATTTACGGCAGTATTTGTAACATAAGGATCTACATATTTTAATTGCTTTAAACCATCTTCAGTTGGAATTACCTGCTTAATAGTTCCATCAGCATTGTGAAACATTTGATCAATAGCAACATTTCTTTGATAATTAGTTTCTACTCCTCGTTGTTTACCTAAATTTCGGTTGTGATATATACAATACCAGTTATCCTTATATTTCAAAGTTACTGCATGGTTATTGTTATTGTAGTTGTCTGGAGGTTGTGGCAAAATAACGCCTTTATATGTAAAACCTGTGGTAGGACTGTTGCTCATCATATACTCAATCTTTGAAGCTCCTTGAGAAAAATCGCTAGCATAAGAAAAATAGTATTTACCATCGTACTTATGCATCCATGAAGCTTCAAAAAATCGTGGTGCAGTCATTGTTGATGCAGATCCCACAGTGCTTATCATATCACTGCCTAGCTTAATAACCCTGATATTACTCTCTCCGTTACCTCCAAAATACATATATGCTTGCGCGTCATCATCAACAAAAACACCAGGGTCAAATAACCACATGTTTGTTGCAGGTTGCACTCCTTGAGTGCTTCCAGTTACGAGCGCGGATGAACGTGGATCCTTGAAAGGTCCAGTGGGACTGTCACTCACAGCTACACCGATTCCATTTCCTCCATTACCATAATACAAATAGAATTTGTTATTTCGATATACGATTGATGGTGCCCAAGATACATTAGCCCATTTAGAATCGTTTTTTGCATTAAAAACCTCACCATGGTCGGTCCAGTTCTTCAAATCATCTGTTGATATACAAGTGACATCAGGAATATTGTAAGATGACTGATTGGCTGTTGCATCTGCATCATGTGACATGTAAACGTAAAGTCTTCCTTTATACTCTACTGCGGTAGGATCAGCAGTATAACGCTGAGAGAAAATAGGATAGTCTGCAAAACCTTTTGCTGGGAACATTGAGATTACAATGCTCGAGATAAAAACAACTGCGCATGCCTTTCTAATGCATTTTAACATATAAACACTCCTTTACTAAAAATCGAAACATATAAAAAGTAAGAATTATGTAAATATAATTATACAATACTAATATACTTTGCTCAATTAGCCGAGCCAAACATCCAAAGAAATCTATACAAATCAAAAAAAAACTATACTATATTAAATTAAATACAATTAATCTTTTACATCAAAACAAATTATTACGCGTCAAGATATTTACTGAAAAGTGTTTTGATGGTATAATATGGTCCGTGTGTTAAAGAATGATTGAATATTGCTCTGTATTCAAAATGGAACTTATTCAATTCATTCGATGTCTAAATATTTCGAGGTGATATGATGTTTAAAAATAGCAAAAGAATCAGTAAGGTAAAGAGAATTATCAGTTTATTAGTATTACTCATAGGACTTGTCATGATAATATTTGTTCCATCAATAGCTTATTCAGAGTCATCCTCTAAAAATCTTGAGATGTCTGTTAAAGTTGGTTATGAGGATACGATTAGGGTAGGTTCAAGTTGTCCATTTAGGATAAGTCTTATAAATAAGGGTGAGGAGCTTTCAGGTGAAGCGCAGGTTATCGCGGATACAGGTTATATGACAAAAGTTATATATGCTACACCGTTTACCTTGCCAAAGGGTTCTAATAAGGAATTGTCAATGGAAGTTCCTATTAATACTGCAAATAAAAAAATTGAATTCCAGATAGTTAAAGGGAAAAAAGTTTTAAAAACATTCAAATACGAGTTTAAAAAACTAATATCACCTGAGACACCTGTAATAGGAATTTTGAGTGATGACAAGTCGGGGCTTAAAATGTTAAATGGAATAAAGATTTCTGAAAATATTACGCAAAACAATATTCAAATGGCGCAAAAGTATGCAGGAATGATTCCAAAAGTACAAGGTGATTTATTGCCTGACAGACCTGCTGAGGTTATCAGATTAGATAACACTAATTTTCCAGTAAATCAAGAAGCCTTAAATGGATTTGATTTCATGGTTGTTTCTGATTATGATACTTCAAGTCTAAATGACAGCCAAAAAAAAGCTATTGAAAACTGGGTAAATAAAGGGAACTGCCTTATCGTCGGAACAGGTCCAAATAGCAACAAGGTATATAAAGGATTTAGTGATATCCTCAAGCCTTTCGAGGTTGCAGGTCAAAAGAGTATTTCCATTTCAAAAGAGCTCAAAGAATATACTGAGAAGGAAGTTTCTATTGACGAAGTTGTTGTTTCAACAGGTAAAATTGGTGATGGAACTGTTCTGATAGGTAGTAAAAGCAATCCACTCGGGGTGGAATACAAAAAGGGCAATGGAAAACTAATAATTCTCGCCTTTGACCCTACACTAAATCCTATTTCTTCGTGGAAGGATGCGGATTCGATGTGGAGAAAGCTTCTTGCAACAAATAACTCAAATGATATAATTTCTTCAAATATGCAATATCCAATGTACAGAGGATATAATGAAGGTGTTGTTTATCAGGTACCAGAGTCCCAGACACCTGTTATTTCATTGCTTCTAATACTAATTATAATTTACATTATACTAGTGGGTCCAGTAATTTATATCATATTAAAGGTCCGAGACAAAAGGGATTTGAACTGGGTTATAATTCCTGTGATTGCCTTTGTTTTTATTGGTATTATATATTTAGCAGGTTTTAAAACCAGGTATAATACATCGATTCTTAATAGTTTTTCAATAATTGATATTGATTCCTCTTCAAATGTAGCTCATATAAAAACGTCAATGAGTGCATTTAACAATAAAAAGGGAAACATGATATTTGAATACTCAAAGGATTCTGGAGTTGAGGTGAATCCGAATAGGGATAACTCTTATAATCCACAGTATAATCCAGAGGACTATAAAAATGCGCAAATAGTAGGGAAAAAGGTTATTGGAGATGATATGCTGTATGAGCATTACAATGCAGGAGTATGGGAGCCTATTCTTGTCACAGCAAATAAAACAGAGAAGTATGAGGGAGTTGTTATAGACTCTGTTAAAATTGAAAACAACAGCCTTAATGCAGTAATTAAAAATAAAACAAATAATACATTTGAGGAATCCTTTATTTCTATTGGAAACAATTTTTTATTTGTTGGGGATGTAGCTCCAGGAAAAGAACAAAGAATCAATGTATCTTTGAATGATAAATCAAAAGTAAAAAAAAGCTTCTCGGAGTATTTGAATTTTAGATATCCATACCAGCCATATTCATCGTCAGGAAAACGACCGAAGGATTGGAAGGAACAGATAAGAAAGCGGAGCGGGTTCGAAGAGCTTTTAAACTCTGGAATTGTTACTAATACGAATACAAAGATTACTTTTTACGCCTTAAACTATAATAATGTTGACTATGGAATAAAGTTAAATGGAAAGAAGCCTAAAAAATATAACACAAATATTATTTATTATTCTCAGGATATCTTGTTTGAAAAGGGGATAAGGGTCAATATTCCTGAAAATATGGTAAGTGCTGTATTTGAAGGTGGGGAAGTTAACTTTGGGGGTGAATATGGTCAGGATATGATAATAAATAAAAGTACAGAGGTATTATTTAAATTTGAATTACCTAAGGGTTTTAGTACTGAAGATTTTACAATAAATTGGTCTAATAATGATATTGATTTAAATAATAAGGATATGTACGCTGGTCAAAGTCAACTTGATGAGAAAGCTTACAAGACTTTTGTGTATAATAATAACAAAAAAGAATGGGAAGAGGTGCCAGAAAAGTTTAATCCAAATGGCAATTTGGTTCCATATATAAATAACTTAAATGAAATAAAGGTGAAAGCAAGTATAAATTTAGATACTGACACTGAGGGTCCAGGGTATTATATGTCAAGACCTGAAATACAACTAATTGGGGTGGTGAAATAATGCTAATTATTGAAAATCTGGTTAAAAGATATGGTAAATTTAATGCAGTAGATAATCTTTGCCTTGAAATAGGCAAAAGTCAAATATTCGGTTTTGTTGGAGCAAATGGAGCAGGAAAGACAACCACTATGAAAATAGTTGCTGGTCTTTTGAAACAGACTGATGGGAAAGTACTGGTTGATGGGGTCAATATAGAAAATTATCCAGTAGATTACAAAAAGAAAATCGGCTATATGCCTGACTTTTTTGGCGTTTATGATGATCTTAAGGTTATGGAATATTTGGATTTTTACGGTGGAGTATACGGAGTTGCTAAAGCTGAGCGTCCTAAAATAGCAGATCAGCTTCTAGAACTGGTAAATCTCACAGATAAAAAGGAAGCTTATGTAGACAGCCTTTCAAGAGGAATGAAACAAAGGCTTTGTCTCGCAAGAAGCCTTATACACAATCCTGATCTTCTTATACTTGATGAACCAGCATCAGGACTTGATCCGAAAGCAAGGGTTGAAATGAAGGAGATACTCAAAGAACTAAAAGATATGGGAAAAACCATAATAATTAGTTCTCATATACTTCCTGAGCTTGCCGAGCTTTGTACATCTATTGGTATTATTGAAAAAGGAAAAATGATTGTAAGCGGGACGGTTGAAGAAATAATGGAAAAAGTCTCGCATAAAAAAACAATAAGGGTTAGGGTTCTTCATGATTTGGAACCTATGGTAAAGTTATTAAGAGAGCAACCTTCTATTGGAACTATTAATACTCATAATGATTATTTGGATGCAGAATTTAATGGAACAAAAGAAACTATGGCAGAGATTCTAAAGCTATCTGTTGGAAGCGGTGTACCTGTTATATCCTTTAATGAGGTGGATAGGAATTTAGAGTCTGCATTTATGCATCTAATGCTTGAAGGAGGGGAAGAAAATGCAAATTAATCCGATAGTAGAAAAAGAATTAAAAACAAAAATGAGGGGCTGGAGGGCACCTGCATTAATTACAGTTTATCTTGGCTTTTTACTTTTAGTTATTACAGTTTATTTTATATATAATAATAAGTTGACTCAATTTGGATTAGGGAGCTTCAATCCGCGAGTAGCAATGAACGCCTATAACACACTTGCGTTATTTCAGCTTTTTCTGTTGCTTTTTATAACTCCTGCAATGACTGGTGGTGCTATTAGCAGTGAGAGGGAGAGACAAACGCTAGATCTGTTGCTGTGTACAGATTTCTCTGCCTTTAAAATTATAACTGGAAAAATGTTTGTTTCAATTGTTCATGTACTGCTACTAATAACTGCTTCGCTTCCATTGATGTCAATAGTATTCCTTTTTGGAGGGGTAGGCGTTGCTGATATACTGCTCTTGTTTTTCTTTTATATTGCTACAGCTATCATGCTTGGAAGCATTGGAACTTTTTTTTCAACTATTTTCAAAAAGACTATTGTATCAATTGTTATTACTTACATAACTGTATTAGTTATTACAATAGGATCATTTGTAGTTATGGCAGTGTTCTTTTTACTAACAGGAGTGACTGGTACTCCTTCATTTCCTGAAGTTGCAGGCTTTCTTTTTTCAAATCCCATTTTTGGATTTGGTTCTGTTATAGAAGGGACTGCTGGAAATTCGTCAATTTTTAGTGGATTTGCACAAATGGCGAATTCTGGATTAGCAAATGGTGTTTTTATTAAGTCTTGGATGATAAATGTTGTATTTGATTTTTCAATAGCTGCAGTGTTAATATATCTGAGTACAGTAAGGATCAGACAGTTGAAATAATAAAATAATTATTAGAATGTCGATTGGTGGAATATGGGGATGAAAGATATATACAATGGACTAAAAAGCTTAATTATAAGAATAAGGATAAATAAAGCAATGAGATTAATTGCATATGCTTTGATAGGTGCTGGAATAGTATCATTTGTGATATCTTTTACTGCATTATTCATTGTAATTCCTTTTCTAACGATAAAGATACTTTATACGTATACTTTATCAGTATTAGCGGTTTTAGTAGTATCAATCTTTATAAAGCCAAAGATTCAAAGTGTAATAAAAATTGCGGACTCATTAGGTCTTAAGGAAAGGCTTGTTACGGCATATCAGCTTAAGGATGATGATTCGCTTATAGCAAAGGCACAAAGAGATGATGCGTTTAATGCGGTTAAGGATACTGACTTTAAACTGCTTTTTCCAATAAAGATTCCATACTTGAGACTTGTAACATCAATTGTTCTTGTGGGTCTTGTATTTGTACTCAATATAATACCAACACCTGCTAAGGACAAAGCTTTTAACTCAGAAAACATAATAAAAGAGACCAAAAAGCAAACTGAGATGCTAAAGAAAGAGATAAAAAAAGTTAACAAGGATTCGAAGATTTCAAAAGAAAAGCTCAAAGAGCTAAATAAAAAGGTAGATGAGCTATTGAATGAATTGAAAAAGGCAAAAAACGAAGAGGATGCTCTAAAAGCTTTATCTAAAGCGGATCATGAGATTGATAAGTTAAGCAACAGCTTTAAGGAACAAGCGCTTAATAAGCTTTCAAAGGCTCTTGGTAAAAATCAGCTCACAAAGGAGCTTGATGAGGCTTTTAAGGATGGAAGCAAGGAAAAGATTGATAAAGCTAAAAATGAGTTTATGGAAAAACTTAAAAAGGCTAATGAAAAAGATAAAGATGAACTTCAAAAGGAACTAAAAAAGGCATCAAATGATGCAGAGGATGAAGAAATTAAAAAGAGCCTCAATAATCTTGCGGCTGCTGTTAAATCAGGAAATTCATCTTCTCAAAAGTCAAGCCTTAAAGCTTTAGAGGATGCAGTGAGTAAGAATTCAAGCAATGGATCATCAACAGGTAAGTCATTTGTTAATATGAAGCAGGCATTAAATGAGGCAAAATATCAGATATCAAAGAAGTCTGGCAGTAATTTATCATTTTCGCAAAATAGCGGGCAAACAAGCGACCAGAGTGGAAGCAGTGGGGATGCTAGTGATAGCGAGGGTAACCAACAATCTGGGGATGGACAGGGTGCTCAGGGAGATCAGGGAGACCAAGGAAACCAAGGCAGTGGAGCTTCTCAGGGAGGAAGTCAAGAAGGAAGTCAGGGTGGACAATCTGGAGCGGGTGCACAGGGTAATGGTCAGGGTAAACAATCGGGCAGCGGACAAGGTAATGGGAAATCACAAGGTGGTGGTGGAGGAGCTGGAAGCGGCACTACCAATAAAGATGGAGGGTATTCTGGAACTGAGAGCAGTGGAGGTTCCAGGAAGCCAGGCGATAAAAAATTAGTGGATTATGAAAAGATCTATGTACCAGAAAGGCTTGGAGGAGACTCAAAAATATCACAGGTTAAGGGACAAAAGGGTAATAGTGGTCAGAGTCAATTCACAGATGTTGATGGCGTTCCAGTAGAAAAAGGGGAGGCTATTCCATATAATGAGGTTTTACAGGAGTATCAGGATGAGGCAATATCAAGCTTAAATGATTCGCCAATTCCGCCAGGAATGAAGGATATCGTGAGGGAGTATTTCTCAACACTTGAATAGGGAGGCATTTATGGAGGTTGGTAACGCAGAGATTAAAAACGTATTGGATACGGTTGCAAAAATAGAAAATGAGGTAGCTAAGCATATTGTAGGACAAAAGGATCTTATAAGACAAGTCATTATCACTATATTAGCTGGAGGAAATGTTCTTTTGGAAGGTGTCCCTGGTCTTGGTAAAACAAGGCTTGTCAAAACATTGGGAAAGGTGATGGATCTCCAATTTTCCAGGATACAATTTACGCCAGACCTTATGCCAGCAGATGTTGTTGGTACGAATATTATAACAAAATCTGAAGAGGGCAGCGGAAGTTTTAAGTTTCAAGCTGGACCGATATTTAGCAATATAGTACTTGCAGATGAAATAAACAGGGCAACTCCAAAGACACAGAGTGCACTTTTAGAAGCAATGCAGGAAAAGACTGTAACAGTTGGCAATACAACATATGAATTGGCTCAGCCATTTTTTGTTATGGCTACACAAAACCCAATTGAAATGGAAGGAACATATCCTTTACCAGAAGCCCAAATGGACAGGTTTTTATTTAAGCTCAATGTACCGTTTCCATCAATGAATGAGCTTTTCGATATTGTTTCAATGACTACATCAGGGAGCGAAGAAGAGCTCAAAATGGTTACAAATGGTGAGGAAATAATTAAAATTAGGAATATAACTAGAGAGATCCCAGTTGCAAAGCCCGTTATGGAGTATGCCATTAAGCTAGTATTAGCAACTCATCCTGAAAGTGAGTATGCGCCAGAGTCTACAAAAAAGTATATTCGCTTTGGCTCAAGCCCAAGAGGTGCACAGGCCATCATGTCTACAGCAAAAATACGCGCTGCTCTTGATGGACGTTTCAATGTTGCATTTGAGGATATAAAGTATGTTGCATATCCTGCATTGAGGCATAGATTTTTCTTAAACTTTGAGGGAATTTCAAAGGGTATTACAACTGATAGCATGATAAGTGAAATCATAAAGGAAATTGGTTAAAATAAAAATTAATCAAAAATCAAATTGATAAAAATGATAGGAATAAAAGTCATAATCATTTGAAAGGTAATAAAAAGTGGGCAGTCAAATATTTGACAGTGATTTTTTAAGAAAACTTGAACAGCTTGTTATATCAGCTGGAATTACTCTCGCAGATGGGTCTTCGGGTAATAGAAAATCAAGAGCTAAGGGAAGTTCTGTGGAATTTTCAGACTATCGTGAGTACTCAATTGGAGATGATTTTAAGAGGATAGACTGGAATGCTTATGGTAGGTTTGAAAAGCTTTTTATCAAGCTTTTTATGGAGGAGAGAGAAGCGCCAGTTCAGATTTTTTTAGACACCAGCAAATCAATGGATTGGGGTGAGCCCAATAAAAGCATTGCTGCAAGAAGGCTTGCGGCTGCTCTAAGCTATATTAGCCTTGCCAACTATGATACAGTTTCATTAGCCTGCATGACTGATAAAACTGAGCTGACAAGAAATTCATTGAGAGGAAAGAACTCATTTGCTGAGGTGTTGAACATACTTGAGGGGCTGGAGTTTGGAGGCAATACTGATATTTATAATGCAATTTCAAAGTACAATATGAAAATGGGTAAAGGAATATCGATCGTAATATCTGATTTTTTTTCAAATGGCAATATTTTAGATATGATTAATTATCTCAAGTATAGAAGGCAGGAAGTGTATTTATGCCAAGTACTGAGTCCACAGGAGATAGAGCCTGAGCTTAATGTAAGCCTTAGGCTTATTGATTCTGAAACAGGAGAACATAAGGATGTTACAGCGTCTCCTTTGCTGATTAGAACATATAAAAAGGTGTTTAACAGGTTTATAGATGATATTGAAGAGAAATGTATAGTACGTGGTGTTTATTTTATTAAGATGGATACCTCAATGCCTGTAGAATATATGATAAAAATGGTGGTGAACGGGACATGACATTTTATTCACCATTGGCACTTATAGCTTTAGTTACGGTTCCAATAATCATCTTGCTTTATATCTTAAAACAGCGTCATAAGGATTATACTGTTTCAAGTCTTTACCTATGGGATGAAGTGCTTAAGGATATTGAGGCAAATGCTCCTTGGCAGAAGCTTAGGAAAAATCTTCTGATGATACTTCAAATTATTGCAGTTGTTTTATTAGCATTAGCACTTTCAAAGCCTTTTATTACAGGGATTGGTGGAGCTAAAAATGTTGTAATTGCGCTAGATACTTCAATGAGCATGCAGGTTGAGCATGACGGAAAAAGTAGATTTGATGACGCGAAGGCAAGAGCAAAGTCCTATATAGAAAGCCTAAAGCCAGGGACACAGATAACCCTTATAAGTGCAGGAAAAAACCCTGTTATTGAGGAGAACCTAAGCAACAATAGGAATAATATCTTAGAAAAGCTGGCAGAATTGAAGGTTACTAACAGCGTGTCAAACGGTGAGGATTTTAAGAGCCTTGTTACGTCAATCATTAAGCAGCAGCCAGACACAGATGTTGTAATATTTGGAGACAGGGAATTTAATATACCTGGTGAAAATGTCAGCTACTCAATAAAGCATGAAACTGAGGATAACTATGCAGTTACGTTGCTTTCTCATTCTGTGACACAAAAGGGAATAAGTGTTTTATGCAAAGTAGCAAATTACAGCACGGTTGATGCGGTTATTCCTTTAAGTCTTTATGCAGACGGAAAGGTTTTTGATGCTAAAAATGTTGAAGTTAAGAAGAATGATACATCGGATGTATATTGGAATACAGTTCCTAAAGGTGTTAAGCTTCTTGAGGTAAGAATAGATAAGAAGGATTCACTAAGCGTTGATAACAGAGCATGGAATGCAGTAAATTCAACAAAAGTCAAGAAGGTTCTGCTTGTAAGTAATGGAAATGTATTTATTGAAAAATTTGTCTCATTATCAAAGGGGATTGAGATATATAAAGGTGGAATGAATAATACTGATTCTTTGAAGGGATATGACTTGTATATCCTAGATGGGGTTATTCCAAAGAAGATTCCTACTGATGGGAATATACTGATTTTTAATCCGCCGAAGAATGATCTTTTTGAAGTGGAGGGAGAAGTGGAAGCACCTGTAATAGAGAAATTAGATCCAGATATATTTAAGTATATAAATGATTATGATTTTTCAATAGGAAAGATTAAGGTTCTGAAGGCACCAAAATGGGCAAAGGACATTATTAAGCTGAAATCTGGCTCAGCAGGTTTTAGTGGTCAATATAAAAACAGAAGAATATTAGCCCTTGGATTTGATTTGCACGATACTGATATTCCACTAACAAAGGCGTTTCCAATTATTATGACCAATATGTTCGAATGGTTATTGCCTTCTGCCATAGAAAATGTTGAATTTGCGCAGCCAGGTGATGCGATAAACTTCAGTCTTAATCCAAAGGCGAAGGAGGTACGTTTGTTGACACCTTCTGGTAGGGATATAAAAATTGCACCACCTTTTCCAGCTCTGACTTTTGATGATACCAGAGAGGTTGGAGTATATACTCTGAATCAAAAAACAGATGAAGGGGATAGTTCTTACAGCTTTGCTGTCAATCCTCCTTCTAAAATGGAGTCGGATATTTTAAATGGTGAAGAAAAATATAATGTAATAAATGATGATGAAAAAGATGACAATGGAATAAAAGAAGGTAATAAGAATGATGGTAAAGTCAAAGAAAAAGAATTAAATGAAAATACAGCATCCAAAAATGTAAGCAAAAGTCCTTTGAAGACAGGAATGAATCTTCAGAGGCTAATATTAGGGCTTTTATTATTCGTTTTATTAATAGAATGGTGGGTTTATTCAAATGGGGTTTAGTTTTACTTATCCGTTAGTGCTTTTATTAATACCATTGATAGGGGTATATATTGTCTATACTTCAAGAAAATTAAAGCGTCTTCCGACACAAAGAAGGGTGCCAATAATTACCTTAAGGTCGGTTGTATTTTTATTGATTATATTGACTTTAGCAGGCTTTGGTATTAAGAAGACTTCAAATGATGTTACAACTGTTTTTGTGGTTGATGGCTCTGACAGCACCTCAAAGGCAATAAGTCAAGTTGATGAATTCATAAAAGAAGCGTTAAAGAGCAAAAAGAATTCTGACAAAGTCTCTGTTGTAAACTTTGGTACAAACTCCCTTGTCGAGTTTACTCCAACAAGGAATGCAAATTTTTCTTCGATGGAGACGAAGATTAACGGAAGATTTACAAATATAGAACAAGCTCTTAGATATGCAGCGTCTCTTATTCCATCGGGTGATAGAAAGAGAATTGTTTTAATGACGGATGGAGAGGAAAATGCTGGCGATGCTTTAAAGGAAGCAAAGGTTTTAAAGGAACAGGGAGTCACACTTGATATATATAAAATTAGTACTAATGTTGGGGACGAGGTACAGATTAAAAGTATAAAGGTTCCAGAGTCTTTGAGACTTAAAGAGAAGTTTGAGGTTCAGATAAAGATCAATAGCAACGTAAAAACAAAAGCAACACTAAAGCTATACAGGGATAGAGAATTGAACTCTCAACAAGAGGTTCTGATAGAAAAGGGTGAAAATAATTTTGCGTTTGAAGACTCTGCTGAAAAAGGCGGTGTCGTGACGTATTCGGCTGAAATTGAGCCTTTAAATGATTCTATTACTCAAAATAATAAAATGTCAACATACAGCTATATTGAGGATGTCGCTCGGATTTTAGCAATACATGAAAAGAATAAAGGAGCATCAGAGCTTGCAAGAATCCTCAAGAATGATGCTAATGTCACTTTGAGTAAGCCAGCCAACCTTCCAACTGAGTTAGAGGATTTGCAAAAGTATGATGCTTTCATAATATCAAATGTTCCTGAGGATAAGTTTGACAAAAAGTTCTTAGACAATCTTGAGGTGTGTATAAGGCATATGGGAAAAGGGCTTCTTGTTACAGGTGGTGACGAGAGCTACGCAATCGGAGGATATTTTGATACTGTACTTGAAAAGGTGCTTCCAGTTAATATGGGTATTAAAACAAAGCAAGAAAACCCTAATCTTGGATTGCTCATCGTTATTGACAAGTCGGGAAGTATGACCGAGGGTCAGTATGGAGTGTCAAAGATTGAACTCGCAAAGGAGGCTGCAATCCGCTCAACAGAGGTATTAAAGAAAGATGATATGATTGGAGTAATAGCATTCGATGATGCAGTGCAATGGGTTGTAAAACCTAAAAAGCTCACCGATCTCAAAGGCATTCAGGACTCAATAGGTACAATACGCGCAGGCGGAGGGACACAGATTATTCACCCTCTTGAAGAAGCTGTCGCAGCCATCAAGGATACAAAAACTAAGTTGAAGCACATAATACTTTTGACTGATGGTCAGGCTGAGAAAACAGGTTATAAAGCTATTATTGAGGATTTAAACAAGGAAGGAATTACACTTTCAACAGTTGGAGTTGGAAGTGGGGCGGATAATTATCTTCTTCAGATTCTAGCAAAAGGCGGAAAGGGAAGATTTTATGCTACAGATGAATTCACTGATATACCTAAAATATTTACAAAGGAAACATATTTAGCTGGTAAGAAATATCTTAACAACAGGACTTTCACACCAAAGCTAACAGCCTTTTCGCCTATTTTAAATCAAATAAAGGCAATTCCTACACTTGATGGATATGTAAGTACAACATCAAAGCAAACTGCAAAGGTCATATTTTCAAGCGATCAGGACGATCCAGTTCTAGCTACATGGCAGTATGGGCTTGGAAGGACTGCGGCATGGACGTCTGATGCAAAAAACATTTGGGCATCAAAGTGGATGGGATGGGACCAGTCACCTAAGTTCTGGAAAAACATGATGTCTTGGCTGATGCAAAAAAAGTCAAGAGAAGACTACAGTATTGTTGGAAGTCTTGATGGCGGAAAAGGTTTATTGGAGTTTAAGATTCCAAATGATGAAATATCTCAAAAGGGAAAGATTGAGGCTTTAGTTATCAGCCCTTCAGGAAAACAAGAAAAGTCAGAACTTGAGCCAGTTTCACCAGGTGTTTACAGAGGGAATTTCACAGGTGATGAAACAGGTGTATATATGGCAAATGTAAATATAACCAGTGAGGAAGGTGCTGTCAGGAGCTATAACTCGGGTATTGTAATACCTTACTCTGCTGAGTATGATATAACAAGGGAAAATGGCAGCGAGCTAATTGAAAGATTGGCTACTCAAAGTGGCGGAAGGATAATAAAGGACTCAAGTCAAGTGTTTGCAGGAAAACTAGCGTCTATAGTAAATATTAATGATGCTACTAATATCCTGATTATACTAATAATTATTTTACTAATGATTGACATAACCATTAGAAGGCTTAATATACATTTTAAAATATTGGGGAAAGTTTTTATCAGGATGAATAGCTATAGAATCTCAGCTGGTGGTGTTTGCAGCTCTGCAATTGATTCTATAAAGTCACAAATGGTAAATAAAGAGCAAGTGAATGAAACAAGAAAAACATCAAATGATGACAAGCCTTCAAAAGCAAAAGAGAAGCCGATTGAGATAAAGTCGGATTCGGATGGTGATAGTCATATTTCAAAGATGCTTGAAAAGAAGAGGAAGAGGGAGGGTTAATGTATGGTTCAAGAAGTTTTAAAGGAAACATATACTTTTTATAAAAAGAATTTTGGAGTAGCATTTTTATTTGGTTTAAATTTCTTTATTCTAAATGAAGTTATGAGTATTGCAAATAATTTAAGAAAGAATTATGGAATTAAATTAGATGCATTAACGGGAATTCTGTATATAGTTGTGTTGTGTTTTTCTTTTTATTTTATGGCTAGATTAAGCCTAAGTATGTATTATTTTATATTTGAAGTTATTAATGGCAGAGAGTGTAAAAATCTAAATAGAGCTTATAACAGTATTGCTTATAGGTTTAAATTATATATTGTAGCCACTATTAAGTATTATGTAATTTGTATCCCAGTTTTTATATTAAATATAGTTTCTGTTTCTATTGGAGATAGTATAATTAGATTTATAGCATTTTCATTATCCATGTTATTCCAATATTTATATTCTACGTTTTTTTACTTTATTCCATTGTTTTCAATTTTTGAAGAATTAAATGAAGGCGATGTTAAAAAAAGTGTGGCATTAGTAAAGAAGAATTATTTTAGTATATTTATTTTATTGCTAATTACAAGTTTTGTATGGGAACTGCCTTTTTTATATTATGTTAATCTTTTCTCAAATGATCTAAGTTTTTCAGATTTGATATTAAGAGACATACTAAGATATTCTGTGCAAATTTTTATTAAGCCGTTCTCGTATATTGCTATAATAATTATCTTCATTAAATCTACTGGAAAAACTGATATGGCCAGTGAAGAATAATTAATAGAAAATTTGAAAAGTGGGGCTTTTTGCCAGATGTGGCTGATTTCGATGGATATCATATGAACGCACTAAAGTAGAAGTAGAGAAAACATGATTTTAAATTTTATATTAAAATGAGTAGTTTTCTTGATTTTCAAAATAATAATATAAGTGTATAATTGATTTGTATTAAATACAATTAAGCTTTTACATTTATATATCGCAAAATTCCGTTAAAGCGTTCGTTATTTTGCTCTGCTAAATGTAAGATTAATTATGTTTTTAATTTAGTAAAATGCTTTATCAATAAATGAAGGAGGATTAATCAATTATGAAGTACAATGTAAATGTTGTGTTTATTGATAAGAACACACATGAATTTATTGATCATGACCATTTTGTTGATGGTGAATTAAGCTTAAGACCAGTTGAAGATGAAGGTGTTATGGATATACTTTTAAAAATTAACGAAATTATGCTTGATGATAATGTTTATATGGTTAGCTCAAGACGTTATTCCATAGATCGAAGGAAATTATATATAGTTGTTGAAAGAAAGAATTAATTCAAGAACTTTTAAAATTTGATAGTCTATTATTCCGGTTGGACAGGCAACTGTTTTCAAGAATTTAAGCTTTTAGGGTGGAGAGCTTTGAGAATAGTTTAATGTCCTTTTTTGTGTGCATAAGTTTTATTGCAAGTAATCTAAAAATTGGAGGAGCTTCATGTGAAATTACTTAGTAACGTTTTATTTAAAAACTTCTTAGGAGGATCACCTCAGTGGTACAAATGTACGATTCTAGCGTTTATGGTAATTAATCCGCTATTGTATTTTTTTGTGAGTCCGTTTTTGTCAGGATGGCTTTTAATTGTGGAGTTTATCTTTACTTTGGCGCTTGCGCTTAAGTGTTATCCATTACCTGCGGGAGGTTTACTAGCAATTGAAGCTGTTGTTATTGGAATGACGAAAGCGGACACTGTTTACAAGGAAATTGCACAAAACCTTCCTGTTTTATTATTACTCATGTTCATGGTTGCGGGGATTTATTTTATGAAAGACGGTCTTTTGGTAATGTTTTCAAAAATACTAATTTCTGTTAAATCAAAAATAATTCTTTCGCTTATTTTCTGTGCACTTGGTGCATTTTTATCTGGATTTTTGGATGCTTTGACTGTAACGGCGGTAATTATTTCTGTAGGATACAGTTTTTATACTATATTCCATAAATATTCAGTGAAACTATCTGGTACCGCATATATTCCTGCGGAATCAGATGAATTCGCAAATGATCTGGTTGAATATGCAGGGGTTTCAGATGATAGCTTAATACCTAAGGAAGCTAGAGAAGACTTAGAACAGTTCAGAGGTTTTTTGAGAAATCTTATGATGCATGGTGCAGTAGGTACTGCTCTCGGTGGAGTTATAACATTGGTAGGTGAGCCACAAAACCTCCTAATCGGATCAATAATGAAGTGGAATTTTGCTGAGTTTTTCAGTTATTGTTCTCCTGTATCTATACCAGTACTTTTTGTTGGTCTGAGCCTTTGTTTTATTTTAGAACTTACAGGTATTATGGGATATGGATACAAGCTGCCAGAAAAAGTTAGGGCTGTACTTGAAAATGACACCAAGAAAAGAGCTGAAAACATGGATTCTTCGGAAATTGCCCGCTTAGCTGTTCAGGCTATTGTTGGAGTGATTCTGATTGTTTCTTTGGCTTTCCACCTTGCTGAGGTTGGAATTATAGGTCTCCTTGTTATAATTTTAATAACAGCTTTCAATGGCATAACTGAGGAGCATGAATTTGGAGCTGCTTTTCATGAAGCACTACCTTTTACTGCACTTCTAGTGGTGTTTTTCTCTATTGTTGCAGTAATCCATGACTTGCATCTGTTTTCACCAATAATAAAGTTTGTATTGGGCGTTGAAGGACAAAATCAGCTGCTCTCAGTTTTTTTAGCAAATGGAATACTGTCTAGTATAAGTGACAATGTTTTTGTAGCTACGGTTTATATAACAGAACTCCGCTCAGCTTTTGAAGCAGGAGCTTTTTCACAGGAGTGGTTCGAGAAGCTTGCGGTGGCTGTCAATATGGGCACAAATATTCCATCTGTAGCAACTCCTAACGGGCAGGCAGCGTTTCTGTTTTTACTTACATCACCCTTAGCGCCTGTGATAAAACTCTCATACATAGAAATGGTAAAACTCGCTTTGCCTTACACTATTGTTTTGACAGCTACAGGCTTTTTGGCAACAGCGTTTTTATTGTAAGACGTTTGATGGTGGTAACGATTTCTATGTGATATAATATCGTAAAGGATGGAATGAGGCGCTTTTGAAAAATACTGACATTTTATTTATGCTAAAGTTATGCTTGGTAGGGGGAATTTTAAATGTCAAACATTGAGTTTGAAAAGGTGAAAGAAGAGCATTTGCATGACTTATTGGATATTTACACATATTATGTCCTTAATACGACTGCAACATTTCATGATAAGCCATTGTCTATAGGTGAAATGAAAGATTTAGTAATCTTTGAGGACTCGAGATATGAGGCCTATGTTATAAAAGATGGAACTAGATTATGTGGTTATGTAATTTTAACGCAGCATAAAAAGCGAGAAGCATATGATAATACGGGAGAAGTTACGATTTATTTAAAAAGTGATTGGATAGGGAAGGGTATAGGAAGCCTTGCGATTACTTTTGTTGAACGTATTGCAAAAATCAAAGGGTTTCACGTTCTTATAGCAACTATTTGTGGTGAAAATGAAAAAAGCATAAGATTATTTGAGAGAAACGGATATGTAAAGTGTGCTCATTATAAAGAAGTTGGTAGAAAGTTTGGAAGTTGGCTTGATGTAGTTGCATATCAGAAATTAATATAATATTGAATAGCGGAAAATATAAACAATGAAAGGAATGAGTTTGTGATTAAAAAGACAGAGTATTCTGAATCTGGATCACCAATATATAGATATGAAGATATTGAAAATAAATGGGAGCCTCCTGTGTATGGAAGTGAGGAACTATGTGAAAAGTTGGAAGAGCATATAACTAAGTTTTTAGGTGAATCAGATAATGTCTGGCATGAAATGCTATCAGATACTATTCATCTTGATGTTTATCACATAAAACCAACTGAAGAGAGAAACTATCATACGTTTATTACCAACGGAATGAGTTATTTACCAATGGAAGCTCCAAATGGTCAGGAGGATTGGAGATACTCAGAACTTATGGTGTGCTTGCCACCAGATTGGCCTGTCGGTGATGATGCTTTTAAAGAAGATAAGAATTATTGGCCTATTTGGGTATTGAAAATGTTAGCTAGGTTTCCGCATAAATATAAGACATGGATTTCATGGGGACATACTATCCCAAACGGAGATCCTGGAGAGCCATATGCAGAAAACACGAAACTATGTTGCGCAATTCTTTTGCCACCTATTGATGTCCATAGAGATTTCTTTTCATTGAGAGTAAATGATGATGTAACCATTAAGTTTTTATGTGTAGTTCCTATTTATAAAGAAGAAATGGATTTTAAATTGAAGTATGGTTATGAAGGATTGACGGATAAGTTTGATAAATATAAAATCAATGAGGTTATAGATATCAACAGGAAAAATGTTTGTAAAAAATCGATCTGGCCATATAAAAAGTAAGTCTATATTAAATACAATTAATCTTTTACATTTATCTATCGCAAAATTGCGTTAAAGCGTTCGCTGTATTTATTATCAATTGGTGCAAAGCTAGATGTGAGCGAAGCCAGAAGAAATCCGTTATTCAGTGCTATCATAGGTGGATATACAGAAGTTGCAAAAGTACTTATTGAAAGTGGGATGGATACTACTATTAAATATAGTAATGAATATATATATGTTGGACTCATTAGCGCTTGCAAAAGAAAGAAACCGTGAAGAAATTGTTGAATATTTGCAATCTCTGTAAATTCTATAACGATTGGGTAGGCATAAACGAAGAGATTAGATTATGTCAAATGGAGGCTTTTTTGATAGAGTGGGTAAGATAAAAGTCCATTTGATTTTGTATTTTCGAGGTGAACAGGTATTATGACAATGGATGAAATAATAAATTATTGCTTATCCAAGTCAGGAGCTTATATTGATTTTCCTTTTGGAAACATTCCTATTTGCGTAAAGGTTAAAAAGAGATTGTTTGCCCAAATGTACCCTCATAAAGATGATTTTAGATCACTCTTAACTGTGATAGGTTGACTGGAGAAATCTACCGAAATAAATACCCTGATACAGTCGTTAGAGGATATCATTGTCCTCGGATGATGCAGCCATATTTTAACACAATCTATCTAAATGGTGTAATTTCTGATGATGAATTGAAGGTAATGATAGATCATTCGTACTTAACTGTAGTCGGGAAATTACCTAAAAAGCTACAAAAGGAATTGTTGAGTAGAGAGATTGAGGTATAATTATTTTATTAAGAAAGGAAGTGTATTTTGCATGAAGAAAGGTTTAAAAATAACCCTAGGCTTGTTTACTCTATGGCCACCAGTTTACATGTTGATTTTTCTATTCATGTTCGTGCAAATGTTTTTATCAATGGGGAGCGCGGGTACTGGGAATTTAGGTAATTTCTATATATTGTTCGGGATGCACATTTTTACTATGTTAATGATGTTTGTATTAATAACAATTTACCTTATTAATGTATATAGAAATGTTTCAGTTGACAAAGATAAAAAGATACTTTGGACAATTCTAATTCTATTTGGTAGTATAATTGCAATGCCAATATATTGGTACTTGTTTATTTGGAAAGAGCCATTGAAGCCGAGTGTTTAATTTTTAAGGAGATATGTATGAAACAGAATATAGTGTAATATCCTCTGGAAATTAGTAAAATCTATTCTATAATAATTGTGTTGCATATTAGTTCATTTATCAGGAAAGGCTCAGCCAAATTCTCTCACGGGTGTGCTCTGTGGGAAAAGACTCTGGAGAGTGTTGCTATGAATAAGCAAAAAACTATAAAAATTATAGAAGACGGTATAAAGAACAAAATTCCTTTTAGATATTGGCGCAAACGTATGGATTTACATAGCCGAGAAGGCTTAATTCGTGGCAAACAGTACTTGAAGATTTACATAGCATTGGCAAGAACGTAATAATAGAAAGTGAAAGACTTGAAGAAGACAAGAGTCAATTTGGAATTGGAAAGATTACAAAGATATTTAAGACATTGGTTCATTTAAAACACTTTGATTCAGATGGAATTTGGGATGATGGGTCAACTAAAATACCCTATAATACTATAACAAAAGTAATATTTGATAGTCGGTATGTATCAGTGTTCTCTTAGTATACAAAGGATCCAAGATGTTTCATATAAATTTTAAAACAAAAGATTTGTTGACTTCTTAAAGCTTTGAAAGAAGTTTTCGATAACGATAGCCAAAATTTAATTAAGGTAGATGATTAAGAGTATTAAAGATAGAATAAGAATTATTAAAGGCGATATAACAAAATTAGAAGTGGATGCAATAGTAAACGCCGCTAATAGTAGTTTGCTTGGTGGTGGGGGGGTAGATGGCGCTATACATAAAGCAGGTGGAAAAGAGAGGTTGTATTCGTTTGTTTTGATGAAGAAAATTTTAGAAGTTATTTGGAGTATATAGGCTAGACAGACAACGGCTTCAAGCTAAAGTAATCAAGTGCTTCATTTACACTTGATATATCATATATCCCCTTCTTTAGGCAGAACTGGATTACAAGATCAAAAGTATCACTGTCCGATAATGTATAACCAGAAGATCCAAGAAGCTCTTCGGTATCTATCCTTCCAAGTTCAAGTGCGAGAGCTAGAGCAATAACGGTATTCTTACTGGGGCGATAGTTTGAATTGGAACGTATTTTGGAAAAGTGCTTACGGTCTAAACCAGCTTTTTTATAAACATCTGAATCAGAGGCACTTTTACTGTCGATAAACCTAAATAATACTTGCTTAAATGTAGGTTTTAGGTTGTTTTTTATAAAGTCCTCAATTTCAATTTTTTGTTCCTTCTCATAGGGTTGTTGACTCTCTTCAAGCTGTTCCGCATTTAAGGACCTGCTTCTTTTTAATACTGCTGGGGCAGAAGCTCGCAAAGCAAGTTTATCGAGATTAGGTCTCAATTGTCTTTCTACGTATTCTTTCAATTCATACAGTAAACTATTATCAAGCATAATAAAACCTCCAGCAAAATGTCGCCTGTCGGGCGACCATACAGTGAATAAATTCAGTTATTATTATATCATAACGTTGCAAATATAGTCAGTTGAAAATATAACTTCCATTATAATTTCAATCATGACTTAACAAAATCGAAAGGATGATAATAATGAATACGAATTTGACGGAAATAATTTTTCTTTTAGACAGAAGCGGATCAATGGGGGGGCTTGAGGAGGATACAATTGGAGGATTTAATTCTTTTATCAAAAGTCAGAATGAATTAGAAGGTGAAACAGTAGTTACGGCTGTATTGTTCGATGACAAGTATGAAATTTTATGGAACGGCATTAATACAAAAAAGGCAAGATTGACCAGCAAAGAATATTATGTAAGGGGCAGTACGGCCTTACTGGATGCAGTTGGAAAAACTATCCTTGACGTGGGCTGCAGATTATCAAAAACTGTAGAACACAAAAAACCTGGCAAGGTAATATTTGTAATTACGACGGATGGACAGGAAAATTCCAGTACAGAATTTACATATGAAAAAGTAAGTGAACTTATTAGGCACCAAAAGAACAAGTATAACTGGGAGTTTATATTTATGGGTGCAAACATAGATGCTTCAAGAGAAGCGGCAAATATTGGAATAAGCGAAGAAAATGCTTTTCAATACAAAGCTTCAAAAGAAGGTGTAAAGGATATGTATAGTAGAGCCTGTGCCGTTGTAGCAGAAAAAAGGTTAAGCAGGTAATTCTAAAAAAATAACTGGTCAACTGGCGATTTCAAAAATGTTGATTTTATTACTTTTTACCATTTGGAATTGACAAAGGTAAATTTTTGAAATCGCCTAAATAAAATAATTCCAGAATAAATTTTGAATTTGCCCTTTAAAGAAAATGATTATTACATTATAATAGTTACTGTATTGAATTACTGTATTGATAATGATAATTATTTCTTTGTGATTCATATAATTATACAAAATTTATAATAGGAGTGATCATTTAGTGGGGGGACTTTTTGGAGTTGTGTCAAAAAACGACTGTGTAATGGATCTGTTCTTTGGTACGGATTACCATTCGCATTTAGGGACAAGTCGTGGAGGAATGGCAGTTTGCAATGGAAATGGTTTTAAAAGATCTATTCATAATATAGAAAATGCCCAGTTCCGTGCAAAGTTTGAAAGCGAGCTTCCAGATATGTTAGGCAACATAGGAATTGGATGTATCAGTGATAATGAAGCTCAACCGTTATCAATAAGATCGCGTCACGGTAATTACGTAATATCAACAGTTGGACGTATCAATAATGTTAAGGAGCTTGCAGATAAAGCTTTTGAAAAACACTACATTCACTTTTCAGAGATGAGTAAAGGCGAGATAAACGCTACTGAAATGGTGGCAGCCTTAATAGATCAAGAAGATTCAATTAAAGACGGTATAAGAAAGTCACAGGAAGCTATAGACGGCTCATGTTCCATGTTGATACTTACTTCAGAGGGTATTTATGCGGCAAGGGATCTTTATGGAAGAACGCCTATTATAATTGGTGAAAAAGAAGGTTCATTATGTGTGGCATCTGAGTCATGTGCATTTCCAAACCTTGGATATCAAATAAAATATGAGCTAGGTCCTGGAGAAATTGTCTTTCTGTCTCCTGAAGGTATACAAAAAATTACTCCCCCTCGGGAACAAATGAAAGTTTGTGCTTTCCTCTGGATTTATTACGGGTATCCTTCCTCGTCCTATGAAGGAACAAACGTTGAGATAATGCGTTACCGCAGCGGTGCTGCACTCGCCCGTAATGATGATGCTGAAATTGACTTGGTTGCAGGTGTTCCTGATTCTGGAGTTGCACATGCAATAGGTTATTCAAATGAATCACGTGTTCCTTATGGAAGACCTTTTATCAAGTACACTCAGACCTGGGCAAGAAGCTTTATGCCTCAGGACCAGAAAATTCGAAATCTTGTTGCTAGAATGAAGCTAATACCAATACCTGAGCTTGTTCAGGGAAAGCGTGTACTGTTTTGCGATGATTCAATAGTTCGTGGAACGCAACTTCGTGAAACTGCCGAATTATTATACAATTGTAATGCAAAAGAGGTGCATATGCGTTCAGCTTGTCCTCCATTGCTTTTCGGATGCAAATACCTAAACTTTTCAAGATCACGTTCGGAGCTTGATTTGGCGGCACGTCAGGCTATAGTTGAGTTGGAAGGTAGTGAACCAGCTTCATTCGATGAATACTGTGACCCATCATCTGAGAAGTACAGTTGCATGGTTGATTGTATTCGTAAGCGTCTGAACCTTACAACATTGAAATATCAGACTCTGGATGATATGCTTGAAGCAATCAATCTACCAAAAGAAAAGGTATGTACTTATTGCTGGAACGGTAAGGAATAATACAAATCACGACTTAATAAATGATACAAAAATAAGAAGACCTTTTGGTCTTCTTATTTTTATTGGAGGAATTTACGAAGTAAATCCTAAAATCGATGGGGCTCGATGCCCCTTCGATTTTACTAAATCATCCTTAGATTATGTTTCCGTGATATTCCTGAAGTGATTTGATAGGAAGATTGCTGTTTTTATTTTCTTTAAATGCTGCAATACCTTTTGCACTTGCATCTGCAGCAGCCATAGTTGTAATATAAGGTATTTTGTACTTGATTGCTGTTTTACGTATATATGAATCGTCATTCTGGCTGCGTTTACCTATTGGTGTGTTTATAATAAGCTGGATTTCCTTGTTCATTATGCTGTCAACAATATTTGGCCTTCCTTCATAAACCTTGTTTATGAATTCAGCAGCAACATTATTTTCAGTCAGATACTTGTGAGTGCCACTAGTAGCTTTGATTTTGAAACCGAGTCTAATAAACTGCTTTGCTACTTCTAGCGCCTGAGGCTTATCTCTGTCGGTTACACTCATCAATACAGTACCAGATTCAGGCAAAGGAACCTGAGTTGCTTCCTGAGCTTTAAAGAATGCAAGACCGAATGAATCTGCAAGACCCAAAACTTCTCCGGTAGAACGCATTTCTGGTCCTAAAATCGGGTCTACCTCCTGGAACATATTGAATGGGAATACTGCTTCTTTTGCACCAAAATGAGGTATAGCCATGGCTTTGAAATTATAATCATCGAAATTCTTGCCACCTGCAATATTTGAAATCATAAGTTCTGTTGCAATACGTGCCATTTTAATGTTGCATACCTTTGATACAAGAGGAACTGTTCTTGATGCTCTAGGGTTTGCTTCTAGCACATATACCTTGTCGTTTGCGATGGCATACTGCATGTTCATAAGTCCTACTACGTTAAGTTCCCTTGCAATTGACTCAGTGTACTTGCGAATAGTCTCGAGATGTTTTTCTGGTATACTCAGTGTTGGAATTACGCATGCAGAGTCACCTGAATGAATACCAGCAAGCTCAATGTGCTCCATTACAGCAGGAACAAACACTTTATTTCCATCTGAAATAGCATCAGCTTCAGCTTCAATTGCATTATCTAGGAATTTGTCAATAAGTATTGGACGCTCAGGAGTTACATCAACTGCTGCCTCAACATATTGCTTGAGCATTTGATCATCAAAAACGACTTCCATGCCACGTCCACCCAATACATAAGAAGGGCGTACCATTAATGGATAACCTATGCGGTTTGCTATTTTCAATGCATCCTCAAGATTGCTTGCCATTCCAGACTCAGGCATTGGTATGTTTAATTTTTCCATCATTGTATTGAAACGGTCACGGTCTTCGGCAAGGTCTATTGCATCGGTTGTTGTACCAAGAATTCGAACTCCTGCCTTAGCAAGCTCCGAAGCTATATTCAAAGGCGTTTGTCCTCCAAACTGTACTATCACACCGAGAGGTTTTTCTTTTTCGTATATACTCAATACATCTTCTACTGTTAAAGGTTCAAAATAAAGCTTATCAGAAGTATCATAATCTGTTGATACCGTTTCAGGGTTACAGTTTACCATGATGGTTTCAAATCCCATATCACGAACTGCAAACGCTGCATGAACGCAACAGTAATCAAACTCGATACCCTGACCTATCCTGTTAGGTCCTCCACCAAGTATCATTATTTTCTTGTTGCTAGTTGCTGTTGTTTTATCAGGAGCATTATATGTTGAATAGTAATATGCAGCATTATCAACACCGCTTACTGGTACTGGCTCCCATCCCTCAACAATACCTAATGCAATACGACTGTTTCTAATAGAAGACTCATCGACTTCAAGAAGTTTTGAAATATACTTATCAGCGAAACCATCTTTCTTTGCTTTTATAAGTAAATCATCTGGAAGTTTTCCGCCCTTGTGTTTTAAAATTTCTTCTTCAAGCATAACGAGTTCTTTCATTTGCTCAATAAACCACTCTTTAATGTATGTTATCTTGTGTAATTCGTTGACCTCTGCTCCCTTACGCAATGCCTCATACATTATAAACTGTCTTTCGCTAGTTGGCTCAGCAAGCATTTCTAAAAGCTCAGGAAGGGACTTTTTATTAAAATCCTTAGCAAATCCAAGTCCGTAACGGCCTGTTTCAAGTGAACGAATGGCTTTATGCAAAGCTTCTTTGTAATTTTTACCGATGCTCATTACTTCGCCAACGGCTTTCATCTGAGTTCCAAGTTTGTCCTTTGCTCCCTTGAACTTTTCAAATGCCCAACGTGCGAATTTAATAACAACATAGTCACCTGAAGGTGTATATTTGTCAAGGGTTCCGCTGCGCCAATAAGGTATTTCATCAAGTGTCAATCCTGCAGCCAGGAGTGATGAAATCAAGGCTATAGGAAAACCTGTAGCCTTAGAAGCAAGTGCAGAAGAACGAGATGTTCTTGGGTTGATTTCTATTATTACAACGCGATCTGTTTTTGGGTCATGGGCGAATTGAACGTTCGTACCACCAATAACCTCAATTGCCTCTACAATAGAATATGAATATTTTTGAAGTCTATCCTGAAGCTCTTTGCTTATAGTAAGCATAGGTGCTGAACAGAAGGAGTCTCCAGTGTGAACTCCCATTGGATCAATGTTTTCGATAAAGCATACGGTAATCATTTGATTTTTTGAGTCGCGTACAACTTCAAGCTCAAGTTCTTCCCATCCTAATACCGATTCTTCAACAAGTATCTGTCCTACGAGACTTGCAGAAATACCACGGCTAGCTACGATCTCTAATTCTTCCATGTTATAAACCAGTCCGCCACCAGTGCCTCCCATTGTATAAGCAGGACGGATTACCACAGGGAATCCAAGTTCCTTAACAATTTCTTTTGCTTCTTCAATCGTATAAGCAGGCTTGCTTTTTGGCATTTCAATACCCAGTCTGCTCATGGTCTCCTTAAAGGCTATTCGATCTTCACCGCGTTCAATTGCATCAAGCTGAACACCAATTACTTTTACGTCATACTTATCAAGTACACCCGCTTTTGAAAGTTCTAAACACAAATTAAGTCCCGATTGTCCACCTAAATTTGGAAGGACTGCATCGGGACGCTCTTTTTCGATAATTTCTGTTAAACGGGGCACATTTAAAGGCTCGATATAAGTTGCATCAGCCGTTCCAGGATCGGTCATTATTGTTGCGGGATTTGAATTAACCAGTACAACCTGGTAACCTAGTTTACGAAGTGCTTTACAGGCTTGAGTACCCGAATAGTCAAACTCACAAGCCTGACCTATGATAATTGGACCTGAGCCGATTATTAGGATTTTGTTGATATCTGTTCTTTTTGGCATAAGTTCACTCCTCATCATTGAGCTTGCTCAAAATTGAGCTCTGTGAAATATTATATAACAAATTCTATTGAAAGCATATATTTTTTTTAAAATGCTGAAGTAATTTTTCACTGTCATCCAGCTCTTTTTATTTAAGTCGTTTCGAGTTTTATCATTGAATGAAGCCGCAAAATGGATGTAAATCAAAATTGACACATTTGCCGTAAAGTTATAAAATACTTATGAATTGCCTAAAATATTACCTTAAGTAATTTTACGAAATGTATTAGGCGATTTCAAAAATTTCCTTGGTCAATATATAATGGTGAAATGTACTAAAATCAATATTTTTGAAATCGCCAGTTGACCAGTTATTTTTTGGTAATCACCTTATCAAAATTTTACCAGGAGGGGATCACATGAAAAAAAATATCAAATCATCCAAATTACTTCTGACTTTTACTTTGTTGTTTGCTCTTTCAATTTCGTGTGCTGCTAAGAGTTTTGCAATTGTTGCTAAGGAGCCGATTTTATCTCAGGACAAGTTTGTTTTCATTGATACTCATATTCACACTGAAGGTGTAGGTGAGGTTGGGGGAGGAATGATGATTGATTTTCCTACATATTCCTACTCGTCAGAGACAAAAGAATTGAGAACACAAAGACAAATTTCAAACTACGGTCTAGAAACAAAAGTAATTGTAGGTTCAGGAAGGAGTCTTAGCGGAACTGCAGGCGGAGGTGCTGCTACAGGATTAAGAGCTTACAGCAGTTTTTCTTCACCAGAGTTTTTTTCTATTGACTTTAGATACACAGTTAGGTTTTATATGAATTGTGAATATAGAGTTGTTCCTGTAGGTGAGACATGGACTGAAACAGTTGAAACAAAACCCACAGTTGGAGACGGAAAGCTGATTACTACATATACGATTCATAACTATGGGGTACTTGATAAAGCAAACTTCAACCAACCAGTGCCTACTGAAATTGTGGTTTCATCTACGCCAACGCAAACAACTACACCAACACCTACGGCTGTACCAACATCCTCTATAGAACCTAAAAAATTCAAGGTGTCTGGTAATATAAAACCTGAACCTAAGCTCGATTTCAAAAGCTACTGCGAAGGTTTTAAGGTTGAGATCCCTGAACTTAATACCTCTACTACTACAGATTCATCAGGATATTTCAGCTTTGATGGGATTCAAGATAATAAAGATGGATACACATTTATAATATCTAAAATAGGTTATTTAACAAGAAAACTAGAAAAAGTTATAGTTAGTGATGACATAGAGATTGGTTCTCTAAATTATCCTGTATCAGTTCTGTGCGGCGATTTGGACAATGACGGTGCTATCAACATGACGGATGTCATTCAAGTGGCAAAAGCTTTTAATATGACAAGCAATGAGCCTAAGTTCAATAAAACTGCAGACATGAATTATGATAATGTTATTAACATGTTAGATATAATGATAATAGCTAAAAACTTCAATAAATCATCTTCTTCCTATACACCTGTTGTTTTACAGCTTTTACTTAATGAACGATAAGTTACGGAGGAAACAAACCTGGAGGTGAAAGGATGAAGTTTACTAAAGAAACAGCCAATAAAATACTTATGAATATGATTGATGCGAAATCATTGGCACTTCAGTATCCAGAGTATAGGGAAATGGTAATGAAAGATTTGTCTCAAATTACAAGTGAAAGCAAGTATAATGAGATAGGTTTTGTAATAGATAAATATAAAAATAAAGCACGTTTAGCGATGGTTAAAATCCACAAGAGTAATTTAAATGAGGCGGTTTTAAAATCTTTTCTTCCATATATAATAAAGGACAGAAACACATTTGAGAAAAGTGTTTTTAAAACAGAGTCAGTAAAACTGTATATCGTTATTGGTACCAAAAATCCTGCACTTACAGGCGATCATGATGTATACCAATCACAGGAAGAGTTTGATATGGAGTACAGTAAAAAGTTATCCTCTTTAGTACTTCCTATTTCAAATGATAATGCTGTATATAATTTTTATCATTGTAGGTAGTGTATCGTTGTTTTTACATCTGAGTTTTTAACAAAAAATCCCCAGCGGATTTTATTCTACTGGGGATTTGTATTTTAAATTATTTATAACGCTTATTTATTGTCTTCACTGTTTACTTTTTTGAGGTCTGCTACAGTTTTAAGCAAATTGTCAGTAATTACAGCTGTTTCATACCTTGTCAAAGAAATCTTATTGATTTTTTTGTTACTACCATCAGGATAGATAGTTAGAATTTCTTCTAAAACCTTCGTCCCTTGAGCAGTGCTTGTGTCTAAGCCGTTCTTTTTCAATGCATTACCTGCAATTGATTTCATATATGCAAGATCGATAAGCTTAGCAGGCTCAAACAATTTATTTTTCGGAACACTTAGATAGCCTTCTTTTGCTAATGCGCCTGTATATCCGAAAAACCAGCTTTTGGAAACATCCTTAAATGTCTTTACTGCAAATTCTTTGTCTTCTTCCAATTTAAACCCTCTTGAAAGAATTTTGGAAACTTCTGCACGAGTTATCTTACCAGAAGGATTAAACATATCATAAGTTTTACCGGTAAAGATAAAAGCATCTGCAAGAGATTCGATTTCCTTCTTTTTATCAAAACCTACTAAATCTTTGAATGTTGTCTTTTCAAACTGTTTTCCTGCTGTTAAAGATTCGAGCCAAGTTTTACCATTCCTTCTTTTTATATTAAGTTCATTAAGTGCAACTGAGTAAGTTCTTTGTAAAACTGGCTTATCTGGAGCTTCAGGAAACTCTGCGAACGATCCAAGTGAACTCATAACATAATAGCGACCCTGATCTTTTCCTAAGTATATCATTGTATGACCTGGGAAATATAGGGCTGCTCCTGGCTGAAGACTATCTAGCATAGCTTCTCTGCCTTTTACGCTATATCCTTCGACATTTAATGTCTTACCTGGGCATTCTACTTGTGCTTCGGTGTTTCTAGGCATTCTAAATCCAAAACACCTGTAAATTTCAAGCACCAATGAGGAGCAATCCCTTACGCCCATCATTCCGCCCCATCCATATCTGTCGCCTTGCATCTTGAATACCTGCTTTAAAACGTTTCCTCTCGTAAATTTCAAATAACCTAACGACACATCCTTTGAAACAGGAACCATTGCAAGCTTGTATGCGAGTTCGCCGTTTTCACCTCGTACAGGTAGCTTTACTATATAATTGTCAAAAGTTCCTCTGCGATCGATTAATGCAGGGATCTCTTCTTCAGATGCCAATGGTAATATTGTTCCCATTGTGAACTGAATTTCTGATACATCAGGTGACTCGAAGTTACAATCAAGTTGTATTTTATTGCCTGTAACAACCAGGAATTTTCCTTCTTCAAGTTTTTGTTCATTAAGCCATGAATCTTTATCTTTTGAAATTGCTACATCGGAAGCTGAAACCCATCCAGAGCAGTTGTGCATATATATGTACATCCATTTTGCATCTAGGCTCTGATGTAGAATAAGTACTGGTTCATATGCAAGTACTGCAGTGTTTTGAAACTGGTCAAATGCCAAATCTATGGCCTCATCACTAACAATATCAGCAGTTGGAAAAATTTTGAGGTTGGTTCTTTTTACTGTAAAACCATATTTTATTTCATTTTCTTCTTTAATACCATCGATATTAATCTGCGCCCTTAAGTTATCCCAGTATTCTTGTCCTAGTTCTTTTCCAGAAACAAAGCATGGATCTGTTGGAAACTTAATATCTACATGTGCTGTCAACTTTTCCTTGCTAAATGTTTTTGGAAAAGCGGCAAGGTCATATGAAACAGCTTGTTGGGTTTCATTCATTTCCTTGTTATACAATTCGATATCTTCAAGAGACATCAAGACCCTGTCCTTGTCAGGAATTTTATTAATCCAGTACTCAGAATTAAACATATTCATGGTTGTGTTTGCCATAGTTTTTACAGGTGTTTGACTCACAGCGTTTACATAAACACCAGACTGCATAAGTGATAAAACAATAAGACCCGTACAAAGTACTTTTTTAAACAATAAAATCTCCCCCTTATAAATTATGTGTATTTTTTGTAGTACTAAAGTAAATATAGTAGATTTGTACCTCCTTTGGTATTAAAATTAATATTTAGGAATACATATCACATGAAATATAATTATTCATGTTTACCACTATATTCAAAATATATTCTAACACGATATTTTCAGGTTTTCAACAGCTATTTATTATGTATAAATGATCTTATGATGCTTATAATTGAAGTTTAAAACTATGATTTTATGTTAAATGAAAAATTTAAAGATTCTATAAACTTTTATAATGTTTTCATAAATATTATATTATGGTATAATGTTGAAAATATATTAAATACATTATTAATCTTACATTTAGCAGAGCAAAATACCGAACGCTTTAACGGAATTTTGCGATAGATAAATGTAATAGATTAATCGTATTTAATATAGTAAGAATATGGTGCGATTATTTTCTGTTTTGAAAGGAATTTGTGATATGAAAATTTTATTTTTAAATGGCGCGCTTCGCAGAAATGGTTCTACTGAAGGTGCCATTGATTATTGTATAAATTATATAAAAGGCAAGTATCCAGATGTATTGACGGAGGTTGTTTATTTTTGTGAAGAGGAAATAAAAAATTGTGATTCTTGTTACAGATGTGAAGAAGACAAGGTATGTCATATAAAGGACAGCGTACCTGGCATAGTTCAAAAAATGCTTAATGCTGATGTGATTATTTATGCATTTCCAGTGAATGCTTTTGGATTAAGTTCGATTATGCAGGTGTTTTTAGAAAGGGCAGGGGTTGGATATTTAAGGTTCAAACGGCCACTAAGAAATAAATTTTCAGGAGCAATTATTACTGGAAGAAGATATGCTCATGAAATTGCATGGGCTCAAATTTCATTAAATATTATGCTGAATGAAATGATTTTATTAGGTAGTGGTTTCTGTCCTTTTATAAGAAATGATGGCAAAGCTTTAGGGAAAGAGATTATTGACCAAGAAGGAATAACTTCACTTAAGGCTATGGTTGATCGTATTTTAGAATTCAATAAAAGCTAAAGCTTTTAAAATCGCCTTTAAATATAGTGGTCCACTATTTTAAGGCGATTTTAGTTTTTGTTCAATTCATTGGAATCAATTTAGTTTCGCAAGTTGACTTTATTCTTCAGATAATCTTTCTTCATATTCTTGCATTTCAAAAGAAATAAAAGAATGTACAATAAAGTCATAAAGTTTTTCGATGAAGTCAGGGTCTATATTTTCAGATTTTGCAGTAACCCTAGCTTTATTTAAAACATCTTTGATCCTATCTTTAGCGATTACTTCGTTACTAGAATTCTTATATTTGGATGCCTCTTTAACATAACCATATCGTTTTGAAAATAACCCGACAATCTGTCTGTCAATTTGATCAATACTTTCTCTAATGTATAGCATATTTTGTTTTGTAAATGCATTATCTTTAATATTTAAAAAGTTTCTAAGTATGAGCAGACCCTGTGGGGAAAACAGGAATCCAGAACAAAATCCCATACCGTATATTGGGTATTTGTTGTGTTTTACTGATATGACTAAGTTAGTATTACTGAGAAATGCTATAGGATATATATCCTGAGGCAGATGTTCCTTATCAAGAATGTAGGAATCACAGTAATCTGCAGAGAATGAATTTGAAATGCCCAGGAAGATCATCTCGTTTTCAGCACATGTAATCTTTGTCTGCATTTTTGGTGCTACCTCTTCAATTTGAAATTGCATACAACTCAAGGAGTCACATATAATACGGCATCCAGATGAAACTCCCAAAATTGGTGTTGAAGCATACTTTAAAATAATTGATTTCATTGCTTCTCGAGTAGGTACTCTTTGGTCTTGAGACGAAATCATAATATAATCAGGACTTATACTATCCTTAATATTCTCATCATACCTTACAATCTCAGCATCAAAGTGACATTTGTTTTTAAAATAGTCTTCTAGGTTATTGAAAAACAAATCGTCATTGCCAATAACTAATATAATAATAAAAATTCCTCCTGTCTATATTATGTTAAATACGATTAATCTTTTACATTTTGCACATTATGTATATATATCCTTAACTAAGCAAGTAATTAACAGCTTCATCCAGTATCTCTAAACCATTTTGGGTTAATACAGATTCAAAGTGGAACTGATAGCTTGTAAAATTCTCTCCTCTTAGTGCATAGATTTTTCCATCATCATTTTTAGATACCTTAAGTTTTAAATCTGAGTTCAATTTTTCATTATCTAAAGCAAAATATGAATTGTAGAATCCAACGTTTTGCAGATTGCCAAAAAGATCGATTTCCTTCTGCAGTCCCTGGAAAGGAATCTTAGCCCTCATAAGCTCATAACCTAAGGATCTTGATATAATCTGATGTCCCAAGCAAACACCTAATATTTTTACATTATTACTGAATAACTCATCTGCTATTTTATATAGTCGGGCCATCTTATCATGATTTATATTGCTAGGATCGCCAGGGCCAGGACCAATAATAACCATATCTACTTCTGGATTATACTTATAATCAAAGTACTTATACACATTAGTTGTGTACCCCATATATTTAAGCATGTGATCGATCATATATATAAAATCATCTTCATTATCAATTAAATCAATTGTGATATTTTTTTTATGAACATGTTCCTTGTCATAGATTTTAAGCCAAAATTTTGATAAGAATTCGTTTCTACTAACAAGCTTGTCTAAAACTGATTCATCAAATTCCATCCTGTTGAATTCGACTTTCTTTTTGTTCAGCATAGCATTTATTAACCCTTGAGCCTTAGCTTTTAACTCTTTTGTCTCAACTTCAGGAATTGAATCTCTAACAATGCTATTGCCACTCTGAATTACAAAATCACCAGTCTTTTTGATTTCTATTGTTCTTATGGTAATCGTATTATCCAAATATTCCTGACCATTTTCATCTTTCCCAAATAGACATATAACACTTGAGTAATATCGTCTTGAAAGGCCTTCGTATTTTTTAACAATTCTTGATGCGTTTTGTAAAGGACTTCCTACCATTGTAGCGGCATATAATGATTCTTTTAATGCCCTCCGTATATCAGTCTTGCCTTCGCCTTCGAGTAAATATTCTGTATGGATAAGAGTTCCCATTTCCTTCAAAAATGGTCCTACTACTTTTCCACCTTGTGGACAAAGTTTACAAATAACTTTTAATTCCTCATCTAATACTTGAAATAATTCATTAATTTCTTTAGGATCTAGAATAAATTCTTCGAGTTTTTCTTTGAAATTTTCAACTGACTTCGGCAAAGTACCACTTATTGGATTCATGACAGCTGACGGACCATTTATAGATATATGCCTTTCAGGAGATGCTCCAACAAAAATATCTTCACCACTATAGAATATAAAATTCCAATAGCTTCCTACTTCGTTTTCGATTAATCTCCTTAAAATGGATAAAGTAGTTTCGAATTTAAAATCCTTTATTTTACCAAAGAACTTCCTAGACATCAAAAAATTCGAACCTTCACCATTTTTTATTTCATTCTCAATGACTTTTTCAATAGTGCTTTCAAACTCTTTATCTGTAAGGTTTGATTGTATTTCTCCATCTAACTCTAGTACAGCCTCAGGAATAACACTTTTAAAATGCTCGAGATCAGCAGAAATAGACTCTGTAATTCTAAGAGTTAATATTTTTTCTCCATCATCATGGGTTTCAAATCCTCTTTCTTTGATCTGGCAAAATGGAAGCATAGAGATATAATTGGCACCTATATGGGTCAAAGGAGGTAAGTCAGATATAAGGTCGTGATTTTCCAGATACCCTTTATAAATGTCAAGGGAATCTTTTTTTTGAACAATACAGAATGGGGTTTGAAAGAGTGCAAATAATGCATCTTTTGATAATTTTTGCCTCTCTTCAGTAGGCAAATTTACTTTATTCATTGTAGTCATCCTTTCACTTTTAAATTTAAAGATGAGTAATTTTAAAAGATATTGACAACCGACAATGAAAAACTATGCAAAAATAAAGCTTATTAGGCCGGCTCGTCTCAACTCAACTAAACTATACTCTTCTCAACTCAACTAGTAATACTATGATATATAGTATATAAAATCCATTATAATGCAATTAATAAGTCAATGTCAAGTGGCGTTTTTATGCTTGGGTGCATAAAATAATCGTGCACCATATATTAACAATCAAGCCACCTTTGATTTACCATATATAAATTTCTCTACATCATTCCATTGGTTACTTTCATGCTTAGCTCTTAATACTGCCATATACTGC
>Ga0209800_10000120_pt1 | contig 169634 bp, 98 predicted proteins | sample Higcelweek8metaG_FD_187174 | JGI IMG/M metagenome (GOLD analysis project Ga0209800, IMG submission 187174) | Freshwater pond sediment microbial communities from the University of Edinburgh, under environmental carbon perturbations - High... | ecosystem: Environmental > Aquatic > Freshwater >... | reverse complement strand
CACGGGCGATCTGGGCCGCTGGCGCGATGACGGGACGATCGAATACCTGGGCCGCAACGACTTCCAGGTGAAGCTGCGCGGGTTCCGGATCGAGCTGGGCGAGATCGAGGCGCAGCTGTCGACGCTGACGGGCATCCGCCAGTGCGCGGTGGTGGTGCGCGAGGACGTGCCGGGCGACAAGCGCCTGGTGGCGTACGTGGTGATGGACGCGGGCGCGGAGGCGGACGCGGCGCGGCTGCGGGAGTGTCTTGGCGAGGTGTTGCCGGACTACATGGTGCCGTCGGCGTACGTGTCGCTGGCGGAATTGCCGCAGACAGCGAACGGCAAGCTGGACCGCCGTTCGCTGCCGGTGCCGGACGGTCAGGCGCTGGCGCATCGTGCGTATGAGGCGACGGTGGGCGAGATCGAGTCGACGCTGGCGCAGATCTGGTCGGAATTGCTGGGCGTGGAGCGAGTGGGCCGGCACGACAACTTCTTCGAGCTGGGCGGACATTCGTTGCTGGCGGTGAGGCTGGTGTCGCAGTTGCGCGAGCGCTTGGGCATCGAGCTGCCGCTGTCGGTGTTGTTCACGCACCCGCAACTGGCCGACCTCGCGCTGGATGTGGCCGAAGCCGGTCAACACACCCTCAGCGCCATCACCCGCGCCGACCGATCGGCCCCGTTGCCGCTGTCGCTCGCGCAGCATCGGCTGTGGTTCATTTCCCGCGTCGATGCGCGCGCCAGCGAGGCTTATCACATTCCGGAAGCGGTGCGCCTGCGCGGCGTGCTCGATACCCGCGCGCTGCAGGCCGCACTGGACCGGATCGTCGAACGTCACGAAGTGCTGCGCACGCGTTTCGTCGGCATGGGCGGCCAGATCCGCCAGGTGATCGATGCGCCGCGTCCGTTCGCCCTGGTCCACCAGGATATCGACGGCGCGGACGAAGCGACGATCGCGCGCATCGGTCGCGAAGAAGCGGATACGCCGTTCGATTTGATGCTCGGGCCCTTGATTCGCGGCCGTCTGCTGCGCGTGGCCGACGACGATCACGTGCTGCTGGTCACCACCCATCACATCATTTCCGACGGCTGGTCCGCCGGTATCCTGGCGCAGGAATTCTCGGTGCTGTACGCAGCGATGCGCGACGGCAAGCCCGATCCTCTGCCGCCCTTGCCGATCCAGTACGCCGACTTCGGCGTGTGGCAGCGCCAGTGGCTGCAGGGTCCGGTATTGCAGCAGCAATTGCGGCAATGGGTCGAACAACTGCGAGGCGCGCCGCCGCTGCTCGGCTTGCCCACCGACCGGCCGCGTCCGCAGATCCAGGATTACAGCGGCGCGAACATCGATATCGATATCGACCGCGATCTCGCCCATGCCCTCAAAGACCTCAGTCAGCGTCACGGAACGACGCTCTACATGACGCTGGCTGCGGCCTGGGCGGCGGTATTGGGCAGGCTCAGCGGCCAGGAACAGATCGTGATCGGCAGTTCGCATGCCGGCCGCAGTCGCGTGGAGATCGAACCGTTGATCGGTTTCTTCATCAACACCCAGGCGCTGAAGATCGACCTGTCCGGTCGCCCCACGGTACGGGCGCTGCTGGCGCACGCCAAACAGATGGCGGTGCAGGCGCAGAGTCTCCAGGACGTGCCTTTCGAGCGTCTGGTGGAAGCGCTGAATCCGCCGCGTTCGCTCGCTCATCATCCCGTGTTCCAGGTGATGCTGTCCTGGCACAACACGCCGAAGGCGCAGATCGAGCTGCCCGGACTGGTGGCCGAAGCCATCGGCGGCGCGCCCGATACGGCGCAGTTCGATCTGTCGCTGGAACTGCGCGAGATCGATGATCGCATCGGCGGCCAACTGAACTATGCGACCGCTTTGTTCGACGAGAGCACGATCCGACGCCACTGGCATTACCTGCACGCGATGCTGATGGCGATGGTGGACGACGACAGTCTGACCGTCGATCACATCGACCTGCTCAGACAGGATGAACGCGCGCTGGTGCTGGAAGGTTTCAACGAAGCGTTGCGTCCGCAGGCGAGCGACGCACTGATCCATGCGCTGTTCGAAGCCCGGGCGGCCGAGCGACCCGAAACGCTCGCCATCCATTTCGAGGGCGAGTCGCTGGATTACCGTGAGCTCAACGAACGCGCCAACCAGCTTGCGCACCACCTGCGCTCGCTGGGCGTGCGTCCCGATCAGCGCGTGGCCATCTGCATGGAGCGCAGCGTGGACATGGTGGTCGCGATGCTGGCCACGCTGAAAGCGGGCGGTGCGTACGTGCCGCTGGACCCCGTGTACCCCGATGAGCGCCTGGCGTACATGCTGCAGGACAGCGGCCCTGTCGCGGTGCTGACCCAGGCCGCCTTGCGCGCGAGGCTTGCCCTGCCGGCGCATGCCGCTGCGTTGGTGATGGATGAAATGCCCTGGGATCGATCCGCGTGGGCGACATGGCCGAAGTCGGATCCCGATCCCGCGGCGGTCGGACTGACGCCGTCGCACATGGCATACGTCATCTACACCTCCGGATCCACCGGGACGCCGAAGGGCGTGATGGTGGAGCATCGCAATGCGATGACCTTCCTGCAGGGTCTGGAAGCGTGCATCCATGGCGTGGGCGGCGAATGCTCGAACATCGCATGGAACTCGTCGTTCGGGTTCGACATGTCGGTCAAGGCGTGGGGACAGCTCGCGTTCGGGCGCAGCGTGTATCTGGTGCCGGAGGACACGCGACTCAACGCCGAAGCGCTGCTGGACTTTCTCGAACGTCATCGCATCCAGGCCATCGAAGGTACGCCGTCGCACCTGCGCATGCTGCGCGAAGCAGGGCTGCTGGGCGGGCGGGCGCCCGACCTGCGGAAGTTCCTGCTGGGCGGCGAGGCCATCGATGCCGCCACGTGGCGGGAACTGGCCGCGATCGACCGCATCCTGTTCTTCAACATGTACGGGCCCACCGAATGCAGCGTCGACGCGAGCTGCGGCCTGATCGACGGCGCGGTGCCGAACATCGGCCGGGTGATGCCGGGCGCACGCATCTATCTGCTCGATGAAACCCGGCGCCCGGTGCCGATCGGCGTCGCCGGCGAAATCCACATCGGCGGCGACGGCGTCGCGCGCGGCTATCTGGGCCGCGATGCGCTCACCGCGGAGCGTTTCGTCGACGATCCCTTCGCCGGTACGTCCGGCGCGCGCATGTATCGCACCGGCGACGTCGGGCGCTGGCGCGACGATGGCAGCATCGAATACCTGGGGCGCAACGATTTCCAGGTGAAGCTACGCGGTTTCCGCATCGAACTCGGCGAAATCGAGGCCTGTCTGCTGCGCCTGCCCGGCGTGCGCGAGGCGGTGGTGATCGCGCGCGAGGATGCGCCGGGAGACAAGCGGCTGGTGGCTTATCTGACCGCGCCGCAGGGCGGTACGGTGCCGGAACCGGCGCAGTTGCGCGCGTCGCTGGCCGGCGCGCTGCCCGACTACATGCTGCCGTCGGCGTTCGTCGCGATGGATGCGTTGCCGTTGACCGCCAACGGCAAGGTCGATCGCCGGATGCTGCCCGCACCCGAGGGCGACAGCCTGGCGCACGGCGTGTATGTGGCGCCCAAGGGCGAGGTCGAGGAGATGATCGCCGAGCTGTGGTGCGAACTGCTGAGCATCGAACGCGTCGGCCGTCACGACAATTTCTTCGACCTCGGCGGCTATTCGCTGATGGTTTTCCAGGTCATCGAAGGTCTGAAGCAGCGGGGCTTCAACGCCGCGCTGCAGGATGTGCTGCTGGCCCAGGAGTTGAGCGCGCTGGCGCAACTGCTCATCGCCAACAACGGCAGTCACCGGGCTTCGAACCAGTGGGTGACGATCCGCCACGGCGGAAAGCGTCCGCCCCTGATCTTCATTCATGAGCCGAGCGGCGAAGTGCTGTCCTACGAGCGGCTGGCGCGGCATCTGGATGCGGAGGTCGGCCTGTACGGCATCCGGGCCGACCGGCAGTCGGTCGGTCGCGACAGCACCACCGAACAACTCGCCCAGCGCTACGCGGAGATCATCCTCGCGGAACTGCCTTCGGGTCCGTACCGCCTGGCCGGCTGGTCGGCGGGCGGCGTGCTGGCCTACGAGGTCGCGCGTTCGCTGGCGGCGCAGGGCCAGCGCGTCGAATTCGTGGGACTGATCGACAGTTGGCACCGCGGAAAGGCCGATGCCGAGCGCGTGGAGATGACCCTCGGCGACAGGAAGATGCTGCTGATTTCGTACATCGAGTACCAGGGTTACCGACTGGCGGACGACGAACTGGCGCAACTTCACGGCACGGCCGATCTCAGCCAGGCGATCGATCTTGCCAAGCGCAATCGTTGGATACGCAAGGATCTGTCCGCGGGCGAATTCGAGGCGCGGATGGCGCTGGCGTACGATCTGCGCACGGCCGCGCATACCTATCGCGCGGAACCGATCGAACCGCCGGTGCATCTGTTCACCGCGCATGCCGACGAAGCGATGGACCCCTCGAACGGTTGGGGCGCGGTGTTGGGCGACCGGCTGCGTGTCCATCCGATCGGCGGCGATCACTGGAGCCTGATGATGGATCCGGATTGCGCCGGGCGATTGGGCGTCGCCATGTCGATGGAGATTTCGCGGCTGGATGGCGCGCGCGCGCCGACCGAACCGGGCTCGCACCCGTCGGCGCTGATCATCCGCAGCGGCACCTCCGGACGCGACAAGGTGTTCTGTATTCCCGGCGCAGGCGCGAATGCGGCATCCTTCCTCGATCTGTGCGCGGGCTTCCCAGCCGGCCCGACCATCATCGGCATCGAAGCGCCGGGCTTGCTCGGCGACACGACGACCGTCACCGTCGAGGATGCGGCGCGCAGCTATGTGGACGTCATTCGCGCGATGTCGCCGGACGGGCCGTATCACCTGATCGGCCATTCCTTCGGCGGCTGGATCGCGATGGAGGCGGCCCGGCAGCTCATCGATGCCTCCGCCTCGGTGGCGCCGGTGATGCTGGTGGATACCCAGCACCCTCGGGAGCGCGTGGTTGCGGATCGGGCCGAAGCCCTCCGCGAATACGCCAAACTGCTGGAACTGACGGCAGGCACGCGCTTCGATATCGGCGAAGATCCGTTCGACGGATCCGACGAAACGGCGCTGATGCGGATCCTGTTCGAGAAGATGAAGCAGACCCGCCTGTGGCCCGGAAACGCGCGCCTGTCCGATCTCGAATCTTCCATCGACTTGTTCTGCCGCCAATACGCGATGCCATATCGGCATGAGACGCCTTTCGGCGGAAGAGGGGTGCTGTTCCGCGCAGCATCGATGGATCCGCCGGAAGAGGGCGTGGACGTCGCGGCGTGGCGACGCTTCGAGCCGGAACTGACGGTCGTCCAGGTCGAAAAGTGCGACCACCTGTCGATCCTGACGAAGCCGTCCGTCGACCGTTTGTGCGAGGAGATCCATAAGCACTGGTTCTTCCACGGAGGGCGATCGTCATGAACGCGCAACATGCACAACGCGTCGTCGCGTCGTTGGCCGGGCAGGAAACCGCGCCATCGGGATTTCCCTGTGTGATCCAAGCCGATCCCGCAGTCGTCGACTGGAAACAATGGCTGGAGACAGAGAGGGAAGCGCTGGTTTCCATATTGCACCGCACCGGCGCGGTGCTGCTGAGGGGATTCCCCATCCACGATGCCGGGGACTTCGCGAGCGCGGTGAAATCGCTGTCGCCGCGGTTGCAGAATTACGCAGGCGGCACCTCGCCGCGGAGCCAGGTGGCGGAGGGCATCTACACGTCCACGGAGTACCCGCGGCATCTGGAAATTCCGCTGCACAACGAAATGTCCTACAGCGCCCGATGGCCCGCGATCCTGTATTTCCACTGTCATACCGCGCCGATGGTCGGCGGAGAGACGCCCATCGCGGACTCGAGGCGGATCCTCGCCAATATGCCCGCGGCGATCGTCGACGAGTTCGAGCGCAGGCAACTCATGTATGTCCGCAATCTTGCCTCGGCCGATTCCAGTTACAACGCCTGGACCCAGGCATTCGAGACCGATCGTCGCGAGGACGTGGAAGCTTATTGCGTCGAGATGGGCATCGACTTCGCATGGCAACCCCGCGGCGGGCTGCGGATCCAGGAGGTGCGGCCGGCGCTGCGCACGCATCCGGTGACCGGCGAGCGCATCTGGTTCAACCAGGTACACCTGTGGCACGCCTCCAACACGCCCGCAGCCCGCGATGTGAGCGCCCGCATCGAGAGCGGTCTGCCGATGGCGGCCTATTACGGCGATGGCGGCCGGATCGACAACCACACGCTCGATGTTGTACGCGACGTGCTGTGCGCCGAAAGAACCACGTTCCGATGGCAGCAGGGCGATCTGCTGATGGTCGACAACCTGCTGGCGGCGCACGGCAGGATGCCTTTCGATGGCCCCAGACGGATCCTGGTAGCGATGTCGTGAGCGCTCACTCACGCAATGATCATTCCCCCACCAATCAATTTTCGAACAGCAGGTAGATCGACATGGATGTATCAGGCAAGGCAGGCGAATCCCTCGCCCACTGGATCACCCACCATCGCAGCGACATCGACGAAGCGCTGTGGACCGATGGGTATGTGCTCTTCCGCGGTTTCGATGTTGGCGGCCTGGAAGGCTTCGAAACCTGCGCGGCGTCGGCGTGCGACACGTTGTACCGGCACTACGGCGATCTGCCGCTGGCCAGCGCGAGCGACAACGTCTATTTCGCGACACCGTATCCAAAACACCTCGAGATCCAGTTCCACAACGAGGCATCGCATACCGACACCTGGCCTTCGCGCCAATTGTTCTTCTGTCTTGAGCCGGCGCCGCAGGGCGGCGAATGGACGCTGTCCGATGGACGCAAGGCGCTCGACAAGTTGCCCGCGGACATGCTCGAGGCGTTCAACGCGCACGGACTCGTCTACAGGAGACGCTTCATCCGGGGACTGGACGCTTCCTGGCAGGAGTTCTTCAAGGTGGACAGCATCGCGGAGCTGCGGGACAAGATCGGTCCGAAAGGCTATGAGATCGATGCCGTTTCGGACGACGAAATGACCGTCTCCTACCGCACCCACGCGATCATCGAGCTTGCGGAACGCGGCAGCGCATCCTGGTTCAACCAGATCCTGCTGCATCATCCGGATGCGTTGCCCGCGGAAGTGGACTCGTTGCTTTCGAAACACTTTCCGCGCGACCGCTTCCCGAGAACGGTGTTCCTGGGCAACGGCGCGCCGATTCCCGCGGCCTGGGTCCGGACCATTTCCGACGTCCTCAACGACTGCTCGATCCGGATCCGGACGCAGGCCAACGACGTGCTGCTGGTGAACAACCTGCTGATGGCGCATGGCCGACTTCCGTATTCGGGCAATCGGCAGATCCGTGTGGCCCTGGGCGACATGTGCGAGCACGCGCGCCATTGAGGCGCGCGCGCCGCTGAGGCGACGGGGTTTTCTGACTGGCGTCGGACGGCGCCGCGGTTGATTGCATACGGAGATGACGATGATTCAACGACAGCATGTGGTGAACGACTTTTTTCCCGAGGCCGAGGCGATGCGCACGGCCTACGATGCGAGGGTCAAGGACGCCTACAAACAGACGGTGAACTGGGAGTATTTCTGCGCACCGCAGATGTACACGTATCTGCGGACGGTGCCGCAGCAGGTGATGCCCGAAGCATTGTTCGCGCGCTTCATGCACCACATGAAGGAATGGTGCATCGAGAACGTCGGGTTGATTCCGATGGGCGTACCCAACCTGCATCTGATGGTCAACGGCTGCACGCTCGGCCTCCACAGCGATTTCCACAATGGCACCTGGGGATTCGTCTATTCCCTGACCCGTTGGAACAGCCGCAGGTTTTCCGGCGGCGAGACCCTGCTGATGCGCGATGGCGTGCCCAGCTACAAGAAACACCATGTGCAGGGGGAAACGCTCTACGAACTGGTCCCGGCGCACTTCAATCAGCTGCTGTTGTTCGATGACCGCCTGGTGCATGGAACGCAGACGATCGAGGGCAGCATGGATCCGATCGAGGGCAGAATCGCTCTCGTCGGGCATCTGCGTCCCACATCACCCATCGTGAAGGGGGGACTGAACGCACAGGCCGCGAGGGAAACGGTTCTTGAGTTCCATCGGGCACTGCGCGGGCAGATCGGCGCTTACAAGGATGTCCAGGGCACGATCACGCTCAAGCTTTCGATCGCCGCTTCGGGCGAGGTGGAATCCTCGGCGATCCTGACCAACAATCTGGTGACGGCGATCGCGGGCTATGCGGCCTCTCCCGATGTCGACACCGTACGGGAGATCATCTGCCGGAATGCTTCCGCGCTGGTATTTCCTGCGGCGGCGGGGCGATCGACGGTCATCGTGCCGGTGCTGGTGCCCTTGCCCGACCTGGATGCCATCGAGATCGTCGTGCCCCACCGGGGCTCGCCAGCGAGAATCCACGAAGCCTTGAAAGCGAAGCTCGGTCAGGGCGAAGCCCAAGGATTCCGCGGTGAAGTGGCAGGCGATGAGTTCGTGGTAAGCGAACCGCTGGCGGGTAGCATCCGCGTGGACGCGAATCGCATCACCGCCCGTTTCGATGCCCCCATGTGGGTGCCTTCCCAGCGGGACCACTTCCGCGCGAGCTTGAACGAAAACCTCGAGATGCTTGCGCGCTACGCAGGATAGGGCGGGCCGCGGAGATCGAAGCGATGTCGAACCTGGATGCGACCATCACGCTGGGCGCCATGCTGTTCGCGCTGCTGTCGTTCGCGACCGGCCGATCGCGAGCGGTCATCGTGGGCGCTGCGATCCTGGCTGCGGCATGCGTTGTGCAGTGGCGGGTAGACGGGTCCCATTGGCGGTTCTGGCCCGTCTACCTCCTCATCTTCCTGGGCTGTCTGCCGTGGGCCGATCGACGTGGCGGCAGGGCTGTCCAACGATGGACGATCCGGATCGTGCAATTCGGCGCCATGGCGGTGCTGGCGGCCTGCTGGGTATTCGTCCCGAGTCCGCGCCTGCCCTCGCCGACGGGTCATTACCCGGTCGGCACCGCGATTTTCCGCTGGGTGGATGCGGATCGTCCGGAGCCGGCCACGGACGATCGCCTCGATCGCCGCAATATCGTCGTCCAGGCGTGGTACCCGACGACCGCGCGCGTGCGAGGGCGGTCGTCGCCGTACATCGATGGACTCGGTCGCTTGCCCGACAGGATCGCCGGATTGCCGAACATCCTCATGGATCGATACGATCGAATCGATACCCATGCCGTCATGGATGCCCCGATCGATGCGGAGCGACCGGTGTGGCCGGTGGTGCTTTTCTCGCCGGCCTACGGTGCCTCGCGTTCGTTCTACACCAGCCTGTTGAGCGATCTCGCCAGTCGCGGCTTCATCGTGCTGGCAGTGGATCATCCGTTCGAGGCCGCGGTGGTCCAACTGGCCGACGGCCGCATCGCGTCGCCGATCGAGCGTTTCCTCGACAACGACCCCGATCGTCTGTTGTACATGAGTCGGCAGACTTCGTTGCGCGCGGCCGACCTCGATTCGGTGTTGGACGAACTGGGCGAAACCCGGACGTTCGGACGTCTGGCGGGGCGACTGGATCGCGATCGCATCGCTGCGGTGGGCCACTCTTTCGGCGGGGCGACAGCCGTTGCGATCATGGGTTCGGATCGTCGGATCCGTGCGGCAGCCAATATCGACGGCACGCTGTATGGCGCACTGCCCGAACAGCCGCTCGGGAACCGGTTCCTTCTGATCGAAAGCGACAGGGAGGAAACCAGGCACTCGCGCCTTTATCTGCAGGGGCATCTGCGCCTGGCTTCGCGCATGCGCGCGCCGGGATATCGCTACGCGATCCGTCGCGCCAACCATTACAGCTTCACGGACGCGTCGCTGACGCTTTCGGCGCCGGCGCGACTCATGGCAGCCTGGCTGGTGGGCGGAAGCCGCGGCACGGCAGAAACCGTGCATGCGACGAACGATCTGCTGGTCGAGTTCCTCGATGCATCGTCGAGCGACATGGCCGCGAGAATGGCTGCGGCGGCGGCGCGATACCCGCACGTGTCGGGCGGATCGATGCACGATGCGGCTGTCGGCCCGGCTCGCGCGGGCGAGGGCGGCGGCGCTCCCGGCCGGCCTGCTCCATGAGTCGTTTCTGCCGCCATCGACATGCGTCGGACGCTTCGCGGTCGTTATCGTGCCGACCGCCACTTGTTTCCACGCCCGGACGCTCCACTCCCTGGCGCGCGGGTTTTCAACAGAGGAAGCGCCTGCTATCTCCAGGCGCGGCATCCAATCACGGAAGAGGATTCCCATGCATATCGCTTTCATCAGCCTGCCCGAGCACGGTGGGTATGTGCCTACTTTCCAGCTCACGAGAAGACTCATGGCGCTCGGTCATCGGGTCACTTATTTCGGGCCGGTCGATTTCGAGGAACGCGTTCGCAGCCAGGGCTTTGCATACGTCACGCTTTACCGCGAAGATCTCGCCAAGGACGAGATGGACGAGGATGCGCCGCCCCGGGGTCTGATCGCAGCGTTGCGCCGCATGCGCGAACAGATGCGCCGCAAAGCCCTGCGGCCCGGAAGCTGGCGGGCGCTGGAAGGCGTTGCGGACAATGAGCTCGCCGCAACGATCCGCCAGCATTCGGTCGATCTGGTATTGCTGGACGGCCTGTTCGATTACGTCGTGCCGCTGGTCGCGGTGTCCGGCGTGCCTTACCGGATGTATCTGACCGAACTCAGCGGGGCGGACAAGCGCAAGGCGCCTCCCACCTTCAGTCGCGTCATTCCGGGCGACGGCGCCCTGGGGGCCGTGCCTTCGACGCTCATGTGGGGTGTGCAACACGTGCGCTACTGCGCGCGGTGGTTGCGGCGCCAGAGCATGCGTCTGCTCTGGGAAAACGTACTGGGCCTCGGTATTCCCGGCCCTCCGAAGACGTTGATGAAACTGGTCGAATACCGATTGAAGGACAGCGCCCGTCGCGCGGGCCTGCAGCGGCATTTCTGGGAATACGGATGGCGGTGGTGGGCGCAGGCGGACGTCGTGCTCTGCCCCGGCGCATTCGATTTTCCGGAAGCCCGGGGCGGCAGGCGTTATGCGGGCCCCTGCATCGACCTCGAACGCACGGACTGGTCATTCCCCTGGGATGAACTGGAAGTTCGCAGGGCTGATCGCAGGATCGTGCTGGTCTCGCTCGGAACGCACGCGGCCATGTACGGCGGGACGACCCTGAAGTTCCTCCGCAAGATCCTTGCGCTTGCCTCCGCCTGTCCCGATGTCTTTTTCGTCGTCGCTCTGGGGAAAGGGCGAACCATCGAGTCCGTCGGCGACGCGCCGGAGAACATGATGGCATCGCCATTCATTCCGCAGCTCGGTCTGCTGCAGCGCGCCAGTCTGATGATCACCAACGGCGGGCTCGGCACGGTTAAGGAATGCATCTGGTTCCGCGTGCCCATGATCGTGGCGCCGTGCAGGTTCGATCAACCCGGAAATGCGGCTCGGGTGGTGCGACATGGACTTGGGCGGCGTGTCGACGTCAAGCGGGTATCTGTCGCGCAACTGCGAACAGAACTCAAGGCCTGCCTTGGCGATGCGCGCATCGAGGAGAACCTCGCGGCGATGAGCACAGCGTTCCGGACGTCGGATGAGCAGCAGCAATGGATCGACGAGATGCTCGGCTCACTGGCTGTCGGTCCGTCCGGCATCCGTAGCGATGCCGCTGCGGACCATGGATTGCAGGCGCCGCAATATCGATGAATCCGTCGAAGCCGGACGTCGACGGCGTCGGGCCTCGATCGAGTGCTCCGGCGTCGAGCGTCCGTTCCGGTTTCCGAAGCTGCCTTCGAATGCTGTCTTCAGACGCCGCCGGCATCCGCAAGCCGCGGCATCAGCCCTGCCAACGACGCCAGATCCTGCCGGTTGTGGTCCGCCACGCGTCGCAGGTTCCGCGCCGATCCGCCGCGCAGATAGCCGAGCCACGCGGCAGGCGCTTCGCTGCCGGGCAGGTCGTCTTCGCGCACGACGCCCAGCACCTGGCGTTCGATGGTGGCGAGCCGGCAGTTCTCCCATCGGCCGCGGTAGCTGCGGCGGGTGGGGTAGAGCAGGTCGATGTGTTGCAGCCCCGCGAGCGGGTTGCGCAGGCGCGCCAGGCGGAAGCGTGTCGCCAGCAACGGCGCGTCGTAGCTCTTGCCGTTGTAGCTGGCGAGCATGATGCCGGCGTGCAGGGTGTCCGCGAACGCGACGAGCAGGTCGCGCTCCGCGGACAGCGTGGTCATCAGCCACTGACGGATGTGCAGTCCGTCGCTCCGCCACTGCGCTGTGCCGATCATGAAGGCGCGTGTGCCGGTGCCGCCGGCCAGGCCGGTGGTCTCGGTGTCGAAGAACAGCACGTCGCTGGTCGGGATCATCGTCTCGCGGCGGTCGAACGCGCCGCACAACTGTTGCGCCACCGGATCGCATGGCAGCGTGGTCTCGATCAGGCGCAGACCCGGCGCGATCTCGTCGCCGGGCAGCAGGCGATCGGCGTCGATCGGCGGGCGCGTCAAACCGGCGGGCGCGCGCACGCGCAACAACCGGCGCAGATCGGCCACGGTCTGCGCGGCGTCCGGTCGCGATGCGCGCGCAGGCGCCGATGTTGCCATTGCCGGCCGCGCCGGCAGACCCGATGGCTTGCCGGCCTGCGCGCGTAGCGTCCGCAGGCGTTCCAGCGTTTCGCTCATGTCTGCTCGGTGGCGGACAGCGCGATCAACACCCGGCGGGCATGCGCTTTCGCGGTGGCGTCGCGCGCAGCGCCTTCGATGTTGAGGATGGGCCCGACGCAGGCGGGGCAACCACTGCTGCAGTCGCAGCCGTCGATCAGGCCGGTCGCGCGGGCGATGAGTTCCGATTGCCGCGTCCACAGCGGCTCGGCCAGGCCGACGCCGCCGGGGAAGTTGTCGTAGAGGTAGATCGTCGGCGTGAACGCGGCCAGATCCTCGGGCGTGGCCGGCGCGCCTTCGCCACGCCGCAATTGCCCGCGACCTTTCGCATCGGCGACCGCGAACCACGCGCCATCGCCGCTGCCCACCGCTTTCTGCAGATCGGCGCCATCGGCCATCACCGCGATGCGCGCGATCACGTGCAGCGCATACGCGGCGCCGAGAAAGCCGTCGAGCGCGTCCTGCTTCGACGCGAACAGGCTGTCGAGCACCGGTTGCGACAGTTGCCACCACACCGCGGTGGTGTGCAGTTCGGCGTCGGGCAGATTCACCGGACCGTAGCCGATGTTCTCGTGGGTGTAGTAGCGGATCTTCTTGTAGCCGGAGACGCGGCGCACCACGTGCACTTCGCCATGGTGGCTGGCGCCGGTGCCCGCGACCGCGCCATCGAATTGCTCAAGCACCTTGAGCTTGGTGTAGTCGATCGCGTCGGTGTAGTAGTCGACATGCGTGCGGGTGACGAAGGCCTTGCGGCCGTCCCAGTCGAGGCGTTCGACCTGATACGGCGTGGACTGGATCATGTGGATCGCGCCTTCGTAGAGCGTCAGCGGCGCGGCGCTGTAGTCGACTTCGGCGATGATGACCTGGCGGCCGTCGGTCCGGTCCACGACCACGAAATTGCCGTCGGCAACCGAACGCAGGCTCACCGCATTGGCCGGATAGCTGTCGGCGATCCATTCCCACACCGCGCCTTCGGCGTGCAGCACGCCGTCTTCGGTCAGCAGATCGAGATACGCGCGCGGTTCGACCGGGCCGAAATGATCGCCATCGCGGAAGGGCAGTTCGAACGCGGCGCAGCGGATGTGATCGAGCAGGATCACCGGTTGATCGGGTGCGATCCGCGCGTGTTCGGGCGGCGCGCTGGTGAAGAACTCGGGGTGGCGGACGATGTATTGATCCAGCGGATCGGAGCTGGCGATCAACATGCCGATCGACGCCTGTTGACGACGGCCGGCGCGGCCGAAGCGTTGCCAGGTCGAGGCGATGGTGCCGGGATAGCCGTTGAGCAAGACCACATCGAGGCTGCCGATGTCCACGCCCAGTTCGAGCGCCGACGTGGTGACGATGCCGTCGATCCGCCCCGCGCGCATCGCGCGTTCCGCGTCGCGGCGTTCGGTCGGCAGATAACCGCCGCGATACGCGCGGATGCGCGGCGGCTTGCGCGGGTCGTGATCGAAGACGTCCTTGAGATATTTGGTCAGCACTTCGACCATCGTCCGCGACTGCGCGAAGATCAGCGTCTTGAGCCCGGCCTTGATCGCGATGCGCGCGATGCGCGTGCTCTGCGAGCGTGCGGAGGCACGCAGGCCCAAGTCGGGATTGGTCACCGGCGGGTTCCACAGCAGCACGTGCTTCTCGCCGGTGGGTGCGCCGGATTCGGTGATCGCGGTCACCGGTCGTCCGATCAGCGCCTCGGCGTGTTCCTTCGGATTGCCGATGGTGGCCGAGCACAGGATGAATTGCGGGTTCGCGCCGTAGAAGGCGCAGACGCGTTTCAAACGTCGCAACAGATTGGCCAGATGCGAACCGAACACGCCGCGATAGGTGTGGATCTCGTCGATGACGATGTAGCGCAGATTCTCGAACAACTGCGCCCATTTGGTGTGATGCGGCAGGATGCCCTGATGCAGCATGTCGGGATTGGTCACGACGATGTCGCCATTGAGCCGGATCGCCTGGCGCTGGTCGCCCGGCGTATCGCCATCGAAGGTCGCGGCGCGCAGGCCAAGATTGCCCGCTTTGTTGAGTTCCAGCAGTTCGGCGACCTGATCCTGCGCCAGCGCCTTGGTCGGGAACAGATAGAGCGCCTTGGATCGATCGCCGATGGCCGCCGCGATCACCGGCAGCGTGTAGCACAGCGTCTTGCCCGACGCCGTCGGCGTGACCACGACGATATCCTCGCCGCGCTGCGTCGCGTCCCAGGCATCGGCCTGATGACTGTAGAGCCGGCTCAGCCCACGCATGCGCAGCGCCTCGGCCAACGCCGGCGGCAGATCGACGGGGAAGGGCGCGTAACGCCCGTCGCGCGCGGGCAGCGTGAACGCACCCGTGACCCGATCCGGATACTTGTGCTGCAGCTTCAGCGCAAGCGAGGCGCCGCCGCTCCGGGCGAGTGCGTTGGTTTCGGTCGGGTCGATCGGAGTGGGATAGGGGGAAACTGCGCGCATGATCGGCTCCGGTGGAGCCCGCGTAGATACAGGTGTGCTGTCTCACCCGCTGAGACTGAGCCTGCATGTCGGTGCGCTCTTGCCTTCGACGATGCGGTCGATGGATGCGGCCGGACTTCATCCGCGAATGTGTCGACGTCGCCGTAAGCGATGCCGTCGCATTGATCGTGCCTCGGCCCTCGGCCCGCCGTTGCGACATCATCGCTTCGATATCGCAGGGAAGCCCGATTGCCATTCCTGCCGGATCAATGCGGATCCGGATCAATGCGGATAAAGGGGCCGCGTATCGAATCAATCGTACTGTCGTCAAATCCATGACGACAGGCTTCTGCTGTGCGATACGTCGGAATTTCCGGTTGGCGATCGTTTCCCTGGCAGATCCTTGGCGATGCATATGAAAACGATGCCAACGGCATTCGTTACATGGTCGCGCGCCATGATCTTTCCGTGGTTGGCGTTCTTCGCGCCAGCGCAAAGCGGGTCGACGGAACGATAGTTTTCCGCGGAAATCAGGCGATTGTTCCGTGTCGCCCCTCCCGGCGGGAGAATTCCGCTTCCTGAGGAATTGCGGGTCTGGAAAGCGTTGAAAAAGCGGATCGGTGGAGTTTGCAATCACGGATGTTCGTGGCTATAGTGCTTTAGAAGGAATAGTCCGAATGATGGTATTCATACGGGCGAAAACAGTGCAGGACGCAATGGGAGCTTTAATGCAGGAACGCATTGGGGACGCGCGAATCGCGCGATGCATACGGAGGTGCCGGGAAGTTCCCTGGCTTGGGCGTATTAGCCGGTGACGCTGTTTGCGTCGACCGGGCCTATCGATCCGGACGACGATCGGATGCGCAAACATCGGCCGAGTCGTGCCAGCAGGTTTCGCGATTCGGCGAAGCGCATGTGTTCAGATTTCCGATTCCGGATCGTTCTGCTCTTCACGGTCATCAGAATGTCATCTCCGACATCGATGCAATGTGCGTGCAGATAGGGAATGGGGGCTGGACATGGGGGAGTCGAGAGTCGAATCGGCGTGCTGCTGCCTGGAGCATAGGGATATATCAAACGGGAATGGGGACGGGTTGTTCATCCGGATGTTTCGAGATCGGTACCCGGAACTGTCCTTTCATGAAAGCTTTCCGCGTTTGGCATTGATGTCGACTCCAGGGATCGATCGCACGACGGTGCGTCTTCCCTGAGCGCAGTTCGATCTCATCGGCCGCTGGTTCGCCGCTGGGTACGGAGCCTCGAAGGAACGAGTGGATCTGACGATCATGGCGATCGTCATCATGTTTTTCCAAGGTATGGATACGATATGGATGTCGCAATTGTCGGTATGTCGTTGCGTTTTCCCGGCGCGGATGATGCGGATGCTTTCTGGTCCAATCTGATCGGGCGCAAGGCGAGCATTTCCGAAGTGCCGCCGGACCGATGGGACTGGCGCGCGTACTGGGGCGATCCCAAGGTCGAAACCAACAAAAGCCTCAGCAAATGGGCCGGTTTCATCGATCGTGTCGATACTTTCGACAATGGTTTTTTCGGCCTGTTGCCGAAGGTCGTGCAGAGCATGGATCCGCAGCAGCGGATCATGCTGGAACTTGCGTGGTCGTGCCTGGAGGACGCCGGCATGCCGCCGTCGCGCCTGCGCGGCAGGAATGTCGGCGTCATCGTCGGCATCTTCAATCACGATTACAAGGAACTGCAGGAGCGCGGCGAGGCCTCGATCGAGGCGCACCACTCCACGGGTACCGCGACCACCGTCGTCGCGAACCGCATATCGCATTTCTTCGATTTCCGCGGTCCCAGCATTCCGATCGACACCGCGTGCTCCAGTTCGCTCAACGCGATCCACAGCGCGATCCAGTCGCTGCAATACGGGGATTGCGAGCTGGCGCTGGCCGGCGGTGTCAATCTGCTGCTCACCCCGACGCGCCACATCTCGTTCTCGAAGATGGGCATGCTCTCGCCCACCGGCACCTGCAAGACATTCGACGACACCGCCGACGGCTACGTGCGCGGCGAAGGCGCGGCATTCCTTCTGCTGAAACCGCTGGAACGCGCGATCGCCGACGGCGACACGATCCACGGCGTCATCAAGGGCAGCGCAGTGAACCACTGCGGCGAGACCTATACGCTGACCTATCCCAGCGCGCGTGCGCAAGCGGAGGTCATCGTCGCGGCGCACGAACGCGCCGACGTGCCGGTCGCGTCGCTGGGCTTCGTCGAACTGCATGGCACCGGGACGCCGAAGGGCGACCCCATCGAATTCGAGGGCCTGATCGATGCGTTCGGCACGCTCGCGCAGCGCCAGGGCACGACGCTCGGCACGGCGTTCTGCGGGCTCAGTTCGGTCAAGACCAACATCGGTCACCTCGAGGCTGCCGCCGGCATCGCCGGGGTGATCAAGGTCCTGCTGGCGTTCCGCCACCGCACGCTGCCGCCGTTCCACAATTTCACCCGGATCAACGAGCGCATCGCCATCGACGGCACGCCGTTCTACGCGCTGGGCGAGAGCCGGCCATGGGCGCGCAGCGACGAGAACACGCCGCTGCGCGCGGGCGTCAGTTCGTTCGGTTTCGGCGGCACCAACGCGCATGTCGTGCTGGAAGAACCGCCGCGCGCCGCCGCGACGCGTGCGCGCAAGCTCGCGCCCACCGCGACCTTGATCGCGCTGTCCGCGAAGACCCCGGATGCGCTGCGCCGGCGTGTGGCCGATCTGCGCGACTGGCTGCGCGTCGACGAGGGGCGCACGCCGCTGGCCGATATCGCACGCACCCTGCTGATCGGCCGCGAGCATCTCGCGATGCGCCGGGCATGGGTGGTCGACAGCGTGCCGGCGTTGATCGACGCGCTGGAGGCGACGCTCGCCGATGCCGATGCTGTTGCGTACGCGCTGGAGACCGACGCCGACGAGGATGGCGCCGCGCTGCTCGCACAATGGCCCGCCGCGAAGAAGACCGCCCGGCGCGCGTTGTTGTCGCGTCTGGCCGCGCGCTACCGCGCGGGCGCCGACCTGGACTGGATGCCCCTGTTCGCCGGCCAGCCGGCGCGCCACGTCGGCTTGCCGGCCTATCCGTTCGCGCGCGAGCGGTTCTGGATCCCCGATGCCGTCGCCAGCGGAGCGACGCTGTCGGCGGGCAGTCTGCATCCGCTGCTGCATCGCAATGTTTCCGCGTTCGGCCGCCAGCGGTTCGAGTCGACGTTCGACGGGCGCGAATTCTTCCTCGCCGACCACGTCGTGAAGGATCGCCCGGTGCTGCCGGGCGTGGCGTACCTGGAGATGGTGCGCGCCGCCGTGGCGCAGGCGCTGTCGGCCGAACGGGATGTCTCCAGCGCCAGCGGGCTGCGGTTCCGCGACGTCATCTGGATGCGCCCGCTGCACGTGGACGGCACGCCGGTGTCGGTACGCCTGGACCTGACGGCCGACGCCGCGGCGGGCGCCGCGCGTACGCTGGCGTTCGAGATCGCCGGCGCCGACGCGACCGTGCCTGCGACGGTGTTCTGCCGCGGTCGCGTGGAGCTGTTCGAAGGTGGCGCACAGGCATTGCTGGACGTGGCCGCGATCGCGCGCGACTGCGCGCAGGACGAGATCTCAGCCGATGCGTGCTATCGCGGATTCGCCGCGCTGGGCCTGCACTACGGGGCCGCGCATCGCGCACTCTCGCAGCTTCGCGTAGGCGCCGGACAATGCCTGGCGAGGATTGCGTTGCCGGGCCAACTGACGGCCGGGCAGGGCGATTTCGTCCTGCATCCGAGCATCGCCGACGCCGCGCTGCAGGCGGCCGTCGCCTTCGTCGCCGGCATCCAGCCCGACGGCGGCGAGCGCCCGCACGCGCCGTCGCTGCCGTTCGCGCTCGACAGCCTGGAGGTGTACGGCGATCTGGTGCCTTCCGCGGCAGCAGCGCTCACCGATGTGCACGCCTGGGTGCGCGCGTCGGCCGGACACTCCAGTGCCGACGCCATCCCGAAAGTCGATATCGACCTCATCGAACCCGGTGCGGACGACGGCATCGGCCGCGTCCGCCTGGCGTTCCGCGGGCTCAGCATCCGGCCGCAGGTCGCCGACCCGTCGGCGTCGGCCGGCGCCGCTGTCGATGCGCCGGCGACGGTTCGCCGGCCGCCGGCGTCGGTGGCCGATGGTCTGTACACACCGCTGTGGACGGCCGAGCCGCTGGCTGCGGCCACCGTAAGCCCCGCCAGCGAGACCCCGGCCGGCCTGCTGCTGGTCGGCATGCCCGACGATGTCGAGCGCCTGGTCCAAGCACTGTCCGCTTCGCCGCGCTTCGCCGCCGCGCGCCTGGCGCGCCTGCACCTGTGCGCCGACGACGCGATCGCCGCGGATGACGTGGCCGCAGACGCGGCCGCCGCGGGCGACACGCTGCGCGTACGCGCTGGCGCGCTGGACGACTGCAAGGCGGCCATCGCGGCGTGGAAGGCGGCCGGCGTGCCGCTGGACCGCGTCGTGGCGGTCGCGCCGTCAGACGCGGCATTGTCGCCCGCGCAGCGGGTCGCGTTCGGTCCGCGCAGCGCGTTCGCGCTGGTCAAGGCCCTGTTTTCCGGCCCGAAAACCGCGCGTTTCGTGCATCTGGCGCCAACCGCGTCCAGTGCGTGGGCAGCGCCGGACGCGGTCGGCCTGAGCGGCTTCTACAAGACGCTGCGCATCGAGAAGCCGAGCTTCGCCGGGCGCGTGGTGCAACTGGACCTGGCCGACGCGGCGCTGCCGGCCATCCTCGCCGATGAGCTGGCCGCCACCGACGCGGCCACCGACGTGCGTTATCGCGACGGCGTGCGCGAAGTGCGGACGTTCGCGCCGGTCGCCTCGGCCGCGCTGCCGGCCGTCGCCGATGCGTCGCCCGCCGCGTTCCGCGAGGGCGGGGCGTACCTGATCACCGGCGGCATGGGCGCACTCGGCCTGATCGTCGCCCGCCACCTGTGCGCGCGCTACGCCGCGACCGTGTATCTCACCGGCCGCTCCGCGCCGTCGGACGCGCAGCGTGCGGTGCTGGCGGAACTGGCCGCGCTCGGCGGCCGCGCCGTGTATCTGGCGTGCGATGTCGCGAATCGCGACGACGTGCGCCGCGCCGTCGCCGCGGTCCACGCGGACGGCCAGCGCCTGCACGGCGTGCTGCATTCGGCCGGCGTGATCGAGGACGACTTCCTGCTGCGCAAGACGCCCGAGGCCTTCGCGCGCGTGGTCGCGCCCAAGGCATTGGGCACGTGGCATCTGGACAGCGAGACCCGCGACGAGCCGCTGGATCTGTTCGTGCTGTTTTCATCGGTCACCGGCGTGCTGGGCAACGTGGGGCAGTGCGATTACGGATTCGGCAATGCGTTCGAGGATGCGTTCGCGCATGCGCGCGAAACGCGCCGCGTCGCGGGCGACGCGACGGGCAGGACGGTATCGATCAACTGGCCGTACTGGAAAGACGGCGGGATGCGCCTCAACGACAAGGAAGAGCAGGCGCTGCGCCGCAGCTTCGGCATCGTGCCGCTGCTGACCGCCGAAGGCATCGACGTGCTGGAGTACGCGCTGGCGCAGCCGCGCGCGCAGATCGTGGTGATGCCGGGCGACGCGGCCAAGGTGCACGAGGTGCTGGGCGTCGCCGCCGCTAGCGCGCTGCCGGCCGTGGCCGTGGCCGTCGCGGGCGCCGATGGCGGGGACACGGCCGCGTGGCGCGCGCCGATGGCGCGCCACCTGTCCGAGCTGTTCGGCAAGGAGCTGGGCATTCCGTCGGAGTTCGAGGAAGACCGCGCCTTCAAGGAGTACGGCTTCGACTCGGTGGTGATGATCGATCTCATCGCGCACATGGAAAAGACCTTCGGGACGCTGCCGAAGACGCTGTTCTTCGAGCACCAGAATCTGGGCGATCTCGTCGGGTATTTCATCGAAAACCACCCGGCGCACTGCCGCCGCATCGTGAACCCGGGCGACGCCGCCGGCATCGCGGCGCTGTCTGCCGCGCCCATCCACGCGCCCGTCGCGCGCGATGCCCCGGCGGCGCGTGCCGCCGCTTATGCGGTGCAGCCGGCCTCGGTGCAGGGCCATGCCGGCACCGCGCGCGCGGACGAGAAGATCGCCATCGTCGGTCTGGCCGGCCGCTATCCGCAGGCCGAATCGCTGGAGGCGTTCTGGGACAACCTGCGCCTGGGCCGCGACTGCGTGGAGGCGATCCCGCAGGCGCGGCCGGACATCGCCGCGAAGTTCCGTTTCCAGCCCGGCGCGGCCGCACCGGCGCGCAGCTACAGCCAGTGGGGCGGATTCCTGCGCGACGTGGATCATTTCGATCCGATGTTCTTCAACATCTCGCCGAAGGAAGCGGAGAACCTCGACCCGAACGAGCGGCTGTTCCTGGAGATCGCCACGCTGGCGATCGAGGATGCCGGCTATACGCCGGAGACGCTGGCGGCGGCGCAGGCGGTGCGCGACAACCCGGTCGGCGTCTACGTCGGCCTGATGTGGGGCGACTACCAGCTGCACGGCGTCGACGGCCCGCAGGACACGTGGACCACGCCGCATTCCTACTACTGGGCGGTCGCCAACCGCGTCTCGCACTACTTCAATTTCTCCGGGCCCAGCATCGCCATCGACACGGCGTGCTCGTCCTCGATCACCGCGATCCATCTCGCCTGCCAGGCGATCCGCTGCGGCGAGATCGACGCGGCCATCGCCGGCGCGGTGAATCTGTCGCTGCATCCCAACAAGTACAACCTGCTGTCGGACATGCATTTCCTGTCCTCCGACGGCCGCTGCCGCGCCTTCGGCGAGGGCGGCGACGGCTACGTGCCGGGCGAGGGCGTGGGCGCGGTGCTGCTCAAGCCGCTGTCCAAGGCGCTCGCCGACGGCGACCACGTCTACGGCGTGATCCGCGGGACCTCGATCAACCACGGCGGCAAGACCTCCGGCTTCACCGTGCCCAATCCCAAACGCCAGGCGGCGCTGATCCAGGAAGCGCTGATCACCGCCGGCGTGAACGCGCGCCACCTCAGCTACGTCGAGGCGCACGGCACGGGCACCTCGCTGGGCGATCCGATCGAGATCGCGGGCCTGACCAAGGCCTTCGCGCAGCCTGAATTCCAGTACTGCGCGATCGGTTCGGCCAAGTCCAACCTCGGCCATCTGGAAGCGGCCGCAGGCATCGCCGGCCTCACCAAGGTGCTGCTGCAGATGCGGCACCGCACGCTGGTGCCGTCGATCCATTCGGACGTGCTCAATCCCTACATCGATTTCGAGCACAGCCCCTTCCGGGTACAGCGCGAAATCGGCCCGTGGGACCGGCCGAAGATCGAGCGCGACGGCGTGCGCGCGGAACTGCCGCGTCTGGCGGGCATCAGCTCGTTCGGCGCCGGCGGCGCCAACGGCCATCTCATCGTCGAGGAGTACGTCGTCGATGAGCACGATGTCGATGAGCATGTCATCGACGAACATGTCATCGACGAGCATGCCGAGGCGCTGCGCCGCGACGGCGATGTGCGCCAGCCGATGCTGTTCGTGCTGTCCGCGCGCCGCGACACCGCGCTGATCGCCATGGCCGCGCGCCTGGCGCGGCATCTGGACGCCGAACCCGCGCTGTCCCTGCAGGATGTCGCCTACACGCTGCAGATCGGACGCGTGCCGATGGAATTCCGCGCCGCGTTCGTGGCGTCGGACCGGGCCGCGTTGACCGCTGCGCTGCGCGCCTTTTCCGATACCGGCACGACCTCCGGCACCGGCGCATGGACCGGGCATCGCGACGGCGCCCGTCGCGATCCGGCCATCGCCGCGCGCGTGGCCGATGCCGCACCGCGGCTGGCGGAGTGGACCGCGCGTCGCGACCTCGCTGCGCTCGCTGCCGCCTGGGTCGACGGTGCGGCCATCGACTGGACGCAGTTGCATGCCGCGACCCGTCGCCGTCGCGTTTCGCTGCCGGGCTATCCGTTCCAGCGTCAGCGCTACTGGGTCAGCCAGCCGTCGCGCGCCGAATCCGTGGCCGCGCTGCATCCGCTGATCGACGCCAACCTGTCCACGCTGGACGAGCAGACCTTCGGCAAGACCTTCCGTCCGGACGAATTCTTCCTGCGCGACCACCGCCTCGGCGACAACCGCATCCTGCCCGGCGTGGCCTATCTGGAACTGGCGATACAGGCCGCGCGTCTGGCCGCACCCGGCCGTCGCGTGGCCGATGTGCACGACGTGCACTGGCTCAAGCCCATCCTGGTCGACGACGCGCTGCCGGTGCGCATCGGGCTGCTGCCCGAGCGCGACGCCCTGGCGTTCGAGATCTACGCGGAGGCCGACGACGGCGCGCGCAAGGTGTACGCGCACGGTGCGATGACGCTGGAGGAGGCCGCCGCGCCGTCCGACGACGGCATGCGGATCGATCTCGCCGCCATCGCCGCGCGCTGCGCGCGGATGGACGGCGCGACCGTCGGCGCGGCTTTCGTCGCGATGGGCTTCGTCTTCGGCGAGAGCTTCCAGGTCTTCGAGTCGCTGCATCACGGCGCCGACGAGGCGCTGGGCACGCTGCGGCTGCCGTCGATCGCCGGCGTGCGCGCCGAGGACTTCGTGCTGCATCCCGCGCTGCTGGACGGCGCCGTGCGCGCCAGTCTGGGCGTGGGCGGTTTCACGACCGACGACATCCGCGTGCCGGTGCGCCTGAACCGGATCGAGATCCTCGGCCCGCTCGGCGACCGGGCGTTCGCCTACGCGCGGCGTTCGGCGCAGCTGCCGGCCGATGCGCAGCCGGACCAGTCGCATTTCGACCTGCTGCTGTGCGACGCGCAGGGCCGCGTCTGCGTGCGGATCGAGCAGTTGACCATCCAGCCCGCGCCGCACCTGGCGTTCGCCGCCCGCGGCGCCCGCACGCGCGCCGCGCTGTCGGCGCCCGCTGCGACCGTTGCCGCCCGTGCGGCGCCCGCGCCTTCGATGCAGCACGTCGCTGCCGGCGGCGCGCCCGCGGCCGACGCGCTGTCGGCCGTCGCGACCGCATATCTGTGCGAACTGCTGTCCACGGTCACCAAGTTGCCGGCGGACCAGATCGACCCGAAAGCGCCGCTGGAGAACTACGGCATCGATTCGGTGATGATCGTCGCGCTCAACGACGACCTGTCGCAGACCTACGGCGACGTGCCGAAGACGCTGTTCTTCGAGCACCAGGAACTGGCCGGTATCGCCGAATATCTGGTCGAGAGCCATGCCGACGTGCTGGCCGCGCGCATGCCTGCGGCCGGCGTCGCACAGGTCGGCCCGATCGCTGTCGCGCCCGTCGTCTCCGCCCCCACCGTCCAGGCGCCAGCCGTGCCCGTCGCCGTGTCCGCAGGTGCGGCGGCCGCTGCCGAGATCGGCCTGCAGGCGGTCATGGCCGCGCACCTCGTGCGGCTGGTCGGCGAGGTCACCAAACTGCCCGAATCCGCGATCGACCCGAAGGCGCCGCTGGAGAACTACGGCATCGATTCGGCGATGATCGTCGCGCTCAACGAACGCCTGGAGCGCAGCTTCGGCAGCGTGCCGAAGACGCTGTTCTTCGAGTACCAGGACATCGACGGCGTGTCCGGCTATTTCGTGGACGAACACCCCGACGGCGTGCGCGCGCTGGCGTCCGCCGCCGGATCTGCGGCGGGCGCCGAAACGCCCGCCGCATCGCCGCCGGCAGCCCCCGCAGGCGATCCGGCCGACGCGCTGGGCGCGCGCCTGCGCGCGGTACTGGGCGAGGAAGCCGCATCCTGCGATACCGCGACGCCGCTCGCGCAGTGGCCGTTCGACACGATCAACGTCGAGCGCGTACTGCATGCGCTGGCGCGCGACTACGAGGATGTGTCCGCCGCCGGCCCGTATGCCTTCGCGATGGTCGCCGACTGGGCTGCCGCGCTGCGCCTGCGACCCGACGCGGTCGCGCCTGCTTTTTCGTCGGTCGCGCCTACTTCCGCGTCGCCCGCAACGGCGCCCGCTCATGCGCCGCCGCCGGCGCCCTCGCGGCTGCGACCGCAGGGCGGGCGTTTCGCCGGCCGCGCCACGGGTCCGTCAAGCCGCGAGGACATCGCCATCATCGGCCTGAGCGGCCGCTATCCCGGCGCAAGCGACCTGGATGGGTTCTGGCGCAACCTCGCCGCGGGACGCGACTGCATCACCGAGATTCCGCGCGCGCGCTGGGACCACAGCGCCCACTTCCATCCGGACCGCAACCGCAAGGGCACCGTCTACAGCAAGTGGGGCGGTTTCATCGACGACGTCGACCAGTTCGATGCGCGGTTCTTCAACATTTCCGCGCGCGAGGCCGAAGCGCTGGACCCGCAGGAGCGCCTGTTCCTGCAGATCGCGTGGGAATGCGTGGAGGACGCCAGCTACACCCGTCAATCGCTCAAGGGCCGCTCGGTCGGCGTGTTCGTCGGCGTGATGTGGGGCAACTACGCGCTGATGGACGTGAGCGAAGCGCAGCAGCAGTACGGGCGGCCGTGCCCACCGTTCTCGTCGATCGCCAACCGCGTGTCGTACGTGCTGAACCTCAGCGGCCCGAGCCTGGCGCTGGACACCATGTGCTCGTCCTCGCTCACCGCGATCCACCTGTCGTGCCGCGCGATCCACAACGGCGATTGCGACATGGCCATCGCCGGCGGCGTGAACCTGATCCTGCACCCGACCAAATACCATCTGCTGGCCGGCGGACAATACCTGTCCAGCGACGGCCGCTGCCGCGCCTTCGGCGAGGGCGGCGACGGCTACGTGCCGGGCGAGGGCGTGGGCGCGGTGCTGCTCAAGCCGCTGTCGCGGGCCGTCGAGGACGGCGACCACATCCATGGCGTCATCAAGGCCTCGGCGCTGAACCACGGCGGCAAGACCAACGGCTATACGGTGCCCAACCAGATCGCGCAGACCAACGTCATCGGCGCGGCGCTGCGCCAAGCCGGCTGGGATCCGGGCACCATCGACTACATCGAAGCCCACGGCACCGGCACCTCGCTGGGCGATCCCATCGAGATCGCGGGCCTGAACAAGGCCTTCGACCAGGCGCGCGGCGCGGCCGTGCTGGCCCCGCAGAGCTGCCGCATCGGTTCGCTGAAGTCCAACATCGGTCATCTGGAATCGGCCGCGGGCATCGCCGGCCTGACCAAGATCCTGCTGCAGATGCGCCACGGCAGCATTGCGCCGTCGCTGCATTCGGCCACGCTCAACCCGAACATCGACTTCGCGCGCAGCCCGTTCCGGGTGGTGCAGGGGCAGGAAGACTGGCGCGTGCCGGCGCAGGACGGCGGCATCCACCCCCGAGCCGCAGGCGAGAAATATGCGTCGATTCGTCGCAACCGCCGCGCGGGCATCAGCTCCTTCGGCGCGGGCGGCGCCAATGCGCATCTGCTGATCGAGCAGTACGGCGCGCCGACGGCGCCCGCGGATTCGGCAAAGGACACATCGCAGGTGCCGGTGCTGTTCGTGCTGTCGGCCGACAGCGAAGAGCGCCTGGGCCTGTACGTGGATCGCATCGTCGCGTTCCTGCGCGGTGATGGTCTGCGCGGCGATGGCGCGCAGACCATCGACCTGCGTCATCTGGCGTATGCGTCGCAGGTGGGCCGCGAGGCGATGGACGAGCGCCTCGCCGTGCTCGCCGGCAGCGTCGTCGAACTCGCCGGGCTGCTGACGCTGTATCGCGAGGGCGGCAACGCGCCGCAGTTGCACAGCGGCAGCGTGCGCAAGCACAACGAGAAGCTGGAATCGATCCTGGAAGACGGCGAGAAGGACGCGCTGATCCGTTCGATGGTGCAGGGCGGCCGCTGGAGCCAGCTGGCGCGCGCCTGGGTTTCGTTCCTGGACATCGACTGGGCGCGTTATCGCGATGCGCTGTTTCCCGCGACGCAGGGCGCGACGCCGCCGCGTCGCATGCCGTTCCCGACGATGCCCTTCCTCACCCAGCGCTACTGGGTGGAGGAGCGCGCCGTCGACGGCACCCAGGATGCGTTGCATCCCCTGCTGGATCGCAACGTGTCCACACTGTCGGCGCAGCGCTACGAAAAGCGCTTCACCGGCCGCGAGTTCTACCTGCGCGACCACATCGTGCGCACCGGGCGCTCCGAGGCCGAGCCGGGCGACATCATCCTGCCGGGCGTGGCCTACCTGGAGATGGTACGCGCCGCCGGCGGACTGGCCGTGGGCGAGGGCTGGGAAGTCTCGGAGATCCGCAACCTGATGTGGATCCAGCCGTTCAAGATCGTCGACGGCCCCGATAGCCTGACGCTGCAACTGGAGCAGGACGCGCATGGACTGCACGCGGAGATCGCGCGCGCGTCCGACGGCGGCGTCTGCGCCGAGGGCGAGCTGCGTCTGCGCCACAGCGACGAGGCCGTGGCCGACGAGTGGCTGGACATCGAGGCGATCCGCGCATCGGGCCGGCTGCTGGAGCCGGACCAGGCCGCGATCTATGCCGGTTTCCGGCGCATGGGCTTCGAGTTCGGCGAAAGCTTCCAGGTGACCACCGCGCGCTGGCGCGTGGTGGGCGGCGCGCTGTGCGAGCTGACGCTGCCGGCGCCGCTGCGCGCCAACCGCGCCGCGTTCGGCCTGCATCCCTCGCTGCTGGACGCCGCGCTGCGCAGCGGCCTTGCGATCACCGAGGACGTGTCCTTCGACACCCAGGTGCCGCACGTGCCGTTCGCGCTGGACATCCTGGAATACCGCCATCCGCTGCCGGAAACCTGTCTGGCCTACGTCACCGAGACCGCGCGCGACATCGATCCCGCCTACGACTCGCCGGCGCCGGCCGGGGCCAGCGGCATGCGCAAGTACGACATCGTGGTGACCGACGCGTCGGGCCTGGTGCTGGTCAAGCTGCACGGATTCTCGGCGCGACCCCTGGTGAAGGCCGCGCCGCAGGCCGCGCGCGTCCTGCAGTATTTCGATTACGCGTGGGAGCCCGCGCCGATGGAGGCACCGCTCGACGTGGAGCATGCGTCCGCGTCCGTCGTCTCGGGCGATGCCGCCGCAGCCTCAGCCTCAGCCACGCTGATCCTCGGCGATGCCCCGGCGCTGGCCGAAGCCGTGCGCGGGACGCTCGGCGCCGGCGCAACCGTGGTGATGAGCGGGCCCGGCTTCGAGGCCCTGTCGGATGCCGACTTCCGCATCGACCCGCAGCGCGCCGACGACTGGGCGCAGTTGTACGCGCATCTGGACGCGGCGGGCCGTCTGCCCACCACGATCGTGCACGCGCTGGGCGTGGACGCGGCCGCGGCCGACGGCCGCGCACCGGCGGCCCTGGACGATGCCACGCCGACGGCTTCGCTGCGGCTTGGCGTGCAGTCGGTGCGTCATCTGTTTGCCGCGCTGGAGCGCCACGCGCCGGGCCGCCGCCTGCGCTGCGCCTATGTCTACGCGGCCGATGCCGCGCGTCCGCAGCCGCAGCACGACGCCATCGTCGGCTACGCGCGCTCGCTGCTGACGGTGAATCACCGCTTCGAACTGTTCACCCTGCAGGGCGACCTGGCGACGCCGGGCGCATGGTCCGACGCCATCGCGCGCGAGTTGTCGGTGGACGGCGGCGGGCGCGAGATCGCCTGGCGCGACGGCGTGCGCCTGCAGCGCGTGCTGCGCGACACCCCGCTGGCCGCGCTGCAGAGCGCGCGCAGCGAAGATCATCTGCCGTTGCGGCAGGCCGGCGTGTATCTCATTACCGGCGGCGCGGGCAAACTCGGGCTGCTGGTGGCGCGCGATCTGGCCGAACGCTGTGCTGCGCGACTGGTGCTGACCGGCCGCTCCGCGCATCCGACGCCCGCACAGCGCGAGCAGATCGATGCGATCGTCGCGCTCGGCGTGGACGTGCGCTATCGCGCGGCCGACATCGCCGATCCCGACAGCGTCGCGGCCCTGGTGGCCTACGCGCAGGCCGAGTTCGGCGCGCTGCACGGCATCGTCCACTGCGCGGGCGTGGCCGGCGATCAGCCGCTGACGACCATCGACGATACGGATTTCGACGCGATGCTGTCGCCGAAGCTGGAAGGCACGGTGCTGCTGGATCGCGCCACTGCCGGGCTGCCGCTGGATTTCGTGGTCGCGTTCTCGTCGGTGTCGGCGCTGATCGGCGACCTCGGCGCGGGTGCGTACGCGGTCGGCAACCGCTTCATGGACAGCTATGCGTCCTGGCGCGAGGACGAGCGCCGCGCCGGCCGCCGGTACGGCCGCACGCTGTCGATCAACTGGCCGCTCTGGGCCAGCGGCGGCATGGAGATCGCCGGCGGCGACGCGTCGGTGTTCGGGTTCTCCGGCATGCAGGCGCTGAGCGTGGCCGAGGGCCTGCAGACGCTCGACGCGCTGCGCCTGAGCGACCGCGCGCAGGTGTTCGTGACCGTCGGCGATCCCGAGCGCATCGCCCGTGCGCTGCGCCTGCCGGGGATGCGGCGCGAAGCACCCGCCCCGGCGCCCGCGCCGGAGCAGGCGGCCGTCGTCCCGACGCCGGCCATCCCCTCGGCACCGCTGCGCGCGGTGCCGATGCCCGTGGCCGCGTCCGGCCGCCCTGCGGCCGTATCGCGGGCGCCGCTGCGCGTCGTGCCGACGTCTGTCGCGGCACCCATCGCCGCGCCGGCCCGGCCGGCCGCCGGTGGCGATGCGCGCCTGACGCATGCCCAGGATCTGATCGCCACGCATCTGGCGAAGATCCTCAAGACCGTCCCGTCCAGCATCGATCCGCAGCGCACGTTCGAGCAGTCCGGCATGGAGTCGGTCTTGCTGCTGGAACTGCACGACGCGCTGCGAAAGAGTTTCGAGACGCTGCCCAAGACCGCGCTGTTCGAATACGACACACCGTCCGCGCTTGCGCAGTACTTGCTGCGCCATCACGCCGACGCACTGGGCGCGGTGTTGCCGGCCGTGTCCGCCCCGCAGGCCGATGCGGCCCTGTCGCAGGTCGTGCGGCTTGCGACATTGTCGCTGGCCGCCCCGACGGTGCACTCGCCGATCGCGGACGCGACAACCCCCGCGACCGGTGCGCGGACGTTGCCGCCGGCGCGTGCGGGCCGCGTCGCCGCGCCCGCCGCCATCGAAGCGCCGCCCGCCGCCGGAATCGCGGTCGCGGTGATCGGGGTGGCCGGCGAATTCCCGCAGGCGCCGACCCTCGATGCCTTCTGGCGCAACATCCAGGCCGGGCACGATTGCGTGGTCGACATCCCGGACGCGCGCGACATCGGCGATGCCGGCGGCGTGATCGCCGGCGCGCGCGGCGACATCCGCGGCCGCGGCGGTTTCCTGCAGGACATCGAGCAGTTCGATCCGTCGCTGTTCCGCATGAGCCGCCGCGACGCCGAGAAGGCCGACCCGCAGCTGCGCGTGTTGCTGCGTACCGCGTGGCGCGCGATGGAAGACGCGGCCTATACGGCCGATGCGCTCGCCAACGACGCCGTCGGCGTGTTCATCGGTTCGATGAACGAGGACTTCACCTGGGTCATCTCCGAGCTGCAGGCGCGCACCGGCAACTATCTCGCGCCGGGGTCGGTCGCCAGCGAGCTCGCGAACCACATCTCCTATGTGCTGAATTTCCGCGGCCCCAGCCTCACCCTCGCCACCGCGTGTTCGTCCTCGCTCACCGCCGTGCATCTCGCGCGCCAGGCGATCCTGGCCGGCGAGTGCGATGTCGCCCTGGCCGGCGGCGTCAACCTCAGCCTGCATCCGAGCAAATACCAGATGTTGCAGGACATGAAGGTGCTCTCGCCCGACGGCGACGAACGCACGTTCGACGCCACCGCCAATGGACTGGTGCCCAGCGAGGGCGTGGGCATCGTGATGCTCAAGCGCCTGGACCGCGCGCTGGCCGACGGCGACCGCATCCACGGCGTGCTGCGCGCGTCCACCATCTCGCATGCCGGCACCGGCGCGGGCCAGTACATGCCCAACATCCGGGTGATGGAGGACACCGTCGCGCGCTGCGTGGCCGCGTCCGGCCTGCAGGCCGAGGACATCGGCTGCATCGAGAGCCACGGCACCGGCACCGAGCTGGGCGACCCCATCGAACTGAAGGCGCTCGCCAACGCGCTGCGGCGCACGACCGACGCCGAGGCGTTCTGCGCCATCGGCACCAAGGCCAACATCGGCCACATGGAGGCCGCTTCGGGCGTGGGCTCGCTGATCAAGGTTCTGCTCGGCATGCGCCACGGCCGGGTGTCGCCGTGCGCCAAGCTGCGCGAGGTCAACCGCAACTTCGATACCGCGCAGTCGCCGTTCGTATTCCCGACCGCCGCGGCCGACTGGCCGAGCAACCGTCGTGGCACGCGCGCCGCCGGCATCAACGCCTTCGGCATGGGCGGCTCCAACGCGTTCGTGGTGGTCGAATCGCATGCGCAGGCCGTGGCCGACGCGCACGCCGACGGCCCCGCGTTGCTGGTGCTGTCCGCGCGCAGCGCCGATGGTCTGCGCCGTTATCTCGCCGACGTGGTCGCGATGCTGCGCGACGATCCGGCGGCCGCGCCGTTCGCCGACATCGCCTATTCCAGCCAGGTCGGGCGCGTCGCGTTCGATCACCGCGTGGCGATCGTCGCCGACTCGCGCGAAGCCTTCCTGGCGCGCGCCGAGCGCTACCTCGTCTCCGGCGGTGCCGGCGGCGGCGTGTACGTCGGTCTCGCAGGCGGGCCCGAGGCCTTGCCCGAACTGCTGGCGGGCGAGGAGGGCCGCGGCTTCATCGACGCACTGCTGCGCGCGGGCCAGCTCGACAAGCTCGCCGGGCTGTGGGTGCGCGGCTGCGTCATCGACTGGCGCACGCTGCACGCTGGCGCGCCGCGCCGTCGCGCGGCGCTGCCGGGCATGCCGTTCGAGCAGTTGGACTGCAGCCACCACAACCTGGTGGACGACGCCCGTGCACCACGTGCGCGGGTGCGCCCGGCGCAGACAGCGGACGCCTCGCCGCGGATGGAGATCGTGAACGGGGACGGTGCGTCGTTGGGCTGGTTCGCGCTGGACCACGAGACGATGGACGTGCGCGCGATGTTCGGCGAGGGCGGCCCGGCGGCCGGCGAAGATGCCGAACGTTCGCGCGAGGTGTTCTGGCGCGAGACGTTGTCCAGCGGCCCCGGCACCGCGTTCCGCCTGGCGCCGGCGCTGCTGGGACCGCCGGGCGACTCACCGGCCGACGCGCCGGACGACACCGTCGTTCCCGGCGAATCGCCGGTCGAATCGCTGCACGAGGTGTCCGAGCAACTGGACGCCACGCTGGTGGCTGCGCTGCAGACCAGCACGCATCGCGAACAGGTGGATCTGCAGACGATCGTCGCCGCGGCGTGGGCGATCCTGGTCAACCGCTATACCAAGGCGCCCAGCGCGCAGTTCGGCGTGCTCGGCGCGTTCCGCACGGTACGCGACCGTCACGCGGTGGACGCCGGCGGTCGGCCGAGTCTGGTGCCGGTGCGCGTGCGCACGGTCGGCCGGCAGAAGATCGCCGAATGGCTGGCCGGCCTGCAGCACGACCTCATCCGCAAGCACGTCTACGTCAGTCCGTCGCTGGAGACCATCGGCCGTTGGGTGGGCGAGGAGGATCTGTTCGACAGCGTCGTGGTGTTCGAAAGCTTCGATGCGTCGATCGCCTCGGCGAGCGATCGCGCGGTGCGCGAAACGCGCCAGCATCTGGCATCCGAGCTGCTGTCGGGGCAGACGCGCGCACGGCTGGAACTGGTGGTGTCCGTGTATGCTGACGGCGTCGAATTGAGCCTGATCTACCGCTCCGACGCGCCGCATTACGAACAGGCGGGGATCCTGTTGGAACAACTCGTCGCGCTGCTGGAAGGCCTGGCGGCGCATCCCGACCGCAATCCGGCGGCGCTGAGCATGCGCACCCGGCGCGACGCGCGCGAAGGCTTCTGGAAGGCGTTGGAGAACGCCGCGCCATGACCGACGCAATGACAGAGATCAGGACAGAAATCGGAAGGCCGACAGGATGCGTCGCGACGCTGCAACCGGCGTTGTGTCCCATTCGTTCGCAGGAAGCGCCGGCGCACGCCGGCACATGGATTCGGGCAACGGACGCAGGGTTCTAGGAGCAAGGGAATGCAGGTATTCATGACAGGCGCCAACGGGTTCGTTGGGCTCAACGTCGTCTCGGCGCTGGTCGAAGCCGGGCACACGGTGACCGCGCTGGTTCGGCCCAACGCGACCACGACGTGGCTGGAGCCGTTCGGCGTGCGCATCGTGCGCGGCGGACTGGACGACCCGGCCGGGCTGGCCGAGGCGATGCGCGGGGCCCAGGCGGTGATCCATACCGCCGGCAACACCAGCTGCAACAAGCGGGACCTGCCGGCGCTGGAGGAAGTCAACGTGCGCGGCACCCGGCACGTGGTGGAGGCGGCGCTCGCCAACGGCGTGGACAGTCTGGTGTACACCAGCACCACCTCCACGATCGGTGCGAACCACGGCGCCGCCGCGCCATCCCGCGAGGACACGCCGCTGGACGGCTACCGCGCGCGCAGTCCGTACGCGATGACCAAGCGCCGCGCCGAGGACATCGTGCTGTCCGCGCACGCGCGCGGTCTGCGCAGCGTGATCCTCAATCCGGCGGAGGTCATCGGCGCCTACGATCACACCATGCAGTGGGGCCGCATGGTGCTGGCCGCGAACTACGACCAGGTGCCGTTCGTGCCGCCGGGCGGGGGCAGTTTCTGCAGCGCCGCCGACGTCGGTCGCGCGCACGTGTCGGCGATCACCGCCGGACGCTCGGGCGAACGCTACATCCTGGCCGGGCACGACGCGACCTACGCGACGTTCCTCGCCACCCTGTCGGAAGTGCTGGAAAAGCCGGTGAATCTGCCCACCGCTTCCTACCGGCGGCTGTACCTGAAGTCCGTGCTGCAGGAGCGGCTCGCGCCGCTGCCGCTGGGCAAGCCGCCGGTGGAGGCGTACCGGATGAAGGTCTTCAGCCACGCTTATTACTTCGATTCGTCGAAAGCGGCGCGCGAACTCGGCTACGCGTCCGCGCCGCTGGACCGGATGTTGCGCGACTGCGCGCAGTGGTACCGGCAGAACGGTTTCATGGGCGCCTGACCGCGCCGCTGCGGAAGTCGCGTCACTCCAACACAACAACGAGGAAGTTGAATACATGGATTCCAGGGCACTGATCGAACTCGAAAGACAGCCGTTCAAACAGCGGCTGGCGCACCAGTACGCCGTCTATCTGAAGGAGCTGGAGCAGGGCTACATGGCCGGCCGCGAGGGCCACGGGCCGGTGGACCGGCGGATGAAATACAAGGAGCTCAACGGCGACAACTTCAATGAAGTGCTGGTGTTCGGTTCCAACAGTTACCTGGGCATGTCCAACGATCCCTATGTCAAGCGCAAGGTGATCGAGGCGGTCGAGCTGTACGGCATCGGCACCGGCGGTTCGCCGGCGTTCTCCGGCTACACCAAGCAGCACAAGGATCTGGAGCAGCGCCTCGCCGCGCTTGCGGGCCACGAGGACGCGGTGCTGCTGCCCGGCGGCTACATGGCGAACCTGTGCTGGGTCAACGGCCTGATGAACCGCAACGACATCATCGTGTACGACAAGAACAGCCACGCCAGCGTGATCAACGCCATCAAGATGACCGGCGTGCCGTTCTACACCTTCGATCCGGACAACCTCGACGCGTTCGAGGAACTGCTGGAGCGCATCAAGTCGCGCGCCAAGCCCGGCGTGCAGGTGTTCTCCACCGTGGAAGGCGTGCGCTCGGTCGACGGCACGATCATCGATCTGCCGCGCTACCTGCAGGTCTGCAAGCGCCACGACGTCATCACGATCCTGGACGACGCGCATGCGCTGGGCACGGTCGGCAGGACCGGCCGCGGCACGCTGGAGCACTTCGACGTGATCGGCCAGGCCGACCTGCGCATGTCCACCTGCAGCAAGGCCATCGGCGCGCAGGGCGCGTTCGTGTCCGGCAGCAAGGAGCACATCTTCCTGCTGCGCAATTTCTCCTACCCGTACCTGTTCACGTCGGGCCTGGCGCAGCCGACGATCGCCGCGATCTCCGCCGCGCTGGACCTGATGGAACGCGAACCGGAGCGGGTGACGAAGCTGCACGAGAACGTGCGTTACATGCAGGACCAGCTGGAAGCGGTGGGGCTGAAGATCATCCGCGGCGAGTCCGGGATCATCCCGGTGTTCATCGGCGCCGACGGCATGGTCCGCAAGATCAACCGCGAGCTCTACGCGCGCGGCCTGTTCGTCAACATCATGGAATACCCGATGGTGCCGCCGGGCCTGGAACGTCTGCGCCTGTCGGTGATGTCGACCCACACCCGGGAGGAGATCGACACCGCGGTGTCGATGATCGCGCAGGCCGCCCGCGAATTCGGCTGCCTGTAGGCCGCCGCACGCACGCCTTCACGCCTGTCGCCGCGCGCCGTGCGGCGACGGACACATTGACCCGATACATTGGAGAACACGCCACATGGAAAGCAAGACGCATACGCTGAAGTCCGTACTCGACGCGATCAACGAGATCAAGAAAACCGGCTTCGATCCCGAATCGGTCGACCTGGATTTCTACCTCGGCGGCGACCTGGGCGTCGATTCGCGCGAGATGTTGGAGATCTGGTACGAGCTGGAGCAACGCCTGGACATGCGCGTGCAGGACGAGGAAAAGCGCGACCTCTACACCCTGGGCGACGTGGTCGCGCTGGTGGAAGCCAAGAAGGCCAAGCAGGCGGCCGTCGGCGCCTGAAGCCCTGCACCGGCGCGGCGCATGAAGGAATCACGACAGGACATGGAAGCGAGACGATGACGACGGTATGGGCCTTTCCCGGCCAGGGATCCCAGCGCAAGGGCATGGGCGCGGCGCTGTTCGAGCGGCATGCGCCGCTGGTGCGGCGCGCGGACGAGGTGCTGGGGTATTCCCTGCGCACGCTGTGCGTGGAGGATCCCGACGGCGTGCTGGGACAGACGCGTTACACCCAGCCGGCGCTGTTCGCGGTGTCCGCGCTGACCTTCCTGGACAAGCGCGACGCCGCGGGCGCACCGGATGTGTACGCCGGACACAGCCTGGGCGAGTTCAATGCGCTGTTCGCCGCGGGCGCTTTCGACTTCGAGACCGGCATCGCGTTGGTGGACAAGCGCGGCAAGCTCATGTCCGAGGCTCCGCGCGGCGCGATGGCGGCGGTGATCGGGCTGAGCGAGGACACCGTACGCGAGCTGCTGGCCGCGTCGCCGTTCGCCGACATCGATCTGGCCAACATCAATTCGCCCACCCAGATGGTGATCTCGGGCGATTACGACCAGGTCGGCGCGTGCGAGCCGATGTTCACCGCGGCCGGCGGGCGCTTCGTGCGGCTCGACGTCAGCGCCGCCTTCCACTCGCGCGCGATGCGCGGGGTGGAGTCCGAATTCGCCGCGTTCCTGTCCGGTTTCGAGCTGCGTCCGCTGGCCGCCGAGGTGATCGCCAACTGCACCGCGCGCCCGTATCCGGTCACCGGCTACGCGGACCTGATCACCCGTCAGATCACCCATCCGGTGCGCTGGTACGAGTCGATGTCGCGGCTGCTGGCGCGCGGCGTGGACACCTTCGCCGAGGTCGGCCCCGGCGACGTGCTGTCGGGGCTGTTCGTGAAGATCCGCAAGGCGCCGATGGCGCTGCCGGCGGAGGACGCGGGCCGCGACGATGCAGGCACCGCCGCGGCGACGCCGGCCGCGCAGGCGCGGCCGAAGCTGGTGTTCATGTATTCCGGGCAGGGGTCGCAGTACTACGCGATGGGCAAGGAGCTGTACCGGACCCACGCGGTATTCCGCGCGGCGATGGACGAATGCGACGCCATCTACGGCCGGCTCACCGGGCGCAGCATGGTGGCGGAGCTCTACGACGACGCCAATCGCCATCGCGACCTCACCGACATCCTGCTGTCGCATCCGGCGCTCTTCAGCATCGGCTACGCGCTGACCCAGGTGCTGCTGGACGCCGGCATCCGCCCGGACGCGGTGCTCGGCTACAGCCTGGGCGAATACGTCGCGTCCACCGTGTCCGGCGCGATGCGCTGCGAGGACGCGCTGCGGCTGGTGGTGCACCAGGCCACGCTGGTGCGCGCGAACGCCAGCGGCGGCGGGATGCTGTCGGTGCTGGCGCCGGTCGCGCATCTGCACGCCAACCCGGCGCTGTACGACGGCTGCATCCTCGCCAGCGTCAACTTCGACGGCAACTTCGTGCTCAGCGCCGACGCCGGCACGCTGCGCGCGCTCAAGCGCGCGCTGGACGCGCAGTCGGTGGTGTCCTCGATCCTGCCGGTGGAGCACAGCTTCCACTCGCCGGCGATGGATGCGATCGAGGACGAGTTCCGGCGCTTCGCCGCGGACCTGGAGATGGGGCCGGCGACGCTGCCGGCGTATTCCGCGATGAGCGCCGGCCCGGTCGAGCGGTTCGATGCCGATCACTTCTGGAACGTGATCAGGCGACCGGTCGAATTCCACAAACTGGTCGGCGCGCTGCACGAGCGCGAGCCCTGTCGCTTCATCGACCTCAGCCCCACCGGGACGCTGTCGAGTTTCATCAAGTACGGATACGGCGGCCGCGTGGTGCATGCGGCTTCGATGAATCAGTTCGGCCGCGATGCGGCGACGCTCTCCAGGCTGCTGGCCGAACTGACCGCATAGCGAAACGCGCACACCGGCGCGGCGGACGGCCGCTGCCGTTGCGTACACATGGAGTTCGATGTCGATGGATCTGCTGCTGGATACACAACCCGCTCCGCTGAGCCCGTATGCGCTGGACCTGCCGTGTCCGCTGCGCGACGCGACCGTGGGCACCCAGGCCGAGCCGGGCCGGCGCACCATCGCGTGCGGCGCCTTGCCGGCGCAGGCGGACGCAGTGCGGCTGGTCGCGGCGTGGCACGCGGTGCTGCATGGCCTGCGCTACGACGCGGAGCCGGTGGTGACCTGTCTGCGCGGCGCCCGCGCCGGATATGCGTGGCCGGTGGTGACCGAGGCGGACGAGGGCACGACGCTGCACGACCTGCTGGTCGCGGTGCGCGCGCAGTGGGCCGACGCGTCGTCGTGGATCGAGGTCGGCGACGCGGGATATCCGGGCCTGCAGGACCAGTTGCGCTGCCATGCCGTGCAGTTGGACGGCGATGCCGGCGCGGCCGAGCCGGCGGATTTCGCGCTGGTGCGCGAGGGCGACCGCTGGCGCATCGATTGCGCGAGCGAGCGCTACAGCGAGGACTACCAGCGTCTGGCCGTGGCGCTGTGGCGCCGCGCCGCGGAGGCGCTGCGCGATGCGCCGCAGACCACCGTCGCCGCGCTGTCGGCCGCCGCCGGCGGCGACGCGCGCCTGCGCCCGTGCCGCGTCGACGGGCCGTCGCGCCCGGTCGAAGGCGATCTCAACCGGCGCTTCGCCGCGTGCGTGGCCGCGCATCCGGACCGTATCGCGGTGATCGATGGCGACCGCCGCCTGAGCTTCGCCGAACTGGACGCGCTGTCCAGCCGCTGGGCTGCCGCGCTGCGCGCTGCAGGCGTCGCGCCGGGGACGTGCGTGGGCGTGTCCTTCGAACGCAACCACGGGATGGTCGCCGCGCAGTTGGCGGTGCTGAAGGCCGGCGCGGCGTTCGTGCCGATGGACGCGACCCAGCCGGCGAGCCGTCTGGAGACGATGGCCGGCGACACCACGATGCGCTTCGCGCTGGCCGAGCCGGCCTGCGTCGCGCCGCTGCGCGCCGCGCTGCCGGGCCTGCAGGTGCTGGACACCGTGCAAGCGGATGTCGTGCAGATCGATGCCGGGGCCGCCGCCGCGCCGCACGCGGCTTCCGCAGACACGGCTTCCACAGGCACGGATGCCGGCATCGTTGCCGCCATCGACACCGACGCGCTCGCCTACGTCATCTTCACCTCCGGCTCGACCGGTCGCCCCAAGGGCGTGCAGGTCAGCCACGGCAATCTGCTCAACTTCATCGACCAGCTCGGCGAATGGTTCGGCGAGGACTGCATCATCTCGCAGTTCGCGCCGTTCACCTTCGACGCCTCGGTCGCCGAAATCCATTCCAGCCTGCTCAACGGCGGCGCCACGGTGCTGTTGCCGGGCGCGCTGATCGACGATCCCGATGCGCTGCAGGCCTATATCACCGCGACAGGCGTGACGTTCGCGGCGTTCCCGCCGCAGTACGCCAAGCATCTGTCGCCGGAGAAGCTGCCGACGCTGCGCACGCTGATGACCGCCGGCTCCGCGCCGGACCACGAGCTGATCCGGCGCTGGCATCCGCACGTGAAATACGTCAACGCCTACGGACCGACCGAAACCACGATCCTGTCCACCGCCTGGCACGCCGCGCGCGTGCCCGATCCGCGCGAACCCATCGCCATCGGCGGCCCGATCTTCAACACCGCGGTGCGCGTGGTGAACCGCTTCGGCCACGCGATGCCGCGCGGCGTGGTCGGCGAACTGCTGATCGGCGGCGCCGGCGTGACCCTGGGTTATCTGGACCGCGACGAGCTCAACGCCGACCGCTACCGCGCGGCCGATGGCCTGCGCTGGTACCGCAGCGGCGACCTGTGCGGTTTCAACGCGGCCGACGCGCTGGTGTTCGCCGGACGCATCGACAGTCAGATCAAGCTGCGCGGCCACCGCCTGGAGCCGGGCGAGGTGGAGGCCGCGTTGACCGACATCGACGGCATCGCGCACGCCGCGACCCTGGTGGCGGACGTGCAGTCCAGCAAGCAGCTCATCGCTTTCTGCGTCGGCACGCCGCGCCCCGAAGACGCGGTGCGCGAACGCCTGGGCAAGCTGCTGCCGGCCTGGGCGATGCCCAACCGGCTGGTGTGGGTGCCGGCGCTTCCGCTCACCGTCAACGGCAAGACCGACTACCGCCGCCTGCACGCGATGCTGGCGGAGCTGGACGCCGCCGAGGCGCACGAGGCGCCGGTGGCGTTCGAGGACGCGCTGGAAGCGCAGGTCGCGGCGATCTGGGGCGATGTGCTGCAGCAGCCGCGGATCGGGCCGGACGACAATTTCATCCACCTCGGCGGCGATTCGCTGACCGCGCTGGTGGTAATGTCCGCGCTGAAACGCTTGGGCTATCACGCCACTTCCACGCAGTTGCTGGCGCGGCCGAGGCTGGGCGATTTCGTGGCCGTGCTGCGCGGCCTGGAGCGTCGCGACGACCGCGACTACCGCAGCCATCAGGGCGAGGCCGCGCTGGGCCCGATCCAGGGCTGGTTCTTCGACCTCGACCTGGCGCGCCCGGGCGGGTTCTGCCAGACGCTGGTGTTCGATGCCGACGAGCGCCTGGACGCGGAGCGCCTGCATGCGGCCCTCGCACGCCTGGTCGACCATCACGACCAGCTGCGCGCGCGTTTCGTGCGCACAGCGGGCGAGGGCGCCGCGGCCTGGACCCAGGTGCTGTCCGCGCCGGGTCTGGCGCTGCCGGCGATGTGGGTCGAGGACGTCGCGCAGGACGGCAATGCGGTCGTGTGGGACGCGTTGACCGAAGACGCCCGCCATCGCATGAGCGAGGAGATCGCGCTGGACGCGGCGCCGCTGTTCCGGATCGCGCTGCTGCGCGGCCAGGACCGCACGCGGGTGGTCTGGGCGCTGCATCACCTGCTGGTGGACACCATCAGCCACGCCATCCTGCTGGAAGACCTGCACGCGCTGTACCGCGCGCCGGACGAGGCTGTCGAGGTCGTGCTGCCGGGCAAGAGCATCGCCTATGGCGCATGGGCCGGGAAACTGCGCACGCAGTTGGACGCCGGGCTGGAAATGCGCGTGGCGTCCTGGCGTCCCGTGCTGGACGCGCTGACCGCTGTGCCGGCGCTGCCGCTGCGCGAGGATGCCGCCGGCGCGATGCGGGTCGTCGAATGCGCGCTGCCCGCCGCGGAAACCGCCGCGCTGCTGGAGCGGGCGACCGCGTGCTACCGCCAGGGCGCAGAGGAACTGGTGCTGGCGGCGTCGGCGCTGGCCATCGGCCGCACGCTGGGCGTGGGCGCGCTGGCGATCGACATCGAATGGCACGGCCGCGACGAGGAATTCGCGGGGCAGCAGGGCATCGACCGCACGGTCGGCTGGTTCACCAGCGTGCATCCGCACGCCATCGCGCTTCCGGTGTTCGACAGTGCCGGTGCGGGCGACGGTGCGGAGCTCGGCGCGTGGCTGATGGCGCTGAAGGAATCCCGCGCCGCCGTGCCGGGCCGCGGTCGCGATTTCTACGCGCTGCGCTATCTGGTCGACGCGCCGGCCGCGCGCGCGCTGTTCGAGGGCTACCGCGCGCCGCGGGTGCTGTTCAATTTCTCGGGCGTGGTGAAGTCCGGTCAGCAGCGCCCGCGGCAGGCGACCGGCGGCGCCGGCTGGCGCAGCTTGCCGATCGCCGCGATCGAACTGGGCGAGGGCAACGCCAGCCCGTACGCGCTGTCGGTGGAGGGCGCCATCGTCGACGGCGCGCTGCGCATCGCGCTGTATCACGATCCCGAAGCCTGGGGCGCCGCCGCCGGCCGTCTGCCGCAGGCGCTGCTGGACGCGCTGCGCGAGGTGGTGGCGCATTGCCTCGCCGCCGCGCCGCGCTGGACGCCGTCGGACTTTCCGCTGGCCGGGCTGGACCAGGCCCGGGTGGATGCGCTGCCGGCCGGCGTGCGCGACGCGCACGCGCCTACCGACATGCAGCAGACGATGGTCCGCCACAAGGACACATATCAGGTGTTCATGGCCTACCGCCTGCCCGTGGCCTACGAAGCCGGCGCCTGGCGCCGCGCGGTCGTCGGCTGGATCCAGCGCCACGAGTGCCTGCGCAGCTACGCGCACGCGTGGGAAGACGGCAGCGCCACGATGGTGGTGCTGGAAAGCGTCGACCCGCCGCTGCGCACGCACCGGGTCGCTCCGGGCGCGCAGGCGGCCACCGTCGAGTCGCTGATCGCGGAAGGCCGCCGCGCGCCGGTGCGCATCGACCGCGCGCCGCTGTTCGGCCTGGACGTCATCGATGCGGGCAGCGACGACTTCCACATCGTGCTGGCGATCCATCACCTGATCCACGACGGTTGGTCCATCGATCTGCTGGTGAACGACCTGCTGGCCGGTTACGCGCATGCCCGCGGCGACGCCGCGCGGCGCCTGTCCGCGCCGCTGGCGACCGTCGCCGACCTTGTCGCCGAACAACTGCGCATCGGCCAGGACGCGGCGTGGGCCGACTACTGGGCCGGGCTGCCGTGGGCCTCGTCCGCGGCGGCGCTGCCGCATCGCGCGGGCGCCGTTGCCGGTACGCGCGACGTGCGCCTGCACCTGGGCACGATCGACCGCACGCTGGCCGCGCAGGTGCGCGAAGGCGCGCGCGCGGCGGGCGTCACCGTCAACAGCCTGTGGCTGACCGGCTACGCGTGCCTGTTGCGCTATCTGGGCGGGCAGAGTCAGGTCCGCTGCGGCGTGATCCAGAGCGGCCGGCTGGAAGCCGTGGCCGGCGTGGACACCATCACCGGCTGCTGCGTGAACACGCTGCCGCTGGTGCTGGAGATTCCGGCCGAACAGACCGCCGCCGGTATCGTCGCGGCCGTCAACGCGCAACTGGATCGCATGCGCGACGGCGCGGCGTATCCGCTGTCGCGGATCCACGCCGCCACGAAGGGCCGGATCGACGGCGAGATGTTCGACACGCTGTTCAACATCGAGAGCCGCCGCTACGGCGCCGCGCGTCCCGATGCGCTGCGCGCCGAACTGGTCGGCGGCTACGAATCGACCAATTACGGCTTTCTTTTCAGCCTGATCGAACAGGACGCGGGCGATCCGTCCGACGCCGCCGATTACGCGCTGCGCATCGGCTACGACGCGGCGCTGTACGACGCCGATGCGGTCGCCGGCTGGATCGACATCTACGCGCACTGCATGCGCGCGCTGGTCGCCCATCCCGACGAAGCGTGGCAGGACCTGCCGCTGCTGCCGGAGGCGATGCGCCGCCGCGTGGTGGAAGAGTGGAACGCCACCGATCATCCGTATTCGCACGACCGCCGCCTGCACGATCTGCTGGTGGCGCAGGCCGCGCGCACGCCGGACGCGCTGGCGCTGGTCTGCGGTGCGGAGCGCCTGACCTACAGCGAACTGGACGCGCGCAGCAACCGCCTGGCGCGTCACCTGCAGGGACTGGGCGTGGGCCCGGACGCCATCGTCGGCGTGTGCATGGAGCGCTCGGTCGAACTGGTGGTCGCGCTGCACGCCGTGCTCAAGGCCGGCGGCGCGTACGTGCCGCTGGACCCGGAAATCCCGGCGCAGCGGCTGGACTACATGATCGCGGACATCGGCGCGCGGGTGCTGCTGACCCGGTCGGCGCTGCTGCCGGCGCTGCAGGCAGGCTTGACCGCGCCGGTGCACGTCGTGTGCGTGGACGGCGACTGGCCGGCCATCGCCGCGCACGCCGCGGATGCGGTGGACAGCGCCGCCACCCCGCACAGCCTGGCGTACGTGATCTACACCTCCGGCTCCACCGGCGCGCCCAAGGCGGCGATGAACGAACACGCCGCCGCGATCAACCGCATCGAATGGATGCAGGCCGAATACGGCCTGGGCGAGGGCGACCGCGTGCTGCAGAAGACGCCATTCTCCTTCGACGTGTCGGTATGGGAATTCTTCTGGCCGTTCCTGACCGGCGCCGCACTGGTCATGGCCGAGCCCGGCGGCCATCGCGACCCGGCCTACCTCGGTCGCGCGATCCGCGAGCACGGCATCACGATGCTGCACTTCGTGCCGTCGATGCTGCAGATCTTCGTGGACGCCGGCGAAGCCGCGGCCTGCACCGGCCTGCGCAAGGTCTTCGTCAGCGGCGAGGCGATGCCGGCGGCGCTGTCGGCGCGCTTCCTCGCCGAATCGCGCGCCGAACTGCACAACCTCTATGGCCCGACCGAGGCCGCGATCGACGTCAGCAGCTATCACATCGCCGATCCGGCGCTGGTCAGCGTGCCGATCGGCAAGCCCATCTGGAACACCCGTCTCTACGTGCTGGACGAGCGCATGCGCCCGCTGCCGCCGGGCGTGGTCGGCGAGCTGTACATCGGCGGCCTGGCCGTGGGCCGCGGCTATTTCGGCCAGCCCGGACTGACCGCCGAGAAGTTCATGGACAACCCGTTCGTGGCCGGAGAGCGCCTGTACCGCACCGGCGACCTGGCGCGCTGGCGGCTGGACGGCGAGATCGAATACATGGGCCGCGTCGATCATCAGGTGAAAATCCGCGGTTTCCGTATCGAACCGGGCGAGATCGAGAACGCCATCGCGCGCCATACCGATGTGCGCCAAGCGCTGGTCTCGGTGCATGGCGACGCGCAGCGCAAACAGCTGGTCGCCTACGTGGTGCCGCGCGCCGGCCTGGGCGATGCCGCGACGCGGCAGGCGTTGATGGTCGAACTGACCGCGCAGCTGCGCGCCACGCTGCCCGACTACATGGTGCCCGCCGCATTCGTGCTGCTGGCCGACATGCCGCTCAACGCCAACGGCAAGGCCGACCGCGCGCGACTGCCCGAACCCGATGCCGCCGCCTACCTGCGGAACGAACACGTCGCGCCGGACGGCGAGACCGAGGTCGCGCTGCATGCGGTCTGGGCCTCGGTGCTGGGCCACGACGATTTCGGCGTGACCGACACGTTCTACGCCGTCGGCGGCGACTCGATCATGGCGATCCAGGCGGTTGCCGCCGCCGCGCGCCAGGGACTGGCCCTGATCCAGCGCCAGTTGATCGAAGGTACGACCATCCGTGCGCTGGCCGCATCGCTCGCCGCCGCGAACGTACCGGCGACGCCGTCGGACAGCGCCGAGGCGGCCGCACCGGCCCAGCACCGGGAAGCGATCGCCGGCATGCAGCGCCTGCTGCCGATCCAGATCGACTTCCTCGCGCAGAACCGCGAGGAGATCGATCGCTATGCGCAGTACGCGACCTTCGCGCTGCCGGACGGCACGTCGGTCGAGCAACTGCGGCACGCGCTGCATGCGCTGGTGCTTCGCCATGACGCGCTGCGCCTGCGCTTTCGTCCGACCGCGTCCGGCTGGGTCGCGCAGTACCGGCCCGAGGGCCTCGATCCCAAGGATCCGGCGTTCGCCGATGCCATCGTCGAGAGCGTCGACGACGACCGCAGCGCCGAAGCCTGGGCCGCCGGGGCGCTGGCCGCGCTCGACATCCGCCAGGGACGCCTGCTGCGTTGGTGCGTGCGCCGCAGTGCCGAAGGCGACCGCCTGCTGTGGGTGATGCATCACCTCGTGGTCGACGGTGTGTCGTGGCGCGTGCTCGAAGGCGACCTGCGCACGGCGCTGGCCGCCGCGCGCGGCGATGCGCCGCTTGCGTTCGGCCCGGCGTCGATGCCGCTGCAGGCATGGGCCGCGCAGGTGCACGATTTCGCGCTGGGCGCCGAAGCGCAGGCGGAACGCGACTATTGGCTGCACCAGCTGGCCGGCGATCCGCCGCGGCTGCTCGCCGCCGACGCGGTGCGCGAGGCGGTCCCGGAATCGCGCACGCGCGCGCTGGAGATCGCGTTCGATGCCGCGGCGACCGCGGCGCTGTCCCGGCACATCGGCGCTGGCATCAAGGTGCAGACCCTGCTGCTGGCGGCGCTGGCGCGCGCCCTGGGCCAGCGCCTCGACAGCGACCGCGTGCGGATCGATCTCGAAGGCCACGGCCGCAGCGACGACGCGGACCTGAGCGCGACCGTCGGCTGGTTCACGGTGCTCTACCCGCAGCGGCTGGAAGGCGTGCGCGCAGCGCCGGACCAGGCGCTGCACGCCGTCCGGCAGGCGCTCGCCGCCGTGCCGCGCGGCGGCCTGGGCTACGGCGCCCTGCGCCACCTCGCCCTGGACGAAGCGATCGACGAGGCCTGCGAAGCGCTCGGCGGGCGGCCGTCCGACGTGCTGTTCAACTATCTCGGGCTTTTCCCCTCCGGCTTCGAAGGCGGCGCCGTCTACGGTCCGGCGCGTCCGCGCACGCATGCGCTGCGCGTGAACGCCGCGATCTTCGATGGCCACCTGCAACTGCGTTTCGATTACGCCGACGGCCAACTCGACGACGACGGCGTGCGCGCGATCGCCGAGGCCATGCGCGCGGCCATCGACCTGTTCACCGGCGCATCGCTGGCGCCGGTACCGGATCGCGAACCGGCGGAGGTCGCCGCGGCTTCGCCTGTCGCGCTGGACGCGGCCGCGCTGGAAGCGCTGCGCGCGCGCATGCCGGCGCTGGAGGATGCGTTCGCGTGCTCGCCGATGCAGCAGGGTCTGCTGATCTTCTCCGCCGCGGGCGCACAGAAGGACCTGTATCTCACCCAGATGACGCTGCGGCTCGGCCGCGTCGACGGTGCCCGTCTGCGTCGTGCCTGGCAAGCGCTGGTCGCGCGCCATGCCATGCTGCGCTCGGTGTTCGTCGATATCGGCGCCGACACGCTGGTGCAGGCGGTGCAGCGCGAAGTCGAGCTGCCGTGGACGGAACTCGACCTCGGCGGCATGGCCGCGGAAGCGGCCGAACGCGCCTTCGCCGCGCATGCCCGCGACGCGATGGACGCGGGCTTCGACCTGGCCTCGGAGCTGATGCGGCTGCTGCTGGTGCGGATGGGCGAGGACGACGCGCGCCTGGTCTGGACGCACCATCACGCGCTGCTCGATGGCTGGTCGGCGGCGCAGCTGATCGGTGAACTCTGCGCCGCGTACGACGCCGATGCACCGTCGTCGTCGGCGCCGCCGATGGCCTACCGCACCTTCGTCGAATGGTTGGCCGGCCGCGATCGCGCCGCCGCGGAAGCGTACTGGCGGGGGTATTTCTCGGGTCTTTCGGTCGCATCGGCCGCGCAGCCGCCGTTGCGTCGGTGCGACCTCGCGGCCGATGCCTCGCCGCAGCGCTTCGAGCAGGCGAGCCATGTGATGGCGTTGCCGGCCGCGGACAGCGCACGTCTGCTCGCACTCGCCCGGCGCGAAGGTGTCGGCCTGGGCACCGTGGTGCTCAGCGCCTGGGGCCTGCTGCTGGGCAAGTACATCGCCGAAGACGACGCCCTGTTCGGTTATGCGACCAGCGGACGTTCCGCATCGTTGCCCGGCATCGAATCCACCGTCGGCCTGTTCATCAACACGCTTCCGATGTACGTGCATGCGGAGGCCGGCATCACGCTCTCGACACTGCTGCATCGCGTGCAGCGGCAGCAGCTCGATCACGACGAGCACGCCGCGATCGCTCAGGCGGATATCCAGCGCTGGAGCGGCGCGCGCCCGGGCCAGGCGCTGTTCGACACGCTGGTGGTGGTGGAGAACTATCCGCGCGATCACGCGCGGCTGTCCGCTTCGAAGGGCGCGGGTCTGCATGTCCGCGACGTGACCGGCACTAGCCTGACCACGTTCGGCCTGAACCTGGTGGTGTATCCGGGCGAACGCATCACGTTCGAGCTCGCCTACCAGAAGACGCGCTTTGATGAGGCCGACGTCGCTGGGCTGCTGCGCCGGATGACGCTGCTGCTCGCGTCGTTCGCGGCCGGTGGCGGACAACCGCTGTCGCAGCTGTCGATCCTCGACGATGCCGAGCGCCGCCGCGCGTTGCACGACTGGAACGCCACGGCGCTTGCGTTGCCGGGCGATGCCAGCCTGCCCGAAGCATTCGAGCGCATCGCGCGCGAACGCGGCGAGGCGACCGCGCTGATCTGCGGCGAACGGATCTGGTCGTACGCCCGACTCGCCCGCGAGGCCCGTGCAGTCGCGCGCGCGCTGCGCGCCGACGGCGTGCGCGAGGGCGACACCGTCGCGCTGAGCATGGCCAAGGGGCCCGAACTGATCGCGGCGATGATCGCGATCATGGCGGCCGGCGGCGCCTACGTGCCGATCGGAGTGGATGGCCCGGCCGAGCGTCGTGCCTTCATCCTCGCCGACGCCGGCATCGTCCGCACGGTGACCGATGCGCAGAGCCGCGACGCAGTGGGATGCGACGCGGTGCCCTGCCTGACGTACGACGAACTCCGCGCGCGCGGCGACGATGCGCCTGCGGCGGATGGAACGGCGCTCGCCGCGCTGCGTCCGCAGGATTGCGCGTATGTGATCTACACCTCCGGCACCACCGGGCAACCCAAGGGGGTGGCGATCCCGCATCGCGCGCTGCTGAACTTCTCCGCATGGTGCCGACAGCTGCGATTCGTCGGGCCCGGATCGCGGGTCACCCAGTTCGCGCCGTACACCTTCGACGCCTCGGCGGGCGAGATCTTCGGCGGTCTGCTGGCCGGCGCGGAACTGCACCTGCTGGAGGAGGCGCTGATCATGGACCCGGCCGCGCTGGCGGAGTACCTGTGCGCGCACGCGATCCAGTTCTCGGCCTTCCCGCCGCCGTACCTGCAGCAGATGGATCCGGCGCGCGTGCCGGACGACTTCACGCTGATGACCGCCGGCTCCGCGCCTTCTGCCGAACTGGTGCGCCAGTGGGGCGCGCGCTGCCGCTACATCAACGGCTACGGCCCGACCGAAACCACCATCCTGTCCACCGCGTGGATCTGCGAGCGCGGCGACGCGAACGCGGAAGCGCTGTCCATCGGCGTACCGATCGCCAACACCGCCGTGTACGTGGTCGACCGCGTCGGCCAGCTGTGCGCGCCGGGCCTGATCGGCGAAATCTGGATCGGCGGCGACGGCGTGGCCAACGGCTACCTCAATCGCCCCGAGCTCAACGCGGCGCAGTTCCTGCCCGACCCATGGCGCGCCGGTGGCCGCCTGTACCGCACCGGCGACCTCGGTCGTTGGCGCGAGGACGGCCGGATCGAGTTCGTCGGCCGCCGCGACCGCCAGGTGAAGCTGCGCGGGTTCCGCATCGAGCTGGACGAGATCGAGGCCCGGCTGCAGGCGCATCCGCGCGTGCAGCACGCCGCGGTCGCCGTGCGCGGCGCCGACAACGACAAGCGCCTGCTGGCGTGGGTGACGCGCCGCGACGACGCGGAGGCGACTCCGGATACGGGTACGGACGACACGGACTTCCTCGACGACGTGCGCGCCTTCCTGCGTGCGGGCCTGCCGGAATACATGCTGCCGCAGGCGATGGCGGTGGTGGCGGCGATGCCGCTGACCGGCAACGGCAAGATCGACGACAAGGCGCTGCCCGAACCGGACGTCATGCCGGGTACCGCCGCAGCGTACGTCGCGCGGGCCACGCCGACCGCGCGGGCGATGGCGGCGATCTGGGCGCAGGTGCTGGACGTGGACGCCGCACGGATCGGCGCCGACGCGCACTTCTTCGAACTGGGCGGGCACTCGCTGCTGGCGATGCGCGCCGTCGCGCTGCTGCGCGACCGGTTGGGCGTGGACATCGGCGTGGCCGACCTGCTGGCGCAGCCGGTGCTGTCGGCGCTGGCCGACGTGGCCGACCGCGCCGCCCGCCATGCGCTGCCGCCGATCGTGGCGCTGCCGCGCGACGGCGGCATGCCGCTGTCGCATGCGCAGCAGCGGCTCTGGTACCTGGCGCAGATGGAGGACGTGAGCCAGAGCTACCACATCCCCGGCGCGCTGCGCCTGCGCGGTCCGCTCGATACCGGTGCGCTGTCCCGCGCGCTGGATCGCATCGTGGCCCGCCACGAAGTGCTGCGCGCGCATTTCGCGATGGTCGGCGAGACCCCGGTGCAGCGGTTCGCACCGGCCGATGCCGGCTTCGCGCTGGGCATGCACGACCTGCGCGGCGAACCCGACCCCGAGGCGGCGCTGAAAGCGCTGATGGTCGAGGAGTTCGGCGCCGAGTTCGATCTGTCGACCGGCCCGCTGATGCGCGGCCGGCTCGCGCGCCTGGGCGATGCCGAATACGCGCTGCTGGTGACCTTCCATCACATCGTGATGGACGGCTGGTCGTTCGGCCTGCTGGTGCGCGAGCTGGGCGCGCTGTACGACGCCTTCAGCACCGGCGGGGACGACCCGCTGCCGCCGCTGGCCATCCAGTACGCCGACTACGCCGCATGGCAGCGCGCATGGATGGACGGCGGCGCGATGCAGGCCGGCAGCGACTACTGGCGCGCGGCGCTGGACGGCATTCCGGCGCTGCTGGAACTGCCGACCGACCGCCCGCGTCCGACCCGCCAGAGCTACGTGGGCGACACGGTCCGCTTCGACCTTGACGCCACGCTCACCGCCGGCCTGCAGGCGCTGGCCCGGCGTCACGACATGACCCTCTACACGACGCTGCTGGCGGCGTGGTCGATCGTGCTGCACCGGCTCTCCAACCAGCAGGACGTGGTGATCGGCGTGCCGGTCGCCAACCGCACCCAGCTGGAGACGCAGCCGCTGGTCGGTTTCTTCATCAACACCCTCGCGGTGCGCGTGGGCTTCGCCGCGCCCGACAGCGTGGCCGGGCTGCTGCGCCAGGTGCGCGCCCGGGTGATCGACGGCCAGACCCACCAGCACCTGCCGTTCGAGCAGGTGGTGGATCTGGTGCAGCCGCCGCGCAGCTTCGCGCACACGCCGATCTTCCAGGCGATGATCAGCTGGCAGGACGAAGAGTGGAGCGGGCTGTCGCTGCGCGGCCTGACCGTGGAGATGATCGCCCCCGAGGTCCAGCCCTCCAAGTTCGACATCACCCTCGACATCGGTCCCTCCGGGGCCGGCATCTCCGGCAGCGTGGAGTTCGCCACCGCGCTGTTCGACCGCGACACCATCGCCCGCCATGTCGGTTATCTGACCCGCGTGCTGGAAGCGATGGTCGCCGACGACACCGTGCCCGTCGCGCGCATCGACCTGCTCGACGAGGCCGAGCGCACGCGCCTGCTGGTGGACTTCAACGACACCGCGCGCCCGGAGCTGATCGCCTCGACGTGGCCGGAACTGTTCGCCGCGCAGGTCGCGCGCACGCCGGATGCGGTGGCGGCGGCCTGCGAAGGCCGGCAGTCGACCTATCGCGAACTCGACGCGTCCTCGACCCGTCTGGCGCACGCGCTGCGTGCGCGCGGCGCCGGTACGGGCGCGGTCGTCGGCCTGCTCGACGCGCGCGGGCTGGACCTGCTGACGGCGATCCTCGCCACGCTCAAGGCCGGCGCCGCCTACCTGCCGCTGGATCCGACCCATCCGGCGCAGCGCTGGCTGGAGATCCTGGAAGACGCCGGCCCGCAGCTGCTGTGGGTAGGCGATGGCTACGCCACCGAGCGTCGCTGGCTCAAGCGCAAGTGGAAGGGCGGGCCGGTGGTGGACGCCGCGGAACTGCTGGCCGGCGTCGACGCGGTCGACGCCGCCGGCACGCTGCCGTGGCCGGCGCTGGACGACCTGGCCTATGTGCTGTTCACCTCCGGCTCCACCGGCAAGCCCAAGGGCGTGATGATCGAACACCGCGGCATGGTCAACAACATGCTGGCGAAGTTCGAGCCGCTGTCGCTGACCGCCGACGATGTGATCGCGCAGACCGCCTCGCAGTGCTTCGACATTTCGGTGTGGCAGTTCCTCACCGCGCCGCTGCTGGGCGCACGGGTGGAGATCGTGCCGGACGCCACCGTGCGCGATCCCGAAGCGCTGCTGGCGTGCCTGGAAGGCGCCGGCGTGACCGTGTGGGAACCGGTGCCCTCGGTGATGCAGGTGATCCTGCCGTACCGGCGCGCGCTGCCCGCGCTGCGCTGGGTGATGCCCACCGGCGAGGCGCTGTCGCGCGAGCTGGTGCTGCGCTGGTTCGCGCAATACCCGGACGTGCCGCTGATGAACGCCTACGGCCCGGCCGAGTGTTCCGACGACGTGTCCTTCCAGCCGATGCACGGCCCGGTGGACCGCGTGCTGATCGGCCACCCGGTCGCCAACGCGCGCCTGCATCTGGTCGATGCCGAACTGATGCTGGTGCCGACCGGCGCGATCGGCGAGATCGCGGTGTCCGGCCCGGTGGTCGGCCGCGGTTACCACAACCGCCCCGATGAAACCCGCGCGGCGTTCCGCGACAACCCGCATGCGCGCGGCGCGGACGACGGCCGGCTGTATCTCACCGGCGACCTCGGCCGTCGCCATCGCGACGGCGGCATCGAATACATCGGGCGCAAGGATTTCCAGGTGAAGGTGCGCGGGTTCCGCATCGAGCTGGGCGAGATCGAAGGTTGCCTGGAAGACCACCCGGCGGTGCGCGAGGCCGTGGTCGTCGCGCGCGCGATCGGCGATGGCGGCGACAAGCAACTGGTCGCCTACGTCGCCGGGCCCGAGGCGTCGACGCTGACGGTGCAGGCGCTGCGCGATCATCTGTCGCAGCGGTTGCCGGAATACATGGTGCCGGCCGCGTTCGTGATGCTGGAGACGCTGCCGCTGAGCGCCAACGGCAAGATCGACCGCGGGCAATTGCCCGAGCCCGGCGCGTCGTCCACCGCGCAGGCGCCGTACGCGCCGCCCGCGCCGGGCACCGAGGCCACGCTGGCCCAGGTCTGGCAGGAACTGCTGGGCGTGCCGCAGGTGGGCCGCGACGACAGCTTCTTCGACCTGGGCGGCGATTCGATCCTGCTGATCCGCATGCTGGGCCGGGTGCGCGAGCGCGGCATCGCGCTGGGCGTGGCCGACGTCTACCGCCTGCGCACGGTGCAGGCCATCGCGGCGTTCGCCGGCGGTGCACAGGCGTCGCTGGACGCGGTGCTGGCCGATATCGCCGCGCAGGGCCGCCGCCCCGTGCGCGTCGCGCTGGAGGGCGGCGACGCGCTGCTGCTGGCGCCGCCGGTCGACGCCACCGACGACGCGGCGCTGCGCGCGCTGCTGGCCGTGGGCGAAGGCGAGGGCGCGGAGATCGCGTTCGTCCGCCACTGCGCTGATCCCGAGGCGCAGGCGGATGCCGTCCGCGCACAGGGCCGTGCCGCGCTGGACAGCGGCAATGCCCGCGTTGCGCCGGCGGTGCCGGCCGACGCCGTCGCCGCGACGCTGGCCGGATCGCTGCAGGCGTGGTGCGCGCGCATCGCCGCCGCTCCGGTGGTGGAGACTTATCCCTTCGGCGCGATGCAGCGCAACCTGCTGGGCTGGGACGCGCGCGACAGCGTGGAATGCATCGAGGTGCGCGGGTGGCACGACGCCGACGCGCTGCGCGATGCGTTCGCGCACGTCGCCTGCGAGCAGGATCCGCTGCGCTCCGAACCCGCGCCGGACGGCGCCTGCTGGCGCCTGCTGGACGCCGACGCCGTGCGCACCGCGCGCATCCCGGCCATCCGCCTGGACGCCGCCGCCGCGCGCGCGCCGGAGGCCGCCATCGCCCAGGTGGTGCAAGCGCTGCAGGCGGTCCGCCCGGAGGCCGGCGTGGCGTATGCGGCGGCCTGGGTGTCGCTGTCGGACACGCGCCATTTGCTGGTGCTGTCGGTGGATCACCTGATCTGGGACGGCATGTCCGCCGACGCGCTGCATCGCCGCCTGGGCGCAGCGCTGCGCGGCGACGCCGGTCCGGTGCCGTGCGCGTACCGCAGATTCGTCGAAGACGTGGAGAGCCGCGGCGATCGCGTCTGCGACGGGTTGTTCGACGGGCGCTTCGACCGCGATGCGGTAGTCGCGGCGACGGCCGCGACCACCGGCGCGCTTGCCCGTCGTGCGTCGCAACCGCTGCGGATCCTGCAGGCCACGCTGCCGCTGGAACGCGGATCGGCCGCGGCCGAGCAGGCGTTCGAGGCGTTCAAGCGGGTGGTCGTGCGACTCACCGGGCTGGAGCGCTTCGGGCTGGTGATCAACCATCACGGGCGCCAGCGCGGCGACCGCGAGTTCTTCGACCACGTCGGCCTGTTCCTGGACAAGATCCCGTGCGCGGTGTCGCTGGACACCCCTCTGCAGGCGGCGTCCGACAAGGCCGCCGAACTGCAGCGTGCGGGCCTGGGCTACCTCGCCATGGAAGCGCGCGCGCGCGCCGAGGGCCTGGCGCCCACGCTGCCCGTGCTGGCCGATGAAGTGCTGTTCAATTTCCAGACCGATGTTCCCGACGCCGATGCCGCCGCGCCCACGCGCGACGGCGCCGGACTGCTGCATAAACTCCGCGGCTATCGCGGCATCCTGTTCGAAGCCTGCGTACAGGATCACCACCTTGTCGTCACCTGCGCGTTCCGCGGCGACGACGACGACCTTGGAAGTCTGATGACCACAATGCCCGACAGTGTCCTGATCGATGAGCTCACCGAAACCCTCGCCCCGCCGCAGGCGGAGGCGTCGCCCGCCGATGCCGCGGCGGACGAAAGGGGCGGCGTGCATCCCGCAGTCGCGGCCCCGGCCGAGGCCGAATACGCGCTGGTCGTGGAGGACGCCCGCAAGCATTACGGCGCGTTCGAAGCGGTGAAGGGCGTCAGCTTCCAGGTGCGCCGCGGCACCTGCTTCGGCATCCTCGGTCCCAACGGCGCGGGCAAGACCTCGCTGCTGGCGATGATCGAAGGCCTGGTGCCGATCACCGGCGGCACCATCCGCATCCTCGGCATGGACGTGGCCACCGAGATGGCAAAGATCCAGCCGCACCTGGGCGTGCAGCTGCAGCAGAACAACTACTTCCAGTTCCTCACCGTCGCCCAGCTGATCCGCTTCTACCAGGAACTGCGCGCGGCGGTCGGCGGCAAGCGCGGCGGCGTGTCGGCCGACGCGCTGCTGGAACGGCTGGGGCTGAAGGACAAGCTGAAATCCAAGGTGGACGAGCTGTCCGGCGGCCAGAAGCAGCGGCTGTCCATCGCCATCGCGCTGCTGGAGGACCCGGACGTGATCTTCCTCGACGAGCCCACCTCGGCGCTGGATCCGCAGAGCCGGCTCTACACCTGGGAATTCATCGAGCAGCTCAAGCGCGACAGCCGCAAGACCATCATCCTCACCACGCACTACATGGAGGAGGCCGAGCGGCTGTGCGATGAGATCATGATCATGAACGGCGGCACGATCATCGCCCAGGGCGAGCCGGCCGCGCTGGTGGCCTCGCTCACCGCGCAGCAGACCCTGCGCGTGGAGTTCCCCAACGACCGCTTCCAGGACAGCCACGCCGCGCGCGTGAGCGCCATCCCCGGCGTGGCATCCCACCTCTGGGACGCGCGCACCGGCACGCTCTCCATCCAGACGACCGACGTCGCCGGCACGCTCGGCGAAGTGCTCGCCCTCGGCCGCGAACACGGTATTCCGATTCTCAATCTCGACATCGAACGTCCCAGTCTCGAGGACGTGTTCCTGTCGCACACGGGCAAGGATCTGCGCGAATGAAAAAGTCATGGGTGTTCTTCAAGCTGCGCATGCTGCAGCTCAAATCCGACAAGACCTCGCTGTTCTTCAGCTACGTCCTGCCCGTGTTGCTGCTGCTGGGGATCGGTTTCCCGCTGCAGGTGCGCGACGGGACCGTGCTGGACGTGGCCTACAACGACGCGGTGGGCAGCGCGCAGAGCCGGGCGCTGGTGGAATCGTTGCGCGAGCGCGATTACGTCAAGCTCACCGAGTACCCGGGCGACCTCGCCTCGGCGCAGGCAGCGCTGCGCGAGAACGAACTCAAGCACTACCTGCGCATCGAACCGGCATCCGCCGACGCCGCTGCCGCCGGTGGACCGGTGGCCTACCGGGTCTTCTCCAACTCCCTGTCGGAGAACCAGGTCGAGAGCGCCGCGCTGCGCGGCCTGCTCGACGAGCAACTGGACGGCCGCCCGGCCGCCGCGCTGCGGCCCACCGAGGTCAAGACCGGCAAGTACACCTCCTACCTGGTGACGCTGCTGCCGGGGCTGATCGGCATGACCCTGCTGATCATCGGCCTCAACGGCTTCGGTGCGGTGCTGATCGAGGAGGAGCATCACGGGCTGTACAAGAACATCAAGACCATCGACGCGTCGCCGGTGCCGTTCCTGGCCGGGCTGTTCGCCTCGCGCATGCTGGTGGCCTACAGCGTGGCCGCGGCGCTGTTCGCGATCGGCGTGTTCGTGTTCGACATCCCGTACCGCATCGACTACCTGCTGCTGTTCCTGGTCATCACCCTGGGCTGCATCTCGTTCCACGGCCTGGGCCTGGCGATCTCGGCGCTCAGCCCGTCGGTGTCGGCCTTCCACGGCATCGTCAACTTCGTGCAGATCCCGCTGATCGTGCTGGGCGGGGTGTTCTTCTCCACCACCGCGTTCCCCGGCTGGCTGCAGGCCATCTCCATGGCGCTGCCGCTGACCCAGATGAACTCGGCGGTGCAGGCGCTGCTGTTCGACGGGGTGACCTTGGGCAACGTCGACGTGCTGATGCCGCAGATCGCGGTGCTGGGCGCGTGGTCGGCGCTGTCGCTGGTGCTGGCGCGGTTCAAGTTCCGCTGGTGACGTCCGCGCCCACTCGCGACGCGACCGCGCGGATGCGCATCGAATACGCAACACCGGATTTCCAACGGGGGCGGGCCGCATCCGCGGCGCCCCACGACGACCACCACGGACCACATGGAAGAGACGCCGTCATGAACGCATCATTGTCGACCTTCGAGCAGCACGAATCCTCGGCCCGCTCCTATTGCCGCGATTTCCCGGTCGTATTCGACCGCGCGCGCGACAGCCACCTCCACGACGAACAGGGCCGCCCGTACATCGATTTCCTGTGCGGCGCCGGCGCGATGAACTACGGCCACAACAACGAGCACGCCAAGCGCGCGGTGCTGGAGTACATGGCCGCCGACAGCATCATGATGAGCCTGGACCTGCACTCGGCCTCCAAGCGCGCCTTCATCGAAGCTTTCCAGGAAATCGTGCTGGCGCCGCGCGGCTACGAGTACCGCATCCAGTTCACCAGTCCCACCGGCACCAGCGTGGTCGAATCCTCGGTCAAGCTGGCGCGCAAGATCACCGGGCGCCAGAACGTGGTGGCCTTCACCAACGCCTACCACGGCATGAGCGGCGTGTCGCTCAGCCTCACCGGCAGCCGCCACCACCGCCAGGCCGTCGCCCACGGCGCGGTGACGCGACTGCCCTACGACGGCTACGTGCCCGGCCTGGACAGCGTGGAACTGCTGCGCCGCTACCTGGACGACGCCAGTTCCGGTGTCGACCTGCCCGCGGCGGTGGTGGTCGAATCCGTGCAGGGCGAGGGCGGCCTCAACGTCGCTTCGGTGGAATGGCTGCGCGCGCTGCGCGAGCTCACCCGCGAGCGCGGTATCGCGATGATCGTGGACGAGGTGCAGTCCGGCTGCGGGCGCACCGGGCGTTTCTTCGGCTTCGAGCGCGCCGGCATCCAGCCCGACATGGTGTGCCTGTCCAAGTCCATCGGCGGCCTGGGCCTGCCGATGGCCGTGCTGCTGATCCATCCTGAGCTGGACAAGTGGCGCCCCGGCGAGGACAACGGTACCTTCCGCGGCAACAACCTGGCCTTCGTGGCCGCGACCGAGGTGCTGCAGCGCTACTGGCGCGACGGCGGGTTCGAGGAGGCGCTGCGCGAGAAGGAACAACTCGTGCGCGCGGCGCTGGCGGCCATCGCGCAGGCCCATCCGCAGCGGATCGTCGGTATCCGCGGGATCGGCCTGATGCAGGGCCTGGAGTTCCGCGAAGGCGCAGACGTCTCCACGCTGATCGACGAGTGCTTCCGCCAGCAGCTGGTGGTGGAATGTTGCGGCCCGCGCGGTCACGTGCTCAAGCTGATGCCGGCGCTGACCATCGAGCCGGCGGTGCTGCGCCAGGGGCTGGAGATCATCGCGGACGCGTGCCAACGGCTGTTCGGCCACAATGCGCATGCCGCGGCCGATGCCGACGCGCGCGCCGGGGCCGAACTCGCCGTGGCGCCGTGACCGCGCCGCGACGCACGGACAGATTGGAACGTACGGATAGACGCGTACGAATATGGACACGGACAGGGACGACATGAACGCGATCGAAGTGCTGGATGCCATTTCCGCAGACGAGTTCTGCAGCCGCTACGTACGGCCCAACAAGCCGGTGGTCGTGCGCGACCTGCAGTTCGCGGCGGACTGCTGGACGCCGTCGTACTTCCGGGCGCACCTGGGCGAGCTGCCCGCGCAGGTCTACGACACGCTGTTCGACCTGCAGGAAGTGTCCACGCTGGCGCAGTATCTGGACCGTCATTTCGGCGTGGACGGCCCGATGCGTACCGGCGTGCCGTACGTGCGCTGGTACAACCAGCTCAAGGACGTGGACCACGCCTGGGGCGATGAGGCTTTCCGCCGGCTGTCGCCGCACTGGCAGGCGCCTTCGTTCCTGCCTCGCGAAGGCATGCTGGTGCCCGACGCGCATGCGCCGGACCCGGTCTGCGACCTGTTCCCCTATCGCGGCGTGCTGGTCTCGGCGCGCGGCGCGCGCACCCGGCTGCACCGCGACCCCTTCTGCAGCGATGCGGTGGTATGCCAGTTCCACGGCGTCAAGGAACTGGCGATGTACCACCCCTCGCGTACCGGGGAACTGACCGCCGCCCGCCAGGACACGTCCTTCGGCGGCTTCATCGACGTGCGCGGCGACGCGCCGGACCGCCTGAGCGTGACGCCGGACATCCACGGCATGCTGCGTCCGGGCGAGGTGCTGTACGTGCCGCACGGCTGGCTGCACGACGTGATCGTGGTGGAGGATTCCATCTCGGTCACCTGGAACTTCATCCACGAACAGGGCTCGGTCGAATTCATCGACTACCTGATGGGCGGCGCGCTGGGCGACAGCGAGTTCGAAGTGCTGAAGTACCTGTACCGCCGCTACGGCAGCGAATTCTCCACGCCGCAGGAGATCGTGCGGCATTTCGACGCGCGCTTTTCCGGAATCCTCGACGCCTGCGAAGAAGCCGATGCGGTGCGCTGACAGGCGCGGCCGCGGCCACGCTGCGCGTCGCCGAAACCGGACGCTGGAATCGAATCCCTAGATCGAACCCTGAAATCGAACAACTTCCCATGTGGTGTTTATGAAGAAGACAATTTTGTACGGCGTCGCGGTCTGCTCGGTGCTGGTGCTGGGCATCACCATCGGACGAGGACTGACCCCCGAGGCCGGTGCCGGCGGCGTCGGCGAGGCCGGGGCGGGGCAGACCTTCCTCACCGTGAGCGTGATCGCCGCGCAGCAGCGCGCCATCCCGGACCGGATCGACGTGGTCGGCGTACTGGTGCCGCGCGAGAACGTGCTGGCCATGCCCGAACTGTCCGGCCGCCGGATCCTGTCGGTGAACGCCGACGTGGGCGATTACGTCCAGCGCGGGCAACTGCTGGCGACGCTGGATGGCGAGGATCTGCACATCGACATCCGCGGCCTCACTTCCGAATACGAACGCACCCGCGACGAGCACTCTCGCGCCAGCACGCTGCAGTCCAGCCAACTGGTCAGCCGCGAGTTCCTCAAGCAGAAGCAGGCCTCGCTGGACCAGGCGCGCGCGCAGCTGGACGACGCGCGCCTGCGCGCCGGCCGCACCCGCGTGCTCGCCCCGGCGTCGGGGCTGATCTACCAGCGCAGCGCCGCCATCGGCGGGCTCACCGCGGAAGACATGCCGCTCTTCAGCATCGTCGAGCAGGGGAAGATCGAGATGCAGGCCTCGGTGCCGGAAGCCATGGCCTACCGGCTGGTGCAGGGCATGTCGGTCGAGGTGCGCCTCGGCGGCCGTCCCGCGCCGCTGGAAGGCCGCGTCCGCCTGATCGCGCCGCAGGTCGGCGGCGCCAGCCGCGCCACCGAAGTGCGCATCGCGCTGCCGGAGGGCACCAATGCCTCGGTCGGCACGTTCGTCGAGGCCCGCATCGCCATCGGCGAAGTCGCCGGCTGGGTCGTGCCGGCGATGGCGCTGCAGCAGGACACGCTGGGCCCGTACCTGTGGCAGGTCGATGCCAAGGACCAGGTCCGCCGGGTGCCGGTGACGGTGCTGATGCAGACGCCGGAAGACGTGGTGGTGCGCGAGGCGCTGGGCGGCCTGCGCATCGTCGGCAAGGCCGGCGCGCTGCTGCAGGACCAGGACACCGTCTCGGTCGCGGCCTCGGGAAAAGCGTCTTGAACGCGCCGATCCCGCCGCGCGACCGCGCGGCGAAGACCACGATAACGACGACGGATGCACTCACCCCGCGCACCACGCGCCACGGGAGTGCACGGCCATGAAGTTCAGCGTCTCCACCTGGGCGATCCACAACCCGATCCCGCCGATCCTGCTGTTCATCCTGCTCACCCTGGCCGGCACCATCGCGTTCATCGAGATGCCGGTCACCAACATGCCCAACGTGGTCGTGCCCGTGGTCACGGTGCAACTGGACCAGCCCGGCGCCACCCCATCGGAGCTGGAAACCCAGGTCACCCGCCGGGTCGAGGACACCCTGGCCGCCGTGCCCGGCGTGCGCAAGATCTCTTCCACCATCACCGAGGGCACGTCGCTCACGATCCTGGAATTCACGCTGGAAACCGACGTCGACCGGGCCGTCAACGACACCCGCAACGCGGTCGCCCGGGTGCGCCAGTTCCTGCCGGCCACGGTCCGCGAACCGCTGGTGCAGCGCGCCGACGACAATGGCGCGTCGATCCTGACCTACGCCGTCGACTGGCCCGGGCACACGCCGGAGGCGCTGAGCTGGTTCGTCGACGACACCCTGAGCCGCGAACTGCTGGCGATCGGCGGCGTGTCGCGCGTGGTCCGCAGCGGCGGCGCCGACGAAGAGTTGACCGTGACCCTGGACCCGGCGGTGCTGTCCTCGCTCGGCATCGCCGCGGCGGACGTCGGCCGCCAGCTGGCGCAGACCCACGTCGAGGTGCCGGGCGGCCATCTGACCCTGCAGGGCGTGGAGTATTCGCTGCGCACGCTGGGCAAGGCCACCACCGTGGAGCAACTGGCCGCGACCCGTATCCAGCTGCCCAACGGCGGCGAAGTGACGCTCGGCGACCTCGGTCGCGTCGATCGCGGTCCGTCCGAGGCGCGCACCATTTCCCGCCTGGACGGCCAGCCGGCGGTGACCTTCTCGATCTTCAAGGCCAACAGCGCCAGCGAGATCAGCGTCGCCAACGCCATCGAAGAGAAGCTCGGCGCCGTGGCCAAGGCCAACGACGGCATGGGGTTCAAGGTCGTGTCGTCCAGCGTGGTGCTGACCGAGCGCGGCTACCGTTCGACGATGTTCACCTTCCTGGAAGGCGCGCTGCTGACCATCCTGGTGGTCTTCCTGTTCCTGCGCGACGCCCGCGCGACCATCATCGCCGCGTTGGCGATTCCGCTGTCGATCATCCCGACGTTCCTGTGCATGGAGTGGCTGGGTTTCACGCTCAACTTCGTCAGCACCGTGGCCATCTCGCTGGTGACCGGCGTGCTGGTGGACGACGCGATCGTGGAAATCGAAAACATCCACCGGCACATGAAGGCGGGCAAGTCGCCGTTCCAGGCGGCGATCGTGGCGTCCGAGGAAATCGGCCTGTCGGTGATCGCGACCACGCTGGTGATCTGCGCGGTGTTCGTGCCGGTGAGCTTCATGGACGGGGTGATCGGGCAGTACTTCATCCAGTTCGGCCTCACCGTGGCCATCGCGGCGTTCTTCTCGCTGCTGGTGGCGCGGCTTCTCACGCCGATGTTGGCCTCGCGGCTGCTGCGCCGCCCGCGCCACGTGCACGAAGACCCGCAGGACAGCCCGCTGATGCGCCGTTACCTGCACGTCGTGGGCTGGACGCTGGAGCACCGGCTCAAGACCCTGCTCATAGCGGTGGCGACCATCGTGCTGTCGATCGCGCTGGTGCCGCTGCTGCCGTCCGGTTTCATGCCTTACCAGGATCTGGCGCAGTCCAGCGTCAGCCTGGAGATGCCGCGCGGCAGCACGCTGGAGCAGACCGACGCCGCCGCGCAGCGCGTGGCCAAACTGTTGAGCGCCCGCCCGGAAGTCGCCTCGGTGCTGACCACCGCCGGCGAGGAAGTCGGCGGCATCAACCGCGCCAAGGTGCTGATCCAGCTGACGCCCGAGGACGAGCGCGCGTTGAGCGAGCGCGACTTCGCCGCCGCGATGCAGCCCCGGCTCACCGCACTGGCGGACATGCGGGTGGTGTTCGACAACGCCTTCGGCGAGAAGGACGTGTCCATCGCGCTGGTGAGCGACGACACCGTCGCGCTGGCGCGCACCGCCGAAGCGGTGGAGCGGGGCATGCGCACCATCCCCGGCCTGGTCGGCATCGGCAGCAGCAACCGCCAGCAGCAGCGCGAGATCCAGGTGGTGATGGATCCGGTGAAGGCCGCGCAGTTGGGCATCACCGCCCAGCAGGTGGGCGAGGCGATCAACATCTCGACCATCGGCGACGACGTCACCCGCCTGCCGAAGTTCAACGAGAAGAACCGCGAGATCCCGATCCGGGTGCGGCTGCCGCGCGACTTCGGCGACGACCTGTCGGTGCTCAACAACCTCAGGCTGATCGCGCCCGACGGCAGCAGCGTGCCGCTGTCGGCGGTCGCGACGCTGCGCTACGGCGTGGGCCCGGCCACCATCGAACGCTACGACCGCAAGCGTCAGATCAACGTGGAGGCCAACCTCGGCGATATCGCCCTGGGCACCGCGCTGGAGCGGATCGAAGCGCTGCCCGCGATGAAGAACCGGCCCGCATCGGTGGAAGTGCTGAACACCGGCGACGCCGAATTCATGGCGCAACTGATGATCAGCTTCCTCAAGGCGATGGCCGCCGGCCTGCTGCTGGTCTATTCGATCCAGGTGCTGCTCTACAAGGACTGGCTGCAGCCGCTGGCACGCATGGCGGCGCTGCCGCTGTCGCTGGGCGGCGCGTTCCTGCTGCTGTTCCTCACCCGCACCGAACTGGGCATGCCGGCGATGATCGGCGTGATGATGCTGATGGGCATCGCCGACAAGAACTCGATCCTGCTGGTCGACCACATGCTGGAGAAGGTGCGCGAAGGCGTGGACAGGCGCGAGGCGATCCTCTCCGCGTGCCGGGTGCGCGCGCGGCCCATCATCATGACCTCGGTCGCGATGACCGCCGGCATGCTTCCGACCGCACTGGGCATCGGCCTGGACACCGCGTTCCGCGAACCGATGGCGATCGCGGTGATCGGCGGATTGATGTCCTCCACCGCGCTGAGCCTGCTGTTCATGCCGGTGATCTTCAGCTACACCCGCGGCTTGGAAGAACGTGTCATGGCGCGGATGCGCCGCCGCGCCGAGCGCGACGGCCACCACGACGCACTGCCCGAGCAGGCCTGATCGACGCAGCGCCGCCCGCATGGGCGGCGCTGCGGTATGCGCATATCGATCCGCCCGGAATGATGCATGCATTCAAGGCCCCGATAGCGGGCGACTGGCGACGGTCAGCCGCGCGGACATGAAATCGACGCGGCGTGCGCGCGACTGTCCGGTCGTCGCTCCATCCTCTCCATGCGTTGGCGCATCCGCGAAAGACGCAGCCGCTCACTGATCAAGTACGCGGTATCGACTGCGTAGGGCAGCCCCCGGCCTGCCTTCGGGACATCACCACCGCAAATCAATCACCATCGAAACCCGTAGCCCGGGTCCACGCGAAGCGTGGACCCGGGAGTAACACCGGCATGCACGGGTGACATCTACAGGCTGTGCATGTGAACGTTAGATCGTTTTATGTCCGCCATACAGCAGATAGTAGGCGATTGCAAAGTTCACTCTGAGCCGTGTTTCTCTGTGGCAAATGAACTTCCGTATCCCGCCCCAATGAAGCCTGTTCTCGACCACTATCGCAGCTGCTTGATGCGCTCTTGGAGAGCCAGGGCTGTTGGGATGTTCTTGGCGGCAAGGGCAGCAGTTACCTCGACTAGGGCCTGCCGCGCCTGAGCGTCTTGCAACAGAGCCTGTGCATCAGAACTCAACGCCGCCACCACCAGCTCCACCAATGCGTCGCCCGTACCTTCACGGTACCAGTGACCGGAAGGCTCGCTTTCCTTCAGCATGGCAGCGAGCCAGCGAAGTCCGTCTAGGCGAAGCGGCGTTCCAAAGTTCGTCGTCAGAAATCGGCAGAAGCGCGAGACGCATTCTTCGTCGCGAGCGAGGTGCATGGCGGCCCAGCGTTTGTAGACATCCTTCATCCGCAGAGCCGCACCCGCGTTCAGTCGAACAAGCGCGTCCTCGTGACCGAATCCAAGCAAGTCACAAATCAAGCGCTCGCCACGGAACCAGAGGCCAGGTTGAGACCAATCGGCGGCGAGGCCGTACTCCGCAGTGGCACGCCAGACACGCTCGAATGCTAGCGGATCGTCTCCCTTTCCGAGACGCAGGAACAAGCCGCGAATGAAGTGCTGCAGCGCGTAGTGCGCGGCCGGACCGTGGGCGAGAACGGGTTCCCAAACCGCGCGTTCTTCCCCTGCGGGCGCCGCGATCGATATGGCACCGAGCTTCAGGAGGATGTCGTAGCCGAGGTGCTGGCTCGGCAAGTCGTACTCGCCGTGCTTCTTCTTTCTGCGCGCCTTGGCGCGCGTGGCGTCGTAGTCCCAGATGCGCAGCGCCAAGCGCGTGTCGAGGTTGCGGTCGCCAGTGCCATCGCCTTCGGTGAGCCAGTTGAACAGGACTTCGAGGAAGTGACCGTCTAGAGAACCTCCTCGTTCGCGCTCCGGCTTTCCGCGCCAACTCTGGTCGCCGTCATTGTAGAGCCGCGTCCGGCGCTGAAAGTACAAACGTTCTTGGCCCGCGGCTACACGCTTGAAATCGAGCTCATCCGGGGTTGCATTCGGCCCACGTAGCGGAAAGCGCCGCAGCCGCGCAAGCCACACCCTCCAAGCGCGCTCCACATCGCCGTCATCGCCGTGCTGCGGGCAGAGCAGGATGAGGCCCGACCAAAACAACCCGGCGCGCAGCAGCCGCCACCAAGCGGCACCAAGTTGCCCTCGATTGGCGTAGGCAACGCCGACCACAACGGCGGTCGCTCGCGTGTCGCCGCTCGTCAGAAGGCGCAAGACAGCAGTCTCCCACTCCTGAACACCATCTCCTTCAGCGAGCCACAAGTGCATTACCGCGTAGGCGGCGAACTTCAGTTCGTCGCGGAGGCTCCCCATACGCCGCCCGCGGATCTCTCCTACTGTCGACGCGACCTCCGCAACACCGGCGCGCACGACTGCTAGCGCGTTCTTGTGCGCTTCGTCGTTCTGGGCGAGCCAAGCGCCTCCCAATGCGACGAGCGTGCCAGCCGCAGCTAATCGACATTTCGATTTCGCATCCTGATCGTCCGCTTCCGCCCCCGCCTGACACTCCTTGAGCAGATTGAAGAGGTACGTGGCCTCATCATCAGTGAGCGGCTGGCCGCCCCGAAGCCGCTGCTCGCACTGATCCGGCATGAGCAAATACGCGAGGGTTGGCGCGCTGTCGGTCTGCCACGCCTGCAATTCAAGGCGCAGTTCATCGGGGTACACGAGAACCTGGGTCTCCGCGCCCGTCGCCGGGTCGGTGACGGGCTGGTAGTTGGCGCGGTCGAGCGCAGCGAATAGCTGCTTGAATTCCAACTCCTTCTTCGGGTCTTCAGGCAGTTCCCAGTTCGGTAGGCGCGCTTGAAGACGCCGCGCAACGTCGTCGTCGGCCAACAGGAGTTCGATAACGACACCAAGGAACTTCTGCTGGCGATGGGGCGCCAAGGTCCAATCCCGAGCTAACTCAAACATCGCTTGGCCGCCCTGGAGCCAGCTCGATCCGATGAAGTTATAGCCAACCTTGTCCACGCGATCGCTATCCCAATGGAACAGGTTCGGGAAAGTCAGCAGAGCCGCGAGAGATCCTTTCAGCAGCGGCGGCCGATACTTGGCCACGTTGAGGAGCACGCTGACGAGCGCCGCCGAGTTCCCCTCTCGGAGAATCCTCTCTATATGGGCGGTGATGTCCTCATCCGCATCGAGCCGACGCGTAAGCCAATGCTCCAAGGCGTCGAGAGCGCAGAACAGATTTCCATTGTGCATCTCATTGGACTGCGGCCAGTCGAATACCTGCCACCAGCCAAGGAAGGCCTTTTCCAACCCGTCCGCTAAATGCAATGTCACCGCCGGAGCCTCGCCGGTTCGGCCCTGCATAAATTCGACGGCCCAGCGCTCAGTGCAGAAGTTCACCAAAGCAATGAGCGCGGTGAGGGCCGTTTCCGGGGCCAGCTGGAAGAAGGGGAAGAAAGGGCTCTTCCAGAAGGCGGTTGGGTCCGCATCCTCAGAGAATTCGAGGCCGAGGTCCATTTTGAACCGGTGGGACCCATACTCCCTTTCCGGCTGATCTTCGATGATGAGCGCGAGGAGGACTTCGGCCGCCAGCTCAGGCTGCGCACGCATCAGAGAACGGATGCCGTTCTCTTTGAAGCAGGCGTTCCGGAAATCCATGTCGACCTTGTTGTTAGCCCCCAGCGGCCAAGGCGGCAAGCGCTCGCGGAACGAGCCTAGGGAGCGCGGCATCTGCTTCTGTTCCTCATGCCGTGCCTTGTATTCGGCATCGGCCTTCAGACGCACGGCGTGCTCCTTCGCCTTCTGTAGTCGAACCTCGGCGATGCGCCGCTTGACGTCAGCGTCGATCTCTCGGCGTCCCGAAAGTTCGAGCGCCCAGTTCCCTACCTCGATCGGCAGGTCGGCCGCGCCAGCGAGTGGTGCGGTGTATAGCACCGGCTCACGCGTCAAGTACATGACACCGTGGCCCTTCTCGACCTGCACGGTCCGAGCCATGGCGAGCGCCATCTCAGCCATCTCCACGCGGAAAGGCATCAGATTGCCGTTACTCAACGTGCGTGGTGTCTTCGTAAGCCAGGTCTCGATGAGCTTCGCGAGAGCGGGTAAAACCAGACCCGCAAGTCGATCCCGTTGCGCAATGAGGAAGCGGAGAACGGGCGGCCACCGGCCAAAAATAATCGAACGATACTGCGCCTCCATGTACAAGACGACCGCCGCGCTTAGTCCCACTCCACCGCCGGTCGGCACCGTCGCTATGTGGTGGAAGCGCAGAAGCAGCCGCGTGAAGTGTTTCGCGCCGTTTCCGAGCAGGAGGTCGACCCGTTCGGTCAGGAAGCGTTCGGCGGCGGGGTCCAAGCAGAGCGCATCAAGGAGGATATCGCGTGCTAACTCGTTCCTAGCAGCTTCCGCTGCATCGAAAGCGACGTCCCAGGCCGTGCCGATCTCGACTTGCTGTCGCAGCAGGAACTGGCCCAGCATCCGAAGCGCGTTTGTCCAGAGCGGATTGCCCGCTAGGGCGGCCCACTGTGGCGTGTCCGTCCAAATCTGCTTCAGGAACTGGAAGCGCGCCCAGTCCGACGCGAGATCGTGCTCGAACTCGATGCAGTTGGTACGCTCGTTCAGGCGCAGCGGAAGCGCCACGGGCCGCTGCGTGAACGTAGCGGTATCCGCGGGCGCCAAGTCCGTCAGTGCGAAGCTGCGCTCGAACGATGCTTCTCGCTGGGAAAGGCGCATCATGAGCGCCTGCACGTCGGCGCGGTCCTCCGTCCAATACTTCCAGAGGCGGTCGGCGATAGCGGTGTGAGAGGTCAGTCCGCCGGCGTTCGACCCCAGCGCCGCGCCCGCTTTTATGACCCACGCCAATGTTCGCAGGTTCGTCAGCGCTGCGATGGTATCGTCATGCGCGGCCAACCAACCCAAGGTGGGCGACGGCAACAGTGCCAGCTTCACAGCATCGGTCTTGAGCGCCGCGACCTCAACGAGACGCGCTTTCCGCCCACCGAGTATGGCCTCTTCGCCTTCGATCCAACTCTGTGTCTGAGTGACAATTACGACCCGCCATGTACCTTCGGTATCTTCACCGTCATTCGGTAGGACGGCATGAAGCAACTGGCGCATGACGACGAACTCGCCGGCCTCGATACGTTCCGCAGAGTCAATGATCAGCACGTTCTGCGACTTCACGGTGGCGTTCAGCACCAGCGAGAGTTCGTGCGTCAGAGAGAGGGTGCTGCGGCGGGCGGCACTGAGCGCAGTCTTCAGATTTCCCGGATCGAACCACACCTGGTTCCAAGATGGATACGCGCCGTCCAACACCGACTTGACTAGCGCCGACTTGCCCGAGCCCGACTCCCCGAAGACCACCGTGACCGCGTTGTTGGCGACCGTTGCCTGAAGTGACGTTTTCTCCGCTGCACGGGGCACGACATAGCCTGAGGGCAGTTCGGTCTCTATCCGTGCCTTATGGTCCGCAGTCACGTTAGAGAGCGTCTCCCAATCACGCTCAAAGTCCGGATGATAGCGAAGGCCGAACTGGCGCCGGAGCATGGACAACAGTTCCGATACGGTCATGGTGCCGCGACGAAGGCGCACATCTGTTGCGATTTCGATAAGGCGCTTCCAGAGCGTATGGGCTTCGCCGTCATCGCCGGAAGCGAGCAATCGACGACATTGCGCGATAGCCTGCGTCTCGTTCTCTGAGTGAGCGAACTGCAAATCTGTCGGTACCACATGCAGGCGGCGAATGAGCTCGATGGCCTCCTCATTGGACGCGTCACCGGGCTTCTGGACACTGTCGAAGACGCACGACTGACTCGGATTGCTGCGGATGCGACTCATCGTGAGCGCCGTATCCGTGCCGCTGCACGCGTTCTTCACTTCTCGCCACGTCGGGTCGAACGCCCCATGACTGCCGAGCGTCACCAAGGCCAGCTCGTCGGTTGTGCGATTGAACGGCCCTTGCGAGTCACGCCAATGTTCCCAGGCGCGTTTCACGAAGTCAGCGGGGAGGCCGGCCGCGGTCACCTGAAAGTTCCCCTTCGCCGAGATCGCCAGACGTCGCGGCGCGCCGGCCACGAGGGTCGTCAGCAGCAGGTCGTCGATACGCCAGAGCAAGGCGGAGACTTGGGCTTGGATCTGAGTGACAACACCGTCAATACCAGGTGCGCGCTCACCCGATAGGGCTTTCACCATCTGCCAAGCGCTTATCAGGTCCTCAAACTCGAACCCGGCGCCGCTCGTCGACCGCAGCGTCGCAGGCGCGCGTTTTGAGCTGCTGCCGGGAGATACCTTCGACTTCGATGTGTTCTTACGCGGTTTCATTGACTTCCGAATGTATATAGCTCTGGATTGCCAAAATTCGGGCGCAGGTTCAATTCATCAACGTCAAGCATGGGCTGTATGTCCGCCATACGCTATAAGAACCGCGGCGATCTTTTCCATGCTAATGCATCGTTGCAACCCCTGTTACTGTGCGATGGATTTTAATTCTGAATGATTTGTTCCTGATAGGGGCGGGCGAAGCGAACGGCAGCGCTAATAGAAGCCCGAGCCTTGCGCCTCGGGCTTCTATTCGATTGTTCACGCTGAATACCGCGGCTCAACTTGAGCTTCCGCTTCGGGTCCGATCTCGCAGTCGGTGCCGACCAAAGCTCGCAGCACCTAGTATCGTCCATCGTAAGAACGAAATTGCTAGGGACAGACTGCTGCGCCGCAAAGGTCGGCGCTGACAATCCAACCGTCGCCACCAGCACTCAACACGATGGATCGGACATTGAACCGATCGCCTAGGATGAAACCGCGACTATGCTCACCGGCATGACCAACATTCCAACCCCAACCCGCGTCGCCTTGATCGGCTACGGCTACGCCGCCCAAACCTTCCACGCGCCGCTGATCCAGTCCGTGTCCCGCCTGTCGTTGGCCCTGATCGCCTCAAGCCGGCCCGAGTTGGTGCATGCCGAGTTGCCCGACATCGCGGTCGAAAGCGATCCCATGCGGGCGGTGGTCGAGTCCGGCGTGGATCTGGTGGTGATCGCCACGCCCAACGATACGCATTTCGCGCTCGCGCAGGCGGCGCTGCGTGCGGGCAAGCACGTCGTCGTCGACAAGCCGATGACGCCAAGCCTGTCGGAAGCCTGCGAACTGCGGGCGACCGCGCTGGCACACGACCTATGCCTCTCGGTGTTTCACAACCGTCGCTGGGACAGCGATTTCCTGTCGGTGCGTCAGGCCATCCGCGAAGGGCTGATCGGCGAGGTGCGTCATTTCGAATCGCGCATCGAACGCTTCCGCCCGCAGGTGCGCGATCGTTGGCGCGAGCGACCCGGGCCCGCGACGGGGCTGTGGTGGGATCTCGGACCGCATCTGGTGGACCAGGCGCTGACGCTGTTCGGATGGCCCGACACCGTGCAGGCGAATGTCGCGCAACAGCGCAGCGGCGCCACGACGGAAGACTGGGCCCACGTCGTGCTGGGGTTCGGCCCGATCAGGGCCGTCCTGCACGCGGGCATGCTCGCTGCGATCCCCGGGCCGCGCTTCGTCGTGCATGGCACGCGCGGGTCGCTGCTCAAGGCACGGCCCGATCGGCAGGAGCAGCAGTTGGTCGAGGGGCTGCGGCCCGGCGATCCGCAATGGGGGACCGACCCGGACCCGCTGCAATGGCGATGCGATGACGGCCCGATCCGCACGCGGCCAGCTCTGCCGGGCGACCAGTCCCGGTTCTATGTCGAACTCGCGGATGCCATCGCGGGGCAGGGACCCAATCCGGTGCCGCCGGATGAGGCCATCCGGGTCATGGCGGTCATGCAGGCGGCGATGGACTCGGCGTCCGGCGGGCGCGTCGTTTCGCCTGAGGTTCCGTCTTGACGACTGCGCGCGTTCGAGGCGAACGCATCGCAAGGCTTCGTGCTTATGGAGATATCGGCCGGGGAAAATGCATGAAAAGGCGTGCGATTCAGCGTGCGGCAGGCTCCAACCTCGACCGCGGCACCTGCGTTTGCGAAATGTGAACATGCAGTTCCTATGATTGGATGCATGAAGATCGCGCCGACGCAGAAATCCAGATGGTTCCAACGCAGGCCGTCGCCGCGCACGCAGGTCGTACTCGCCGTGCTGCTCGCCGCACTGGTAGTGCTGATCGTGCTGTTCGACTGGAACTGGTTCAAAGGTCCGCTGGAACGCGCAGTACAGGCCAGGACCGGACGCGCGCTGCATATCGACGGCAATCTGGATGTCGATCTGGGACGCGTGACCCGGGTTGCCGCCGAACGCATCCGTTTCGCGAACGCGGCCTGGTCGAAGGAACCGGTCATGGGCAGCGCCGATCGCGTCGAAGTCGATGTCGAACTCTGGCCGTTGCTGCTGCGGCGCGAGACGCGCATCCCGGCGATCCGCCTCACGACGCCCAGGCTGCGGCTCGAGACCGGCCCGGACGACGTCGGCAACTGGCGCTTCGGCAAGGATTCGGACGGCGAGCCCGTCCGCTACGGCGGCATCTGGATCGATGAGGGTCGGCTGCAATACATCAACGCACGCCGGAAAACCGATATCGATATCAGCGTGAACAGCGCGAAGTCCGGCAAGAACGATCGTGCGGCATCGAACCGCGTTGCACCGCCGATCGACGTCGCGGGCAAGGGCCGCTGGAGCGGCAATCCGTTCATGCTGTCCGGACGCGGCGATTCGCCGCTGCAACTCACCGATGCCGCCAAGCCCTATCGCATCGACCTGCGCGCCACCGCCGGACCCACTCGCGCCCACGCCCGAGGCACGCTGGTCGATCCCTTCCGGCTGCGCAATTTCGATCTGCGGCTGATGCTGTCGGGCGAAAACCTGGACGATCTGTATCCGCTGATCGGCGTGGTTACCCCCGCGACGCCGCCGTATCGCTTCGATGGACGCTTCACCCGCAATGCGGACACCTGGCGATACGACGCGTTCACGGGGCTGGTCGGCGACAGCGATCTCAGCGGGTCGGCGGCGGTCACCGTGGGACGGGAGCGACCGCTGCTGGTGGCCGATCTGGTGTCCAAGCGGCTCGATTTCGACGACCTCGCCGGCTTCATCGGCGCGCCGCCGCAGACCGGCGGCCAGGAGGCGACCAATGCCGAGCTGCTTGCGCAATCCGCGCAACTTGCCGCCGACCCGAAAGTGCTTCCGGACTCTCCCTACGATCTGACGAAGCTGCGCAGCATGGATGCCGACGTGCGCCTGAAGGCGCGCCGCATCAACGCGCCCTCGCTGCCCATCGACGACATGGACGCGCACCTGAAACTCGACGCCGGCGTGCTGCAATTGATGCCGCTGAATTTCGGCGTGGCCAGCGGCGACATCCGCTCGACCATCCGCATGGACGCCCGTAATCCTGTCATCAAGACCCATGCGAAGATCTCCGCGCGCAGATTGGATCTGTCCAAGCTCTTTCCCAACGTGAAACTCACGCAGGACGCGGTGGGGCGGGTCGGCGGCGACATTTCGCTGACCGGGTCGGGCAACTCCATCGCCGCGATGCTGGGCACCTCGGATGGCGACATCGCCCTGGGCATGGGCAAGGGCAGCATCAGCAATCTGCTGATGGAACTGGCCGGCATCGATATCGCGGAAGTGCTGAAATTCCTGATCACCAAGGATCGCCGGGTGCCGATCCGCTGCGCATTCGGCGACTTCGCGGTGAAGGACGGCACCATGCAGTCGCGCGCGCTGGCCTTCGACACGGACGACACCATCATCATCGGCAAGGGCACGATCAGCCTGAAGAACGAAACCCTCGATCTCGAACTGCGCCCGCGTCCGAAAGACCGGAGCATTCTGGCCCTGCGCTCGCCGCTGGTGGTGGACGGCACGTTCAAGGACCCATCGTTCCGCCCGGATTTCAAGCGCCTGGGCCTGCGCGGCGCGCTCGCGCTGACCCTGGGCACGATCGCGCCCCCGGCCGCACTGCTGGCGACGATCGAACGGGGACCCGGCAAGGACAGCGGCTGCGGCGGCGAGTACGCGCGATAGTCGGTTCGAACATCCTCCGCGACTGCGCGGAGATCGGTGTCGCCAGCATCGCCTTCATCGCCAAGCGCGAGTAGCGACTTCCGCCGCGAATCAACGACCATCGAAACCCGTAGCCCGGGTCCGCGCGAAGCGTGAACCCGGGATGGAGGGCCCGGCTTGAACCTGCCCCCTCGGATCCGACACCAGGAAGCGATGTGGTCTGCGGCGCGGAACGCGTAGCACCTGAGCCCGACACAGCACGCACGATCCATTGGCCACCAAGCGACACTGTTTGCGGCAAAATGGCGTGCCTCATCATCAGTTTTCGGGAATTGCATGCGCATCGGAATCGACTTCGGCACCAGCTATTCGGCCGCCGGCGCTGTTGTCGATGGCGAGTTGCAGCTGATCCGGTTCGGCGACGACCTGCAGTTCCGTACCACTGTTTTCTTCCCGCAACGGCTGCCGGACCTGTCCGACTTCGTGCTCACCGATAACCTGCACGACGAGATCCGGAGGCTGACGGGAGAGTTCCGTCGCGATCAGACCATGTTGCACGCGGAGCTTCGTGCACGCCGCGAGCAGGCGATGCAGCGCCCTGAACCCCAACGGTCGCGCGAGCTCGGCATGATTCCATCGCCGCGCGTTCGTAGCGAGTCGGAACTGGAGCGCGACGCGTTCGCGCTCGTGCGTCGTCGCTGGGCGGCGCAGGAGATGCGCATGGCCATGCTCGAGCGCGTGGATCTGCAGCACGCGCTTTATGGCGAAGAGGCGGTCGATGCCTTCATCGAGGGGAGCGCGGGCCAGTTGGTGGTCTCTCCGAAGTCCATGCTGGGCTACCGGCTGGAGGCGCATGCGCGCGACACCCTGTTGGGTATCGCCACGCAGTTGCTGCGGCACATCCGGCTCACGGCGAGCGCGCAACTCGGTTGCGACGTAAGGGCGGCTCTGCTGGGTCGCCCGGTGCAATTCCGAAGCTCGATGAAAGAGGCGGGTGGCGTGCAGGCGCTCGAAATCCTGACCGATGCGGCGTATGCCGCGGGCTTCGACGAGGTGGCGTTCCTCGAGGAACCGGCAGCGGCTGCGTACGGCTATCACCAGCGCAACGAACGCCCCCGCAGAACGCTGATCCTCGATATCGGCGGTGGAACGACGGACATCGCGATTGCCGATGTCGGCGGTGCGGAACGCGCACCGGTCGTGCATGGCTCATGGGGCGAGCCGGTGGGCGGAACCGATGTGGATATCGAGCTGAGCATGCGCTCGGTCATGCCGCTGTTCGGCAAAGGCGTCACCAATACGCCGGTCCACCGCTTCTACGAAGCGTCCGCCGTGCAGGACCTGCAGCGTCAGGCCCGGTTCCGCGAGGCCTCGTTCGCGCATGTCGAAGCGCCCTATGGCCAGCGCCTGGAAACGCTGAGGGCGCCAGGCCGCGCCGTTCGCCTGAATCGGGCCGTCGAACGCGGCAAGATCCAATTGAGTCAAGCCGAGTGCGTAACGCTGGAGCTGGATTTCATCGAGGCAGGCCTGGTCGGGACGCTCGACTCAGCGCGCCTCGGCGATGCCGCGTCACCGTTCCTCCGCCACGTACGCATGCTGATGGAGAGCGCCAAGGCGGAGATGACGCAGCTGCCGGACACGGTCTATCTCACCGGCGGCATGTCGCGCTCGCCCTATGTGCCGCAACTCGTCAGGGAGATCTTCCCGGATGCGGAGCTGGTCAGAGGCAACGCGTCGCTGGGCGTGGTGACGGGATTGGCGCACGCGGCAGCGCTTTAAGGCCTGGCACTGCTCACTGTTGTGATCTGGCTGGAGACTTGCGGAGCCGGGTTGCGGCTGAGGACGCTTATGACGGTCGAGTGTCCGCCTGACCGCCAGCCGGCTTACCCGCCGCCTTCAACGTACCGCTTTGCGTGTAGGCCGTCGGCGAATAGAAGTTGATGGTCTTCAGCAGCGTGCGCCCGGTATTGCGGATTTCATGACGTTCGCCGCGCTCCACCAGCAAGAGGCTGCCCTTGCGCAATGCCCGCCGTGAGCCTTCCACGATGGCCAGGCCGGTGCCGGAAATCACGAACAGCCATTGGTCCGCGCCGTGATGTCGATTGTCCGGGCCGCCTTCCTTGTCGCCCGGAGCGATCACCATCTCGGCGGCCTGCAGACCTGCATGATCGAATGCGATCCGGAAACCTTCGGTCAGTTTGCAGGTCTTGGATTTCATCATGCGGTCCCTGGGCAGGCGTCAGGTATTTGCGAATCAGGCATCACCGTTGCGATTCCATCATGCGTCTGCCTCGTTCTGTCTGCTTGCGGAGCCGGAACGATTGCCAGGTTGAGAGGCGTCGGGCACTTTGCCGTTCCCACTCGTTTCCTCGCGTTTCGCATTGCGCAGATAGATCGCCTGGCCGACCAGCGACGTCGCCAGGATCGCGGCATTGGTGAACACGAACACGCGGTCGCCCACCAGCGCGCTGTAGGTCACGAAGCCGATGCTGGCCGTGATCTGGCCGGCGAACAGCCCTGCGGATACGCCTTTCGACGATCGCTCTTTCCATTGCGTCCGCACTTGACTGATGAGCGTGAACAGCAGGACGGCCGAGGCGAACCAACCCACCCAATCCTTGATCGTCATTGCGATGGTTCCAGACGGCGGTCGAAGGGCCGCGCATTGCGGTAACGATCAGCAACAACCGTGCCATTCGGCGCGTATCGAAAATCGACACGCCCTTCATCTGCTTGCGGCACGAGACGAACATCGATGCATTTCGCCCGACGCGATGCGATCTGCATTGCCATCGGGTGAAGTCGACCGACGAGACTGCCGCGATAGCCGCTGTGCAGTCGGTACACGGGCGATGCGGCTCGGAGGCATGGATCTTGCATATCTCCAGCATTCGATCGAAACCGCTGGGAGACTCGCATGCCTCGTCCGATCTGGTCCGGAACGCTTTCGTTCGGTTTGTTGAACGTACCTGTCGCGTTGATGTCCGGCGAACGTCGTACGGACCTGCATTTCCGCATGCTGGATTCGCGCAACAACGCGCCGATCCGCTATGAGCGGGTCAATGCCGAAACCGGCGAAGAAGTGGTATGGAAGGATATCGTCAAGGCCTTTGAGTACGACAAGGGCAGTTACGTCGTGCTCGAGCCCGAAGACATCAAGGCCGCCGCCCCCGAAAGCCATGAATCGGTCGAGGTCGAGGCCTTCATCGATGCCGCCTCCATCGGGCCGCAGTATTTCGAGAAGCCCTACATCCTGGTGCCCGCCAAGAAGGCCGAGAAGGGGTACGTGCTGCTGCGCGAAACCCTGGCCGCGACCGGCAAGATCGGTATCGCCCGGGTGGTGATCCGCACGCGGGAATATTTGTCGGCGGTGATGCCGCAGGGAAATGCGCTGGTGCTCATCCTGCTGCGCTTCCCGCAGGAGCTGGTGGATGCGGAGGATTACAAGCTGCCCACCGGGAAGGCGAGCGACTACCGTATTTCCGCGCAGGAAATGAAGATGGCGACCCAGTTGATCGAATCGATGTCGGGGGTATGGAAGCCCGGCGATTTCCGCGACGAATTCCGCGAACGCCTGTCGAAGGTCATCCAGAAGCGCATGAAATCCAAGGGTCTGGTCCAAGCCGTCGACGATGCCGAAGAACGGACGCCCGAAGGCGCCGCGACCAACGTGGTCGACTTCATGTCGCTGCTGGAGCAGAGCCTCGCGTCCAACAAGCGCACCCCGGCGAAGAAGGCGGTCGGCAAAGTGGTCGCCGCCAAAAAGAAGACGCCCGCGAAGAAGGCGGCCAAAAGCGCCGCACCGGCCAAGAAGAAAGCCCGCAAGGCCGGCTGACCGCAGCGCCGGGTTGCGACTGCAGGACGATCCGATATGACGTTGAAGGAATACGCGCGCAAGCGCCGTTTCGACAAGACCCGCGAGCCGAGCGGCGCGGAAGGCAATGCCGCGTCGGGGCGGCCGATCTTCGTCGTACAACTGCACCATGCGAGTCACCGGCACTACGATTTCCGCCTGCAGGTCGGCGATACCCTGCGCAGTTGGGCCGTTCCCAAGGGGCCGAGTTTCGATCCGTCCGTGAAACGTCTTGCGGCCGAGGTCGAAGACCATCCCGTCGGCTACGCTGCGTTCGAAGGCGAGATCCCTGCCGGCGAATATGGCGGCGGACATGTGGCCCGTTTCGATGGCGGCATCTGGTCCACGTCGGGCGACGCGGCGGAACAGCTGGAAAAAGGCCATCTCCGCTTCGAACTGTTCGGCGACAAGCTCAAGGGCGGCTGGCACCTGATCCGCAGCGGCAGACCGTCGTCCAAGCCGCAGTGGCTTCTCATCAAGGACAAGGATCGCTACGCGGGCGAGATCGAGGCCGACGATCTGTTGTCGGATGTGTCGCCGCCGCCTTCCGCCAGCGCCGAAAAAGCGACGAAACGCAAAGCCCCCGCCGGCAAACCCGCCATGCCGCGCCCGGCCTCCGGACGCGGCGACTGGGCCAGGAAGGCCGCCGCGCTGGACGGCGCCGAGAAGCGCGCAGCTCCGGTCGAACCTCCGGAGCTGCAACTCGCGACCTCGGCGCCATCGCCGCCGCGCGGCGAGCACTGGCTGCACGAAATCAAATGGGACGGCTACCGGATCATGGCGATGATCGCCGACGGCCGCGCGCGGTTGTGGTCGCGCAACGGTATCGAATGGACGGCGAAGCTTCCCGATATCGTCATGGCGATCGAACAACTGGGGCTGCGCGATGCGGTGATCGATGGCGAGCTGGTCGCCGGCCGCGGCGGCCGCAAAGATTTCCCCCTGCTGCAATCGACGCTGTCGGGAGATCGCCACGCGCCGCTGGTGTATGTCGCATTCGATCTGTTGCATGTGAACGGCGTGTCGCTTGTCCGCGTCGCACTGACGGATCGGAAAGCGCTTCTGGCCGGCATTCTCGCGACGCCGGGCGATCACATCGCGTTGAGCACGCACAGCACCGGCGACGGCGGCGAAGCCTTCGCGGCAGCGGTGGGCGAGGGCTTCGAAGGCATCGTCTGCAAACGGGGAGACGCCGGGTATCGCGCGGGCCGCGGCAAGGACTGGATGAAGATCAGGACGCTCGACACCGAAGAGTTCGCCGTCGTCGGCTATACGCCGCCGAAAGGCAGCCGTGAGGGTTTCGGGTCGCTGCTGCTGGCGCGCCGCGAAGGCGATGCATGGGCCTACGCCGGGAAAGTGGGGACGGGATTTTCCGACGCATTGCTGAAGGATCTGCGTCGCCGCATCGGTGCGGCGGGCGCGAAGACCCCCAGCGTCCGCGTGCCGGCGAACGACACCGATCTGCGCCAGGCGAAGTGGTTCGAGCCGCGCTTCGTCGTGGAAGTGGCCAGCCGCGGCGTCGGGACAAATGGATTGCTTCGCCAGCCGTCGCTCAAAGCGGTGCGGCTCGACAAGACGATCGCCGATCTGCCTGCGAACAGGATCGATACCGTGAAACCCTCAGAACAAAAGCGCGGGAAAAAGCCGGACGCCACGATCAGCAGCCCGACCAAGGTGCTGTTTCCGGGCGAAGGCATCACCAAGCAGGATGTCGCGGATTACTACGCGGCGATCATGCCGAGATTGCTTCCGGAAATCGTCGATCGCCCGCTGTCGGTCATCCGTTGCCCGGGCGGCATCGAAGGCAGCTGCTTTTTCCAGAAGCACCATTCCGCCGGGGTCGAGGGCGTGGATGTCGTGCAGATCGAGGAGAAGGACGGGGCGTCGGACGATTATCTGGTCGTGCGCGATGCCGCTGCGGCGATGGCGCTGGTCCAGGCGAACACGCTCGAATTCCATCCCTGGGGCGCGAAAGCCGGCGACCCCGATCGCGCCGACAGGCTGGTGTTCGATCTGGATCCCGGTCCCGGCGTGGCGTGGAGCGAGGTCCGCGCTGCGGCGCGACTGATCCGCCGGCTGCTCGCGCTGATCGATATCGAATGTTTTCTGCGGACATCGGGCGGAAAAGGCCTGCATGTGGTGGTTCCACTGCAGCCAACGGTAGCGTGGGACATTGCCAAACCATTCGCGCACGCGTTCGCGGAATCCATGGCGCGTCTGCATCCCGACCGTTTCGTCGCCACCAGTACCAAGAGCCGACGCAACGGCCGCATTTTCGTCGACTATCTGCGCAACGGGCGCGGCGCGACCAGCGTGGCTTCGTACTCCCTGCGTGCGCGGCCCGGTGCGCCGGTGGCGATGCCGATCGCCTGGGAGGAATTGTCCCGGGTCGCGGGCGGGGACGCATTCGTTCTGGGCGCCGCGCTGTTGCGCCGGATCGCGCGTCGGCCCGATCCATGGGACGGCATCGACAAGATCAGGCAGCGCCTTCCCACGGTTCCCGACGGCGGCGTCGGAAGCGACGGGGCGCGCGGCAGCCCGGCGCGGACGAAGACCCGGGGTAAGTCATGACCATGTCGCCGAAGTCGGGCGCCATGCGCATGAGCGGCGGATTCGATCGGGATCGTCACTCGCGCATCGTCGCGCGTCTGGCGGAGCCGCCATCGGTGGGGGAGTGTCTGGCCTACGACGACATGACCGACGTGCCGCCGCAGTTCGATGCCTTCGCGAAGACACATTTTATGGAACATTACGCCGCGAGCGGGGTCGCGTGGCGCGAAGCGTGCCCGGTCTATGCCCTGGCGTTGATGGCGCACGGCAGTTATCGCATGCCCGACGACGAAGCCGAGATCGAAACGCTGTGGCATGAGCTGGCGCCGTCGCCGCACGCATGGTGCGAAGCGAAGTCGATCGTTGCCGACGTCTGGCGCGAGATGGACCGGAACCGCGGACTCACCGCCGGGAGCTGATACGCATCGGCTGGCGTCGTCCGGCGGCAGCATCATGTCCGCGGAACGCGACGGCCCGGAGAGCGCGACACATGCGCGTGGCCCGGCACATGCCAGCGCCACGGATGGTCCACCGCTTTGGAGATGCCGATGCGAGGGCCGGCGATCGGCTCGAGAGGCGGCGGCGTTCCGTCGTCGACCAGTCGGATGCCCTGCGTCCCTTCGACCAGGTCCGCGCCGTCCAGCGCGCCGGTGATGCCTAGCGCCTGCGCCAGCCGCGCCGGCCCGCTGCCGATGTCGCGATCCCTGGGCGGGCACCCGCGTGCGCTGCGCATGGCTTCGATATCGCCCATGGGCTCGATCGCCCGCACCAGCACTGCGGAGCCTTCCCCGGGTTCGCCGCATACGACGTTGGCGCACCAGTGGATGCCGTACGTGAAATAGACGTACAGATGCCCGCATGGACCGAACATGGTGGCGTTGCGACGGGTTTGTCCGCGATAGGAATGTGCGGCCGGATCGTCCGTGCCGCAGTAGGCTTCGACCTCGACGATGCGTCCTGCGCGACCGTCGTCGCGCGCGAGGATCATGTTCAGCAGTTCGGGGGCGACCGCCAACGGACTCCGGCGGTAGAAGCTGCGGGGCAATGGGCGCCAGGCGTTTACCGGCATCGAATAATTGTCATGGTGGGAGGGCGCGCTTCAAGCCACTGGCGCCGGTAGCGGGCCGATCCTGTGTTGATGAATGCATCCGGCGACGCGATGAGCCCGCACGTGCGACCAGCGAGTCCGACGGCAGGGATGACCCGATGGCGGTCGGGCCATCGGGTCATGGATCTCCACTGGAAGACGCGGGCCCTTGCCGGGGTCAGATCAGCGGCGGATCCGTTTCGCGCTGCGGGTGACGATGCTTGCCCAGCGCCTCGATGAAACGGAGCGTCGCTTTCGAATTTCCAACCTCGGCGCGCAACAGACCTGCGTCCTCGTAGTCGCGCGCCAGACCGGTCGCATCGATCAGACCGGCGCCCGATCCCACGGCAAGGATCGTCTTGCAGTGCCTGATCTGATCGCGGACGAATTCGACCGCACGTCCATCGGCCGCCAGTGCGGCGAGCAGCTGTTCGCCGTCCGGCACGATCACGCCGTCGAACAGGACGCCGGGCTCGTTTTCCAGCGACGCGTCGGCATCCACCGGCGGCCCCTGCAACGAGTCGTACAGGCCGATGCGGGTGCCGACGAAGCGCACCATGGCGCCCGCCGTCTGCAGCGCATCGTGAGTGGCGGCGAGCCATTTCGTATCGATGCCGGCTTCCACCAGAATCGCCACCTTGCGCGTGCGCACTCCGCCATCGCCCGGACGGGCCAGCAGCGACAGTGCGGGCGAAGGCTCGATGGGAGCATCCGACGCGGCGATCAGACGCGGCATCGGTTCGGGCAATGTGCGCATGCCCAATCCTTCGGCCACGGACATCGCCAGCGCTTCCGAGACGTTGCGCAGCATCGACACGGTGCGTTCGCGGATGGCCGGAACGGTCACCTTGCTCAGTTCGAAACGGAACGCGGCCGCGACGTGCGCCTTTTCCGCATCGGTCTGGCTCTCGAAGAACAGCGTGGCCTGACGGAAGTGTTCGGCGAACTTTTCGGGCTTGGCGCGCAGCTCGATCGCATCGATCGGTTCGGGGAAAGACACGAAGCCGGCCGCGCCCGCCTGGAACGGACATCCGCCGCCCAGCGAGTTCGGTTCGTAGGACACCCGGCCGCGATGGATCGCTTGGCGGTGCATGCCGTCGCGCTGGTTGTTGTGCACCGGCGCGATCGGCGCGTTGATCGGGATCTCGTGGAAGTTGGGGCCGCCGAGCCGGCTGATCTGCGTATCCACATACGAGTGGATGCGGCCGGCCAGCAGCGGATCGTTGGTGAAATCGATGCCCGGCACCACGTGCGCGGTGCAGAACGCCACCTGTTCGGTCTCGGCGAAGAAATTGTCGGGATTGCGGTTGAGGACGAGGCGGCCGACGGTGCGCACCGGCACCAGTTCCTCGGGCACGATCTTGGTGGAATCCAGGACGTCGAAATCGAAGGATTCGGCCTGCTCTTCGGTGAACAGCTGAAGCCCCAGTTCGTATTCCGGAAATTCGCCGGCTTCGATCGCTTCCCACAGATCGCGGCGGTGATAGTCGGGATCCGCGCCGGAGATCTTCACCGCCTCATCCCAGACCAGCGAATGCGTGCCGAGCTTGGGCGTCCAGTGGAACTTGACCAGCACGGCCTTGCCGTCCGCATTCACCAGCCGGAAGGTATGGACGCCGAAGCCCTGCATCATGCGGTAGCTTCGCGGGATGGCGCGGTCGGACATCTGCCACAGCAGCATGTGCGTGGATTCGGGCATCAGCGACACGAAATCCCAGAAGGTATCGTGCGCGGAAGCGGCCTGCGGCATCGCATGATGCGGCTCGGGTTTCACCGCATGCACCAGGTCGGGAAACTTCATGGCGTCCTGGATGAAGAAGACCGGCATGTTGTTGCCCACCAGATCCCAGTTGCCGTCCTCGGTGTAGAACTTCACCGCGAAACCCCGCACATCGCGCGCCGTGTCCTTCGAGCCGCGCTCGCCGGCCACCGTGGAGAAACGCACGAACGTCGGCGTGATCTTGCCGGCTTCGCTGAACGGCGCAGCCATGGTGATGTCGGAAAGCGATTCGTACGCTTCGAAGAAACCGTGCGCACCCGAACCGCGCGCATGGACAATGCGTTCCGGAATGCGTTCGTGGTCGAAGTGCGTGATCTTCTCGCGGAGGATGAAATCCTTCAGCAGCGCCGGCCCGCGCACGCCGGCCTTGAGCGAGTTCTGGTTGTCGGCGATGCGCACGCCCTGGTTGGTCGTGAGCATCCGGTCGCTGCTGTCGGTGCGCACGCGATCGAGGGGGTCGGAGGCCGGGCAGACCCCCGGCTCTGGCGGCATGCCGGTCTTCGCGGACGCATTCGTTTCGGACAGCGTGCTGCCGCTGGCGACGGGCGACAACGGCACGGTCGTGCCGGATGGCGGAGACTGCGCATCCATCTCGCCATGCTCCGCGCCCTTGTTCGCGTTGAAAGGCATCGCGGCTGCCGCGGCGTTCGCTTCCGCAGCGCGGGCAGCGGCCTGATCGCCGCCCGGTTCGCGGGGTGGGGCGGCCGGACCGCTGTCGGTGCCGCGCGGTGGGCTGGCGCTGGCGAGCGGTGCTCCAGCGCTCGCCGCATTCGATGCAGTGTCCTTCCGCGTCGTGGACACCGACGTTGCGGTGCTTTTCGACGGCCGTTTGGTTGGAGTCTTCTTCATGTGTGTGCTCGGGCTCGGGGGAGGGGGGCGAAAAGCCATGTGCGCTCTTGCATGCAAGAGCCTCCATGCAAAAGCCGTGCCGAAGCAGCGATACGATATTCGATGGACAGGATGCGCACTTCGCGAAGAAATTCCTGCGTAGCGTGCGCAGGAATTCCATTGCGCACAGAGGCATGGTTCTTGCGGTTCGTACCTTCGCATTGCGAATCGACGCCATACGCGCCCATCGGAATCCGCCGCCAAGCAGCATGAGCCCCGTGCAGGCTGCACGATCCTCCCCTCAAACGGCACGACTCGATTGGCGCGACACCGGAAAAAAAGATCATGCCCGACACAGCGCCAGACTCCCATTCACGCGGCCCGAAACGAAGTTTCTGGACCCGGAATGCATTGTCGATCGTCCTGCTCGTATTGTTCTTCGCAAGCCTGGCGGGACAGATCGTCTCGGGCCGCACGGTTCTCAACGAAGAGCGACGTGAAGAAGGCCAACCTGCATTGTCGTGGGGCGCTTATCTGGGCAGCGGTCAATTCATTTCCGCCACATTCGAGAACTGGGAAAGCGAATTCCTGCAGATGGGTCTATACGTCCTGCTGACGGTCACGCTCCGTCAGCGGGGTTCGGCGGAGTCGAGACCTTATCCTGGCGAAGAACCGCCGCCGCGCGTAGATCCGGGACCCAGGCCGGCCTGGGCGGCTGCCGGTGGATGGCGGCGCACGCTGTACGGCCACTCGCTGTCCACCGTGCTGCTTCTGCTGTTCGTGATCGCTTTCGCGCTGCACTGGTGGGGCAGTTGGCGTCACCAGGCCGACGAAGCGCTCACGAAGGGCCAGGCGCCGCCAGGTCTTCTGGAGTATCTCGGCGATGCGCAATTCTGGTTCGAATCGCTGCAGAACTGGCAGAGCGAATTCCTCTCGGTATTCGCGCTGGTGGTGCTTTCGATCTTCCTGCGCCAGAAGGATTCTTCCCAATCCAAACATATCGACGCGCCGCACTCGCAGACGGGCGACTGAGTCGCGAATCGCAGGAGTCCCCCCATGCCGGAAGGCCCATCCCTGGTCATTCTTCGCGAAGAGCTCGCGCATTTCGCGGGCCGGAAGGTAGCGCGCGTTGCGGGCAGCGCCAAGATTGAATTGACGCGCATGCAGGGCCTCCGGCTGCGATCGGTCAGGACGTGGGGCAAGCACCTCCTGTTGGAATTCGACGATTTCAGCCTGCGCATCCATCTGCTGCTCTATGGGCGCTGCAGGATGACGGATCCCGAATCGACGGTCGAATGGAAGGGGAGCGCACCCCGGGTGACGCTCGATTTCAAGGACGCGATCGTCCATTTTCATGCGTGTTCGGCCAAATTCGTCGAAGGGCGACTGGACGACGCGTACGAATGGCGGGCCGATGTCATGTCGGATGCCTGGGACCCCGTCGCGGCGCGCGCGAAACTGCGAAGCGCTCCGGACATGCTGGTCTGCGATGCGCTTCTGGATCAGGACATCTTTTCGGGCGTGGGCAACATCATCAAGAACGAAGTGCTGTTCCGCACGAGGATCCATCCGCTCAGTCGCCTGGGCGCGCTGCCTCCGCGCAAGCTGGGCGCGTTGGTGGCGGACGCGCGCGATTACAGTTTCCAGTTCCTGGAATGGAAGCGCGCGTTCGTGCTCAAGTCCAAATGGCAGGTACACACGCGCTCGACGTGCCCGCGCTGCGGCAGCGCACTGAGGAAGGACGCGAGTCTCGGCCAGGCCAGGCGTCGAAGTTTCTGCTGCGAGCGCTGTCAGATACTCTACACGTGAAGCCGCGCGCATTCCGTTCTATCAGGGCGGCCGCGCGCGTTGCGGGCGCCGACCATCGATCCCGGCAAAACGGCACCTGCGCAATATCTGCGCTGTTCTGAAGAATGGTCGCGCCGGCATCGGCATGCGTACAGGGAGAGAGCGATCCGCGGACAACGAGCGTCCGGAGATTCCGGTATCCAGCGCAGCTCATCGAAACCGACCTCACGAAGGCCGGTATGGTTCTTGCGAGGTACCTCCATGTCGTCGCTTCCGGCGGCATCCGATCACTCACTTCAGGAGAACATCATGGGACTTATCATCTGGCTCGTCATCGGCGGTATCGTGGGTTGGATCGCCAGCATCATCATGCGTCGCGACGGACAGCAGGGCATCTTCCTCAATATCGTCGTAGGCATCATCGGCGCCTTCATCGGCGGCCTTCTCCTCGGACCGATGATGGGCGCGGGCGGTATCAATGATGGATTCAGCGTCATGAGCTTCGTCGTCTCGCTGATCGGTGCGGTGATCCTGCTGTTGATCGTGAATCTGATCACCCGGGGACGGGCGCGCTGACCCGGCGTCTGGTGGCACGCATCCTGCTTTGACGGGTTTGCGGATGCCTGCCGGCGGCGGGGTTTCGGTACCGTCCTCCCCTCCCGCTGTCGGCAGGCATTCCATTCAGGAGGAGCGCATGCAGGTGTTCGCAAAGGCGCCCACATGGCTCGCGATCATGGCTGTCCCGAAGCGCGACGACGCCATCGCGCATGCCATGGATCGCGCTGGCGTGCGGCCATTCCAGCGTCGCATCGCTGCCGTGCAGCCACTGATTCCAGGGGTAATAGTTGATGCCGATCAGGTCCAGATGCGCATGCGAACCGCCCAGTGAAGGTTCCAGCCGTCCGGCGATCATGTCCCACGCCTGGAACTGGTGCGCGCAGATCGCGGCCGCCGGCTCCTCATCATCTTCGCACTCTGCGGCGATGTGGATCAGGGGATCGACGAGCAGGATGCGCGCATCGGGATCCTCGTCGCGTATCGCGTCGATCGCGAGGATCGTTGCGCGCGCGAGCGCCTTCTTCAATGCGTATCCGTCGGCCTTGCGGTCTCCGATATGCGGATGCATCAATCCGGTCTCGCAGACCGCCCAGGCCAGGAAGGATATTTCGTTGAGCGGCGTATAAACACGTGCCGCGTCATCGTCGCCCTGCGCGCGAAGGTGTCGCGCGAACGCGCCGCAGTAGGATGCCAGGCGCTCGCCGAAATGCGGGTCGAAGATGTCGAGGCCGTCGGGAAGTCCGTAATGACACAGTGTCCACAGCACTTGCACACCGCGCATACGCGCGTAACCCAGCAGCCGGTCTGCGTGTGCGAAGTCATGCTCTGCGCCGCGTTCTATTCCACGCCAGCTGAGGCTTTCGCGAACCGTGCGCAGGCCCATCGTGTTTGCTGCCGAGAAATCTTCATCGGCGCGCTGGATATGGTCGGTCAATGTGTTGAGGCACAGCGATCTGCCGCTGCCGTTGATGTGGTCGGCCCCTTCGAAGCCGGCCTGCCAGAAGCTGCGATACGGAGATGCGTCGGCCTCAAGCCCGATGCGTGCGATCGCGCGCACGCGGTCCGTCCGTATTTGCAGATACTTGTTCATGCGAGAGATATACGGCAAACATCGAACGCCCGGTAATGCAACTGCGCATACGTGAATTTGTTGCGCTGACGTGCAAAAACAACATTTGCAGTGAGCATTTCCGTAACCTCTCGACCCTTCTCAGCGGCTCGCAATCCGCCCTGTGCATCTGCCGGTTGTCATGCCGCGTGCATATGCGCATACAGTGGATCCGCAGGGGATCCCTCGGGAAAAAACCGCAGGAAATCGCTGCGCAACGCTATGCGCTGCGGTTTCGATTCATCATCTTCGGCGGTTCGTTTTCCGGTTCGCGTATTTCCGGTTTCGGAATGCCGGGCTGGTCAGGATCGCCAGGATCGTTCGGGTCGTAAGGTCTGCGGACAGGGACGGGATCGGGGCGATTCGGCTGTTCCGATGGGGGATCGAGATCCGGCTGCAGCGGAATTTCGTTCTGTGAAATCTGGGTCATCGGCTTGGATTCCGGGACAGCGGCGTCAGTGCCGCTCGTCCCTTCATGCAATCCCTGTGCCAATCCGCATGGATATCGACCTGGCCGTTGTGCTTCAGGCGCCGAAACCACGACGTTTCACGCATCGATGCGACCGAAGCTCGCTGCTTGCGGACAATGCCGGAGTAATTTGCGGATCTTGCCGAGCAGATCGTGGATATCGATTTCAGGCACCTTGCCCGGCGGATTCATGCGAATACCATCGGTGGTGCAATGCACATGGATGGCACGGCAAGTCGCGCCAGCCATATAGAGGCGCAGGGGCGTCGCCCAAAGCGCTCGACGATCGGGTCACGAGGCCCGGAAACACTTGGAAGCCTGCGAGCCGTCCCTTCTGTCGGCGGATTGGGCCTTGAGGCGCGACATCTGCCAGGGCATCCGGTGTATCCCGGTCCCCGAATGAGGCCGATGCCCCCAGAGTTGCCCCCACATTGCCCCGGGTTGCGATCGAGGCCCGGGAAGCGCAGCACAACAAAAAGACCGAAACCCTGATTTGCTGGGGATTCCGGCCTTTCTGGAACTGCGTTGGAGCTTGAATTGGTGGAGGTGGGGGGAATCGAACCCCCGTCCGAAAGCGCGCGATCTCCGGTACTACATGCTTAGCTCGTTGTTGATTCTCGTACGACGGCAACACAACGTGCGAGGCACACCGTCGTCCACACCCGCTAAGTTCACTGCTGGTTGGCGGGTCGCCGCCGGCAGCTGTTCCGTGATAATGACCCTACATCCACGAGCACGGGCACAAGTGGGTTCGGGGCTTACGCCTTAAGCGGCGAGAGCGTAGTTGTCGTCGTTGGCAACTAAGTTTTGCAGCTGGATTAACGAGGAAAGCTACCCCCTCGGCATGCACCAGTGGACGTTGCTACTCCCGTCGAAGCCTGTGCACCCCCGGGGAAGTCATACCACTGACCGGGCAAGTATGGGGGCGGGGGAGGACCGGGGCAAGCGCGCCCGCTGTGGCTTGTTCAGTGCGGCGCGTTCAGGCGTCGCGATTGTGCCGACGCATCGTGCGCTGTTTCTCTCTGGCCCAATCGCGGTCCTTGGCGGCGTCGCGCTTGTCGTGGTCCTGTTTGCCCTTGGCGAGGGCGATTTCCAGTTTGACCTTGTTGCCTTTCCAGTACAGCGCAGTCGGGACGATGGTGTAGCCCTCGCGCTGCACCTTGCCGATCAACTGATCGATCTCGCGCCGGTGCAGCAACAGTTTGCGGGTGCGGCGGTCGTTGGCGACGACATGCGTCGAGGCCTGGATCAGCGGGGTGAACTGGGCGCCGATCAGGAACAGCTCGCCGTGCTGGACCAGGGCGTAGCCGTCGATGATATTGGCGCGACCGGCGCGGATCGATTTCAGCTCCCAGCCCTGCAGGGCGAGGCCGGCCTCGTGGCGCTGCTCCAGGTGGTATTCGTGCCTGGCGCGCTTGTTCAAGGCGATGGTCTTGGTGACCGGCGCAGGCTTGCCTGCCTTGTCGCCCGCCTTTGCCTTATCCTTTCCGACTTTCTGCTTGCTCATTGCGGCATTGTCCCTGAAGCGGGGCGGGCTGGCGAGTCGGGGCGAGCCATCAGCGAATCAGCCTGCGAGTCCAACGTCCCATGCCGGTCATCCAACGCTCCGCCCTGGTCGAACATTCCGCCGCGAAAATGTTCGCGCTGGTCAACGATATCGCCGCGTATCCGCGCCGTTTCGACTGGTGCGAGGCGGCTGAAGTGATGGAAGCGGATGAGGCGCGGGTGGTGGCGCGGCTGGACCTGGGGCTGGGGGCGCTGAGCACCTGGTTCACCACCGAAAACACGCTCTCGCCGCCGCATCACATCGACATGGTGCTGCGCGACGGGCCGTTCCGGAAGCTGAGCGGGCGCTGGCAGTTCCACGCGCTGGACGAGTGCGCCTGCAAGGTCACGCTGACCCTGGATTTCGAATCGAGCAACAAGCTGCTGGGACCGGCGTTCGCGCTGGGTTTCCAGAGCCTTGCGGACCGGATGGTCGACGATTTCGTGCGCGTGGCGGATCGCGGGGAAGATTGAGCGATCCGCGAAGATGATGCGTATCGAAGTGATCCGCGCCTGGCCGCGTCGGCATGATTCCGTGATCCTGGCGCTGCCCGACGGCGCGACCGTTGCCGATGCCCTGGCTGCGGCCGCGTTCCCGCAGCAGGAAACGCCTGCAGCGGTGGCGATTCATGGAGAAACGGTCGACTTGGATCAGACGCTGCACGACGGCGACCGCGTGGAACTGCTGCGGTCGCTGCTGCTGGATCCGAAGGAAGCCCGGCGGCGTCGCGCCGGGACATGACGTCCGCTCAGCGGCGACGCTTTTTCTTGTCTTTAGCGAGGTTCGGGCCGAACTGGCGACGCGCGTTCGCGGCGAGTTCGTTGTCCTGCTCGGCGAAATACTCGCCTTCCCACTTGCTGACGACGTCGTTTTCGAAGAACACCGTGAAGTTCTTGATCTCGGTGGTGCCGCGACGGTCGATGCGCTGCGTGGCGGTGTAATCCCAGCGATTCTGGTTGAATGGGTCGGAAATCGCCGGCGTGCCGATCAGCGTGATCACGTCCTGTTTGCTCATACCGGCCTGCAGCTGGTCGGCTGCGGTTTTCTCGATCAGATTGCCCTGATAGATCGGCTGCTTGTAGAGGATGCCGCAGCCGCTGGTCGCGAGCGCGACGGCGAGAACGAGCAGTGGAGTACGAAGCGAACGGCGGGTGATGTTGAGCATGAGGCAGCCGGCTGGAGGGAGGTGTCGCGCCCGGCGATGATACACTGGCGCCCGGCACAGTCGGCAGCCCGGCAGTGCGTCGTCGTTCATCGCGGGTTGGATGCCCCCCTCGTTCAACACTCACGGAGCGCATTCATGGAAACCAGAGACCTCCGCAAGCTCGGCCTCAAGGTGACCCACCCGCGGATGCGGGTGCTGGAGTTGCTGGAGAACACCCGGCCGCGACACATGACCGCCGAGGACATCTACCGCAAGCTGGTGGACGACGGCGATGAGATCGGCCTGGCCACGGTCTACCGGGTCCTGACCCAGTTCGAGACCGCCGGGCTGGTGCTCAAGCACAATTTCGAGGGCGGCCACGCCGTCTACGAACTCGACCGCGGCGATCACCACGACCACATGGTCGATATCGAGAGCGGCAAGATCATCGAGTTCGAAAGCCCGGAAATCGAGGAGCTGCAGCGCAAGATCGCGGCCGAATACGGCTACGACATCGAAGAGCACGCGCTGGTGCTGTACGTGCGCAAGAAGAAATAAGGCGGGACTCGGCCGCGACCGAGACTTTTCAGCACGCGCTTTTATCGGTCGACACGGTTTCGATCATCGTCCAGCGCAATCGGCGACATTGCAACGTCGGGCCAGGGCCCGACCTACACCACATTTTCCAGCAATCGCTTCGCCGCCGCCCGCGCTTCCTTGCTGACTTCCACGCCGCCCAGCATCCGGGCGAGTTCTTCCTGGCGTTCCTTCGGCCCCAGCCGCTGCACGGCGCTCTGGGTCATGCCGGCGGCTTCGGCCTTGCTGACGCGGTAGTGGGCATGGCCCTGGGCGGCGACCTGCGGCTGATGGGTGACGCACAGCACCTGGCGCTTTTCGCCCAGCGCCCGCAGTTTCTGGCCGACGATCTCGGCGACCGCGCCGCCGATGCCGGAGTCCACTTCGTCGAACACCATCGTCGGCACCGCATCCAGCCCCAGCGCCGCGACTTCGATCGCCAGCGACACCCGCGAGAGTTCGCCGCCGGAGGCGACCTTGCGCAGCGAGCGCGGCGGCTGCCCGGCGTTGGCCGAGACCAGGAATTCCACCCGCTCTGCGCCCAGCGGGTCGGGGCGTTCGGCCTCGTTGGTTTCCAGCGCGATCTCGAACCGGCCGCCGCCCATGCCCAGTTCGGCGATCAGGTCGGTGGTGGCCTGCGAGAGCGCTGCCGCGGAGGCGCGGCGGGTAGCGGTCAATACAATTGCGGCCTCGCGCCAGCCCGCCGTGGCCTTGGCGATCTCGCCGTCCAGCGTGGCCAGGCGGGTGCCGGCGTTGCGCAGGGCGTCGAGTTCGGCCGCCAGCCGGTCGCGGACCTCGAACAGGGTTTCCGGCGCGACCCGGTGCTTGCGGCCGAGTTCGTGCAGGCGACCCAGCCGCTGCTCCAGCGTTTCGAACTGGTCCGGATCGAGGTCCAGATCGTCGCGGATGCGCTGCAGCAGGCGGGTGGCCTCGTCGATCTGGATCGCGGCGGCGTCGAGCATGCCGTCGACTTCGCCCAACCGCGGCTCGTCGTTGCGGGCGCGGGCGATGTCGCCGCGCAGTTGCAGCAGGGTCTGCAGCAACGACGGGGTTTCGTCGCCGCCCAGCCGGTCGAGGCCGCGCTCGCAGGTCTCGATCAGCCCGGCGGCGTTGGCGTGGCGGCGGTGATCGGCGAACAGGCCGGCGATAGACGCCGGCTCCAGATTTTCGCGGTCGAGCTCCCGCCACTGGTGTTCCAGCAGTTCGATCCGGTCGGAGACATCGCCCGTCTTCGACAGCGTATCGCGTTCGCGCAGCAGCGCGGACCAACTGGCCGCGGCTTCGCGCACCGCGGCCAGCGCCGGCTCGTGGCGGCCGAAGGCGTCGAGCAGATCGAGCTGGCTGGCGCGCGACAACAGGGCCTGATGTTCGTGCTGGCCGTGGATTTCGACCAGCATTCCGGCCAGTTGCGCCAGTTGGGTCACCGTCACCGGCCGGCCGTTGATCCAGGCCCGCGAGCCGCCGTCGGAGCGCAGGGTGCGCCGCAGCTGGCAGGCGGCCTCGTCGTCGCGGCCTTCGTCCAGCATTTCCTGTTCGCGCAGCCACGCCAGCGCTTCGGGACGGTCCGAAAGGTCGAATTCGGCGTTCAGCTCGGCGCGCTCGGCGCCGTGGCGGACCATGCCGCTGTCGGCGCGCAGGCCGGACAGGAAGCCCAGGGCATCGACCAGCAGCGATTTGCCGGCGCCGGTTTCGCCGGAGATTACGGTCATGCCGGGGCCGAACTCCAGCTCGGTGGAGGAGACGACGGCGAAATCGCGAATGGAGAGGTGGGTCAGCATGGGGCGGAATTGTGCCTCAAAGTCTGTCGTTCCGACGCCCGGCGAGCGTGCGGGCGAGGGAGCGGGGTGCGTTGTCGCGTGCGGCGCGGCACTTCAGCGCGCCGCCGTCTCACCGGTCGAGACTCCGCACGCGCTCTTGCGCCCGCCGACGACTGGGCCTATATCAATGCGCATGAATCGTCCCGCCGACTCCCTTCTCGATCCGCGCGCGCGGCTGCTGCTGCGGTCGCTGATCTCGCGCTACATCCGCGACGGCGAGCCCGTGGGGTCGCAGACCTTGGCCCGTCACGCGGGGCTGGACGTCAGCCCGGCCACGATCCGCAACATCCTGGCCGAGCTGGAGGACGTGGGCCTGCTGTCGGCGCCGCACACCTCCGCCGGCCGCGTGCCCACCTCGCAGGGCTACCGGGTCTTTGTCGACAGTCTGCTGCAGATCCAGCCGCTGGCCGACGGCGAGGTGTCGCGGCTGCGCTCGGAACTTGCGCCGGGCGCCGGCACCCAGAGCCTGCTGGGCAGCGCGTCGGAGCTGGTCTCGGCGATGACCCATTTCGTCGGCGTGGTCAGCGTGCCCAAGCGCGAGCAGTTCGCGTTCAAGCACGTGGATTTCGTGCCGCTGGACGGCCAGCGGGTACTGGCGATCCTGGTGTTCGCCGACAACGATGTGCAGAACCGGATCCTTCACGCCCGTCGCTGCTACGAGCCCGGCGAGCTGGAGCGCATCGCCCAGCATCTGAACACCTACTACGCCGGCCGCCCGCTGGCGGAGGCGAGGGCGATGCTGCTGACCGAACTGCGCAGCGCCAAACAGGAAATGGAGACGCTGATGGCGCAGGCGCTGGAACTGGCCGATCAGGCGCTGGCCAGCGACGCCGAGGACATGCTGGTGGCCGGGCAGACCCGGCTGATCGGGGTGCAGGACCTGTCCAATCTCGACCGCCTGCGCGAGCTGTTCGAAGCCTTCGCCAGCAAGCGCGAGATCCTGCAGGTGCTCGAACGCACCCTGCACGCGCCCGGCGTGCGGATCTTCATCGGCGAGGAAAGCGGCATGGCGCCGCTGGACGGCGTGTCGCTGGTCACCGCGCCGTACGGTGTGGGCGGGCGGACGCTGGGCGTGCTGGGCGTGATCGGCCCGACCCGGATGGCCTACGACCGGGTGATTCCGGTGGTGCAGGCCGCCGCGGAGGCGCTGACGCAGGCGCTGGGGCCGGAGGACGTCCGGTAGAGCGGCGTTTGGGCTGTTTGGACGAAACCAGTGAACGTTTCGTTTCCGCCGGCCGTGGGCACGGCCCAGATGTCGTTGTCAGCCCGGTGCTGCCTGGGCCCTCTTGATTCCCAGACGTACGGCCCCATTGCTGGGCGGTCGGCGGGTTCTCCTCCCTTTGTCCCGCCTCCGGACCGAGTACGAATCGAGCGTATGAATCAGGAACACACCCCGCAGGACCACCAAGCCACTGTCCCGGACGGCATCGCCCAGGCCGACATCGAGGCCGACAACAGCCCGGACGCCATCATCGAGACCCTCAAGGCCGAAATGGAGCAACTCCGCGCCGAATCCCTGAGAGAGCGAGCCGATCTGGACAACCAGCGCAAACGTCTGGCGCGCGAGGTCGAAATGGCCCGCAAATTCGCCAACGAGCGCCTGCTGGGCGACCTGCTGCCGCTGTTCGACAGCATGGAAGCCGGCCTGACCGCCGCGGCCGAGGGCGACCCGCTGCGTGCCGGCATGGAGCTGACCCTGCGTCAGTTGCACCGCATCGCCGAAGCCAACGGCCTGCTGGAAGTCGCGCCTGCCGCCGGCGATGCCTTCGACCCCGAGCGCCACCAGGCGATGAGCATGATCGACGCCCCGGGCGTGGCTCCGGGCGCAGTCGCCCAAACCTTCCAGAAAGGCTATCTGCTCAACGAGCGCCTGTTGCGGCCGGCGCTGGTGGTGGTGGCGAAGCAGGACTGAGGCCCGGCTTCGGCTTGTGTGTGGGAGCGGCGGAAGCCGCGATCAGCGTGCCGAACATCCTGCCGCAGTCAATCGCGGCTTCCGCCGCTCCCACAGTTGCTGCTGCATGAATTCTTGGCGGGAGGCGCTTGAAACATCCGCGCTGACCCCCACAAACAGACCATCGGCGGCCGCGAGCCGCCCCAATCTCAAACGTTCCAGAGGAATATCGTCATGGGCAAGATCATCGGCATCGATCTGGGCACGACCAATTCGTGCGTCGCGATCATGGAAGGCGGCAAGGCCAAGGTCATCGAAAACAGCGAGGGCGATCGCACCACGCCGTCGATCGTGGCCTACACCAAGGATGGCGAAGTCCTGGTGGGCGCGAGCGCCAAGCGCCAGGCCGTCACCAACCCCAAGAACACCTTCTACGCGGTGAAGCGCCTCATCGGCCGCAAATTCACCGACGCCGAAGTGAAGAAGGATCTCGACCTGGTGTCGTACGCCATCGTCGAACACAACAACGGCGACGCCTGGGTCGCGACCAGCGACGGCAAGAAACTGTCGGCGCAGGAAGTGTCCGCGCGCATCCTCGAAAAGATGAAGAAGACCGCCGAAGCCTATCTGGGCGAGACGGTGACCGAAGCGGTGATCACCGTGCCGGCCTACTTCAACGACAGCCAGCGTCAGGCCACCAAGGACGCCGGCAAGATCGCCGGTCTGGACGTCAAGCGCATCATCAACGAGCCGACCGCGGCTGCGCTGGCCTACGGCCTGGACAAGGGTGAAGGCGGCAAGGACCGCAAGATCGCCGTGTACGACCTCGGCGGCGGCACCTTCGACGTGTCGATCATCGAGATCGCCAACGTCGACGGCGAGAAGCAGTTCGAAGTGCTGGCCACCAACGGCGACACCTTCCTCGGCGGCGAAGATTTCGACAAGCGCGTCATCGATTATCTCGTCGAGGAATTCAACAAGGATCAGGGCATCGATCTGCGCAAGGATCCGCTGGCCCTGCAGCGCCTGAAGGATTCGGCCGAGCGCGCCAAGATCGAATTGTCCTCCTCGCAGCAGACCGAAGTGAATCTGCCGTACATCACCGCAGACGCGTCCGGTCCGAAGCATCTCAACATCAAGCTCACCCGCGCCAAGCTCGAAGCGCTGGTCGAAGAACTCGTGAAGCGCACGATCGACCCGTGCCGCACCGCGCTGAACGACGCCGGCCTGCGTGCCAGCGACATCAGCGAAGTGATCCTGGTCGGCGGCCAGACCCGCATGCCGAAAGTGCAGGCGGCGGTGTCCGAGTTCTTCGGCAAGGAACCGCGCAAGGACGTCAACCCGGACGAAGCCGTCGCCATCGGCGCCGCGATCCAGGGCGGCGTGCTGGCCGGCGACGTCAAGGATGTGCTGCTGCTCGACGTGACCCCGCTGTCGCTGGGCATCGAAGTGATGGGCGGCGAGTTCAACAAGGTCATCGAGAAGAACACAACCATCCCGACCAAGGCGACACAGACGTATTCGACCGCCGCCGACAATCAGACCGCGGTGACCGTGCACGTGCTGCAGGGCGAGCGCGCCCAGGCGATGTACAACAAGTCTCTGGCCCGCTTCGACCTGGCCGGCATCGAGCCGGCGCGTCGCGGCGAACCGCAGATCGAAGTCACCTTCGATATCGACGCCAACGGCATCCTGCACGTCAGCGCGAAGGACAAGAAGACCGGCAAGGAACAGAAGGTCGAGATCAAGGCCGGTTCGGGCCTGTCGGACGACGAGATCCAGCGGATGGTGCAGGACGCCGAATCGCATCGCGAGGACGACAAGCGTTTCCATGAGCTGGTCCAGGCGCGCAATCAGGCCGACGCGTTGATCCACGCCACCCGCACGGCGATCAAGGACAACGGCGACAAACTGCCGGGCGAACTGATCGGTCGCGCCGAAGGCGCCATCGCCGAAGTCGAGACCGCGATGAAGGGCGACGACAAGGGCCAGATCGAGGCGAAGTCGAAGGCGCTGGAAGAAGTGGCGCAGGCGATGATGGGCGCCGCGGGTGCCGGCCCGCAGCCCGGCGGCGATGCAGGTCCGTCCGCGTCGTCGAAGCAGGACGATGTGGTCGACGCCGAATTCACCGAGGTGAAGGACGACACCAAGCCCTGATCCGGCCGGATGGCCGTGCAGGTCGAAAACCGGAAGAGCCGCGGCACGCCTCGGCTCTTCCGTCGTTTACGGTGCCGCCGCTTCGACCCGATCGCCGAGACCCGAGCCGCATCTTCCGTACCGGACTTTGCCTTGAACGATTTTCCACTCCAGATGTGTGATTCCCGCCCATGAGCAAGCGCGACTACTACGAAGTCCTGGGCGTCGCCCGCAACGCAAACGAAGAAGAACTGAAGAAGGCGTATCGTCGCCTGGCGATGAAGCATCACCCGGACCGCAACCCGGACGATGCCGGCGCCGAGGCCGCCTTCAAGGAAGCGAAGGAAGCCTATGAAATGCTGTCCGACGCCAACAAGCGGCGCGCCTACGACGCGCACGGCCACGCGGCGTTCGAGCACGGCACGGCGGGCGGAGGCGGTGGACAAGGCCAGGCCGACATCAACGATATCTTCGGCGATATCTTCGGCAACATCTTCGGCGGAGGCGGCGGTGCGCGTGGCCCGCGCCGCGGCGCCGACGTCGGATACGTGATCGAACTCGATCTGGAGGACGCCGTCGCCGGAGTCGATAAGCAGATCGAAATCCCGACGATGGCCGAATGCAAACCCTGCAAGGGCAAGGGTTCGGAAGACGGCAAGGTGGACACCTGCGCCACGTGCCAGGGCCGCGGCCAGGTGCGTTTCCAGCGAGGCATCTTCTCGATGCAGCAGCCGTGTCCGCACTGCGGCGGCACCGGCAAGCGCATCATCAATCCCTGCAAGACCTGCCATGGCGCGGGTCGGGTGGAGGAAGAGAAGATCCTGTCGGTGAAGATTCCGGCCGGCGTGGACAACGGCGACCGCATCCGTCTGTCGGGCGAGGGCGAGGCCGGTCCGGCCGGTGCCCCCGCGGGCGATCTTTACGTCGAAATCCGCGTGCGCGAGCACGCCATCTTCCAGCGCGACGGCGACGACCTGCACTGCGAAGTACCGATCCGTTTCTCGCAGGCGGCGCTGGGCGACACCATCCGCGTGCCGACGCTGGGCGGCGAAGCCGAGATCAAGATCCCGACCGAAACCCAGACCGGCAAGGTCTTCCGGCTGCGCGACAAGGGCGTGAAATCGGTGCGCAGCCGCAGCACCGGCGATCTGTATTGCCGCGTCGTTGTCGAAACCCCGGTCAATCTCACCCCGCAGCAGCGCGACCTGCTGAAACAATTCGAAGAGACGTTCGTGGGCGAGGGCGCGCGTCGCCACTCGCCGCGCTCCAGCACCTTCATCGACGGGGTGAAGAGCTTCTGGGAGCGGATGACGTCGTAAAGTGGGCTTCAGGCTGGCCCAGGAGGAACCTGGACCGAGACGATACCGAAGCCGCGCCTGCGGCCGATGGCAATAAATCGGTAGTTCGAAATGTCCTTGGCGGCAGAAAAGCAGCGGCCCGAAGGCCGCTCTACAAATGTTTCTGTGGTTGCCATCGCAGGAGCGCTGGGGCTTCGAACGCCTTACGCGGCCATCGGTACCCGGAACTGTTTTCCACCGCGCTTCGCCGGTTCCAGCCAGTCTGCGCCGGTTCCGGAATAGCGGTCGATCACCGCTTTCGCCAGCGCCGCATCGTCGAGCTGCGATGGATGGAACGAGGGCCGCGCATAGGCCCACAGGTGTTTGAGCGTGCGCCCCAGCATATGGTGGCCGCCGCCCAGGTGATGCGCCAGTTGGCGCCACGTCGCCGATCGCCACAGCCGTTTGTTCTGGGCGAGGAATCGCAGCATGCCGAAGGTCAGTAGCGCGTAGAACAAGGGGACGGTCAACGCCAGACCGAGCAGTCGTATCGTATGACTCGGCGCAACGGCCTGCAACACGTCGAACGACACCTGCTTGTGCTCGATCTCTTCGGCGAAATGCCACTCCAGCAGCGCGCGCACTTCCGGATGGGCGTCGGCGAGAATCTGCTGCGACAGGAATTCGTGGGCCATGTACGCATTGATGTGCTCCACGCAACTCACCATCGACAGTCGTATCGACAGCGGCGCGATGCGTTCGACCATGCGGAAGGTCAGCCGGTCGACCGTGCGTTCGAAACCATGGAACCGGTAGCCCTGCAGATCCAACGTTCGCCAGTAGCGCTTGTGGGCGACGCCGTGCTCGGCTTCCTGATGGATGAAGACCGCTGCGGCCTCGCGCAGCGCCGGATCGGCGATCAGCGGCAGGCTGGCGCTGATCGTGCGCATGTAGAACGCCTCGTTCGCGGGCACCAGAACACTGTACGTATCGAGTGCTGCGGCCACGGCAGGCGACGACGGCAACCAGTCGCGTGGAGTGTCGGTGGGCAGCGGAGCGGTGAAACGACGTGCGGTCAATTCTGCGGTCATGCGGGCCCCCCGCCCAGACGCCCAACGCAATCTACTCTTGGAGCCTACTCCCAATCGATAGCGTCGACATGTGCGCTACTGCTCAAATCGCATATGTGACAGGTGCGACATTTTCATCCGGGCATTGAGAAGTTTTACCGATATCCGCAATGCCTTCAGAATGCACGAATCCCGAAGTATGGACAGGTTCGATGCACACACGGCCCACAGTCGGCATTGTCGGTAGCGCAGGCGCATATGGCCGCTGGCTGCGGCTTTTTTTCGAAACCAGGATGACGCTCCGCGTGCTCGGGCACGATCCTGTCGATCTTCATTCGGAGCCTGTCGAACGTGTCCTGGACGATGCCGATGTGCTGCTGTTCGCCGCGCCCATCCGCCTGACCGGGCAGACCATCGATGCCTGGGTCGCGCGTTCCGCGGGACGCGAACGCGGTCGATTATGGCTCGACATCACCTCGATCAAACAGGCGCCGATCGCGGCGATGCTGCGATCGCACGCCGAAGTCGTGGGGCTGCATCCGATGACCGCGCCGCCCAAGGCGCCGACGCTGAAGGGCAGGGTGCTTGCGGTCTGCGAAGCGCGCCTGGATACCTGGCGGCCATGGCTCGCGCAATTGCTCGATGCGCTGCAGGCCGAATGCATGCGTGTATCCCCGGAGCACCATGACCGGGCGATGGCGCTGGTGCAGGCGATGGTGCATGCGACGCATCTTGCCCAGGCCGGCGTGCTGCGCGGTTATGCGTCGGCGCTCGGCCCGCCCGCGGCGCTGCTGCCGCTGCGCTCGGCTTCGTTCGAGCTCGACGTCGCAATGATGACCCGCATCCTCTCGCTCAATCCGCAGATCTACGAAGACATCCAGTTCGGCAATCCGCATGCGCTGGACATGCTGGATCGCCTGCTCGGCGAGCTGCAGGCGCTGCGCGATCTGGTCGGGCAGGGCGACGAGAACGCGCGCCGCGCCTTCCGCGAGCGCTTCCTGCAGCAGAACCGCGATGCGTTCGACGCGCGCACGTTGGCCGACGGCAATTACACCTTCGAACGCGTCGGTTATCTGCTGGCCGATCTGGTCGACAGCCCGTCGATGAGCGTGCATCTTCCCGAGGATCGCGCCGGTTCGCTGCGCACGCTGCTGGATGTGTTCGAGCGCCACGGCATCAGCCTGTCCTCGATCCATTCTTCGCGCACGCCTGCGGGCGACGTGCATTTCCGCATCGGATTCGATTCCGGCGTGGCCACTGCGGCGTTGGCGCAGGCTTGCCGCGAGATCGATGCCAGCGGCATCGGCCGCGTGATCGAAGTCGTCGATGCGGTGGCGGATTGAAGTCGAGCGACGGTTGAGCGTGGGCAGGTCGACGGTTACCCTGCGCGGATGTCCGAATCCCATCAAGTTCCTCATCGACTCCTGATCCACGGCGCCAGCGGCCGCATGGGCCAGGCCCTGCTGCGGCTGGTGGCCGGGCGCGACGACCTTCGCGTGGTCGCGGCGGTGGCGCCGCGTGACGCCGGTGCAGGGCTGCTGGGTGCGCCATTCCATCCGGCGGCCGATCTCGAACATGTTCCGACGTTCGATGTCGCCGTGGATTTCAGTCTGCCGGTCGCCTTCGATCCCCTGTTGGCGCTCTGCGCACGACGCGGCGCCGCCTTCGTGTCCGGCACGACCGGGCTCGCGGCGCAGCAGCGCGCGGATCTGCTGATCGCCGCGCAAAAGATTCCGGTGCTGTGGTCGGCCAATTTCAGTCTTGGCGTGGCCATCCTGGACGAACTGGTCGAGCGTGCCGCGGCGGCGTTGTCCGGCTGGGACTGCGACATCGTCGAAGCCCACCACACCCGCAAGCTGGACGCGCCCTCCGGTACCGCACTTGCGCTCGGTGCTGCCGCCCAGCGCGGCGGCGCCGATCCGCGTTATGCAAGCCTGCGTGCCGGCGATATCGTCGGCGAACACATGGTCCAGTTCGCGACAGCCGGCGAGCGGATCGAACTGATCCATCGCGCCACCAACCGGGACATCTTCGCCCGCGGGGCGCTGCATGCCGCCGCACGAATCGTCGGCCGTCCGCCGGGCAGTCACCGCCTCCGCGATCTGCTCTGAATCCCCCGCATCGAGGGGGTGCATCGTGCGCCGACACCTCAGATCTGACAGGGCCCAGTGCACTTGACTGCACCTTGGTCGCGGCGCATGGTCGGCGCGGGCATGCGACATGCCCATCGCGTTGCCCGGCCTGGGATGCGGGAAGCCGTCAAGGTCGTTGCCGTATTCGAGGCTGTTGCATTCAGATGCTGGGAAACAGTCATGCCGCAAAGCGGCATCCATTCGAATGAAATATGGAGATTTCAGAATGTCGTCCAAGCACTCCCATCCGCGCCGTCGGGCGCTCGTCGTGGCATTGTCTTCGCTGGTTCTGTCGGGTGCAGCGCTGTCGGGTGCCGCATTCGCGGGCGATCGCGTGAACGTCACCGGCCTGAGCAACAACGAAGCGGTCGACGGTTTCATCGTCACCTACCGCGAGGGCAGCGCCAGCAAGGCCAGCGCCCTCAACCAGCAGCGCGCGCTCGACCAGGCCGCATCCAGGGTCTTCGGGCGTACCGAACCGCTCACCCTCAAGCGCGAGCGCACCCTCGGCATCGGTGCGGAGCTGGTGGTGGCCAATCGCGCCCTGGACCGCGTCGACGCCGAAACCCTGATGCGCCAGATCGCGGTCAATCCCGACGTCGAATACATCGAGCCGAATATCCGCCTGTATCCCACCCTCACCCCGAACGACACCTTCTTCAACCTGCAGTACGGGTTCCAGAGCGGCGTGGGCGGCAGCAATGCCGATCAGGCCTGGAATCTGGGCTTTCTGGGCGCGGGCAAGATCGTAGCCGTGCTCGATACCGGCTATCGTCCGCACGTCGATCTCAACGCCAACATCATCAACGGCTACGACTTCATCAGTAATGCCGCCACGGGCAACGATGGCAACGGCCGCGATGCCAGTGCGCTCGACCCGGGCGACTGGGCGGCCGCAGGCCAGTGCTACGCCGGCTCTCCGGCCACCAACTCCAGCTGGCACGGCACCCATGTCGCCGGCACGGTGGCGGCGGTGACCAACAACGCGGCCGGCGTCGCCGGCATGGCCTTCAAGTCCAGGGTCCTGGCGGTGCGCGTCCTGGGCCGCTGCGGCGGCACGCTGGCCGATATCGCCGACGCGGTGGTCTGGGCGTCCGGCGCCGGGGCGATCGCCGGTGTGCCGGCGGTCGGCGCCAACAAGGCCAGCGTCATCAACATGAGCCTGGGCGGCGGCGGCGCCTGCGCGTCCGCATCGGCGATGAACAGCGCGATCGTCAAGGCGATCGGCGCAGGCACCACGGTGGTGGTGGCGGCCGGCAACAGTAATGCCAATGTGACGGGGTTCACGCCGGCAAGCTGTCCTGGCCCGGTGAACGGCACCACCACGAACGGTTTGATCGTGGTGGGTGCGACCGATTCGGCCGCGAAAAAAGCGACCTTCTCGAACTACGGCGCACTCGTCGATGTCTCCGCCCCGGGTGTGAGCATCGCGTCCACGCTGAACGCTGGCACCAGCGTGCCCGGCGCCGACAACTACGTGTACTACAGCGGCACGTCGATGTCGTCGCCGCACGTGGCCGGTCTGGTGGCGCTCATGCACTCCAAGCCCAGTGCGGATTGCCTGCCGGCGGTCTGCGAAAGGATCATCAAGGCCAACATCAAACCGTTCGGCGCCGTACCGTCGCCGGGCCCGCTCGGCACCGGCATCATCAACGCGCTGACGACGCTGAACGCGACGCCGTAACAGCCCATTCGCGCAGTTCAGGTTCCATGACGGACCCCGGCTTCGGCCGGGGTCTTTCTGTTCAGGGATGCCCGCGCCGGCGAAAAATTCGCTGGCGGAGGCGGGGGCTCGCCGGTACAATTCCCGCTCGCCTGACTACCCCTTGCCCCGGACCGGTTCCGTACCGTGTCCGAGGCTTCGTGCAACCTGCCGCCGGCAAAACGAGGCGAACTCCAGTGAGCGATACCGCAATCCTTGTCCTCGAAGACGGCACCGTATTCGAGGGCGAATCCGTAGGCGCGCCCGGCCTGTCCGTGGGCGAGGTGGTGTTCAACACCGCGATGACCGGTTACCAGGAAATCCTGACCGATCCGTCCTACGCCCGTCAGCTGGTGACGCTGACCTATCCGCACATCGGCAACACCGGTTGCACCGCGCTCGACGACGAAGCGCAGCAGGTCTGGGCCTCCGGCCTGATCGTCCGCAACGTGCCGCGACGCCCCAGCAACTGGCGCAATCAGATCGCACTGCCGGAATGGCTGAAAGCCCGCGGCATCGTCGCCATTTCCGAGATCGACACCCGCAAGCTCACCCGCCTGCTCCGCGATCGCGGCGCCCAGAACGGTGCATTGATGGCGGGCGACGTCAATGTCGACACGGCGCTGGAAGCCGCGCGCAAGTTTCCCGGCCTCAAGGGCATGGATCTGGCGAAAGTGGTCAGCACCGGCGAACGCTATCCGTGGACCGAAGGCCAGCTCGATCTCGACCGCAACGCCTTCGTGTCAGCGTCACCGAAATTCCGCGTCGTCGCCTACGACTTCGGCGTGAAGCTCAACATCCTGCGCATGCTCGCCGAACGCGGCTGCGACGTGACCGTGGTGCCGGCGCAAACCTCTGCCGCCGACGTGCTGGCGTTGAAACCGGACGGCGTGTTCCTGTCCAACGGCCCCGGCGATCCGGCGCCCTGCGATTACGCCATCGCCGCGATCCGCACCTTCATCGAGCAGAAGATTCCGACCTTCGGCATCTGCCTCGGTCACCAGTTGCTGGGCCTCGCCTCCGGCGCGCAGACGCTGAAGATGAAATTCGGCCACCACGGCGCGAATCATCCGGTGATCGACATCGACAGCGGCCGGGTGATGATCACCTCGCAGAATCACGGTTTCGCCATCGACGAAGCCACGCTGCCGGCCAACGTGCGCGTGACCCATCGTTCGCTGTTCGACGGCAGCAACCAGGGCATCGCCCTCAGCGACGCGCCGGCCTTCAGTTTCCAGGGACATCCGGAAGCCAGCCCCGGCCCGCACGATGTCGCGCTGCTGTTCGACCGCTTCGTATCGATGATGGAGCGCGCAGCGTGATGCGCCGGGCTTCTTTAGTCGTCCAGATCAAAGCGTTCGCGCTCGCGCTGTGCTTCTCGGTGCCGGCCTTCGCCGAATCCGCGGTTGCCGCCGCACCGATTCCGCTCACAGTCGCGCAAGCGCGCGAGGGCCAGGCGCTGTTCGGTTTCGACGTGGCGATCCCGAAGATCATCGAAGAGGCGTTCAAGGAGCAGCCCGAATACCGGACGATGACGCCGACGCAGCGCGAATGTCTGCTTGATATGGCGTCCCCCGCGTTCCACGGCCTGTTCGACGATGCGTTCATCGAGATGTTCGGCGACCCCGCTGTGCTGGCGGACTGGAAAGCCTTTTCGCTCACGCCCGGCGGCAAGGTGTTCATCGACGGCCTGCGCACGGCCGTGTTGTTCAAGATCAACGGCGATCCCGAACCCGACATCGCTGCGACCTTGGACCTCTTGGGCGATGCCGAAAAGGCGGCCATCGTCGCGTTCATGGAAAGTCCTGCTGCAGACGTGATCAAGAAGGGTTTTCCGGACGTGGAGTTTCCGCCCGGCATGGAGAAGACCCTGCAGGCGCGCGCCCAACAGGAGTGCGGCGTGACGTTGGACAAACTGTGAAGATGGCCGCGCCGCGCCGCTTGCTGAAGCGATTGCGCTGGCCGCTGTCTTTCGCACTATTGGTCGCTGCTTACCCGGCTTTCGTACTCGGCACCACCTACGCGCACTGGCTATCGCTCGATCTGCCCGGCGGACGCCACGGCCCGTCCGACGCGTACCGCCACAGTCTCGCCAGTGCGACCGTGGCCTACACCGGCTCGTCGCGCTGGGGGGACTGGGTCACCGCGGTGATGGAAAACGGCGGACGCGGCGATGCCGCACGCGCCATGGATGCGTACAACAACCGGCTCGGCGCCCGCATCGGTGCAGATGCCGAGACCTGGAGCGAGATGCAGGCCGGCGTGCTGGCGGCGGTGAAGGGCGGTGGGATCGGAATGTCCGACCCGGATCGCATCGCCTGGCTGCCGCCCGACCGGTGGCGGGAGCGCTTCTACTGATGCATCCGCATTCGCCGACCACCGCAACACCCACCACACCCGGGATTCGAACGATGAAAGCCGTCCAGTCACGCCGCAGCCTCGCTGTCCTCGTCGTATCGCTGCTGTTCGGCGTGGTTCCTGCCGTGCAGGCCGCCGAAAAGGCACCTGCCGAGTCCGTGGCTGCGAAGCCTGCGGCTGCAGAGTCGGATGTGCAGCGCATGACCGACCTGCAGGTGAAGATGATGCCCTTCGGCGCGATCTTCGACATGCTGGCGAAGGGCGACCCGAAGTGGCCGCTGCAGGAAAAGCCCGATGCGGTCACGCCCACGCAATTGGGATGTCTGCGCGGCGAGCTGTCGACGCCCGGTTATCGGCGTTACAAGCAGGCGCAGGTCGAAGCGTATCTGGCCGACAATCCCTCGCGCGCGGCTTCCGAGATCGCGCTGCTGGAACAAGGCGCGGCCGAACTGTTCGGCAAGCTGGTCCTGGCCGGCGCCGACGGCGAGCGCAGCGGCGTGCAGGCCGATCCGCAAACGGTGCTGAAGGAAGCTTCGCCGGAACAGATGATGTCGTTCATGACGTTCTTCGGCGATCCCAACCACGCCGAGCTGCGCAAACTTTCCGGGCTGGGCGATGCGATCAGTCCGGGCAAGTCGGCGAGCGAAAACGAGTCCGCAGGCGAACAGCTCGGTTCGACCATCACCCTGCAGGTCATGCTGAAAGCGATGTCGACCTGCGAGATTCCGACCTCTGTCCTGTTCTGAGAATACATACAAAGCTGCCCCGCGATCCGCGGCCGATCCCTGCGGCCGCATCACGTCCCACGTCGTCCATAGAGTGAAGAAATGCCCAAGCGCACCGACATCCAGACCGTCCTGATCATCGGCGCCGGCCCGATCGTGATCGGCCAAGCCTGCGAATTCGATTATTCCGGCGCACAGGCCTGCAAGGCGCTGCGCGACGAGGGCTATCGCGTGGTGCTGGTCAACAGCAATCCCGCCACGATCATGACCGATCCCGGCATGGCCGACGCGGTCTACATCGAGCCGATCAACTGGCGCACGGTCGAGAAGATCATCGCCAAAGAAAAACCCGATGCGCTGCTGCCGACGATGGGCGGGCAGACGGCTCTCAATTGCGCGCTCGACCTCGCCGACAACGGCGTGCTGGAAAAATACGGCGTCGAGCTGATCGGCGCCAAGCGCGACGCGATCCGCATGGCCGAAGACCGCGAACTGTTCCGGGTCGCGATGAAGGAGATCGGGCTGGAGTGCCCGAAGGCGGAGATCGCGCGCACGCTGGAGGAAGCGCTGGATATCCAGTCGCGCGTCGGCTATCCCACGATCATCCGCCCCAGCTTCACCCTCGGCGGCAGCGGCGGCGGCATCGCCTACAACCGCGAAGAGCTGATCGACATCGTCAAGCGCGGTCTCGATCTGTCGCCGACCACCGAAGTGCTGGTCGAGGAATCCGTGCTGGGCTGGAAGGAATTCGAGATGGAAGTTGTCCGCGACACCGCGGACAACTGCATCATCGTCTGCTCGATCGAGAACTTCGATCCGATGGGCGTGCACACCGGCGACAGCATCACCGTCGCGCCGGCGCAGACGCTCACCGACAAGGAATACCAGCGCCTGCGCGACGCCAGCATCGCGGTGCTGCGCAAGATCGGCGTCGACACCGGCGGCTCGAACGTGCAGTTCGGCATCAACGCCCAGGACGGCCGCGTCGTGGTCATCGAAATGAATCCGCGGGTGTCGCGTTCGTCGGCGCTGGCCTCCAAGGCCACCGGCTTCCCGATTGCCAAGGTCGCGGCCAAGCTCGCGATCGGCTACACGCTGGACGAACTGAAGAACGAAATCACCGGTGGTCTTACGCCCGCATCGTTCGAGCCCAGCATCGATTATGTCGTCACCAAGATCCCGCGTTTCGCGTTCGAGAAATTCCCGGCCGCAGACGCGCGCCTGACCACGCAGATGAAGTCGGTGGGCGAGGTGATGGCGATCGGCCGCACCTTCCAGGAATCGCTTCAGAAGGCGCTGCGCGGTCTGGAAACCGGCAAGGTCGGGCTCGACCCGACCGATCTCGACCTGAGCACCGATGAAGGCATGGCCCGCCTGCGCCGCGAAGTGAAGGAAGCCGGCCCGGAGCGCATGTTCTATCTCGCCGACGCCTTCCGCGCCGGTATGTCGGTGGAAGACGTGCACGCGCTGTCGTTCGTCGATCCGTGGTTCCTCGATCAGATCGAAGAACTGATCGCCTGCGAGCGCGACGTCGCCGCCGCCGGTCTCGAAGGCCTGGATGCGAAGCGTCTGCGCGCGCTCAAGCGCCGCGGCTTCTCCGACGCCCGTTTGGCCCAGCTTGCCGGCACCAACGAGACCGCGGTGCGCGCGCTGCGCAAGGCGTTCGGCGTGCGCCCGGTCTACAAGCGCGTGGATTCGTGCGCGGCCGAGTTCGCCACCGATACCGCGTACCTGTATTCGACCTACGAGGACGAATGCGAAGCCGCGCCGAGTTCGCGCGACAAGATCATCGTGCTGGGCGGCGGCCCGAACCGGATCGGGCAGGGCATCGAGTTCGATTACTGCTGCGTGCATGCGGCGCTGGCGCTGCGCGAAGACGGGTACGAGACCATCATGGTCAACTGCAATCCGGAAACCGTCTCCACCGATTACGACACCTCGGACCGTCTGTACTTCGAATCGCTGACCCTGGAAGACGTGCTGGAGATCGTCGAGCTGGAGCAGCCGAAGGGCGTGATCGTGCAGTACGGCGGCCAGACGCCGCTGAAACTCGCGCAGGCGCTAGAAGCCAACGGCGTGCCGGTGATCGGCACTTCGCCCGATTCGATCGATCTGGCCGAAGACCGCGAACGTTTCCAGAAACTGGTCGAGAAGCTCGGCCTGCTGCAGCCGGCCAACCGCACCGCGCGCAATGCCGACGAGGCGCTGGCGCTGGCGCGCGAGATCGGCTATCCGCTGGTGGTGCGCCCGAGCTACGTGCTGGGCGGCCGCGCGATGGAAGTGGTCTATTCCGACGCCGACCTGTCGCGCTACATCCGCGATGCGGTGAAGGTCTCGAACGATTCGCCGGTGCTGCTGGACCGCTTCCTCGACCATGCGGTCGAAGTGGACGTGGACATCATCGCCGACAAGGACGGCAACGTGCTGATCGGCGGCGTGATGCAGCACATCGAAGAAGCCGGCGTGCATTCCGGCGATTCGTCGTGCTCGCTGCCGCCGTATTCGCTGTCCGCCGAAACGCAGGCGAAGCTGCGCGACCAGGTGGTGGCGCTGGCCAAGGCGCTGAACGTGATCGGGCTGATGAACACCCAGTTCGCGGTGCAGACCGAGGCGGACGGCACCGACACCATCTTCCTGCTGGAAGTGAACCCGCGCGCATCGCGCACCGTGCCGTTCGTGTCCAAGGCCACCGGCATGCCGCTGGCGAAGATCGCCGCGCGCTGCATGGCCGGCAAGACCCTGGCCGAGCAGGGCGCGCTGAAGGAAATCGTGCCGCATTACTACTCGGTGAAGGAAGCGATCTTCCCGTTCGCCAAGTTCCAGAACGTCGATCCGATCCTGGGCCCGGAAATGCGCTCCACCGGCGAAGTGATGGGCGTGGGCCTCAACTTCGGCGCCGCGTTCGCGCGCGCGCAGGAAGCCGCCGGCATCAAGGCGCCGCCGGTCGGCAAAGCCTTCATCTCGGTGCGCGATCCCGACAAGCAGCGCGTGCTGGCGGTGGCCGAAGAACTGATCCGCCGCGGCTTCTCGCTGGTGGCGACGCGCGGCACCGGCGCGTGGCTGCGCTCGCAGAACGTGGCCTGCGACACCATCAACAAGGTCGTCGAAGGCCGGCCGCACGTCGTCGACCTGATCAAGAACGGCGAAATCACCTATATCGTCAACACCACCGAAGGCAAACAGGCCATCGCCGACTCGTTCTCGATCCGTCGCGAGGCCCTGCAGCACCGGGTGACCTACTCGACCACGATTGCGGGCGCGAAAGCCTTGCTGCATTCTCTCGATTTCCGCGACAGCGGCCCGGTCTGGGCGCTGCAGGAACTGCACAAGGAACTGGATCCGTCATGAGCCGAGCCCCCCTGACATCGAAAGGCGCGCAGCGCCTGCGTAGCGAGCTGGAACAGCTGAAGAGCGTGCAGCGCCCGGCGGTCATCAACGCCATCTCCGAAGCCCGCGCCCATGGCGACCTCAAGGAAAATGCCGAGTACCATGCCGCGCGCGAGCAGCAGGGCTTCATCGAAGGCCGCATCAAGCAGCTCGAGGCCGAGCTGTCGCATGCGCAGGTCATCGATATCTCCACGCTCAACGCCGGCAGCCGCGTGGTGTTCGGCGCCACCGTGACCCTGGCCGACGTGGAGACCGAGGACGAGAAGCGTTACCAGATCGTCGGCGACCTCGAAGCCGACATCAAACTCGGACTGATCGCGATCTCGTCGCCGATCGCGCGTGCGCTCATCGGAAAGCACGAAGGCGACGTGGTCGAGATCGACGCGCCGGCCGGCCGCCGCGAGTTCGAACTCATCCAGGTCGCCTACGAAGGCTGACCGGGGCGCCACGATGGCCCGCGCCATCTTCCTGCTGCCCGCGTGGTCGGGCTTCGGTCGTCAGGGACTTTCGCCGGAACTTGCGAAAGCGTTCGGCCGTGCGGATTCCGCCGCGCCCGGCGACAGCGGCACCGATGCGCAGCTGATCCGTCATTTCGCCGCCACGCCCGCACGCTGGGCGCCGGCCGCGATCACGCGCCAGGCCGATGCCGGCGACGCCGCCGGCGCCGCGTGGCTGCGCGCCGATCCCGCGCACGTGCGTCCGGAAATGACCGGCGCGCGCCTGCTGGGCATCGGCGAGCGGCTGTCGCTGTCGCAGGCCGATGTCGATGCGCTGCTGCCCGCGCTCAGACCGGTGTTCGGCGACAGCGGCTTCACGCTGGATGCGCCGACGCCGTCGCGCTGGTATCTGCGTCTGCTGCGCGAAGCGAAATTTCCGCAATTCAGCGGCCCGGACGACGCGCTGGGCGCGGACCTGTTCGAGCATCAGCCCGACGGCCCCGAAAGCCGCCGCTGGCGCGCATTGCTCAACGAGGTGCAGATCGTGCTGCACAACCATCCGTGGAACGCGCAGCGCGCCGGACGCGGGCTGGTGTCGATCAACGCGCTGTGGGTCTGGGGCGGCGGCGTGCTGCCGGACCGCATCGTCGCCGACGCGCGACAGGCCTGCAGCGACGACGATCTTCTGAAGGCGTCGATGCAGCTCGCGGGCGGCACCGCGCAGCCGCTGCCGCGGGATTTCGCCAGCGCCACGTCGAGCGGTAACAACGACGCCGCGCTCTACGATCTGCGGCGCTTCCGCGATCTCGCGGCGCTGCAGCGCGACTGGCTGCTGCCGGCGGTGTCGGCGGTGCGTTCGGGCGGGCTGGAAGCGCTCGCTCTGGACGCGGCGGACGGCACGCAGCTGCGACTGGCGCGCGGCCAACGCTGGCGCTTCTGGCGAAGCGCATGGACGCTGCCGGCGCCATCGCGACCGCAGGGCCAGGAATGACCCGCACGATCCGGCGCCGCGATGCCGCGGAGATGTCCGATCCCCAGGGCGAGTGGCCACCGCTGTTGCCGCCGCTGCTGCGCCGCATCTACGCCGCGCGCGGCGCGCACACGTATGCGCTGGCGCAGCCGCGCCTGTCGCAACTGTTGCCGCCGGATGCGCTGCTGGGCATCGATGCCGCGGCGCGTCTGCTGGCTCAGGCAATCGACGCCGATCGTCATATCGTGGTCGTCGGCGATTTCGACTGCGATGGCGCCACCGCCTGCGCGGTCGCGGTGCGCGGCCTGCGCCTGCTGGGCGCGAAGCAGGTGTCGTATGCGGTGCCCAATCGCATGGTCCACGGTTACGGCCTGTCGCCTGCGCTGGTCGAAGACCTGGTCGGCATGCGTCCCGATGTGCTGGTCACCGTCGATCACGGCATCGCCTGCCATGCCGGCATCGCTGCGGCCAAAGCGCATGGCTGGCAGGTGCTGGTGACCGACCACCATCTTCCCGGCGAACGGCTTCCGCAGGCCGATGTCATCGTCGATCCGAATCTTCCGGGCGACGGTTTTCCCAGCAAGGCGCTGGCCGGCGTCAGCGTGATGTTCTACGTGCTGCTGGCGCTGCGCCGCGTGCTGCGGGAAGTGGACGCGTTCGTCGGCGATCCGCCGGATCTGTCGGTGCTGCTGGATCTGGTCGCGGTGGGCACCGTCGCCGATCTGGTGCCGCTGGATGCCAACAACCGGATCCTGGTGGCGGCGGGCCTGCGTCGACTGCGCGCCGGCCACGGCTGCGCCGGTCTGCGGGCGCTGATCGAGGTGTCGCGCAAGCAGGCGGCGACGCTGACCGCGAGCGATATCGGTTTCTCGATGGCGCCGCGCATCAACGCCGCCGGCAGGCTCGAAGACATGGCCGTCGGCATCGAGTGCCTGCTCTGCGACGATGCGCGTCGCGCGCGCGAACTCGCCGAAATCCTCGACGGCATCAACGCCGAGCGTCGCGGCGTGCAGCAGCAGATGGTCGGCGATGCCGAAGCCGCACTGGCCGGACTTTCGTTCGACATCGATTCGGGCCGCGCCACAGTGTGTCTGTATCGCGAGGACTGGCACCCGGGCGTCGTCGGTCTGGTCGCTTCCAAGGTCAAGGAACGCGTGCATCGCCCGGCGATCGCGTTCGCGCCCAGCGATGCCGGCAGCGATCTGCTGCGCGGTTCGGCGCGTTCGATCGCCGGTTTCCATATCCGCGATGCGCTGGCGGCGGTGGACGCGCAGCATCCCGGACTGATCGAGAAATTCGGCGGTCATGCGATGGCCGCCGGCCTGAGTCTGCGACTGATCGAACTGCCGCGTTTCCAAGCGGCGTTCGAGGACTGCGCCGCGGCGATGCTGTCGCCGGAACTGCTGCAGGACGTGATCCTCAGCGACGGCGCGATGCCGCCCGATGACTGCGGTATCGAGACCGCGCTGGCGCTGCGCGACGGCGGGCCGTGGGGACAGGGCTTCGCCGAGCCGCTGTTCGACGATGTCTTCGAGGTCGTCGGATGGAAGATCCTCGGCGAGCAGCATCTCAAGCTGGAACTGACGCGGCCGGGCGTTGCCGGCCAGCGCCTGAACGCGATCCACTTCGGTGGCTGGACGGGCGAAGCGCCGGCACCGCGTTCGCGCATCGCCTATCGTCTGCAGCCGGACGACTGGCGCGGCGGCGACGCCGTACAACTGGTCGTCGTCCATCGCGAGACCGCTGGCGCGTAATTCTGCCGGACAGGATCGTCTCGACGCCGACCGGCCGAACGGCGGTCGGATGCGCCGATCATTCCGGACGCGGAATCGCCAGATACACCGTGCTCCACAGCTGCGCGGCGTTGGATTCGTCGGCGTCGCCGCTGCTCTGGCCGAACGGCGCCATCCGGTAGCGGCCGTCGGCGTACGACCACGACCACAGTTCCGAGGTGCGCAGGTCGCGGGTGGCGTCGATCGCGGCCCAGAGCTTTCGCTGCGCGTCGCGCAGGCGTGCGCGGGTGGTGTCCGGCAGATCGTCGCGCTGCAACTGGCGCGCAAGACCGGCGGCGAGCAGGGCCTGCTGCCAGGACCAGATCACGGTGCCGTGGTAGGCGTTGCGGCCGAGCAGCGCTTGGGTGGCGGCATCGGCATAGGCCGGGTTGGCGACGACCATACCGACGCCGGTCAGTAATCCTGCCGGGAACGGCCGCAGCGCCGCGTCGACCTGGACCTCCAGATCGCGCGTGTCGGGCGTCGCGAACAGCAGTGCGAAGCCGATGTCGGAATGCAGCACCGGGATCGGCCGGCCGCGCGCGTCCAGTGCCAGCGCATCGAAGTGCAGCTTGTCATTGCCTAGGCTGGCCAACGCCGGGGCCGGATCGATTCCCTGCCGCTGCGCATAGTCGGCGACAGCCTTGCGAGCGGTGTCCGGATCCAGCGCGACCCGGAACAACGGTGGCGCCCGCTGGCGCCAGATCCGGGCCAGGCTGGACGCATCTGCAAAGTGCGCCGATGTCGCATCGGCGTACCGCGCCAGCAGCCCGGATGCCTCAAACCGCGCGATCGCCGTCAGCGCCGCCGGCATCCACACCGCATTCACGTCGTAGGCGTAACGCCCATGCGCATTGCCTTCCTCGCTGTCCCGCCATTGGCCGACGCTGCGCCCGGGTTTGAAGGCGATCAGCCGCGTCGCGGCCGGCGCGCGCGCGAACGGGCGCGCAGTGCGAGCGACGAAGGCGAAATTACGCACCAGCGCCGCGCCGACCGTTTCGCCCGACGGCAACGTGTGGGCGAGGAAGGCCTCGGCGCGCGCACGGTCGCTGCTGCCGCCTGGATCCAGTCGTTCGAACAGATAGGCGGCGGCGACCGGCGCCAGCATCAGATCGTCGTCGACCATGGCGTAGTCGTGGATCGGCGCGTCGCCGCTGCCGCCTTGCTTGCGATGACGCAGGACCGCGAACTCGCCGATGTCCTCTTCGTGCGCGACTTCGCCATGGCCATCCAGCCGCGCCAGCACCGACGCCAGGCCGCTCTCGATCGCATCCGGCTGCAGCGCCGGCATCAGCAGCCGCGTCGACAGCAGCGTGTCGCGGCCGAAATAGGTATCGAAGCGCCAGGAGCCGGCGAGGAATTTCTCGCGATAGGCGAGGAAGCGCAGCGCCTGCCGGCTGCGCTCGTCGTCGCCGGCCTGCGGCGACAGCAGCGTGTCGGCGGCGAATGGCGTCAGCGGCGTCTCTCCGGTCAGTGCGGTGATCCGCAGCCGCATCGCTTCGCCGGCACGCGCGGGCGCCAGTACCAGCGGCGCACCGTGACCGCCGCTGACGATGCCGTTCTCCACGGTGAGCGTCAGTGCGTAGCCGGGCGCGCCGTCCAGTCGCGAGCGCTGCCAGACGATGGTTTGCGCCGTCGTCTGCGCGACCGCCGCGGTTTCGGCCGGGTAGGGATGGCCGAGCTGGTAATCGCGCAGCACGCGTGCGCTGCCCAGCACGGCGTCCTTCACCACCAGTCGTTCCGCGGCGACGCTGGCGTGGGCGACGATGCCGTGCAGCGGACGGCCTTGCGCATCGTCCATGCCCGCGGCCTTCACGTCGCCCAGCGTCCATTGCACGGGCGTCGACGCGTTCTGGAACCACACGCCGACCCCGCTGTTGCCGGCCGGGAACGCCACCAGCACCCGCGGCGCTTCGCCGGAACTCAGCAGCAGATGCGCAGCGACGGAACCGTGCTGGTAGAAGGCGTTTTCGACGCGTCCCTCGGGGATCGAAAATTGCAGCGGGGCTGCGTCCTGCGCCAGCGCCGTCGTCGACAGCAAGCACGACAAGGCCGACAGCAGCATCGTTCGCAAAAATGACTTCATGATCGTTCTCTGGTGATCGTTGGCGTCGTCGCCGATGGCATGGATGGAATGCAGGCGCGGATGTGTCGGCAAAACTCAAGGCATGGCCGCATGGCGGTTCGACTGCCGCTTCAGCAGCACGATCGCCACCAGCAGCACCGCCATCGGCGCCAGCGACAGATAGAACGCGGTTTGTCCGCCCAGCTTGGCGAACACCTGGCCGGTGATGAACGACCCGGTGGTGCCGCCGAGCGCCGAGAACACCACGATCAGACCGGTCATCGCCGCATGCCGCGCTTTCGGCAGCGCGCTCAGCACCACCGAATTGATCGCGGGGTAGATCGGCGCCATGAACAGGCCGAGCAACGGGAACACGAACGCCACCAGCGGCGCATGCCGCCAGCCTTCCTGCGTCGGTGGCTGCGCATGCGCGGCCATCGGCAGCACCACCACCACCAGCGTCGCCATCGCCAGCATGCAGACGATAAGCAGCCAGTGCCAGGGCATGAAGCGCAGTACCAGCCCCGCGCCGAGACGGCCGACGGCGGTGGCGGCGGCGAACAGGCTGGCCAACTGCACGCTGGTCACCGTGGACAGATGCAGTACGTCGGCATTGAAGGTCGGCAGCCAGGTGTTGATGCCCTGTTCGATCAGCACGTACAGGAAGGCCGAGACCAGAAAGACGACCACCATCGGCAGCGCGACCAGCTTGAACATGTCGCCGAAGGAACGTGCCGCGGCATGGTCGTCGCGGGCGGCGTCTTCGTCCATCCGCGTGGTGGCCAGCAGCGCGATCACCGCGACGCAGGCGACGGCCAGCCAGAGGAAGATGTCCAGCCAGACCGGATCGGTCGGCGTCGTCTGGTGGTCGATGAAGATGCCGAACAGCCAGGGGCCGGCGAGTACGCCGACCATGAAGCAGCCTTCGATGAAACTGGTCAGGCTGGCGTGGCCCTGTCTGTCGTCGGTCAGCAGCCCGATGCTGGAATACACCGCGACCTTGACCAGCGCGAACGCCACGCCGACGGTCGCCAGCATGACTTTCACCATCCAGAAGGTATTCGTCGCCGGCATCAGCAGGCAGGCGACCGCCACCAGCCCCAGGCCCAGGATCATGCCCCGTCGATAGCCCAGCCGCGGCAGCAGCGAGGCGACCAGGAAAGCGACGACGGCGATCGGCAGATCCTTGAAGGCATCGAGGACGCTGGTCGCTTCCTTGCTCGCGCCCAGCGCTTTCTGGCTCATCAGGATCAGGGTGCCGACGCTGTTGAGCAGCACGGCGAAGATCATGTAGGTCAGGATCATCGCCAGGATCATGCGCTGGCGTTGGGGCTGGGCGGTGTTCATCGACGGCTCCGATGGCGGTGGCCGGATGGCCGGTGGCGGATGCGTCGCGCCACCGCGATGGCGCCGTTGCGCATGGCGGCCCGGAAGCCGGGGCACGCGATCCGTTGCGTTGGCCGGAAACCCGATGCGCGGAGATCCGGAAAGATGGGGCGAAGGGCTTCCGCCCGCCGCCGCCGACGGGATCATCCGTCGGCGGCGATACCGCTTACCAGTGGTACTTGACCTGGACATTGACCTCGCGGCCTTCCAGCGGACGCGCCAGCAATACGCCGCCGGCGGTGGACGCCGCGCCGAAGATGCGCGAATTGCTCTCGGTCAGACCGAGTTCGTTGGTCATGTTGGTGCCGCGCACCGCGAATTCCCAATGGTCGCCGATGTTCGAGACCACGCCGAAATCCCAGGTGCGGTACGAGCCGAGCTGCTGCAGCCCGGACTGGTCCTGGGTGCGGTCGCCGACGTAGGTGTAGGTCACGTACGGCGTGATGTCGCCCCAGTCGAAACCGAACGCGTAGCTGGGCGTGAACATCGCGCGGAACTCCGGCTGGCGCTGCAACTGCTGGCCGTCGATCGTGGCGCAGGCGTTGTTGCCGTTGATGTCCAGGTAGGGGAAGCAGGCATCGTAATCGGTGTATTCGCCGTCGAGATAATTGGCCACCAACTGCAGGCGCAGCGAATCCGTCGGCGTCATCGCGCCGATGAAGTTCACACCCGTCGAGTCGGAGCCATAGATCAGCGGACTGCCCACGGGGGTGCCGGCGCCGTTGGTCGGCTGGTACTGCAGACCGGTGAACTTGCGGCGGTAGGCGCTGATGTCCGCGTAAAGCAGTTGGGATTTGTACTTGAAGCCGACCTCGTAGTTGCGGATCTTCTGCATCGGCGGGGTGTTGCCGGTGACACTGCCGCGGATGCCGTTGTCGAAATCCAGGAAGTGGCCGCCGGTGTTCGCCCGGCCGTACATCGACATGTTGTCGGTGAAGGTGTAATTGGCGCCGGCCGTCCATGCAGGATGGGTCTTGTCGTACTCGGTCTTCGCATACGTGCCGTTGCACACCGGGACCGCGTTGTCGTACAGCGTGAGCGGGTTGCTGTCGAGGTCGCGGTTCACCAGATTGCAGACGTTGTTGGTCGTGCTCTGGTTTTCGATGCGGCCGGACAGGTCCAGCAGCCATTGACCGATGCGCCACGTGTCGGACAGATACAGCGCCTTGTTGGTGCTGCTGCCGTGCTGGGCGATGTGGTAGCCGCCGAAATCGCTGAAGCCCTGGCTGTCGGTGCGCTGGAAGGTCTGCCCGCCGGCGGTGTAGCTGACCGCGATCGGCGTGGCGTTGGGTTCGTTGGTCATCAGCATCTGATTGCCCAGCGCCCATTTGTCGTTCATGGTCGAGTGGTTCAGATACAGGCCGACGGTCAGCGTATTGCCCTCGAACAGTTCCTTGCTCAGGCGGAAATCGTTGTTGATGCTTTTCAGGTGCTTGTGGATGTGCCACCAGCCCTGCTGGATCACGCTCTGGCTCAGCGGCACCGCGCCGCCGCCGACGTAGGTGGCGGTGGCCGACCCGGCCGGCAGCGCGAAACCGCCCGGCGTGCCGGCGGTGTAGAGCATGTCCTGCAGCGAAGCGGGGTTGTTGCCGGAGAACAGGGCGTTGGTATCGGCATCGCCTTCGTCGAACAGGAACTTGTCGCTGATCGACCAGCCGTTGGCGAAGTCGTAGTCGAAATTGCCGCCGAAGAAGAAGAACTTCGCGCCGCGGCCATCGGCCAGATCCACGTTCTTGCCGCCGCCCGGATAGGACGGCAGACGCACGCGGCGGATCGCGTTGCTGTAGTACGTGTCGGTGAGCGGGTCGAAACCGGGATAAGCGCCGAAACTGTCGCTGCCGCGCTGGATCACCGGGATCGGAGTGATGAACTGGTTCTTGTCGTTGAGGTAGCGCGCGTACAGCGTCAGTTTGCCGGCCTCGAATTCGTGCGACAGGGTGCCGGTCAGCTGGCCGCCCTGGTCGGCCTTGAACTCGGGATCGCGCACGCCGTCCGAGGTGCGCCAGAACCCGCCGACGCTGCCGTACCAGCCTTCGCCGATCTTGAAGCCGGTGAAGCCGTCGAGTCGGAACAGGCCTTCGTCGCCATAGGTCACGCCGACGCTGCCGGTGGGCTCTTCGCTGCCGGTCTTGAGGAAGAAGTTGGCGGTGGCGCCGATCTGGCCGTCGGCGAAGACCACCGAGGGGCCGCCCTGCAGGATCTCGACCGACTGCACGGTATCGTCGAGGCGGAAGATCGAGGTGGTTTCGAAGAACGACAGCGTCGGCATGCCGTACAGCGGCGAGCCCATCAGCAGGGTCGAGAAATACGGGGCGTCGCCGCCGCCCGGGAAGCCGGCGATCGCGATGTTGGCGCCGGTCTGGCCGCCGCTGGATTCGGGCCACAGACCCGGAGAGATCTTCAGCAGATCCGCCGTGCTCTTCGGGTTGGCCATCCGGATCTGTTCTTCGCTGGCGCTGACGATGTTGTAGCTGGCTTCCAGCTTTTTGACGCCGCCGCTGGCGGCGCTGCCGGTCACCACGATGGCGTCGAGCACGGCATCATCCTGCTCCGACGACGGGGCATCTGCGGCCTGTGGAGTCGCTGCTTCCTGCGCGCATGCGAACGATGGTACGAGCGCTGCGGCGATGGCGGCCGACAGGGCGTAACGGATCAATCGGACTTGCTGTTGCATGGTGTTCCCTCCAAATGTTCTACAAGGCTGTCTAACAGGTGTGATTTCTGGGGTGATTTCTGGGGTGAGTTCTGGGGTGGATTCGGCTTCGTGTCCCGGCATGGCTCTTCGGCCATTCGTCAGGATCGATGCGGTGGAGCGTCGTTGTCGTCGGAACGGACCGGCACGACGAATCGGGAAAGACGCAGGTCGGCGATCGTCGGCAGCACCGCATCGGCCGCGCCCAGTTCGATGGCGTCGCCGATGCCGATCGCGGCCATGCCGGCGGCATGGATTGCGCGGACGCCTGCGGCGGCGTCCTCGATGCCGATGCACATTGCGGGATCGACCTTCAGGCCGGCGGCGGCGGCGAGGAAAATCTCGGGGTCGGGCTTCGCGCGCTGGATCAGCGCGGCGTCGGCGATGCAGTCGAAACGGTCGGCGATGTCCAGGCGTTCCAGCAGCGCCGCCGCATTCCTGCTGGCCGACGCCAGCCCCAGCTTCAGTCCGTGTCTGCGCGCGTCCGCCAGCAGTTCGCGCACGCCGGGGAACAGATCGTCCGGCGTGATTCCGGCGATCGCATCGCGGTAATAGCCATTCTTGCGTTCGGCCAGAAGCCGCTTCTCGCGATCGTCGTAGACGCGCCCGGCGCGTTCCAGAACGATCTCGAGCGATGCCATCCGGTCGACGCCCTTGAGGCGTTCGTTGATGCGGCGGTCGAACGGCGCCGCGATCTCGTCAGCGAGCCGTTTCCAGGCGAGGTAATGGGTATCGGCGGTATCGGTGAGCACGCCGTCGAGATCGAAGATCAGCGCCCGGCACGGGCGTGGGAAGACCTTGGACGTCTCAGCGCGCATCGGCGTCTCCGCGGATGAGCGCGCACTGCTGCGGGTGGTCGCATACCAGCGCCAGCGCATCGACGCCGTGTCGGATGCACAGCGGCTCGCCCTCCAGCAGCAGGTAACGCACGCCGCCGACCTCGACCTCGACCCGCAGGCGACGCCCGCGCCAGCGCAGGCCGAAGGCGTAGCTGCGCCACGGCGCCGGCAGCGTCGGGGCGAAGCGCAGTTCGCCGTCGACGACGCGCAGACCGCCGAAGCCCCAGACCAGGCCCAGCCAGCTTCCGGCCATCGCCGCCATATGCACGCCGTGCGCGGTATTGCCGTGCAGATCGTCCAGATCCACCCGCAATGCCTGGCGGAAATAGTGCAGCGCCTTGTCGGCGTGTCCGGACTCGCCGGCGACGATGCCGTGAACCGCAGCGGACAGCGTGGAGTCGTGGGTGGTGATGGCTTCGTAGTAGTCGAAGCTGCGCCGCTTGCGCTCGCGGTCCAGGCCGTCGCCGGCCAGCATCAACGCCATCACCACGTCCGCCTGTTTGCACAGCTGATGGCGATACAACGTCATCGGGTGATGGTCGAGCAGCAGCGGTCGGCCGGGCACGTGCAGCGGCCCCGGCCAGTGCGGTTTGTGCAGGAAGGTGTCGTCCTGCGCGTAGATGTCCAGTGCGGGATCGACGGCGAGCCGCATCGCGGCCGCCGCGCGCTGCCAGCCATCGATCTCGTCCTCGCCCAGCCGCAGGCGCGAAGCGAGCGATGCGCGCGCCTGCGCATCGCTGTCGCCCAGCTGGCGCCAGGCATCGGCGGCGCGCTGCAGATGCCGCTGCGCCATCCGGTTGGTGTAGAAGTTGTTGTCGACCAGCGCGGTGTATTCGTCGGGCCCGGTGACGCCATGGATGGAGAAGGCGTCGCCGCGCAGCGGATCGGAATGGCCGATCTGCATCCAGATGCGGGCGGTCTCGAACAGGATTTCGGCGCCCGCATCGCGCAGGAAGGCCAGATCGCCGGTGGCGTCGAGGTACAGACCGATCGCGTAGGCGATGTCGGCGTTGATGTGATACGCCGCGGACCCGGTGGGATAGTGCGCCGAGCATTCGTCGCCTGCGATCGTCCGCCATGCATACAGCGCACCGGCCGGATGGTTGAGTTCGCGCGCATGGGCGCGGGCCGCATCCAGCGTGCGATGGCGATACATCAGCATCGCCCGGGCGATCTCCGGCGCGGTGAACACCATCACCGGCAGCGCGAATATTTCGGTATCCCAGAAGCAGTGGCCCTCGTAGCCTTCGCCGGTGAGTCCCTTGGCTGCGGTGCCGTCGATGCCGTTGCGCGACGCCGAACGCATCAGGTGGAACAGATTGAAGCGCAGCGCCGCGGCGGTGTCGTCGTCGTCGTCGACTTCGATGTCGGCGCCGCGCCAGTACTCCGCCATCGCATCGGCGTGCAGCCGCTCCAGTGCCGAATACCCGAGCTCTTGTGCGCGGGAGAGGCGTTCGCGGTTGCGCGACGTGAGCTGCGGGTCGTCGCCCTCCGCGCCGACCGCATAGGACACGAATTTCTCGAGGCGTACGCGGTCGCCGGGACGCAGCGTCGCGGTGAAGCCATGCGCGACCGCGTCGTCTTCGATACGGGGCGTCGTCGCGTGCAGCCCGGTCGCAAGATGGGCCTGCGCCGCTTCCACCGCCAGTCGGCTGTGGAGCGTGTACTGCAGCAGACGCGCGGTCTCCGCATCGGCCTCCCATTCGAGCGTCTCCAGCCCGCCGCTGCCGGAGATGCCGATGCGCGGGTCGTCGCCCTGCGCGACGAAATCGCCGCCGCTTTCCAGCCGCGATTCCAGCGTGAGCACGCCCGCGAAATCTTCCGATGTCACCTCGAAACGGATCGCGAGCAGATCCTCATCCAGACCGACGAACCTCTCGCTGTCGATCGACAGCGTCGCGCCGGCCGGCGTGCGCAGGCGCGAGCGCCGATACAGCACCCCGTTGCGCAGATCCAGACGACGCTCGAAGTCGAGCCATCGGCACTGCGACGGGTCCAGCGGTTCGCCGTCCAGCGCGATGCGGATGCGTTTGCCCTCCGCCAGCGCGATCCGGGTATCGGTCGCGCGGGCGAAGCCGGTGAAGCGCTCGTGATAGTCGATGCGATGGCGTTCGAACAGACCTGCATGGAAACTGCGGTCGGTATCGCTGGCCATCTCCTCCAGCCCGCCGCGCACCCCGAGCGCGCCGTTGGCCAGCGCGAACAGCGTTTCGTCCCGCGCAGCGGTCGCGGGGTCGAACACGCGCTGCCGGTATTGCCAGCGATCGCCGTCGTCGGGACGGGAAGCGGGCAGGGCATCGGCGGTGTCGCTGGCGTCGAGGATCGGCATCGTGCATCGGTTCCCGGGCAGCGGGTAGGCTGCCGGCGGGTGCACTGATACGAGTGGATGTTATCGATGTCAATGATGATCGCTGCTGCGATGCAGCACCTTGGGCACACAGGTTGCGAGTACAGGAATCACCGTAACGCCCAGAACGATCGGAAATGTTATCGATATCATCATCTTGCCGGAACATGCGCTGCGGCTGGCAGGTCGCAGGCCGGGACCGGTGCGGAAAGAGGCGGTGTTGTCCGGCGTATCCGCTGCCACCGTTCATGTTGCAGGGCAGCATGGATTTCCGCCGGGGCGTGCCGAGCCGCCGACAGCGCATGGCGGGCCGGGAAATCAGGTCCCGCGCACGACCAGATGGGTCGGTAGCTGCTCCGATGCGACGTCCTCGCCGGCGATCATCGCCAGTACCTTGCGGGCGAGCAGCAGGCCGCCTTCGTAGAGATTCTGGTGGACCGTGGTCAGTGGCGGCTGGTAGCTCGCGCCAAGCGGGGTGTTGTCGTAGCCGATCACCGAGACCTCCTCGGGCACGCGCCGGCCGCGCTCCCCAAGCGCCTGCATGGCGCCGATCGCGAGCAGATCGCTGACCGCGAAGATGCCGTCGATGTCCGGATGCCGCTCCAGCAGGGCGAGGATCGTGCTTTTGCCCAGGGCGATGGTGAAGCCCTCGGCGTTGGCGGTGAGCGCATGTGCCTGGTGCCTGGCGAGTGTCTGGCTGAAACCGGCGAGCCGCGAGGCGACCTCCGCGTGCGCCGGGTCGCCGAGGAAGACGAGGCGCTGCCGTCCCAACGCCAGCAAGCGCTCCGCGGCGAGACAGCCGCCGTGGAAGTTGTCGCTGCCGACGGTCACCACGTTGCGATGACGGTCGCTGCTGCCCCAGACCGCCATCGGCATGTGCCATCCGCCGATGGTGTCGACGGCGTCCTCGTGCGCGCCCTGGCCCAGCAGGATCACCGCATCGGCGGCGCGCGCGTTGGGCAAGGGATCGTTCTGCAGCGTGGTCAACAACACCGAGTAACCGGCGGAGGTCAGTTCCTGGGAAATGCCGCCGAGCAGATCGAGCGGGTAGGGATCCGACATGCGACGGTCGCTGCTCGGCTGCATTTCGACGATGACCGTGACCGTACGGCTGCTGCGCATGCGCAGATTGCGGGCGGTGACGTTGTAGGTATAGCCCTGATCGATCGCGACCTGCCTGATCCGCGCCGCGGTCTCGGCGGTGACCAGCGGGCTGTCGGCCAGCGCGCGGGACACGGTGATCGCGGACACGCCGGCGATCCGCGCGATATCGGCCATCGTCGGGCCCGATACTGTCGGCTTTGGGCCTCGATTGCGTGGAGTCGGCATGGGACCGGAGCGTTGTTCGATGGGCGCCATACTATGCCAGCCGCCCGCTTCCGCGATGCCTGCGATCGTTGCTGCGCACATGCCATCGCGCCACCGGCGCAAGGCCCGGGCGCGGCGACGGTCTCGGTTAGGATGGCGTGCGGCGCAACCCCGTTCCGGTGGGCCGGTCGTTCTGTCGCTCATCATCCGCAGGGGAACCACCATGCAACGAGGCTTCGCGAGCTCCACCGTCATCACGCTCGTCGCCGGGCTGCTGCTCGGCCAGACGGCACCCGTCGCACAGGCGCAACGCGCCCGCGACCGCATCGCGGAAACGGCGATCATCGCGCCACCACTGATCGTGTCCCGCGATGCTGAGATCCCGGTGGGCCTGCGCGCCGCGTCGATGCAGGTCGAAACCGACGGCAGTCTGGCCCGCACGACCCTGCTGCTCACGCTCTACAACCCCAACGACCGGCTGCTGGAAGGCACGCTGGAATTCCCGCTGCAGCCGGGCCAGCAGGTCAGCGCGTTCGCCCTGGATGTCGGCGGCGCGCTGCGCGACGCGGTGCCGGTGCCCAAGCAGAAAGCGCAGCAGGTGTTCGAGAGCATCGAACGCCGCAACGTCGACCCGGGCGTGCTCGAACAGACCGCGGGCAATCATTTCCGCCTGCGCGTGTATCCGATTCCCGCCCGCGGCACGCGTCAGGTGCGGCTGGTGATCGATGAAGCCATGCGCCGCGACGCGGACGGCTGGCGTCTCGATGTGCCGGTTAATCTGCTCGGTGGCGCGGACGCGTTTTCGCTGAAGCTGCGCGCCCAGGGACTGCGCAAGCCGCCGCAGGTGGTGGGCGCTTTCGAGGGTTTGAACTTCGAACGCAGCGGCCGCGGGTATGTCGCGACCGTCGAGCGCAAGGCATTCCGGCCTGCGAATGGTCTGTCGCTGCGTTTCCCGACCGACAATACCGCGCAGAGCTATCTGCATTCCTACGGCGACGAGCGCTACGCGCTGGTCGAAATTCCGGTGCCGGCGACCGCGAACGTGATGGCCCGCCGCGCATTGCCCGGAGCGGTCGGCCTGCTGTGGGATGCGTCGGGTTCGGCGCGCAAGCGCGACCGACAGACCGAATTCGCACTGCTCGATCGCTATTTCAAGGCGATGGGCGGCGGCAGCGTCGCGCTGCGCCTGCGCCTGCTCCGCGACGTCGGCGAGGACGGCGGCCGTTTCGAGATCCGGGGCGGCGATTGGAGCGCGCTGCGCGAAGTGCTGGAGACGGCGGTATACGACGGCGCCAGCGATCTCGCCGACTGGACGCCGGCAGCCGGTATTGGCGAATACCTGCTGGTCAGCGACGGTCTGCATAACTACGGCGACCATGCGTTTCCGAAGCTCCGCGACGGGCAGTCGCTCTACGCGCTGAATTCCGCCGGTGCGGACGCCGACGGCGCGCGTTTGTCGGCGCTGGCCGAAGCGCGCGGCGGCCGTCTGGTGCAGTGGCAGGGTCGTGCCGGTCTCGATGCCGCAGCCGATGCGCTGCTGGGTGCGGGGACCCGCATCGTGTCGCTGGAAGGCGAAGGCATCGAAGATCTGCAGCCGCAGGCCTGGTATGTCGAAGGTGGCCTGTTGCGCGTGGCCGGTCGATTGACCGAACCCACCGCCACCGTGCGCGTCACCGTGAGCGAAGCGGGCAAGACCCGCAGCTTCGCGCAATCGATCGATGCCGATACGCCGCAGAGCACCCGGGTCGGTGCGCTGTGGGCCAGTTGGCAGGTCGCCGCCCGTGCGGCCGAACCCGAGCGTCATCGCGCCGAGATCGCGCGCCTCGGCCAGCGTTTCGGCATCGTCACGCCGGGCACGTCGCTGCTGGTGCTGGAAGCGCCCGAAGACTATGTGCGCTACGACATTCCTGCACCGCCGGCACTAAGCGAACAGGTCGCGGCGCTGCGCCGCACGCAGATCCAGGAAAAAGAACAGTCGCGGAGCCAGCGATTGGAAGAGGTGGCCAGCCGTTTCGCCGATCGCGTCACCTGGTGGGGACGCGACTTCCCGAAATCCGCGCCGCCCGCGCCGAAAGCCGACAAGGCCAGTTCGAGCCGCGGACGACTGGCGCGCGAAGAAGCGCCCACCGGGGGCGTTGCGATGCAAGCGCCACCACCGCCTCCGCCGCCCGCGCCGATGTCTGCCGAAGCCGTTGCGACGGATCGCTTCAATGACGATGCCCGCCAGCGCGATGCCGAAAACGCACTGGATTCGGTCGCCGTGACCGGTGCTCGGATCCGGCGCTCAGAAGTGGTGGACAGTGCGCCCGTCGCCGACATGATCGCCGGACCCAACGTCGCCGGCCAAGGCGTCTCCATCCAACTGCAGGCCTGGGCACCCGATTCGCCCTACGCCCGCCGTCTGCGCGGTGCCAAGGCCGAAGACCTCTATCCGCTGTATCTCGACGAACGCGACAGCCATGCCGACAGCACCGCGTTCTATCTCGATGTCGCCGATCTGCTGCTGCAGAAAGGCCGTCGCGCCGAAGCGCTGCGGGTGCTGTCGAATCTGGCCGAACTCAAGCTGGAGAACCGGCACGTGCTGCGCGTGCTCGGCTACCGGCTGATGCAGGCGAAGGATTACGCCCGCGCGGTCGAAGTCTTCCGCGAAGTGCTGCGCCTCGCCGACGAGGAACCGCAGAGCCATCGCGATCTCGGCCTGGCGCTGGCGGCGTCCGGCCAGCGTCAGGAAGGCATCGAGCGTCTGTACGAAGTCGCGGCGCGGCCGTGGGACAGCCGGTTCTCGGAAGTGGAACTGGTCGCGCTCAATGAACTCAATGCGATCGTCGCGACTGCACCGCAGCGGCTCGACACCGCTTTCATCGACCGCCGCCTTCTGCGCAACATGCCGCTGGACCTGCGCGTGGCGCTGGCTTGGGACAGCGATAACAGCGACATGGATCTCTGGGTGACCGATCCAAACGGCGAGCGCTGTTTTTACGGCAACAAGAACACTTATCAGGGAGGGCTGCTGTCCGACGATTTCACCGGCGGCTACGGTCCCGAGGAATTCGTGCTGAAGGACGCCAAGCCCGGCAAGTACAAGGTCGAAGCCAATTTCTTCGGCGACCGCCAGCAGATCGTCACCGGCGCGACTACGCTCAGCATGATGTTCAGCACCGGCTGGGGCACGAAACGCCAGAACGACCAGACGGTAACGCTGCGGCTGAGCGGCAAGAGCGAGACGGTGTTCGTGGGCGAGTTCGAGGTGAGGTGATCGGCGCCGAGCCTCGGCGACGGTGAAGTCTTTGCATACCGCCCTCTAGCCAAACCGTCATCCCGGCGAAGGCCGGGATCCCGCTTCCCGTTACGAACCTTCATGCGTAATCGTGAAAGCTGGCCCCCGGCCTTCGCCGGGGTGACGGTTCTGATCTGATTTCATCGTGTCGTTGCAGTCCGAGGCATCTCGACGCGTGTGCTGTCGAGGCGTGGATTCGCCTTCTTCAATCCGAACAGCGGCCGCAGCCAGCGCACCCGCCGCACCAGCTCGAAACCGAGGAAGCTCAGCGCGAACGTCGCCAGCACCAGCAGCGGCCCTTCGACGACCGGGCGCAGCCCCAGCGGCTGCGCGTTGTGGGCCAGCACCACGATGATCGTCTGGTGGAGGATATAGACCGGGAACACGGCTTCGCGCAGATAGCGCAGGGCGGGCGAATCGGTGAAGGCGATGCCGCGGACGAAGCCGAAGATCGCGGCGATCATGGTCCACTGGAACACCGCCCACACCACGCGCTGGAACATGCGCAGTGCCTCCGGCGGCGGCGTGGTCTCGTCGTCGTAGCCGCTGCCGTAGAAGTACCAGACGATGAAGGCGTAACCGATCGCGGCGATGACCAGCGCCGGCCAGCGCATCCGCTGCAGCGAATTCCACACGCCGTCGCGAGTCGCGACCAGCACGCCGAGCAGGAACAGCGGCAGATACTGCGCATGGTTGTACCAGTCGTCGACCAGGGCATGGGTCGACTCGAAGCGGCCGACCAGCGCGACCCGCACCATCGCCAGCAGCAGCGCCGGCCAGACCAGCACGCCGATGCCCGAGAGTCGACGCGCCAGCCAGCCGCCGACACGATCCATCGTTCCTGGCGCGAAGCGCAGCAAGGCCCAGGCGATCACGGTGTAGACCCATAGATAAGCGACGAACCAGAGATGGTTCCAGGTCGGCACGTCCAGGCAGTCGCCCTCGCGGCAGAAAGTGGGGTCGTTCTGCAGATAGCGGCCCCAGAACGCCAGATAGCCGTCGCGGTAACCGCCGGGCAGCTTTTCGACCACCTCGTAATAGGCCTGCGGCGTAACGATCACCAGCATCCCGAAGATCAGCGGCAGCAGCAGGCGCCAGCTGCGTTGACCGATGAAGCCGGCCGGCCGTTTGCCGAACAGGAAGGCGGTGGCGACGCCCGACACCAGGAACAGCAGCGACAGCCGCCATGGCGAGGTCAGCATCATCAGCGGTTCGAGGGTTTCGGACGCGTATGGGCTTTTTACATGCCAGTCCCAACTCACGTAGTACATGCCCACGTGGTACAGCACCAGCAGGAAGAAAGCGGCCACCCGCACCCAGTCCAGATCGTATCGTCGTTCCATTGGCGTCCCCGTTCGGAAAGTCGCAAGTGTCCGCAACCGGATGCCGCAAGCGACCGCCAAGTGCCTGTCCGCGGGCCTTCAGGGACGAAGCGGGGGCGGGGAGGGACGAATCAGGGATGCGATGTGCGCCTGCATGCCCCCAGTGCGCGGCCCGCCGCCGGCCCCGGTCAGCGCCCACTGGATCAATGTCCGAACGACTTCCGAAGAGGGAACTGCCGGATCGCCCGGATCGGGCCGTGGGTACGGTTTCGCAAGTCCGACTGTGATATAGACTCGAATCGCGCACCGCCGAAAGCCGACCCTGTCGGCACATGAACCGGTCGGGCTGGATGCGACATGCGCAATCCCGGTGATCACCATTACGGAAAGGAATTTCTCATGGAAACCAAGCAGAAACTGTTCGCGTTCAAGCTGGCCGCCAAAGTGGAGGCGAAGCAGGACAAGGCCGAACCGCAGGGCAAATGGAAAGCGCAGGACGGCATCGCCGTCGCCGGATGTACCGATTATCTCTTCCCCGGCAACCTGCGCTATGGGCGCGGCACCGGTAGGGACAACGGCGTCTATTGCTGAGCAACGTCACTGGCGGCTGCAGGCCGATCCCCCTCGCGGGCATCGCCTGCAGCCGTTTTCGTCATGGCGGATATTCCGCGCATCGATCCTCCGCTTCACGGCAGTCCGCATGTCCAGACGCATCCTGATCGTGACCCGCCGTGCGGACATCCATGCCGATCTCGTCGCCGAGCGGCTGACGTCCAAAGGCAATCCGCCGTTCCGCCTCGACCTGGATGCCTTCCCGGTGGAGTACGACCTCGCGCTGTCGTTCGCGGACGGGCGCTGGTCCGGTGAATTGCGGCATGCGCCCTCCGGCGCGCGCCTGCCGGTCGACGACGTCGGCGGGGTCTGGATCCGCAAGAGTGCCGACTTCGCATTCGCCAGCGAACTGTCCGCGCAGGAAAAAGCGTACGCCATCGGCGAGACGCGCCATATCCTCTCCGGCCTGCTGCATGGCCTCGATGCGTACTGGATGAGCCATCCGTCCGCCATCAGGGCCTCGCAGTGGAAGGGCGAACAACTGGCGCGCGCGGCGAGATTCGGCTTCCGGGTGCCGCCGTCGCTGATCACGTCCAGCAAGGACGCGGTGCTGGCTTTCCGCGAGGCGGTCGGCGGCGACATCGTGTTCAAGACCATGGAATCGCCGTTCCTGGCCGCCGATGAAGTCGGCGACGAGGAGCGGATCGCCAGCGGCATCGCGACCACCCGGATCGATGCCGATCACGAGGACATGCTGGACGCCGTCGGCGAACTGCCGTGTTTCTTCCAGCAGTACGTGCCCAAGCGGTACGAGATCCGCGCGACGGTCATCGGCGAACGCCTGTTCGCCGCGAAGATCCATTCCCAGGACGATGTGCGTACCCAGGTCGATTTCCGCAACTACGATGCGCCGGTGCGCTACGAAGCGACGCAACTGCCCGAAGAGATCGAACAGCGCTGTCTCGACTACGTGCACAGCTACGGCCTGAACTACGGGGCGATCGATCTGATCGTCGACGAAGCGGGGGAGTACGTCTTCCTCGAAAACAATCCGGGCGGACAGTTCCTGTTCGTCGAACACCGGGTGCCGGAGCTGCGCATGATCGACGCGCTGGCCGACCGCCTGATCGTCGGTGCGACCGCCGGCAAGAACGGAGCACCGAACACTTGAACACCGCAGCATCGGATCTTTTTCCGCAGATCGCGGCGATGGAGGCGCGAAGCCATGCGCGCGTACTGGTCTTCGCGGCATCGAAACTCGAGATCGACCTGCTGCCGCCGCTCTACGACGCATTGCGCGCGATCGGCCGCTGCGAGCGGCTGCATGTCGTGATCCAGTGCCGCGGCGGCGAGGTCAACGCCGCCCGTCGCATCGCCCTGTTGCTGCATCAGTCCACCGATCGTCTGAGCTTCGTCGTGCCGCATTTCTGCGAATCCGCAGGTACGGTCATGGCGCTGGCGGCGCGCGAGATCATCGCCGGTCCGCTCGCGATCTTCTCGCCGATCGATCCGCATCTCTCCGCCGATGCGTCCGTCGAGAATGGCGGCGGCGCATCGCCTTCGGCGCTGTCCGCGCAGGATATCCGCCAGTTCTGGCGCATGAGCCGCGACTGGTTCGGGCTGGAGGAAAGCGAAGCGAAGGCGCGTGCGCTGCCGCTGCTGTGCGACAACATCTTTCCGACCACGCTCACGTCGTTCCATCGCTGCGCGCTGGAGCTGGAACAGATCGGCGACGAACTGCTGTCGCTGCATATGAGCGACCGCCCCCAAGCGGAGCGCGCGCGGATCGTGCAGACGCTGCTGTACTGCTTCCATTCGCACACCTATGCCTTGACGGGCGATGAGTTGGCGCGGCTCGGCTTGCCCATCGCGCGCGATCCTGCGCTGGAGCTCGAAGCCTGGGCGCTGGTCCGCGCGCTGAGCCGCCATGTCGGTCCCGAATCGCGCGACTCGCTGGACGAACCGGGTCACGATGCGCTGATCGCGACGCGCGACGGCGCGATTCGTCGCCGCCGTCGACCGGATGCACCGACCGGCGTCTGGGAGCCCGTCGAGGCGCTGCCATGATCGATGCCGCAACAGGCCCCGTCTCGATGATGCCGATTTTCATCGAGATCTGCAGGCTGTACGTACTGATCGCGCTGCTGTTCGCGGCCTGGGGCAAGACGATCGGGTTTGCTGCGTTCAGCAGGAGTCTGGCCGACTCGTTTCCCGCGCTGGCGCGCGTGGATGCTGCCGTCGCTTCGGCGATCGTCTCCGCGGAATGGGCCATCGCACTGCTGATACTGATCGGCGGCGCATCGTCGCGGATCGGCATCGTCGCGGCGCTCGTATTGATGTCGCTGTTCACCGCAGTGATCGGCGCGGCACTGGCCAGCGGACGCGCCATCGTCTGCAGCTGTTTCGGAGCGTCCGGCCATCGCATCGGGGGCGTGGATGTCGTCCGGAATCTGGCCCTGATCGTCGCCGCGGCTGTCGTGGTTTTCTGGCCGACGGGCGAGGGCGCATGGCCGCCGATCCAGCAGCTGACGCTGGCCGGGATCGCGACGATCCTGGTGCTGGGATCGGTGTGGCTGCGCGACCTGGGCTGGCTGCTGCTCGCGAAGCCGCAGGCCTGATCGCGATGGCATCGTCGTTCTTCCTTGTCGTCCTGCTGCTGCTCACCGTCTCGGTCGCGCTGAATTTCCTGCTCACGCTGCGGCTGGCGGCGATCGTCGGCGCCCGCGAATACGAGCGTCTACCTTTGGCGATCCCGGCAGGCACGCCGCTGCCTGTATTTTCCGCGCGTCGCGCCAGCGATGGCCACAGGATCGCGTCCACCGGGTTGCTCGGCTCGCCGGCGGTACTCGTATTCCTGACGCCCGGCTGTGGCGACTGCCGCGCCCGGGTCGCCGAGTTGACGGCGATGCACGCGTCCATCGTCCGTGCCGGCGTGACGCTGTGGGTGTTCGGCACCGGCAGCCGGCGACAGGTCGACGCTTTCCTGCGCGATACACCGTTGCTGGCGCATGCGATGCGGATCGACGCGGCGACGCGGCGCACTCTCAATCCGCGCAATGCCGCGCCGTTCTACCTGTTCGTCGACGACGGCGGAATGGTGCTGGCCAGTCATTTCATCGGCGACGCCGACTGGCTGAGCTTCTGCGAACAGATGCGCGAATACGCGGATCCGTCGGACGCGGAGCTTTCGGCGCCTGTCTGAAATTTGCCGCTCCACCCGGGATGTGATGAGCTATTTCAGCAGCTGCAGCTTCGCCAACTCGGCGTAAAGACCGCCTTCCGCCAACAACTGCGCATGTGTACCTTCGGCGACGATGCGGCCGTGATCCAGCACCACGATCCGGTCGGCCTTCTGCACGGTCGCGAGACGGTGCGCGATCACCAGCGTGGTGCGTCCTCGCATCAGCGTTTCCAGCGCCAGTTGGATGGCGTGTTCGCTCTGCGCATCGAGCGCGCTGGTGGCCTCGTCGAGCAGCAGGATCGGCGCATTCTTCAGCAGCGCGCGGGCGATGGCGATGCGCTGGCGCTGCCCGCCCGAGAGTCGCGCGCCGCGTTCGCCCAGCTGTGTATCGACGCCCTGCGGCAACTCGGCGACGAAATCCGCGGCATGCGCGGCGCGTAGCGCATCGGCCAGCGCGTCGTCGTCGGCGTCGAGTCGACCGTACCGCAGATTGTCCCCGACGCTGGCGGCGAAGATCGTCGGTTGCTGCGGCACCAGCGCGACCGCGTCGCGCCAGGCGAGAGGATCGAGGGTGCGCAGATCGACGCCGTCCACTGAGATGCGACCCTGCGACGGGTCGTGGAAACGCAGCAGCAGCGACAACACCGTGCTCTTGCCTGCGCCGGACGGCCCGACCAGCGCCACCGTCTCGCCGGGCCGGATCCGCAGATCGAAACCCTGCAGCGCGGGCGTGTCCGTACGCTGCGGATAGTGGAAGCCGACCTGCTCGAAGCGCAGCTCGCCGCGCACCGGTCGCGGCAACGGCGCGGGATCCGCAGGTGCGTGGATCGACGGGGCTTCGGACAGCAGTTCTTCGATCCGTCCCATCCCGCCGGCGGCGCGCTGCACGTCGTTCCAGATTTCGGCGAGGTTGCCGAAGGCGGTCGCGCAGATCGCCGTGTAGGCCATGAACTGGCCGAGGTCGCCGACGCTGATATCGCCGGTGTGCACCGCACGCACGCCCTGCCACAGCACCAGCAGCAGGATGTTGAAGACCAGCGCGATGGCGACGAAGGTGATGATCGCCTGGATCCGGATGCGTCGATCGGCGGCGGCGATCGCCAGTGTCAGCGCCGATGCGAAGCGCCCGCGCTCGTGCGACTCGCGGGCGTGGCCGCGCACCGTGTCCATCGCCCCGAGCGCCTCGACGGCCAGTGCGTTGGCGTCGCCGATCCGGTCCTGCGCCGTGCGCGCGGCGCGTGCCAGGCGCTTGCCGTTCATCAACACCGGCACAGTCGTCAGCGGCAGCGCCAGCAGCGCCCATGCGGCGAGCTTCGGACTGGTGGCCACCAGCATCGCCAGGCTGCCGAGCATCGCGATCGCGCTGCCGATCGCCGAAGGCAGGGTCACGCCGACTACATTGCGCAGCAGCTCCGCGTCGGTGCCGAGCCGCGACACCAGTTCGCCGCTGCGGTTGCGGTCGTGGAATGCGAGATCCAGGCCGATCAGATGGCCGTAGAGCCGCATCCGCAGATCGGCGACCACCCGTTCGCCCAGCAGCGAGATAAGCCAGTACTGCACGGCCCCGGCCACCGCGTAGGCGAGGATCGCGGCGAGCATCAGCAGGAACGCACGGTCGACCATGGCCGCCGACGCGAAGCCCTGATCCAGCATCACCTTCACCGCCATCGGCAAGGCCAGCGTGGCCGCGCTAGCGCCAGCCAGCGCCAGCAGCCACGCGACGAACAGCCCGCCCTGGCGGCGCAGGAAGGGCCAGAGCGTGCGGAGGCTGGCGATGCGGGGTGGTGGCGAGTGGGCGGGCGTCGACATCGATGCGGGCGTGGGCGTACGGCGGCCGCTCGACGATTGCCTGTCCTTGGCCGGTCATGACGTGGGCATCGGAAAACGCCCCCGGCCGAGTCTAGCAGCGCGAATGCCGAGCTTGGCGACGATCCCAGGCAGTGCCTGCCGGTACCGGGTCGGTGTCCGTTGCGGTATTCGGTCCTCGCGCAGTTGCGTAAGCTGCGCACGCATGACATCCGAAGCCGACAACACAGACCCATCGCGCAGCCCCGCGCCGGCCATCCTGCAGCGCTGGCAGCGGCCGCTGGAGATCGGATTCTGGGTCACGCTCACCCTCGTCAACGGCATCGCCAACAGCATCACCGTGCTGATGGATATCCGCCGGGTGGGGCTGGATTTCGCCGTCTGGGAGCCTGCGGTGTGGGAATGGTCCAGCGGACTGATGATGTTGGCGCTGGTGCCCGGCCTTGTCTGGTTCACTCGCCGTTTCCCGATGCACTGGGACACCTGGCGGCGGCACCTGCCGTGGCATGTCGCCGCCAGCATGGCCTTCTCGCTGATCCATGTCCTCGGCATGGTGGCCCTGCGGAAGCTCGTCTACGCCAGCCAGGGCGATCATTACGACTTCGGCTCGTGGCCGGCCGAGCTGATCTACGAATATCTCAAGGACATCCGCAGCTACACGATGATGGTCTCGGTGATCGAGGTCTATCGTTTCATCCGGCGGCGGCTGCAGGGCGAAGCCAGTCTGCTGGACCGCCCGGACGAAGGCGAACCGCTCGAACCGGTGGACCGCCCGGAACGCTTCCTGGTCCGCAAGCTCGGACGCGAGTTCCTGATCGCCGCCCACGACATCGAATGGCTGCAGGCCTCGGGCAACTACGTCAATCTGCGCGTCCGCGGTCACGACTACCCGCTGCGCAGCACCATCGCGGGCATCGAGGCGAGACTCGACCCGGGACGCTTCGCCCGCATCCACCGCAGCTATATCGTCAATCTGGGCCGGATCGCGTCGATCGAGCCGCTGGACACCGGCGACGCGCGCCTGCATCTGCACGACGGACAGGCGCTGCCGTGCAGTCGCCGCTATCGGGACGCGCTGCGCGCCCGGGCCGGGGCGGCCTGAGTCGCAGCTTGGCACCAGGATACGAGTGACTGGAAACGAACCGGGCCCTGCTGGAGCAGTGCCCTGCTAGAATCCCCGCTCTTTGCTGCGACCGCACATCACGCCATGATCGAACTCAATCCGATCCGCCAGCGCATCGACGACCTTCGCGGTCGGCTCGATTCGCTGAGGGGGTATCTTTGACTACGACGCCAAAGTCGAGCGTCTGGAAGAAGTCAACCGCGAACTCGAAAACCCGGACATCTGGAACGACTCCGATCGCGCGCAGGCCCTGGGCCGCGAGCGCTCGCTGCTCGACAAGACCGTCAACGGCATCCGCGACCTGAAGGACGGCCTGGCCGGCGCCGAAGAGCTGCTGGAACTGGTCGAAATGGAAGAGGACGACGACACCGCGCTGGCCATCCAGGCCGACGTGGAGCGCTACGCGCGCGGCGTCGACCAGTTGGAATTCCAGCGCATGTTCTCCGGCAAGCTGGACGCGGCCAGCGCGTTCGTCGACATCCAGGCCGGCGCCGGCGGCACCGAAGCCCAGGACTGGGCGGAAATGCTGCTGCGCATGTACCTGCGCTGGTGCGAAACGCGCGGCTGGAAGACCGAACTGATGGAAGTCAGCGCCGGCGACGTGGCCGGGATCAAGTCGGCCACGTTCAAGGTCGAGGGCGATTACGCCTTCGGCTGGCTGAAGACCGAGATCGGCGTCCACCGGCTGGTGCGCAAGTCGCCGTTCGATTCCGACAACCGCCGCCACACCTCGTTCACCTCGGTGTTCGTGTCGCCCGAGGTCGAGGACGACATCGATATCGAGATCAATCCGGCCGATCTGCGCACCGACGTCTATCGTTCGTCCGGCGCTGGCGGCCAGCACGTCAACAAGACCGAATCCGCGGTCCGCATCACCCATATCCCGACCAATACCGTCGCGGCCTGCCAGAACGGCCGCAGCCAGCATCAGAACCGCGACATGGCGATGAAGATGCTGAAAGCGAAGTTGTACGAGCTGGAAGTCCAGAAGCGCAACGCCGAGCGCGACGCGCTGGAAGCCACCAAATCCGACATCGGCTGGGGCAGCCAGATCCGCAATTACGTGCTGGACCAGTCGCGGATCAAGGATCTGCGTACCGGCGTCGAACGCACCGACACCCAGAAAGTGCTGGACGGCGATCTCGACGAATTCATCGAAGCCAGCCTCAAATCGGGCCTGGAAGCGGGCTCGAAACGCACCGACGCCGTCTAAGCACTTTGTAGGAGCGGCTTCAGCCGCGAGCTTTTGCGGCACAAAAGCCATCGCGGCGGGTTTTCGGCAGCCGAATGACTCGTCAGCCGCTCCCGCAACGCCATCCGCAAGACCCTCACGAAGACACCGCCATGACCGAAGACCAGACCCCGCAGCACGACGAGAACGCCCTCATCGCCGAACGGCGCGGCAAACTCGCGGCGCTGCGCGGGCAGGGCATCGCATACCCGAACGACTTCAAGCGCGAGCACGTCGCCCGCGATCTGCAGGATGCATACGAGGATGCCGAACGCTGGACCGGCGAAGCGCTGGAGGCCGAAGGTCGCCGCGTCGCGGTCGCCGGCCGGTTGATGGCCAAGCGGGTGATGGGCAAGGCCGCCTTCGCGCAGATCCAGGACATGACCGGCGGCATCCAGCTGTTCCTGCAGGCGAACACGCTGGGCGACACCTACGACGCCTTCAAGGGCTGGGACGTCGGCGACATCGTCGGCGCGGAAGGTACCTTGATGCGCACCAGGACCGGTGAACTGTCGGTCAAGGCCGGCACCCTGCGGCTGCTCACCAAGTCGCTGCGCCCGCTGCCGGACAAGTGGCATGGCCTGAGCGATGTCGAACAGCGTTACCGCCAGCGCTACGTCGATCTGATCGTGAATCCCGATTCGCGCGCGGTGTTCGTCAAACGCTCGCAGATCGTCACCGCGATCCGGCGCTGGCTCGACGGCCGCAACTTCCTCGAAGTGGAAACGCCGATGATGCATTACATCGCCGGCGGCGCTGCGGCGAGGCCATTCGTCACCCACCACAACGCGCTCGATCTCGAACTGTATCTGCGCGTGGCTCCGGAGCTCTACCTCAAGCGGCTGGTCGTCGGCGGTATCGAGCGTGTGTATGAGATCAACCGCAACTTCCGCAACGAGGGCGTCAGCACCCGCCACAACCCCGAATTCACCATGCTCGAACTCTACGAGGCCTACGCCACGTATACGGAAGTCATGGACCTGACCGAGGGCATGATCCGCGACGTCGCCCGCGACACCCTGGGCATCGATGAAGTGGAGTGGGAGGGCAATACCATCGGTCTGGCCGCGCCGTTCCGCCGCTGGAAGCTGGAAGAAGCGGTGCGTGAATGCAACCCGGAGATCTCGGTCGCCGACTGCCGCGATCGCGACGCGCTGGCGCAGCACTGCGCGAGACTGAAGGTGCATGTGAAGCCTGGCTACGGCTGGGGCAAGCTGCTGCTCGAAATTTTCGAGAAGACGGTCGAGGCCGATCTGATCCAGCCGACCTTCATCACCCATTACCCGGTCGAAGTCTCGCCATTGGCCCGGGAATCGGATACCGACCCGGGCATCACCGACCGCTTCGAGCTGTTCATCGGCGGCAAGGAAATCGCGAACGGTTTTTCGGAGCTGAACGACTCCGAGGATCAGGCCGCGCGTTTCCGCGCCCAGGTCGAAGCGAAGGAAGGCGGTGACGACGAGGCCATGCACTACGACGCCGACTACATCCGCGCGCTGGAAGTCGGTCTGCCGCCCACCGGCGGCCTGGGCGTGGGCATCGACCGGCTGGTCATGTTGCTGACCGGCTCCACCTCGATCCGCGATGTCCTGCTCTTTCCGTACATGCGTCCGGAACTGTAGGTATCAGCCGGTGAGACCGCACTGTGAGATGTGACAGGTAGGGTTCCGCCGCAACCAGGCTTCGCACGCGCTGTCGGTGCCGTACATGTCGCTGCGGGCTTGGATCTCCAACCGATTCCACATCCATCGCGCGGTCGGGACTGTCGCAGCCGCGCTGGACTGGTTAGGATCGAGATGTCGCCACACGAGACAAGGCACGGAAATTGCTATAAATTCCGGGTCATACAAGCGCCGATCAATCCACCACAAAAGCAAGGACGCACGGTATCCGCATGTGGGGCAACTCCGTGAAAATCGTCATCGTCGATGACCAGACCTCCGCACGCACGATGCTGCGGCACATCCTTGAGGACATCAGTCCCGAGTTGGAAGTGTTCGACTTCGGCGACTCCGAGGAAGCGCTGCGCTGGTCGGAGAACAATCGCCCGGACCTGTTGCTGCTCGATTACCGCATGCCCGCCATCGACGGACTGGAGTTCGCGCGCCGCTTCCGGCGCTCGCTGAGCAACCGCGATGTCCCGATCGTACTGGTCACGGTGGTGGGCGATGAGCCGATCCGCCAAGCTGCGCTCGATGCCGGCGTGATCGACTTCCTGGTCAAGCCGGTGCGCCCGCGCGAACTCCGCGCCCGCTGCCGCAACCTGCTGCAGCTCCGCCAGCAGTCCGAATCGATCAAACAACGCGCGCTGTCGCTGGAACAGCGGCTGCTCTCGAGCATGCATGAGGTCGAGGAGCGCGAACGCGAGACCCTCTCGCGGCTGGCGCGGGCCATCGAATACCGCGACATCGGCACCAGTGCCTACCTCGAGCGCATGGCCCATATCGCCGGGCTCATTGCCGAAGGTCTGGGCATGTCCGAGGAGGAAGTGCGGCTGATCGAGCTGGCGGCGCCGCTGCACGATATGGGCAAGATCGCCATTCCCGACGACGTGCTGCTGAAGCCCGGTCCGCTCGACGAGCATCAGCTCGCGATCATGCGCCGGCATCCCAAGATCGGCCATGAGCTGCTGAGCGGCAGCCAGAACCGTTTCATCCAGGCCGGCGCGACCATCGCGCTGCGCCACCACGAGCGTTACGACGGCAGCGGTTATCCCGACGGTCTGGTCGGCGCCGATATCCCGATCGAAGCGAGGATCGTCGCGGTCGCCGATGTCTTCGACGCGTTGATTTCGCCGCGCCCGTACAAGGCGCCGTGGAGTTTCGACAACGCCCTCGATTTCCTGATCGAACAGAGCGGCAAGCTGTTCGACCCGCAGTGCGTCCAGGCGCTGGTCCAGAACCGCGCCAGGCTCGAGAACATCTGCGAACGCTATTCCACCAGTTCGCAGCGCCCAGGGCTGGAGTGATCCCGCTAACCGCCGCCGTCGAGTGGGTCCGCGCCCGGCTGGCCAACCGGCCGGACACCGAGCACGAGCAGGCGGTCGTCAGACTCGGGGTGCTTTCGGTGGTACTGGTGTACATGCTCGCGCGGCGCGCTGCCGGCATGGACGTCAGCGATGCTGCGGTCAATATCGTCCTGCTGCTGGTGGCGACGGGTTTCGTCGTTGGCTTGGCCATCGTCGCCGCCATCGTCGTCCGCCCGCATGTGTCTCATCGCCGTCGTTTCATCGGCATGATCTCCGACTACGTGCTGATGGGCACGGCGATGATCGAGCTGAGCGAGCCCCTGGCCTGGGTCTACGTGATCCTGATGTGGGTCACGGTCGGCAACGGCCTGCGCTTCGGCAATCGCTATCTGGGCGCGGCGATCACGATGGCGGTGACCACCTTCGGTGCGGTGATTTATTACACCCCGTACTGGAGCGAGAATCCCAGTCTCGCGTTCGGCCTGCTGGCCGGTCTCGCCGCAATTCCGATGTATCTCTCCGGCCTGTTGCGCGCACTGACCCGCGCGACCGAGGAAGCCAATCGGGCCAACGAAGCGAAGAGCCGCTTCCTTGCGAACATGAGCCATGAGTTCAGGACGCCGCTCAACGGCCTGGCGGGCATGTCGGAATTGCTTGCGACGACCCGGCTGGATGCCGAACAGCGCAAATATCTCAACACCATCCAGGCGTCGACGCGCTCCTTGCTGTCGCTGGTCGAGGATGTGCTGGATATTTCCGCGATCGAGGCCGGCAAGCTCAAGCTCGCGCTGATCGATTTCCGCCTGTCCGAGGTCGTCGAACACATCGGTCTGATCGTGGCTCCGACCGCACGCGGCAAGCAGTTGTCGTATCAGGTCCACGTCGCGCCGGACGTGCCGGACATCCTGTGCGGCGACTCCGCGCACCTGCGCCAGGTGCTGCTGAATCTCGTCAGCAACGCCGTCAAATTCACCGATCGCGGCTACGTGCGCCTCGATGTCGGGCTGGTGGCATCCGAAAGCCCGCTTGTGCATCGCGTCCGCTTCGTCGTCACCGACTCCGGTGTCGGCATTCCGAGCGCGGCGCGCGCCAAGATCTTCGAGGCCTTCGAGCAGATCGACGGCAGTCTGTCCAGGCGCTACGGCGGCACGGGTCTGGGCACGACCATCGCGAAGGGACTCACCGAAGCGATGGGCGGCTCGATCGGTTTCGAAAGTTCCGAAGGGGTGGGGACGCGTTTCTGGGTGGAACTGCCGTTCGCCCAGGCCGAAGCCGGCAAGCTCGCCGGGATTCCGGATGGCGACCAGCTACGGACGGAAGACCCGGCTGCCGCATCGAACGCGAATGTGATCGCGTTCAGCGACCCCTTCCTCCGGCATCGCGCCCGCGTGCGCACGATGCGGATCCTGATCGCGGACGATCATGCCGCCAACCGCATGGTGCTCGAGAGCCTGCTCGGCAAAGCGGGTCATCGCGTGATCGCGGTCGAGAACGGCGAGGAAGTGCTCGACATGCTGAGCAACAGCGACTTCGATGCGGTCATCGTCGATCTGCACATGCCCGGCATTTCCGGGCTGGACATGCTGCGTCAACTCAAGGTGATGGAAGCCGGTACCGGCCGGCAGACGCCCGTGATCGTACTGAGCGCCGATGTCACTCCTGATTCGATCCAACGCTGCGAAGATGCCGGTGCGCGCACTTTCATCGCCAAACCGGTATCCGCGGCGAAGCTCCTCGACTGCCTCGCCGAAATCGCATCTCCCCAGCCCGCTACGGCCGTGGCGCAGACACCGACGGGTCGCGCGCCGATCGCGGGCGGGACCGAGATGATGGACGCCTCGGTACTCGACGAATTGGCCTCACTCGACATGGGCGAGGCCTTCATGGCGAAGTTCATCCGCCAATGCCTGCAGGACGCGGCGGAGTGCCTCACCGGCCTGGAGGAAGACAGCGCAGTCGGTCGTTGGGACCAGGTCCGGGAGCATGCCCACGCCCTCAAGGGCGTGGCCAGCAACCTGGGATTGCTGCGACTGCGCGACGGCTGCGGAGAAATCATGCAGATTCCGGAATGGCAGTTGTCGAAGGAATGGAAGACGCGGCTTGCCGCCCTGCGCGAACACATGGCGCAGGGGCGCGCCGCGCTGCAGGCGCGCGAAGCGATGCGTCATGCGCGCGACGACAGCGGCGCCGACGGAACCCCGTGATCCTGTCGACCATGATCATGGCGATCGTGCCCGGTTCGCTCTCGTGATCGGATCGCCCGCGATCACGCTGCGACGCTGTGCGCCAGCCGTTCCTGCGCCTTCACGATACGCTCCATCGTCCGCAGCGATTTCTCGCCGAGCGCCAGCGCCGTGTCGACCCACACTTCGGTGATGCCCATCAGTTCGTTGTAGCCGACGGGTTCGGCGATACCGCGCACTGCATTCATCGCGAGATGCGCATGCGGGCTGCGCTGCTGTTTGCGGATCAGCGCTTCCACCGCGGCTTCGCCTTCGCCCTTCGGCACCAGCACGTCGACGATGCCGAGCTTGTACATCTCGTCGCTGGTGTAGATATCGCCTTCGAGAATGATCTTTTCCGCCAACTGCGACGACACGCGCTTGCGCAGGAACGAGTACGCGCCCATGCCCGGGAAGAGGCCGAACAGCACTTCCGGCAGGCCCATGTTGACGCCTTCTTCGGCGACGATCGTGTGACACGACAGCGCGAGTTCCAGGCCGCCGCCCAACGCATCGCCCTGGACCAGTGCGATCGTGCGCACATCGCCGCCCAGACCGGTGTGGATGTGATAGACCCCATCGACGCAGCGACGCGCGTACTCGAGGAGTTTTTGGCGGTTGTTGTCGCGGATCAGCTGCGCGAACAGATGGAGATCGCCGCCGAGGTTGAATGCCTGGGCCTTCGATGCGATGACGACGTGCCGCAGTTCGCCGGCTTGGCGCTGCGATTCGCGCAGCGTGATCGATGTGAGGAACGACCACATGTCTTCCATGAGATTCGTGCGGAAACACGGTCTCACGCCCCAGTCGATATCGGCATGCATGTACATCCAGTGGGCCGACCCGTTGGGGGAGGATTCGACGCGGATGGTGTTCAGCTGGGTGGTGCGCTGCAGTTTTTCGATATTGCTCATGGAAGTTCCCCAAATGGTTGGCGATGCATCGGCCGGGCGGCCCGATGCGATCGGCGGAGATACGGAAAAGCCCGGATATCCGCCTGTATGCGCCGAAAATTTGGAAACTTCAAGCCAGCCGAACGCGCTAAGCAGGACGGGTTAGCAGTGGTGCTAACCCGTCCGCAAAGCGGAATTGCGACCAGCGTCGCCTTATGACGCGGGAGGCTGATCCCTCAGTTCGCGACGCAGGATCTTGCCGACGTTGGTCTTGGGCAATTCGGTCCGGAACTCCACGAATCTGGGCTGTTTATAGCCGGTCAGGTTCTCGCGCGCATGCGCTTTGACATGTTCCGCAGTGAGGTTGGGATCCTTCTTGACGATGACGACCTTCACCGCTTCGCCGGACTTTTCGTCGGGAACGCCGACCGCCGCCACTTCCAGCACGCCGGGCATCATCGCGATCACGTCCTCGACTTCATTGGGATACACATTGAATCCCGACACCAGGATCATGTCCTTCTTGCGGTCGACGATGAAGAAGAATCCGTTTTCGTCCATCCGCGCGACATCGCCGGTATGCAGCCAGCCCTCGGCATCGACGGCCTTGGCGGTTTCTTCCGGACGCTGCCAATACCCCTTCATGACCTGCGGCCCCTTGATGCAGAGTTCGCCGATTTCGCCGTGATTGAGGGTATTGCCGTCGTCGTCCTTCACGCAGGCGTCGGTGGAGGAAATCGGCAGGCCGATGGCGCCGTTGTATTCGGCGAGATTCATCGGATTCATGCATGCCGCAGGCGAGGTTTCGGTCAGGCCGTAGGCTTCGATCAGGGTGCAACCGGTCACCTGTTTCCAGCGCTCCGCAACCACGCGCTGCACCGCCATGCCGCCGCCCAGAGTCAGATGCAGGCGCGAGAAATCGATCTTGTCGAAGCCGGGCGTGTTCAGCAGGCCGTTGAACAGCGTGTTGACGCCGGTGATGGCGGTGAAGGGAATAGTGCTGAGTTCCTTGACGAATCCGGGCATATCGCGCGGATTGGTGATCAGATAATTCAGCCCGCCGAACTTCATGAAGACCAGGCCGTTCGCCGTCAACGCGAAGATGTGGTACAGCGGCAGCGCGGTCACGATGATTTCTTTGCCCAGCTGCACGTTGGTGCCGATCCACGCCGACGACTGCTGCATGTTCGCGACGAGATTGCGATGGGTCAGCATCGCGCCCTTCGACACGCCGGTGGTGCCGCCGGTGTACTGCAGGAAGGCGATATCGTCCGATGCGATGTCCACTGCCGGAAGTGTGTGCATCTGGCCGAGCGTCAGCGTGTTTTTGAAGCGGATCGCGCCGGGGATGTCGTAATCCGGAATCATCTTCTTCACGTACTTCAGCACGAAGTTGACGATCGCACCCTTCGGGAACGGCAGCATGTCGCCGAGCCCGGTGGTGATGACTTTCTTCACCGGCGTATCGGCGACCACTTCCTGCACGGTCTTGCCGAAGTTGTCGAGCACCAGGATCGCGCTGGCGCCCGAATCGACCAGCTGGTGCCTCAACTCGCGCGGGGTGTACATCGGATTGGTGTTCACCACCGTGAGGCCGGCGCGCAGGATGCCGAACGTGGCGATCGGATACTGCAGGCAGTTCGGCATCATGATCGCGACGCGATCGCCCTTCTTGAGCTTCAGTTCGCCCAGCAGATAGGCGGCGAACTGTTTGCTGTACTCGTCGACCTCCGCATAGGTGATCGTGCGTCCCATGTTCGAGAATGCAGGGCGGTCGCGGTATTTTTCGAGCGACGATTGCAGCACCGCCACGATCGAGGCGAACTCGTCCGGGTCGATCTGTTGAGGTACACCTGCGGGATAGCTCGCAAGCCACGGACGATCGAGATTCATTAGGCCCCTCCACCTGTTAGGCCGCTGGATTGCGGCTCTGTGTTGTCTTGCCTGATTGGAGCATAGGCTCTAGGGACCCGCAAGACGCCGCCGTATGTTGCGGGCAGGAAGATTCCGATGGCCCCGGCCGTCGACATGCGGTCAGCCGGCTTTCTTCGAGGCCAACTGTCGCAGTACGTAGTGCAGGATGCCGCCGTGTCTGAAGTATTCGACCTCTTTGGGCGTGAGCAGCAGGATCCGCGCGCGGAATCGACGCTCCTGGCCGTCCGCGCGGCGTGCGACGACGGTCGCGATCTTGCCCTCGCCATCCTCCAGACCGGTGATATCGATGGTTTCGGAACCGTCGAAGCCGAGCGTCCGCGCATTTTCGCCTTCCTCGAACTGCATCGGCAGCACGCCCATGCCCACCAGATTGGAGCGATGGATGCGCTCGAAGCTCTCGGCGATCACCGCCTTCACACCGAGCAGATTGGTCCCTTTTGCCGCCCAGTCGCGGCTGGAACCGGTGCCGTATTCCTTGCCGGCCATCACCACCAGCGGCACGCCGTCGGCCTTGTAGCGCATCGCGGCGTCGTAGATCGGCAGCTTTTCGGGAGCGCCGCCGGCGTCGGCCGGGTAGTGCAGGGTGTCGCCGCCTTCCTCGCCGCCCAGCATCAGATTCTTGATGCGGATGTTAGCGAAAGTGCCTCGCACCATGACGTCGTCGTTACCGCGGCGCGACCCGTAGCTGTTGAAATCCGCGGGCGCGACGCCGCGGGACTGCAGGAATGCGCCGGCCGGCGAGTTGGCCTTGATGTTGCCGGCCGGAGAGATGTGATCGGTGGTGATCGAATCGCCGAACAGCCCCAGGATGCGCGCGCCGTGGACGTCGTCGATCGCGCCGACGTGCATCGTCATGCCTTCGAAGTAGGGCGGATGCTTGATGTAGGTGGAGGTTTCGTCCCAGCGGTAGGACTCGCCGTCGGGCGATTCGATCTGGTTCCAGCGGCTGTCGCCCTTGAACACCTCGGCGTAGTTCTTCGCGAACATCTCCGGGCCGACGGTGGCGGCGATCATGTCGCCGATCTCCTTGTTGCTGGGCCAGATATCGCGCAGGAACACCGGCTGACCATCGGTGCCGATCCCCAGCGGTTCCGTGGTCATGTCGATGTCGACCGTGCCGGCCAGCGCGTAAGCCACCACCAGCGGCGGCGAGGCCAGGTAATTCATCTTCACCTCGGAGTGGATGCGGCCCTCGAAGTTGCGGTTGCCCGACAACACCGAGGCGACGGCCAGGTCGCCCGCGGCGATGGCTTTCGATACTTCGTCCGGCAGCGGGCCGGAATTGCCGATGCAGGTGGTGCAGCCGTAACCGACCACGAAGAAGCCGAGCGCCTCCAGGTCCGCGAGCACGCCGGCCTTCTTCAGGTAATCGGTGACCACCAGCGAGCCCGGGCCGAGCGAGGTTTTCACCCAGGGCATGGATTTCAGGCCTTTCGCGACCGCATTGCGCGCGAGCAGGCCGGCGCCCAGCATCACCGCCGGGTTGGAAGTATTGGTGCAGGAGGTGATCGCGGCGATCACCACCGAACCATCGGTGAGTTCGCAATCGGTGTCGCGGATACGGATCTTCGCCCTCGGCTTGGCCGCAAGGTGTTCGGCTTGCGGCTGCGCGGCGCCCTCGTCGTCCATGCGCGTGGTTTCCTCGCGCTGCGGTTTGCGCGAGGCGATCAGACCGACCAGGTTCGCGCGGAAATCCGCCTTCATCGCTTCCAGCAGCACCCGGTCCTGCGGGCGCTTCGGCCCCGCCAGCGAAGGCTTGACCGTGGCGAGGTCCAGTTCGAGCGTGGCCGAGTAGGTCGCGGCCGGCGTGTCGGCGTCGTGCCACATGCCCTGCGCCTTGGCGTAGGCCTCGACCAGGGCGATCTGTGCTTCGCTGCGGCCGGACAGGCGCAGGTAGGTCAGCGATTCGACGTCGATCGGGAAAATGCCGCAGGTCGCGCCGTATTCGGGCGCCATGTTGGCGATGGTGGCGCGGTCGGCCAACGGCAGGTGCTGCAGGCCGTCGCCGAAGAATTCCACGAACTTGCCGACCACGCCGAGCTTGCGCAGCATCTGGGTGACGGTGAGCACCAGATCGGTGGCGGTCGCGCCTTCCGGCATTTTGCCGGTGAGCTTGAAACCGACCACCTGCGGAATCAGCATCGACGACGGCTGGCCCAGCATCGCCGCCTCGGCTTCGATGCCGCCCACGCCCCAGCCGAGCACGCCGATGCCGTTGATCATGGTGGTATGGCTGTCGGTACCGAAGACGGTGTCCGGGAAAGCGAATAGTTCACCGTCAATTTCCCGTTCCATGACCACGCGTGCGAGATGTTCCAGATTCACCTGATGGACGATGCCGGTGTTCGGCGGCACTACCTTGAAGTCATGGAAAGCCTTCTGGCCCCAGCGCAGGAAGCTGTAGCGTTCCTTGTTGCGCGCGAACTCGATCTGGCCGTTGAGGTCCAGCGCTTCGCGCTTGCCGAACACGTCGACCTGCACCGAATGGTCGATGACCAGTTCCGACGGGATCAGCGGATTGATCTGGCCGGGATTGCCGCCCAGCGCCGCCACCGCGTCGCGCATCGCCGCCAGGTCGACCACGCAGGGCACGCCGGTGAAGTCCTGCAGCACCACCCGCGCCGGCATGAACGCGATTTCGGTATCGGGGTCCGCCGCGGCATCGCCGCGGGCGACCGCTTCGATGTGCTCGGGCAGCACGCTGATGCCGTCCTCGTGCCGCAGCAGATTCTCCAGCAGGATTTTCATGGCATAGGGCAGCTTCGCCAGGTCCAGTGCGGTGCCGGAGTCGGCATCGGACGCGAAGCGTTCGGCCAGTTTCGGGAGGCTGTAATAAAGGAAGGAACGGCCGTCGACGTCGAGGCGGCTGCGGGTGGCGAAGGAATCATGCATGGCGTTGCTCCTGGGGGAGGGGGCTTGTCGCGATTATCCACCGACCGACGCTGCTGGCGTTGCCATCGGGTGAGGGCTTCATCATGGCGGCGAATCGCATCGACGGTAGAGTATGCATGGATAAGTATGTATCATTGCCGCATACCGCAAGAGGATCGCCCCGATGGAAGCGACAGTCGCCGAGCGTGGCCAGATCACCCTGCCCAAAGCCGTCCGCGACGCGCTCGGGCTGACCAAGGGCAGTGTCCTGAAGGTCGAGCTGGAAGGCAGCCGGATCGTGTTGCGCAAAAGCGTCGACGACGCCATTTCCCGCGCCCGCGGCCGATTCAAGCTCGACGGCTTCGAATCCACCGACGAGGCGATGCAGGCCGTACGCGTGCAGACCGCTCATGGGACTGCCGACGACGACGGTTCCGCATCCTCGACATGATCGCGATCGATTCCCCCGTGCTGATCGATCTGCTGGCCGACGGCCCCCACGCCGACGCCGCCGAAGCCTGTCTGCGCCAGTGCCTCAGCGCCGGCCCGGTGGTGGTCTGCGATGTGGCGCTGGCCGAGATCTGCGGCGCGCTGCGCGACGGCGCGGAGGCGCTTGCGGTGCTGGAAGACATGAGCATCCGTTTCAGCCCGCTGGAAGCCAAGTCCGCGCTGCGGGCGGGCGAGATGCAGCGCCGCTATCGGCAGCGCAAAGACGACCTGCCGCAGAACAGCACGCGGCGTGCTGCCCCGGATTTCCTGATCGGCGCCCATGCGATGCTCCAGTGCAATGGTCTGATCACCCGCGACGACCGCTTCTTCCGCGATTATTTCAAGGGTCTCAAGCTGATCGTTCCGACCGCCTGAAGCCGCCGCACCTCCCGAACGATTCCCACCACGCCATTCCCACTATCCAAGTACGACCGACACCAGGAGTCATCAGATGCTCGCAGCCTACCGCCAACATGTCGCCGAACGCGCTGCGCTCGGCATCCCGCCGCTGCCGCTCACCGCGCAGCAGACCGCCGAGGTCATCGAGCTGCTGAAAGCGCCGCCGGCCGGCGAGGAGGCTACGCTGGTCGAACTGATCGCCCACCGCGTCCCGGCCGGCGTCGACGATGCGGCGAAGGTGAAAGCGTCGTACCTGGCCGCTGTCGCATTCGGCAACGAAGCCTGCGCGCTGATCACGCGCGAGCGCGCCACCGAACTGCTCGGCACCATGCTGGGCGGTTACAACATCCATCCGTTGATCCAGCTGCTCGACGACGCCATCGTCGGAACGATCGCGGCGGAGGCGCTGAAGCACACGCTGCTGATGTTCGACGCGTTCCACGACGTCGAAGACAAGGCCCGGCAGGGCAATGCGAACGCCAAGGCCGTACTGCAGAGCTGGGCCGACGCCGAATGGTTCACCAGCAAGCCGGAAGTGCCGCACAGCCTGACCATCACCGTTTTCAAAGTGCCGGGCGAGACCAATACCGATGATCTGTCGCCGGCGCCGGACGCCACGACCCGCCCCGACATCCCCATGCACGCGCTGGCGATGCTGAAGAACCGGCGCGACGACGCGACGTTCGTGCCGGAAGAAGACGGCAAGCGCGGCCCGATCCAGGCGATCCGGGATCTGAAGGCCAAGGGCCATCTGGTCGCTTACGTTGGCGACGTGGTCGGCACCGGCTCCAGCCGCAAGTCCGCGACCAATTCGGTGCTGTGGTGGACCGGCGAAGACATCCCGTACATCCCGAACAAGCGTTTCGGCGGCGTCTGCCTGGGCAACAAGATCGCGCCGATCTTCTACAACACGATGGAGGACGCCGGCGCGCTGCCGATCGAACTCGACGTGTCGCAGATGCACCAGGGCGACGTGGTCGAACTGCTGCCCTACGCCGGCAAGGCACTGAAGGACGGGCAGGTCATCGCCGAGTTCCAGATCAAGTCCGAAGTGCTGTTCGATGAAGTCCGCGCCGGCGGCCGCATCCCGCTGATCATCGGTCGCGGCCTGACCGCGAAGGCGCGCGAATCGCTGGGGCTGCCGGTCTCGACCCTGTTCCGCCTGCCGCAGCAGCCGGCCGACACCGGCAAGGGCTATTCGCTGGCGCAGAAGATGGTCGGCCGCGCCTGCGGCCTGCCCGAAGTGGATGGCGTGCAGCCCGGCATTCGCCCGGGCGCGTACTGCGAGCCGAAGATGACCTCGGTGGGCTCGCAGGACACCACCGGCCCGATGACCCGCGACGAGCTGAAGGACCTGGCCTGCCTCGGTTTCTCCGCCGATCTGGTCATGCAGTCGTTCTGCCACACCGCCGCGTACCCGAAGCCGGTCGATGTGAAGACCCACCACACCCTGCCGGAATTCATCGCCAACCGCGGCGGCATCTCGCTGCGCCCGGGCGACGGCATCATCCACAGCTGGCTCAACCGCATGCTGCTGCCCGACACCGTCGGCACCGGCGGCGACTCGCACACCCGCTTCCCGGTCGGCATCTCGTTCCCGGCCGGCTCGGGCCTGGTCGCCTTCGCTGCGGCCACCGGCGTGATGCCGCTGGACATGCCGGAATCGGTGCTGGTGCGCTTCAAGGGCGAGATGCAGCCGGGCGTGACCCTGCGCGACCTCGTCAACGCCATTCCGCTGTACGCGATCAAGCAGGGCCTGCTCACGGTCGCCAAGCAGGGCAAGAAGAACATCTTCTCCGGCCGCATCCTGGAGATCGAAGGCCTGCCGAACCTCAAGGCCGAGCAGGCGTTCGAACTGTCCGACGCGTCGGCCGAACGGTCGGCCGCCGGCTGCACCGTGCGCCTGAACAAGGAACCGATCATCGAGTACCTCAACAGCAACATCACGATGCTGAAGTGGATGATCGCCGAGGGTTACGCCGATGCGCGTTCGATCAGCCGCCGGATCCAGAAAATGGAAGCCTGGCTGGCCAATCCGCAACTGCTCGAGCCGGATGCCGACGCCGAATACGCGGCGGTGATCGAAATCGATCTGGCCGACGTGCATGAGCCCATCGTCGCCTGCCCGAACGACCCGGACGACGTGAAGACGCTGTCGGAAGTGTCCGGCGCGGTCATCGACGAAGTGTTCATCGGCTCGTGCATGACCAACATCGGCCACTTCCGCGCCGCCGCCAAGCTGCTGGAAGGCAAGCGCGACATTCCGACCCGCCTGTGGGTAGCCCCGCCGACCAAGATGGACGCCTCGGAGCTCACGAAGGAAGGCCACTACGGCACCTTCGGCACCGCGGGCGCGCGCATGGAAATGCCCGGCTGCTCGCTGTGCATGGGCAACCAGGCGCAGGTGCGCGAGGGCGCGACCGTGTTCTCCACCAGCACCCGCAACTTCCCGAACCGTTTGGGCAAGAACTCGAACGTGTATCTGGGCTCGGCCGAGCTGGCGGCGATCTGCTCGCGCCTCGGCCGCATCCCGACGAAGGCCGAATACATGGCCGACATGGGCGTGCTCGACGCGCAGGGCGCGGAAATCTACCGCTACATGAACTTCGATCAGATCGCCGATTACAAGGATGTGGCGGATACGGTCACGGCGTAATGCAATGCCGTAGAGCAGAGCGCAGCTCGGCTGCTGCCTGTCCGAAGACGGTGTAGCGGAGCTCTGCTCCGCTCTACGGAAAAACAGAAGCCCGGCGAAAGCCGGGCTTCTTTGTAGGAGGGGCTTCAGCCCCGATGATGCTGTCGGCAGGAATCGGGGCTGAAGCCCCTCCTACAAAACACGAATCAACCCAGCTCCGCCTCGATCGCCTGCATCATCGCGCGTCGCAGGAACACGAAATCCCACAGCGAGCCGCCCATCTGCCGCCACAGCACCGCCGAGCGCAGCGCGGAGAGCAGCAGGGCGCGGATTTCGGCCACCACGTCCGGCTGCTGCAGGTAATGCGGATTGCCCTGGACGATGACCTTCGGCCGCAGATGGCTGATGGTGTCGGCGTACAGCTGGCCGAGGCGGGCGATCGCGTCGGGATGGATGCTGCCCTGGCGTTCGGCGATGCCTTCCAGCGCGCGGATACCGCTCAGGACCTGACCCGCCAGGGTCTCGTCGGCGACGAAGCGGCGTTCGATCTGCAGCACCGCCCGGGCCAGCGGCGGCAACGCGGGGTCGGCATTGGTGTTGCCCAGATAATCGCGCAGCAGCAGCAGACCGCTGCGCACCGAGCGCGCGCCGCCGTAGACCGCTTCGGCCGACGCGGCGTCGATCCGGAACACGCTGTCGAGCGCCGCGCGCTCCGCCGTGGCATCGGCATGCCCGGTGTCGGCGATCTGCCGCACCAGTTTCAGCGCCTGCAGCATGCCGGCGAGCGCGATAACGCGGGAACGTACGTCCATGGTCATGATCGATCAATTCTTTGTAGGAGCGGTTGACCAGCCATCCGGCTGTTGAAGGCCGGCCGCGATGTCTGCGCGGTCCGCCTGACGCCATGATGTGGGGCCGCCATCGCGCCGTTCCAACGGCGCATCGGTGGCTGCGATCACCGCGCCGCCGAGACACACCTCATCCTTGTACAGCACCAGCGACTGCCCCGGTGTGACCGCGCGCTGCGGACGCTCGAAGGTTACCGCCAGACTGCCGTCGGCCAGGACTTCGACGTCGCAGGCTTCGTCCTGCTGGCGGTAGCGGGTCTGCGCGGTGCAGGCGAAGCGGTCGGCCGGCGGCGCACCGGAAATCCAGTGCGCGGTCTCGGACCACAGCCGCGTCGACAGCAGATAGGGCGAATCGCTGCCCTGGTCGACGATCAGAGTGTTGTCGTGCACGCGCTTGCCCACCACGAACCACGGCGCCGCCGCGAAACCGCGCACGCCGCCGATCTGCAGGCCTTCGCGCTGGCCGAGGGTGAAATAGAACACGCCCGGATGCTCGCCGACCCGGCGGCCGTCCGGCGTCACCATCGGCCCGGGTCTGGCCGGCAGGTACTGCGACAGGAATTCGCGGAAATCCCGCTCGCCGATGAAACAGATGCCGGTCGAATCCTTCTTCGCGGCGGTCGGCAGGCCGGCGTCGGCGGCCATGCGGCGCACGTCGGTCTTGATCAGTTCGCCCAGCGGGAACAACGTCGCCGCCAGCTGCGTCTGGCCGAGCTGGTGCAGGAAATAGCTCTGGTCCTTGCTGCGGTCGGCGGCGCGCAGCAGTTGAAAAACGCCATCCCGTTCGCGAACCCGGGCGTAGTGGCCGGTGGCGATGAAATCGGCGCCCAGTTCGCGGGAGGCGTCCAGGAAATGCTTGAACTTGATCTCGCGGTTGCACAGTACGTCGGGGTTCGGCGTGCGCCCGGCGGCGTATTCGGCGAGGAAATGCTCGAACACGCCGGACCAGTATTCGTTGGAGAAATCTCGGAAATGGATCGGCAGGCCCAGCCGGCCGCTGACCGCGACCGCGTCGCGGCGGTCATCCTCGGCGCGGCAGTCGCCGCTGCCGTCGTCGGCCCAGTTGCGCATGAACAGCCCGGCCACGCTGCGGTCCGGGTGGCTCAGGGCGTCATCGCGCAGCAGCAGGGCTGCCACCGAGGAGTCGACGCCGCCGGACATGCCGACGATGATGCGGGGAGTCGTCATTGCGTCGCCGCGCTAAGGCAGATGCTGCAGCAACGACAGCGGCGAGCGGTGACCGGCGAGGTGATCGGCGACCACCTGCCAGACCAGCGGGCTGCGGTGGCGTTCGCGCTGCGCCAGCAACTCGTCCGGGGTCAGCCATAGCGCCTGGACGATGCCGTCGTCGAGCGGACGCGCCGGATCGTGACGCTCGGGCTCGGCGGCGAAGGCGAAACGCAGGTAATGACGTTCGGTCTCCGGCGCTTTCCACTGATAGGCGCCCAGAAAAGCGGTGAGACGTACGTCCCAACCGGTTTCTTCCCGGGTTTCGCGCAGGGCGGCTTCCAGCAGGCTTTCGTCCGGTTCGAGATGGCCGGCCGGCTGGTTGATCACCAGACGGCCGTTCACCCGCTCCTCGACGCACAGCAACCGGCCGTCCGCGACCACGACCGTGGCCACGGTCACGTCCGGCTGCCAGAAGCGGCCTTCGCGATAGGTCATGCGCGCCGATCCGACGTCTGGAACGCCTGGGTCACAGATCGTCCCGATCGCCGCTGAGCTCGATTTCCATGTCGTCCGCGGTCTCGGCGGCGATATCCATCGCCGATTCCAGTTGCGCCGCGTCCAGGCTGTCCGGCAGCTTGATCACGAAATACAGCACGTCGCCGCCCACTTCCCAACTGCCGACCTTGTTCTTGCGGCTTTCGGCCAACAGTTCGAGCGCCTTGGCGCCCTTGATGCCGTCCTTCTCGACCCGCGCCGCGGGCGAAAAGATCTCGCGGATCTTGAAGCCACCCACGTTCTGGGTGGTACCGCTGACGAACACCAGCTGGCTGCGGCCTTCCTTCGAATAGTTGTAGGTGACCTTGAAATCGCCGTCGCCATCGACCTCGTACTTGACGCCGCGGGCATCGAGGCGGGTCTTCACCGAAGCATCTTCGGCGTGCGCGGCCGGGGCGAGGAGGCTGGTGGACAGCAGCGAGGCGATGAGCACGGCACGGACGGATGACGACATGGGCGACTCCCCTGATCGAACGGTCGGAATGACCGCTGCGGTGACGCATTGTGTTCCGGCGGGCCGACCGTCGTCCATGGTCCGCGGTTCGACCGGTGCCGGACAACGCCGTCTGCAGGGCCGAGCACTCGCGGGTTGCTACCGATGGCGGCCGATTGCGGAGACGCATCGTTGCGGGCGTCCCCGGGATGGACGCCGCCGTTATAATTGGCGAATGGCCAACCACAACGACCACGAACACGAGCGGGACCACGGCGTCGCCGTCGAAACCAGCAAGCCCGAGCTTGCGCGGCCGCCGCTGTATTCGGTGATGGTCTTGAACGACGACTACACCCCGATGGACTTCGTTGTCGAAGTGCTGATGCGCTTCTTCAGCATGAACCTCGAGAAGGCGACCCAGGTCATGCTGCATGTGCATACCCGCGGACGAGGCGTTTGCGGTGTGTTCACCCGCGAGATCGCCGAGTCCAAGGTCGCCCAGGTGAACGAATACGCGCGCATGCATCAGCATCCGCTGCTGTGCACCATGGAAAAAGCCTGAGCCTGCCCCCACAGTTCCCGCCATCGGAATGGCACGGCCGCGCGAATGGCGCGGAACTTGCATCTGAATCTTGTACTTGCGTCCGACCGTATATTGAGTGCATCGTCATGCGGCATGGATCGCCTTGGACGATGTGATCGACGAAGGCAGAGATCGTTTGTTACGACGCAGTGTTCCAGATCTTCGGTATTCCGCTTCGGGATGGCGCACCCATCCTGAAACCCTGAGGCCTGATGTGACCCAACCGGGCACAGTCGGTCCCACCGGCAGAACTTCTCGGAGGATGTGCGACCATGTTCAGTAAAGACCTCGAATACGCCATCGGACAGTGCTACAAGCACGCCCGCGAGGCGCGGCACGAGTACATGACCGTCGAGCACCTGCTCCTGGCGCTGCTCGACAACCCATCCGCCGAAACCGTGCTCAAAGCCTGCAGCGCCGACTTCCTGCGTCTGCGCAGCGATCTGGAGCACGCCATCTCCACGTCGGTCGCCACGCTGGCCGAAGACGATGCCCGCGATACCCAGGCCACGCTCGGTTTCCAGCGCGTGCTCCAGCGCGCGGTCTATCACGTGCAGTCCTCCGGCAAGAACGAGGTCACCGGCGCGAACGTGCTGGTCGCGATCTTCGGCGAGAAAGACTCCTACGCCGTCTATTACCTCAACCAGCAGGGGATCACCCGGCTGGATGTCGTCAACTACCTCTCGCACGGCATCGCCAAGACCGGCGACGGCGCCGAGCCGCAGGGGCAGGATGCGATCGAACAGAACAGCGAAGGCGAGGCGGGCGAGGGCAAGAACGATCCGCTGGCCGAGTTCGCGGTCAACCTCAACGCGCTGGCCCGCGAAGGCAAGATCGATCCGCTGGTCGGCCGTGCCGAAGAAGTCGAGCGGACCATCCAGGTATTGTGCCGTCGGCGCAAGAACAACCCGCTGTACGTCGGCGAAGCCGGCGTCGGCAAGACCGCGCTGGCCGAAGGGCTGGCGCGGCGCATTGTCGATGGCGAGGTCCCGGACGTGCTGTCCGACGCCACCATCTTCTCGCTGGACCTCGGCGCGCTCGTCGCCGGCACCAAGTACCGCGGCGATTTCGAGAAGCGGCTGAAGTCCGTGCTCGCGGCGCTGAAGAAGATTCCGCAGGCGGTGCTGTTCATCGACGAGATCCACACCATCATCGGCGCCGGCTCTGCCAGCGGCGGCACGATGGATGCCAGCAACCTGATCAAACCTGCGCTGGCCTCCGGCGAGATGCGCTGCATCGGCTCGACCACCTTCCAGGAATACCGAGGCATCTTCGAGAAGGACCGCGCGTTGGCCCGGCGCTTCCAGAAGATCGACGTGGTCGAACCGACCATCGGCGAGGCCGTGGAGATCCTGCGCGGGCTGCGCCCGAAGTACGAGGCGCATCACCACGTCACCTACGCCGACGACGCCATCCAGGCAGCCGTGGATCTGTCGGTGAAGCACATCAACGATCGTCTGTTGCCCGACAAGGCAATCGACGTGATCGACGAGGCCGGCGCGCGTCAGCAGTTGCTGTCGCCCGAGCTGCGCAAGAGTCGCATCGACGTCGAGGAAGTCGAGATCATCGTCGCCAAGATGGCGCGGATCCCGGCCAAGCAGGTCAGCGCCTCCGACAAGGACGTGCTGCAGCATCTCGAACGCAATCTCAAGATGGTGATCTTCGGCCAGGATCCGGCCATCGATACCCTGACCTCGGCGATCAAGCTGGCGCGCTCGGGCCTGGCCAACCCGGACAAGCCGATCGGCAGCTTCCTGTTCGCCGGCCCCACCGGTGTGGGCAAGACCGAAGTCACCCGACAGCTGGCGCTGCAGCTCGGCATCGAGCTGGTGCGCTTCGACATGAGCGAATACATGGAGCCGCATTCGGTGAGCCGCCTCATCGGCGCGCCTCCGGGCTACGTCGGCTTCGACCAGGGAGGTCTGCTGACCGAGAAGGTCGTGAAGACCCCGCACTGCGTGCTGCTGCTGGACGAGGTGGAGAAGGCGCATCCGGACATCTTCAATATCCTGCTGCAGGTCATGGACCGCGGCGTGCTGACCGACACCAACGGCCGCGAGGCGAATTTCCGCAACGTGATCATCGTGATGACCACCAATGCCGGTGCGTCGCAGGCGGCCCGCCGGTCCATCGGTTTCACCAAGCAGGACCACAGCACCGATGCGATGGAAATCATCCGCCGCAGCTTCAGCCCGGAATTCCGCAACCGGCTGGATGCGGTGGTGCAGTTCCAGGCGCTGGGCTTCGATCACATCCTGCGCGTGGTCGACAAGTTCCTGATTGAGCTGGAAACCCTGCTGCACGAGAAGAACGTCTCGATGTCGGCCACGCCGGCCGCGCGCGACTGGCTGGCCGAGCATGGGTTCGACCCGCTGATGGGCGCCCGCCCGATGGCGCGGGTCATCCAGGACAAGGTCAAGCGCCCGCTGGCGGACGAACTGCTGTTCGGCAAACTGGCCGGCGGCGGTCGGGTCATGATCGACGTGCGCGACAACCAGTTGGTGGTCGAGTCGCAGGCCGAGCCGGAAAAACTGCTGCCGGTGACGGTCTGAGAAGGCTGTAAACCACCGGTTCCGGGTCGGGAATCACACTCCCGACCCGGCGGCGGAGCATAGACTCGGGCTGCCCGCACTTTTGCAGGCACGAAAGGAGCTCGTGACATGCTGCCGAAACTCAAATCGAAGGTCGGAATGGTTGCTGCAGGTTTCGTCTTGGCGCTGGCCGGCGTAGGCACCTCGCAGGCCTATGATGTCTGCCAGGCCTGTCTGGCCACGTATTACGATTGCGTCGACACGGGCGGCCCGCGCTGCGGGGTACGCCTGTCGCAATGCCTGCGCGCCGCCGGTTGCCCACAGGTCTGATCCAGAACTCGGGACTATCGCAGTCACTAAAAAGCGCAGTCACGAAAAAGGCGGCCATCGGCCGCCTTTTTCATCAATACGTTGTATGCATCACTTCATGCGATACGTGATCCGACCCTTGGTCAGATCGTAGGGGGTCATTTCGACCTTGACCTTATCGCCGGTGAGGATGCGGATGTAATTCTTGCGCATGCGCCCGGAGATATGGGCAATGATCTCGTGGCCGTTCTCGAGCTTCACCCGGAACATCGTGTTCGGGAGGGTCTCCGAGACCGTACCTTCAAATTCTATGACGTCGTCTTTCGCCATTCGCCTTGGGCTGCCGTTGAGGTCGGGCACAAAGGCCCAACGAAGCCGCGCATTCTGCCACGCAACGGCCGCAATCGCAAAGAAAGCGTTAGCCGGCAGGCGGATCGCCCGATGCACCGTGCGCGACATCGCCCATCGGCAGGGTTCCGAACGCGTCGCGCCATGATCCGATCAGGCCCGGCGCAGGGGTCAATGGCTCGATGTCCGCCAGAAACCGTGTCCGTGGCCGGATTTCGCCGCCCATCCGCAACAGGTGCGGGTTTTCGACCTGGGCGTCGATCAGCGGCCAGCCCCAGTCGTGCAGCCGGTAAGCCAAGGCAGCCAGCGCGGCCTTGGAACCGCCGGATGCCAGGCTGACCATGCTTTCGCCGAAGAACATCCGGCCGATCGCGACGCCGTAGATGCCGCCGACCAGCCGGCCGCCGTCATCGAACACTTCGACACTGTGCGCGTGCCCGAGCCGGTGCAGCTCGGCATAGGCCTGCCGCATTCCGGCCGTGATCCACGTACCGGCTTGTCCCCGACGCGGCGTCGCGGCACAGGCGAGCATGACCTCGACGAAAGCGGTGTCGGCCCGCGCGACCCAGCCGCTGCCGCGCAATTGGCGCCGGAACCGGCGCGAGAGGTGGATGCCGTCGGTGCGGAACACGATGCGCGGGTCCGGCGACCACCACAGGATCGGTTCGCCTTCGGAAAACCACGGGAAGATACCGCCACGGTAGGCGTTGAGCAGGCGTTCCGGGCTGAGGTCGCCGCCCGCCGCCAACAGTCCGTCCGGATCGCGCAGCGCATTTTCGACCGGCGGAAACGGCGCGGCCGGATCGCACGGCAGCCAGGGCAGCCGCAGACTCACCCGCGATCGTCCGCCGGTGCGCGGAACGGCGAATGCGCCGCGAGCTGTGCGGCGTAGCGCCGCACCGCGATCGCTTCCTCCGCGCACCAGCGCGCCAGCGGTTCGGCGAAATCGGGATCGGCGATCCAGTGCCGACTGTGCACGAACGTCGGCAGGAAGCCGCGGTCGATCTTGTGTTCGCCCTGCGCGCCGGGCTCGAAGCGGGTCAGTCCTTCGCGCAGGCAGTAGTCGATGCCCTGGTAGTAGCAGGTTTCGAAGTGCAGGCCGGGCAGGGTGCGGTGCGCGCCCCAGTAGCGGCCGTACAGCGTGTCGCCGCCGCGCAGGCACAGCGCGCCGGCGATGGCCTCGCCTTCGTGATCGGCAAGAATCAGCACCAGTTGCCGCGGCAGCGTCCGCGCCAAGTGGCGCAGGAAGTCCAGCGTCAGCGCAGGCGAATTGCCGTATTCGGCGAAGGTCTGCAGATAGAAGCCGTGCATCGCGACCAGATCGTCGTCGCTGGCTTCGTCGCCGTGCACGACCCGGAATGTGGCACCGCTGCGCGCGACCTTGGCGCGCTCCTGGCGGATGTTCTTGCGGTGCTTGTGGTTCATCGCGGCAAGGAAATTGTCGAAGCATGTCCAGCCGGCGGCGTTGTGCCAGTGGTATTGCACGTCGATGCGCTGCAGCCAGCCGGGGTGCGCGTCGGACGACATCGCGTCGAATAGTGCGTTATCGTCGGCATCGACGAAATTCACGTGCGCCGACGAGGCGCCCATTTCCGCGGTGATCGCCGACAGCGCATCGATCAGGTTCCGTCGCGTGGCGTCATCGCGCGCCAGCAGACGCGGCCCGGTCACCGGCGAGTAGGGCACCGCGCACAGCCATTTCGGATAGTACTCGCGGCCGTATTGCGCGTATGCCCGCGCCCAGGCGTGGTCGAACACGAACTCGCCGTGCGAGTTGTCCTTGAGATAAGCCGGCGCGGCGGCGATGAGGGTGTCGCCATCCCACAACGTGAGGTGGCGCGGCGTCCAGCCCCACTGCTCGCGCAGGCAGCCGTGGACTTCCAATCCGGCGAGGAAGGCATGCGAAATGAAGGGATTACGGCCGTCGTGGAGGGCGTCCCACGCTTCCGCAGACACGCCGTCCAGTGCGGACAACAGGCGGATGTTCATGCGCGCTGCGCGCGGTTCATGTCGGTGCGATACACATCGGGGTCGTGCTTCTGCATATGCCGCTCCGGCTGCGACAGCGGCTCGAAGCCCAACTTGGCATACAGCGGCTGCATGTCTTTCGTCACCAGATGCCAGCGGCGCAGGCCCTGCAGGCGCGGGTCTGCCATCAGCGCTTCGACGATGGCGCGGCCATAGCCCTTGCCGCGATGCTGCGGCAGCACGAAGACATCGGCGAGATAAGCGAACGTGGCCTGATCGGTGACCGCGCGGGCGAACGCGACCTGTTGGCCATCGAGATGACCGCTGCAACAGATGGAATTGCGCAGCGCGCGTTCCAGCGTGTCCTGCGGAATGCCGGCGGCCCAGTACGAGTCGCCGGACAGGAAAACGTGGACCAGCGCGAGATCGATGTCGTCGAAGTCGGCGCTGATCCGCAACATCGCTCAGCCCTCTTTATCGAGGAACTTCTCGGCGTCCAGCGCCGCCATGCAGCCGAAGCCGGCCGAAGTGATCGCTTGGCGGTAGACCTGGTCGGCGACATCACCGGCGGCATACACGCCCGGGACCGATGTCTGGGTAGCGTTGCCGTCGAGGCCGGTCTGGATGGTGAGATAGCCGTTCTTCATCGCCAGTTGGCCTTCGAACAGCGTGGTGTTCGGGGTGTGGCCGATGGCGACGAAGAAACCGTTGACCGCGATGTCGCGGGTGCTGCCATCCAGCATCGATTTCACGCGCATGCCGGTGACGCCGCTGTCGTCGCCCAGCACTTCGTCGACGGTGTGGTGCCACACGGTTTCGATCTTGCCGGCCTGCACCTTGGCGAACAGCTTGTCCTGCATGATCTTTTCGGCGCGCAGCGTGTCGCGGCGATGGACCAGATAGACCTTGCGGGCGATGTTTGACAGATACAGCGCTTCCTCGACCGCGGTGTTGCCGCCGCCGATCACCGCCACGTCCTGATCCTTGTAGAAGAAGCCGTCGCAGGTGGCGCAGGCGGATACGCCGCGGCCCTTGAATTTCTCTTCCGACGGAATGCCGAGATACTTCGCGGTGGCGCCGGTGGCGATGATCAGCGCGTCGCAGGTGTATTCGCCGCTGTCGCCCTTCAGCCGGAACGGCCGCTGCGACAGATCGGCGGTGTGGATGTGGTCGAAGATCACTTCGGTCTCGAAGCGTTCGGCGTGCGCCTGCATCCGGTTCATCAGATCCGGGCCCAGCAGGCCGTGGGCGTCGCCCGGCCAGTTGTCCACCTCGGTGGTGGTCATCAGCTGGCCGCCCATCTGCAGCCCGGTGATCACCACCGGCTTGAGATTGGCGCGCGCCGCATAGACGGCCGCGGTCCAGCCGGCGGGGCCGGAGCCGAGGATGACCAGCTGGGTGTGCTTGGAAGTGCTCATGAAGCCTCTGGATCGAAGAAGGGGCGGCGCGAAGACCGGCGCGAGACGGCATAGCTTGGAGACGCGCGGCGGGCGAATCAAGGGAAACAGCCGCGAGCGCCCGCATCGGAACGCAGTTTCCCGGCCGCGCACCGTTTCGGCTCCGGCGGCTCTCTTTATGGCGAGTCGACGATCCGCGCTCCCTACGGAACGTTCGGCCGTTCGCTCCCACCCACTTTATGGAGTCACTGACCGATGAATACGAATCCGCTCTCGATGCTGTCCGGCGCCTCCCTCGCGATGCTGGCCGCCGGCCTGGCCGCGTCCCCCGGCGCGCAGGCCGCCAAGGCCAAGCCCGCCGCCGGCAAGGTCGCGATGGTCCACTGCGCTGGCGTCAACAGTTGCAAGGGCCACAACGATTGCAAGACCGCCAAGAACGCCTGCGCCGGGCAGGGCAGTTGCAAAGGCCAGGGCTTCGTCGCCGCGCCGGCCGATGCCTGCGCCGACATGGGCGGCCGCCGCGTCGACCCGAAGATCAACTTCACCGCGTCCTCGAAAGACTTCATCCACTGCATGGGCGCGAACGTCTGCAAGGGCCACAACGACTGCAAGACCGCCAGCAACGCCTGCAAGGGCCAGGGCAAATGCAAGGGGCAGGGCTTCATCGCGCTGCCGGCGTCCACCTGCGGCAATATCGGCGGCAAAGTGGGCTGATATGTCATCGCTGTCGGACAAGACGACGGCCGGTTCCGGTGTGCGAACACCGGAGCCTCGTCCGTTTCTGGGGTTCGGTCTGGGGCTGCGGGTCGAACACTTCGCCGAGATCCTGGCCGAACCGCCGCGCGTGGACTGGTTCGAGATCACCTCGGAGAACTTCATGGTCGCGGGCGGCAAACCGCTGCACCATCTCGAATACGTCCGCGCGCATTACCCGGTCGCGATGCATGGTGTATCGCTGTCGATCGGCAGCACCGATCCATTGGGCATGGACTATCTGCGCGCTTTGAAGACGCTGGCGCAGCGCGTCGAACCGGTGTGGATTTCCGATCATCTATGCTGGACTGGCGTCGGCGGCGTGAACAGTCACGACCTGCTGCCGCTGCCGTACACCGAAGAAGCCATCGCCCATGTGTGCAGCCGCATCGGCCGGGTGCAGGATGTTCTGGGCAGGGAAATCCTGCTCGAAAACCTCAGTTCCTATGTCGAGTTCTCGGCCTCGCGGATGCCGGAATGGCAGTTCGTCGCCGAGATCGCCCGCCGCAGCGGCTGTCGGCTGCTCTTGGACGTGAACAACATCCAGGTCAGCGCGCGCAACCACGGCTTCGACCCGTTGGACTATCTCGCCGGCATCCCGGGCGACAAGGTGTGGCAGATCCATCTGGCCGGTCACAGCGACTACGGCGATTACGCCATCGATACGCACGATCACGACGTTCCTGCCGAAGTGTGGCGGCTCTACGAAGCGGCGATCGAACGTTTCGGCCCGGTGAGTACGATGATCGAGCGCGACGACCATATTCCGCCGCTGTCGGAACTGCTGCAGGAGTTGGACATCGCGCGGGCCTGCTACCAGCGCGTATGCCGCGCACGCGACGAGGCGCACGCATGACCGCTTCGCTGATCGAGTTGCAGCGCGATTTTCTGGCCGACATGCGCGGCACTGCACCCGATGCGGCGTTGGATCATCTTGCAAGCGGCGGTATTCCGGCCGCGACCGGTATCGCGATCTACCGTAACGCCTACGTCGCCCGTCTGCGCGAAGCGCTGGAAAACGACCACCCGATACTCGGCCGCTATCTCGGCGACGCACTCTGGGCGCGGATGTGCGACGGCTACATCGCCGCGCATCCGTCGCGGGTGCGGTCGCTGCGCCATTTCGGCAAGTCCTTGCCGGAATATCTGGCAGGTGTCGAACCATTTTCGGCATCGCCGCAACTGGCGGAAGTGGCGCGACTGGAGCGCCGGCTGCTGGATTGTTTCGACGCTGCCGATGCCGATCGAGCCGATTGGCAGCCCTTGCTGGAGATGCCGGACACCGATTGGCCGGGCCTGCGTCTGCGCTTTCACCCCAGCGTGCAGTCGTTGCAGCACGCATGGAACAGCATCGAGATCTGGAACGCTTTGAAACATGATGACATGCCGCCCACTGCGGCGCGGGAAACCAGCGATTGGCTGCTGTGGCGCGATGATGAGCGCATCACCCGGTTCCGTTCGATGGCGTTCGACGAATCTCTGGTTCTGCGGCAATTCCTGCATGGCGGCGACTTCGCGGGCGTCTGCGAGATGTTGCTGGAAGTGCATCCGCCCGAAGCGGTGCCGGGCGTGGCCATTGGACTGTTGCGTCAGTGGTGCGATGAAGGTTTGATTCAGCGCTGGCGAAGCGGGGCGTTCGGGCAGGATTGACGCGTAGCCCACAGACCATAGAAAAAACCTGCAGACGATGAATGACGTTCAGGTAGCCCGGGTAGAGCGCAGCGAAACCCGGGGCTTTTTGAGATGGTCGTGAAGAGCCCGGGTTGACCGGCTGCGCCGTTGAAAGCCGCTGCGCTCTACCCGGGCTACGTCACTGCCGCAGCGGATACAGTTCGCGAGAACTGTTTACGCAGAATGATCTCGAGAACCACCGCCGCCTAGGCCACGCATCGGCAAGGACCACCTACCTTGTGCATGAAGCGCACGGAGACCAGGAATGGCTGAGGGAGGGAGGAAGTTCATTAAAAGCCTAACTAGGCCTTACAAATCCTCATACCCCGGCAACAACCCCTGCAACTCCGGCCCGGTGAGATTCCGCCACTGCCCCGGCTTGAGATGACCCAGTTTGATATTGCCGATCCTGACCCGCAGCAGTTGTTTCACCCGGAAACCGAAATGCGCGGCCATCAGCCGGATCTGCCGGTTGAGGCCCTGCACCAGTACGATCCGGAAACCGTTGCGGCCCAGCTTGCCGGTCTTGCAGGGCAGGGTGATCTCGCCGTTCAGCGGCACGCCGCGGCTCATGCCGCGCAGGAATTCGTCGCTGACCTGATGGTTCACCACCACCAGATATTCCTTCTCCAGCTTGTTCTCGGCGCGCAGGATCGCGTTGACGATGTCGCCGTTGCTGGTCAGCAGGATCAGGCCTTCCGAATCCTTGTCCAGACGCCCGACCGGGAAGATCCGCTGCTCGTGGCCGACGAAATCGACGATGTTGCCCTTCACATCGGCCTCGGTGGTGCAGGTCACGCCGACCGGCTTGTTCAGGGCGATATAGACGTGCCGGCGCTGGCCCTTGGCCGCCGACCGCGCCTTCAGCGTCTGGCCGTCGATCCGCACCTCGTCGCCTTCGCCCACTTCGGAGCCGACCCGCCCGCGCTGTCCGTTGACCGTGACCCGGCCTTCGCCGATCAGCCTGTCCGCCTCGCGTCGCGAGCAGTAGCCGGTGTCGCTGATGTGTTTGTTGAGGCGCATTGCGCGCTCCGGTGGAATGGCCGCGGGGGTGCCTGCGGCGGGCGTGCATCGTAAAGCATTGCCGTCCGCGCAGACAGGCGGCCGAATGCAGAAGCCCCCGGGGATGCCGGGGGCTTCTGCGTCAAGACAGGCGCTTGCGGATCAGCGCCGCTGCTGCGGCCTGAGCGTGGGCAGGCCGACCATCGGCATGGGGACCGCCTTGCCGGCCTTGGCCCGCGACTTCGCGTAGACGAAGGGATTGGCGGCCGCCGGGCAGACGGTGCCGGGCGCGGGCAGGTCGCCGTCGAGCAGGTAGCCGATCACGTAGTCGTCCGTGCACGCGCTGCGACCGCTGAAGGCCGCCGTGTGGCCCCAGCCGGCATAGCTGAGCAGACGGCTGTTGCGGAGCTGGCGGTTGCTGGCGACCGCGCCGGCATAGTTGGTGGCCGGGTCGTAGTAGTTGCCGATCACCAGCACCGGTGCGGACGTGGTGGTCTTCCATGGGCCGGTGTAGCGGTTCCGGGCGGTGGGCCAGGCCGCGCAGGTGGCGTTGTTCCACCACCAACTGGGGCCGACGAACGAACCCGCATCCGCATATTTGCTGATTGCGGAATACCACTTGAACCCGCTGGGATATCCGGCATCGGCGCAATGGTTGCCGAAATAGGCTTCCAGGCTGTTGTCGTAGACACTCCGCGGCACCGGGCCGGCGTCGCGGAACTTCTGCTGGATGGCGCGGTGCCGGAGCAGCGCCTTCTTCGAGGCGGTCTTGTCGCCCTGCATCGCGATGGACAGCAGATCGAGGAAGTCGGCGTAGCTCGGCCAGATCTCGGGCGTATACATCGCGCCGATCGCGTCCCCGACCAGTTCGTCGTAGGCGTACTCGAAGATGTCGTCGCCTTCGCCGATCACGATCGTCTGGCGGCGGCCGACGGCCAGGATGGCGTCGAAACGCGCCTTCGAGCCGCTGGGGCCGCTGAGATAGCAGTCCGGGCCGGCTTGGTCGCACTGGTTGAAGAATTCCTGCAGCACCTCATCCGTCGAGCTGCGGTCGGCCTTGATCTGCCAGCCGCTGCTCCACAGGTTCGGGTCCAGCACACCGTCGATCACCATCGCCCGGACTTTCTTCGGATACAGGTTCGCGTAGGTGTTGCCGATGAAGGAACCGTAGGAATAACCGAGATAGTTCAGGCGCTGGTCGCCCACCGCCTGGCGCAGCAGATCGAGGTCGCGGGCGACATCGGCGGTGCTCATGTGCTTGAAGATCGGCTGTTTCCTGCTCGCGCAGCGATAAGCGATGTTGCGGTAGCGCGCGAAGAAGTTGGCTTCCTGGTTCGCCAGATAGGGAAACGTCGGCAGATCCTGGAAGTAGGCGTCGCGGATGTCGTCGTTGTTCCAGCATTGGATCGGGGTGGATTCGCCGGTGCCGCGCGGATCCCAGCCCATGATGTCGAACTTGCCCAGCAGCGCTTCATTGAGATAGTCGCCGAAGCCGTTGAAGATCAGATCGACGCCCGAAGCGCCCGGGCCGCCCGGGTTGAGGAACAGGGTGCCGATCTTGTTCTTCGAATCCGATGCGAGGATGCGCGCCACCGCCAGATCGGTCTTCGCGCCGAACGGTTTGCGGTAATCCAGCGGCACCTGCACGGTGGCGCACTGCAGATCCTCGAATTCCTCGAAACAGGGTTTCCAGTCGATCGCCGGAACCGCGGGCGCCTTGATCCTGAGCGGCGCCGCAAGGGCGGGCAGGCTGGCCACGGCGGCCAACAGAGGAACGAGCACGAGCGCCAGGCGGCGCATCGGTTGGCGATTCACTGCGTGCATAGCGGGATCGGACGCCATTCGCGTGTTCTCTTGGTTGTATTCAGCGTGGTGGTGGATGGGTTCAATACGAACTTGGCGACTCTACAACACGGTTCCCTGCCTGTGCTGGATTTCAGCCCGCGACATGCGCCGGAGACATCCATTGCATGCACTCCAGCCACGGCACCGTTCGAGGGATACTCCAAAAGCCGTGACACTCGTCACGCTTGGGCGAGGAGTGCCTGTTTGGACGCTGGCCCAAGGCTCGGCTTGGTGTTGTGAAGAGAGGTCTAGCGGTTCTTGCGCTCGTTGAGCATTGCTACGATCTGTGCTTCGGACATGGCTTCGACAGATCGCCGGATATCGCTTTCGCTGGCCTGTCCAACAGGCGAAACGGCATTGGTCTTCGAAACGCGGTGCCCTTCAACCTTGGATGCCAGACCCGCAATGGTCGGTGCTTCAAACAGCGTGTCGAGCGGCAAGGCGACGCCCAGACTCTGACGGATCCTCGAAAGCACCTGCGTAGCCAGGAGGGAGTGGCCGCCAAGCTCGAAAAAGTCGTCGTTCATGCCTATCTGTGAAATACCGAAGAGATCCTCCCAGATACCGCCTATGGCGATTTCCAGGTCGGTAGTCGCTGGCTTGAAATCCATACTCAGTGCTGGACGCACATCCGTTGCTTGCGTCGTTGCCCCGGTTTCGACGCCAGCCATCATCCGGTTGAGCGTCTCCGTGCCCTGCAGCATGGCATCCAGGCTGACAGGTGTGACCAATACCTGCCGCTGCGCGGACGCCAGGACTCGATCGAATATGCCGGGAGCATCTTCCATCGAGATGCAGTTCTCCAAATAGAGCTGCCGTTGCAGAAGTTCCTCGGCGGTCAGCTTCTCGGCGCCGGCCAGCGCCATGCCGGAGTCTCCCCACGTACTCCAGTTGATCGACATCACGGACGCGCCGTTTTTCAGGTTGCAGGCGTGGGCGAAAGCGTCGAGAAACCAGTTTGCCGCACAGTAATCCATCTGGCCCTTTGTCGGGGCGATGGTGCTCGCGGATGAGCACAGAAGCAGGAAATCCAGGGCGTCCGAATCGAACGCTGCCTTGAGGAGCCGTGCGCCAACGACCTTGGGCGACATGAGTTCTCGGACGGAAGTGGGGGACTTGCTGCCGAACCGTGAAGAGTTGTTCGACAGTCCCGCCGCATGGAAGACGCCATGCATGGGTCCGAAGGCGGCGGATGAGGCATCCTTCATGGCATCGACATCCTCCGCACAGGCAACATCCGCCGCCACGTAGGCGACCTTGGCGCCTGTGCGTTCGAGTGCGAGCAGTGATCGAATCCTGCGTGAAACGTGATCGTCTTCGCCATGCGCATGGCAATGCGCATCCCAAATATCGCGATCCGGTAGAACGGTACGGCCACAGATCGTCAGGCTCACTTCCGGGGTCCTGTCAGCCAGATACCGTGCGAATGCCAGCCCGATTCCGCCGAGACCGCCGGTGATGAGGTAATGGCCACGCTCACGCAGCCTGGGCAGGACGCTGGGGCGCCGATGAGATGCCTGCTCGAATGTGCGGATCCAGCGGTAATTGCCACGGTACGCAACGATCTGTTCGTTCGCCTCTGAATGGATTTCCCTGGCCAGTCGCCCAATCAAAGCTTCATCCGGGACTGATGCCTGCGCAAGGTCCACGTTGCGGCACCGCACGTTGGGCAGCTCGATCGGCAGGACCTGGATCACCCCAAGCAAGGTCGCGCGCATTGGCGACAGCCGCTCCTCGCCAGTAACGGCGTGCACGCCGCATGTGACGACATTGATTTCGACCGGGACGGTGATCCGCTGTGCCGCCAGAGCCTGGGCAAGATGCAGAAGCTCAAGGAACTTCTCTTCTCCCTCGCACGGCTGCGAGGCATCGGGCGGCGGAGTTGTCCAGAAATAGTTGATCGTCAGATGCGCTGGAGCAAGCCGCATGACCTGGGCGAATACGCGCGAAAAATGCTCCGGCGCTGTCGGGTCGATGAAGTGGGTGCTGTCGGAAACAGAATATTCGCGGCCCTCGCGAACCATGATCGAGGGATGGCCTCCGCTGGAGGCCGTACGGACAAGGCGCTCGCACAGCTCGCTGCCGTCGCAGAAAAACACCTGGATATCGCGGGTCGAGCGTGGAGCGACGTGAGGAGGTTCATCCAGCGATCGCTTCCATGATGGCGAGTATAGCCAGTCGCGGATATCGGGTCTCTTGCCGTAGAGGTGCTTGGCAGACGGCTTTGCGATCGGCTGCGGCGGCGGGAGTTCAAGCATGTGCGGCTTGCGGTCGAACGCGTAGGTCGGAATCGGCACGCGGCCTAGACACTGGTGCTTTTGAAACTTGAGCCAGTCGGGGGCAAGCCCGTCAAGCCAGAGTTGACCAAGCGCAGACAGAAGCGCGGGAAAGACGGTTGCCTGGGCAGTGGGGGTGTCCGGAAACGTCGAAAGAACCTTGGATGCCTTCACGCCAGTCAGGGAATGTCGAGCCGCCTCGCAGAGGGTCGAACCTGGTCCTACTGCCAGGAGCGCGTCTCCATTGGCGACGGTGGCCAGACTCTCCGACAGTCGGGATGGCCCGCACAGTTGTTCGATCCAGTGCTGTGGATCGACCGCCTTTGCCCCGGTAATCCATGTGGCTGTTGCGGTCGAAACATAGGGAATCCTGGGCGATCGAAAATTGATTCGCGACAGGCGGCTGGCATAGTCCGCACAGATGGATTCGACATTCAGCGGCGCTGGCTCGGCTGGGCATCGCTGGAAGGATATCCGGTGACTGAGAAGCCGGTCGATCAATTGATCCATCGATGACAAGGGGCTCGCGACCAGGCAGACCGCAGGGGCATGTATCGCCGCAATGGTGTGCTCCTTGTCCAGTAGTGGACGCAGCGACGATTCCGTCGCATTGACGGAAAGCATCGCTCCTTTTGGAAGCGCGGCAAGCATACGGGCCCGGTATGCGACGAGGTGCAGGGCATCGGTCAGGTCGAGCACGCCTGCCAGGCAAGCGGCAACGTACTCGCCGACGCCTTCTCCAACCATGCCGGAAGGGCGAATCCCCCATTCTTCCAGCTGTCTGGCCAGCGCGTACTCGACAATGAACAGAGCGGGTTGCTCTGCCGCGATGCCGTCATCACGCATCCGGTCGAGACCCCCGGCACGGTCGCCGAGCATGGCGTCGGCAAGGTCGTACCCGATGATGGGCGTCAGTTCGCGGGCGCACTGCTGGACCACCGATCTGAACAGCGGTTCGGATCGGAAGATATCGGACGCGGCAGTCAGTTGCTGTGCGCCATGCGCCGGGAAGATGAAGATCGGGCCGCGGCGACAGGCATCGGCTGGCTCGCCGCTGGATCGTTCCGTCCCGGATCGTTCCGTTCTGAATGGTTCCGTTTTGAATCGAGCAAGTCGAGCCGCGGCATCGCTGTGGCAATCGGCGACCACGACGTGTCGATGGAGAAAGTGACGTCTTCCGATTTGGCTGGTGAAAGCGATATCGGCCAGATGTGCGCCAGGGTTCCCGGAGAGAAACCGGCGCATGGCATCCACGGCATTTTCGAGCGCGGTCGGCGTGGCCGCCGACAGCACGATGGCATGGTGCGACCTTGATGAATGCGTGGCTTCCGGACGAGGCGCCTCCTCGAGAACCGCATGGGCATTGGTTCCCCCGATTCCGAATGAACTGACGCCTGCGCGGCGAGGCTCGTTCGACGTGGGCCAGTGGGCGCGCGTGGAATTGACGTAGAACGGACTGCTTGCGAAGTCGATATGCGGATTCGGCTGCTTGAAATGAAGACTCGGCGGAATCTCGCGATGCTTCAACGACAGCACGGTCTTGATGAGTCCGGCGATCCCGGCAGCGGCATCCAGATGGCCGATGTTGGCCTTAACGGAGCCGATTGCGCAGAACTGCCCATTGTCGAGCGCTTCGGAGAATGCCTGCCGGAGCGCCTTCATCTCGATGGGGTCGCCAAGCTTCGTGCCGGTTCCATGCGTCTCGATATAAGAGATGGCGCTGGGCGAGACACCGGCAGCCGAGATCGCTTCTGCGACGACGGCCGCCTGTCCGTTGACGCTGGGGGCTGTAAAACCCACTTTTTCATTGCCGTCATTGTTGATGGCAGTCCCAATGATGACAGCGTGAACGGTGTCTCGATCGGCCAATGCCGCAGACAGGTTCTTGAGGACAACGACACCGACGCCATTGCCGCCGACGGTTCCACAGGCATCCTCGTCGAAGGGCCGGCAATGCCCGTCCGGCGAGTCGATTCCGCCTTCAGTGTAGAAATAGCCCTGCTTATTGAAAGCCGTGGCCGATACGCCGCCCGCGAGAGCGACGTCGCACTCGCCGTTGAGAATGCTTTGGCATGCCAGATGGACAGCGACAAGCGACGTGGAGCACGCGGTCTGGACATTCACCGCAGGTCCGTGAAGATTCAGCTGGTGCGCGACACGGGTGCAGAGAAAGTCCTTCTCATTGCCGATTTTCAGCTGCAGCGGCGAGGCGAACTTTCCTATCTCGTGCGCCGCGGCGATTCTCTCGAGGAAGTAGGTATTTGCCGAAGAGCCAGCGTAGACACCGGTGACCTCGTCGAACGTACCCGGCGCGTAGCCCGCATGTTCCAGTGCCTCCCATGAGGTTTCCAGAAAGATCCGCTGCTGCGGATCCGTGAGTGCGGCTTCCCGTGGCGTAACTCCGAAAAAATCAGCATCGAAAAGGTCGACCCCGGGCAGGAGCGAACCCCGCTTTACATAATTCGGGCTGCGCAACGATGCTGGCGGTATTCCGCTGGCGACCAGCTCTTCATCCGAAAAGCTGCTGATGCTTTCGATACCGTTTCTCAGGTTTTCCCAGAACTGTTCCAGATCGCTCGCTCCCGGGAATCGCCCCGCGAAGCCGATGATGGCGATCGCACTTGAGTCGTCGTTCAGTTGTTCGTTGGTGCCCATGATTGTTCTCAAGATTGATCGCCGTTGCTTCGGGGGCGTTTTTTCAGGCTGGTCGAGCGGTTGCGACGGGCGGCTCCGCGGGCGGCGCTGTCGCGACCCGGCGTGTCCGTATCTACGACATCCGCGCCGGTATGCATGGCCAGTTTCTCGATGGTGGGGTACTGGAACAGGTCGACCACCGTCAGCTGCTCACCGATGATCGGTGTCAGGCGCGCATGCAAAGTCATCAAGAGCAGCGAGTCGCCGCCGAGCTCGAAGAAGTTGTCGTGGATGCCGACGCGGTCCAGGCCGAGGGTCTCGGCCCAGATGCGGGCCAGGACGGTCTCGGTGACGGTGCGGGGCGCGACGTAGCCGGCCTCGCTGCGCGTGGCCTCCGGCG